>JAABVA010001080.1_pt1 | contig 30229 bp, 18 predicted proteins | sample 5560331 | NCBI WGS metagenome assembly JAABVA01 (sample SAMN12812661, study PRJNA571458) | rock metagenome | isolation source: Antarctica rocks | place: Antarctica: Victoria Land, Mt New Zealand sud | collected 2016-01-07 | reverse complement strand
GCGCAAACAAACCCGCGATGCGGCCGTGAGCCCGCAGCAACTCACGCTTCCATCCCGATAATCGCTTCTCCATGACCGACGTCGGAGAATCACTTCCCAGAGCATCTCAAGGCTAACACCATCTACACTGTAGTATTAGCCACACTAGGAGAAGTTCATGACAGATTGCCAAGAGAGTACGACAGAAGGCTCGCGCATCACGATCATTGGAGCCGGGGCAGTGGGTGTGACCTGCGCGTATGCCCTGGTCTTGAAGGGCACAGCTCGTGAAATCGTGCTAATCAATCGGGACCCGCGGAAGGCGGAAGGTGAGGCAAGCGATCTCCAGCATGCCGTACCTCTCGGCCAGCCTGTGAAGGTCATCGCAGGCGATTACCGGGACGCTGCAAAGAGCGCCATCGTCATCTTTGCCGCAGGGGCCGCGAGTTCGGACAAAGCAGAAACTCGCTTGGAGCTACTTGAGAAAAACGCGGAGATCCTCCGCGACTGCATCCGGAAGCTCAAAGCGGAGACGTTCGCCGGTGTGTTGCTCGTCGCCAGCAATCCTGTGGACATCCTGACTTATATCGCGCAGCAGGAATCAGGCCTTCCCCATTCGCAGGTAATTGGTTCAGGCACAGTGATCGATACCAATCGTCTTCGTACCTTGCTGGGTGAAAAACTTGGCATTGAGGCACGCTCTGTGCATGGTTATGTCATTGGCGAACATGGAGATTCTTCCGTGGCGGTCTGGAGTGGAACTCGGGTGGCTGGAATGCCCCTTGCCAGCTACCCTGGCGCCGAGGATCTTCCCTCCTCTAATGAGCTTCTCGAAGAGGTTCGAAACGCTGGACCAGAGGTGCTGGAGCTGAAAGGAAATACCTGCTACGCCATTGCCTCCTGTATTGAGCGGATATGCGAAGCAATACTGCGCAATGAGCGTTCGGTCCTTACGGTCTCAGCCCGGCTGAATGGAGAATATCGGTTGCAAGACGTTTGCCTGAGCACTCCCTGTGTTCTCGGCTCACATGGCGTCGAGAAGGTTCTAGAACTGCCGCTCAGCGATTCTGAAATGCAGGACTTGCATCGCAGTGCGGCGGTCCTCCGGAATGCTTTTGTAGAAAGCTAAGGAGCTAGGATGAAGCGCAGCTCGAACGCAAGCACACTACAGAGAACGAGTGTGATTGCACATAGGTCGTCGTGAGCTCCTTGGAGAGTACTCAAAAACGAGCGAAGGCCGCCATTTCGGGCAAACAAGCGAGCCGAAGGGTTTGCAGGAAGAGAGATGGAGGCGGGAGCTGACCTCCGATTAGTGCTTTCCGTTCGCGAAGACGGGTACCGAAGGCTCAAGGCCGCGGAGAACGAATTCCCGAAACAAATTGCCCAATGCGTTTGCGCCGGTGGAGATGCCGAAGGTTTCAAAGGTGAGGCCGAGACCGCGGCTGGAGGCGGGGTGGTACGCGTTGGCGATTGCGCCAGCGGCGAGGCTGCCCATGAGGTGCGAGAAGTTGATTTGTGTTTTGCCGTTGTCGCCGCGGGTTATGAAGGTGGAGGCGACGGCGTGGGTGCTGCGGGATGCGATGCTTCCCGAGCCCTGGTAGAAGTAGCGGGGATCCTGATGGAGGACCGAAGGGAGGATGGCGCTCCCGATGATGCGGGAGGTCAGGGCGTCTCCAAAGGCGGCTCCGAAGCGCTTGCCGTAACCTCCAATGCCGGGGCCGTAGCCGGGGTAAGTGCCATTGTAGTGCTCGGCGCTGGCGACCCCAGCGACGATGAGCAGGGTGAATGGGTCGATGATGGCGCGGGAGGCGAGGCGGTACTTCAGCCTGGTAGGCATGGGCTCAGCCTTCCAGATGTAGCTGGTGTAGAAGTTGGGGAAGACCCCGAAGACGCGCTGCTGCTCCTGCTCCTGGACCTGGGCAACGGCGACCTGGGAGGAGTCAGCGACGACGTCGACGGAGGTGGATATGGAGGAGACTTTGAGGGAGGTCCGGGGCGCGATCACGGTCTGGCCGGCCTTGACGGCGAACTCGGGTGAGGTAAAGCTTTCAAAGCTCGTTGCGACGATGGTGAGGCGGAACTGTTCGATGGGTAGGTCGGAGAAGGAGAACGCTCCGTCGGCCCCGGTAGTTACGGAGCGCTCCTCAAAGCGGCCGCGGGCAGAGAGTGTGACTTTTGCGTCCGGAACCGGATTGTTATTCGCGTCTAGGATGACACCTTCAACACGCGCGGTTCCACGGAGCTCAGGGGTCAAGATCTGCGGCGCGACCTGTAGGAGAGCACCGGGTGATTCGGGGAGGGTCTCAACCATGGCCAACGTCTGTTGGACTGTCTGTGACGGCTGCGCTGTCTGCAATGCCGAGGCTGAACCGGATACGACGCACAAAACAAGCGCCGTGGACCACACGCCAAAGTACTTCATTCTTTCCCTCACGCTCGTTCTCGCCTACTGAAGACGTTTGATGCGTGTAGATGCAACCAGCTCAGGGCGGAGCTTTCGTGTTGCTGCAAAGCGTAAGTGTCGTCGTTTCTGCAAAACGATTTTGTCATCATAGTGCGTCGTAGCAGTCGTGCGGTGGGAATGTGTGAAATCACCGTTCTTTGGTAATTTCCAAGGTCTGTGGGAAGAGTGGGACGGCTTCATCGTTCCACGCTTTCCCATCAGACCGTCATTTCCACCGCGGCCGCCTCCGGCGTTTTCGATTCGAAGTCTGGTCCGTAGACTCGTCGCGGTGCGGTTCGCTCGCTCAACGCGACCCTTTGCCTGGCTCGAGTTCAAACGCACAGTGTCTCGGTGATTCTGCCTCCGGCCGACCGGAGGGACGGGAACTCGACTGCCACACTGCCACTGAAGAACTCTGAAGGCATCTATATCCCCCTTGGAACACTGGCAGGTACAACATCCTCCATGACGGAGCTCGCCGCGTCCAGACGATCACCGTCAATGTAGCGGGAAACAATACAACCGGTTTTGAAACCAAGGCACAAGCCGAGATCGCGGCCAAGGTTCACCTCGCGCCCGGCAACTACGTCCAGTTCACCGGCACGGCTGCGGCGCAGGCACAATCCCGGCGAGATCCTCTCGTGTACTCCCTGCTGGCTGCCCTTGGGATCGTTCTGCTGCTCTCAGTCGTGCTGATGAACTGGCGCAACCTCATCCTGGTGCTGGCAAACATCCCTTTTGCTCTGGTCGGAGGCGTACTCGCTGTCTTCGCCGGAGGCGGCCAGCTATCCCTGGGAGCCATGATCGGATTCGTCACCCTGTTTGGGATCACGGTGCGCAACTCGACCATGCTCCTCTCGCACTATGAGCACCTGGTAGAAGTCGAAGGCAAGCAGTGGGGCTATCGAACCGCCGCTCAGGGGGTGTCGGAAGGGCTGACACCGATCCTGAGGACCGTACTCGTCACCGCCTTGGGATTGTTGCCTTTGGCCATCGGTAGTGGTGCCGCTCTGGACAGGAGATCGAAGGCCCGCTGGCGATCGTCATTCTCGGCGGGCTGGTTACATCGACGGCGCTCAATCTGCTTGTCTTGCCCGCCCTTGCACTGCGCTTTGGACGATTCGAGGTGCGATCTCTCGATGCCTGACAGCCTTCCTCAAACCTCGGCAGCCTGGCCTTCCTTACGAGCGGCGGTCCACACCTCGCGCGCGGCATCGGCATTCAAAGCCGCAATTCCAAGCCCGACGACCAGATCGGGCCAACCGTGCGGGTGTACACCGTCACGAGGGCGGTCGCAATCATCGCGACATTCGCGAGAACATCATTGCGGAAGTACAGGAACGGCACGTGTAAAGCTTCCGCTGTGCTTGCGAAACGGTGCCAGCAATAAGGCGCTGGACAGGTTGACGACCAAAGCTCCGGCCGCAGTTACAGAAAAGGGTAGCGGCGCAGGCGGTAACGGACTGTGAACCTTTTCCCAAGCCGTCCAAAAGGTGGCGAGGCCGGGGATGAGCAAGATGCCGGCAAGGGCCATGCCGAGCCGCGCTCGATTGCTGGCACCCCATCCTAAAGCGATAGCTATGAGGATATTGAGTGAGGCGTCTTCCAGGAAGTCAACACTGTCGGCGAACAGTGACGGAGCCAATGGACCTGGCTACATCGAACTCCACGCCGAAGTAGGCCAGATTCAGCAAAGCGACGAGCATCACGACTTTGCGGAGGTTCACTCTTTCGAACCTATCAGAGGGCAAAGGGCCGACAAGTGTTAGCGGGCTCAATAATGGAATCGGAATCGCAGCTCGCCATAAACTTCGGGTGGGTCGTTGTAGTGGAAGCTCCCAAAGGTGAGGCTGTTGTCCAGCAGGACGCGCCGGTTGGCCACGTTCAGCAGGTTTACTGAAAGGGTGGTGTTTTGTCGAAGAACCTTGCTTGCTGAGAGGTCGAACGTCGTGTGCTGGGGTAGATAGTCGCCCGGATACAAGGTGTTGGGTGAGCCGTTGTGGAATCCTGAGCCGTAGGAAACATCGGCTGACGCTGTGACCTTTCGGGGCAGGGAAGCGCTATAGCCGAAGTTCAATGTGTTCCGCTGATCATGGTCGAGACCTCCGAGATTCCCTTGAACGAAGACGAGCTGCGGGCCGTGGAGGACGGAGTAGCTGGTCATGAAAGGTTGGTCGCCAAGCTCACGTCATGCCCGACTCCCGCTTTTCGGTGACTGCTGACGACAAGCCGACTTGAACGAAGCCGCTTCGCGGCGGATGCATGCGCGTGGGCTGTGCGAGCGGCAAAGATATTGATCTAGCGTTTCTCGCAGAGGAGGAGGTTTCTCTGTGACCCGTCTACTCCAGATCATGCTTGAGGAGCTGGAGCGCCGCAACTACGCTCCATCGACGACCCGCACGTACATCCGCACCGTTGAGCATTTCGCTCGTTACTTCGGCTGTCCACCCGACCGGCTCGGAACCGAACACATCCGGCAGTACCAGGCTGCGATGTTCCGCACCTGGAAGCTGGCGCCGAACACCGTGACGCAGCGGCTCGCCGCTTTACGGTTCCTCTACATTCAGGTGCTCAATCACGGCTGGAGCGTTGCCGAGACGCCCTGCCGGAAGAAGGCGAAGACGATGTGGGCGCGCTGCATCGAGGCAGGAAACGCGAAGCACCCTTCGGACCTCGTCAGGCCGAGATGCCGCTCTTACCATTCGTACAGAGCTTCTGGATCATTCGCTCGAACAAACGCACCGTCAAAGCCGGTGACTGAAGACATAGAGCCTCCTATGAAGTCGTTTGCCGAGAGTTTACGCATGAAAACCCACAGCGAGCATGAATCTTCCTCGTAGGCATCCGCTACCGCTGCGATTTGCCGATCATCCAGGAGCAAACCAGAAAAGTTGTTCGTAAGTCGCATTTTTACTATTGAGCGAGTGGGCGCGTCGCTAATCTCACGGTGAACACAAGGACGCATATGGCCACGGCATCCATTCCGATAGCACCGGGATTGCGACTACGGCACTTGGTACGGCGATGGTTCTTCCCCGCGATGGCGCTGGCGATGATCGCCACATCCCTGGCAGGATTTGTGCCCTCGATGGCGCACCCCCTTGGACGGCACGCACCCGTGTCCGGGCTCGTCGCCGCCCACGGCATCGTCTTCTCTGCGTGGCTTCTCCTCTTTCTTGTTCAGAGTGGACTGGTCGCGACTGGCTATAAGAGACTTCACCGTAGTCTCGGCTTAGCCTCGCTTTCCATCCTGGCGTTGATGATCCCCTTGGCGTATGGAGTCACAATCGCGATGGTACGGCGTGGGTTCGATCTGAGCGGGGATCTTCACGTCGCAGGGGATGCAGCATACGAAGCCGTGTTCCCGCTGAGCAATCTGCTGATCTTTTCTGTACTGGCGATCGCTGCCGTGGCTTACCGGCGCAGGCCGGAGCTTCACAAGCGCCTGATGCTGTTCGCAAACATAGAACTGATGCCTGCTCCGCTGACTCACCTGATCGGTCACACGCCGTCGCTGACATCGCTGCCCGGAGCCATTGTGATTGTCCCGATCTCGATGTTTGTGCTGGCCGCAGTCGGGAGAGATCTGCTGGACCAGGGGCGGGTTCACCGGCTCACATGGGGACTCGCGGCGTTGCGGATTGTCTCTGGACCGCTCGAGGCGGGTCCGATCGGCACCAGTTCAGCCTGGCACCATCTCGTTTCCTGGCTGGCTCCGTACCTGCAAGGCCCTTCTGCATGACATTGGCGCGGCGATATGGCACCATAGGCGCGGCAGCACGCCCCTCGACCGTCCTGAGATTGAGTGGGGGAGGAGACGTCCATGCTCCAGGTTCGCTTTTGCGCGCCTTCGCCGAATCTTTCGAAGCTCGTTCGATTCTATGTTCAGCGAAAGGTCCAGATCGGCGACCGTGTCGTTGTGCATCCCGTCCCTGCCCGCGCTACGCCCATGATCGAGTTCGATCTTGGCGATCCGGTCGATGTTCGCTATGCCAACCATGCGGTGCTATTGAAAGCTCCTAAAACGGTGGTTGTCGGTCTGCAGACCTATCGTCGCGTCGAGATGCACCTTCGAGGGAGTCTCGAATCGTTCGTGATCATGTTTCAGCCGGATGGATTGCATTGGCTGTTCTCCATCTGCACGCGAGAGGTGACAGACAAAGACTATGACGCTCAATCGGTCCTGGGAAGCTCGATTACGCAGCTCCGGGAGCGGCTGGGTGAGTGCAGGTCGTTTGGCGAGCGTGTGCGTGTGACGGATAGCTTCCTGCTGCGTCAGTCTCTGCGGTCGCGCCCATTTGGTGGCATTTCCGCTGCGGCAGAACAGGTCATCCTTGCCAGCGGTCGCGTGAACATCCTCGCTCTCGCGGACACGGCCGGAATGAGCATGCGCCAGTTTCAACGCAGATTCGCCGAGGAAGTGGGAATGCGCCCCAAGCTCTTCGCGAGAATTGCCCGGTTTGAAGCGGCCCTTACCGATAAAGCGCGCTCCACCGCTAAATCCTGGACGGATGTGGCACATGAGTTCGGCTACTACGACCAGATGCATATGGTCCACGACTTCGCGGAGTTCACTGGTGGCACACCGACTGAGACATTGCAGGAGCTGGAAACCGTTTTCGTCGAGCAGATCCGGACTTTGCGAACCAGCGGAAGAAAAGCCGACACCGATCCACGTCTTGTTCTCTGATGAGGTCTGAGTGGGCAGGCATCGTCCAAGCGTCTCGCTTCGCCGATGACCAGAACGGGATGAGTCGACCGGAACAGGTGAGGGGAAACGCATTTGTCGGCATCTACGGCCCTTGCAGCGAACATCCTTTCGAAGAGTCGACACAAATTTGACAAACGAATGGATTCCACATAATCCGACGAACGAGCTACGGCGCAACCATCGTTGTTTGAGAGCACGATGACGGGAACGCCTTCGAGATCGGGCCGGAAGACGCGCTCGCAGGAGACGTTGAAGTTGTTGCAGTAGAAGGCCCGAAGACTCTTCCATGGCTCATCGCATCGTGTGAATGGCGTGTTTGACCACGCCGAAGACGTGCAGTTCTTCCCCGATCGACACGCAGATCGGCTGGTACTTAGGGTTTGCCGGGTCGAGCCATACGCAATCAGGACCGCGGCGCAGCCGCTTCACCGTGTACTCACCATTGACTGCCACGACGACCACACTCCCGTTGCTCGGCTTGGCCGCACGATCCACAACCAAGAGATCGCCGTCCAGTATGCCGGCGTCCTTCATGCATACGCGGAAGCCTATGGGAGCGACCTACTCATCCGTGCCACCCATAGGCTCGGTTATCAGTACTAACAGGCAGGGAAACCAGCGGAGAAGGCCGAGCCAAATGTCTCCCACTCATGCACTATGGGTCGCTGCATGAGTGGGTGATCGCTCAACGGGCTTCAGTCCTTCGGGTGCTTCCTCTCCGGGGCGAAGTAGTTGGTAGTGACGTTGTGAGAGACCTTGTGACCCAGGAGAAAGCCCTGGACCAGGGAGTGGTGGTAGTGAAGGCCGGCATAGATGCGTGCACCGTCTATCTCGCGTTCAAGTTGATGAACATTGTCGAAATAGCGGGTCGTATTCGTGACCGCACTGCTGACGGTGAGGTGCACGTGCGGTGTTCCAAAGTATTGCTCCAGCGTGTTTGCGAGGGAACCGGTGAGACAGGCATGGGCGGCGGGATACTCGGGATGCCCGGGCGTGACGCCCAGCGGGGTCCATGCCGGGTCGGGTACCGTTAGCTCGTTGTCGTCGATGTCGCCGTTGCGAATCGCCGTCACCGGGCGCCAGAAGCTGAAGTGGTACTTGGCGTTGACGCAGCCGATATAAGCGTCGGCGAGCGAAGTGAAAGACATCGCCATCAGGCGCGAGCTGTCCAGAAGGCTCATCTTCTCCTGCATAGCCAGCAATTGCAGCATGCGTCCGTACTGGGTAGTGGTGTGATCGGTCCAGAACAGGCCGATTTCGGTCTGGGCGGCCGTGCGGACGGAGCTGTCCACTGCTCCAAGCAACTTCACCTCGTTGTAGTCTTCGGCCCATCTCCGGCTCTTCAAGGCGGGAGGTGGCTCATCAGGCAGGAACCGGGCGGGGTTGTTGAAAGTGAATGGTCTCATCTGGCCTGCCCACGGCGTCACGAGCGAAGTTACCCCGGGCGTTGGGATGTAGACGCCGGGCTCGGGTGTGGATGGATACGTGTACGGCCAGGGAACCCCGAGGCCGTCACCAGCGCGCAAGGAGATAAGTGTATTGGCAGAAAACAGCCCGACAGATTGACCCGCGGTTTTGGCGGGTCCATCCGGGATCGCCGCCATCGACAGGTTGTACGCCGCGGTAAGAGCAACTGCCCTGTCGGGCAGCAGATGCAGCAGCATGCGATAGGCGGCCTCCACCGCAGCGGCCTCGGGCGATGCGTCTCTGGCAGCAGGAACGCTGTATTTGTAGGGCTCGTACTTGCCCTCGATACCAACCATCGAGTCGTACACCGCAAGCTCGACGTAGGCGACGTAAAGGCTTGTTGCCCCGGAGGAAGCTGCCCCCGGCGCGGTGCTGGCGCGTGCCTGTGTAATCGCAATATTGTTCCACTGCGTCACCACGTTTTGCGCCTGGAGGCGCAAGGGCAGCATAAAGGCTAAGTAGATCGCCAGGGGAAATGTGACGCGTACGGCGAACCGTACCGATCCGAAAAGACACGTTTTCATGAAGGACTCCTAGTAGCTCCTGTTGGAGGGAACTACCTTGCGCGAATCGCTTCCCGAGTGCAATCACGGAGATCTCTCGATTCTGTCCCCGAATCATCCCTCAGCAAGCCCGTGCTTATCAGTGACGTAGATTTTCTTGTGACCGCAGGCAGGGTCCTATATGCTCAAAGGCACTCTGCGGACGCTTGAGGATTCCCTGTGATCAGTTCTCCGCAACAAGCGAGAGCAGTTCGTTTTGGCTCCTTCGAGCTGGATCTAAGGACCTGTTGCCTAAGCCGCCAAGGTCGACAGGAGCGGCTTGCGGTACAACCGGCACGTCTGCTGGTCCTGCTGGTACAACGGCGCGGCGAGTTAGTGACCCGTGAGGAATTGCGCTCGCAATTATGGCCGGGCGACTCGTTCGGCGACTTTGACCACGGCCTTAATAACGCGGTGAACAGGTTGCGAGAGGCGCTCGGCGATTCAGCGGCCTCGCCGCGGTACATCCAAACTGCACCCCGGCGAGGCTACCGTTTCATCGCGGACGCGGAGCTTGTGGCTCCCGTTCCAGTCGATGAGACCGAAGTCTCCTTGCCTGAGGCGAGGAGTCGCTCCGTCGCTCAAGTGAACTTCGCGCACGCTGCCAATCAACTGGTTGTCGAAGCTGGCGCCGGCGCTCCTTCGTCGTCGCTCGGCAGCCATATGACAATCGAGGCCGCTGGCGATCGCCAGGTCCCATCCATTCGCCAGCAGCGGCCAGCCGATATCTGCCAGGAACACCCTGGAATTTTCCCCTTATTCCAGACCAGGTCGATCGCTGTAAGCCCGCTACAAAATACTTCCGGCGATGATTCACAAGACTATTTCGCCGAGATTCTAACTGAAGCATTGATCAGTGAACTTGCCCGGATCCATCAACTGAAGGTGTTTCTTGGCTCCGTCATCTCTCAACCTGGAAGTGCGGGCGAATTGCACTTGGACATGCTCGTCGAAGGATCAGTGATAAGGCTCGCCGACCAGGTGCGGATCGCCGTGAAGGTCTTTCAGCTGCCAGATCGAGCCCAGATTTGGTCCCACAACTATGATCGGGGCCTCGGCGAGATACTGTCCGTGCAAAAAGAAGTGGCCTCAACGATCGCGGCGAGATTCGCGCCGACTTGACTCCCCACGAGCAGATGCAATTTAACTCTGCGCTCACAGTTAACCCGGAGGCGTACGATTGCTATCTGCGTGGGCGCTTCTATGCCCAGCATCAAAATAAAGCGGACAATGAAACCGCGATGTTGGCGTTCGAGCACGCAATCGCTATTGATCCAACCTTTGCGTTGGCCTATGCGGAAGTTGCTCAGACATACGTGTGGAAGCTTTTTCTTTTTGCTCCACATGAGAGACAGTGGCAGGAGAAGGCCTTCGTATCTGTGGAGAAGGCACTGTCAATTGATCCACATTTAGCCGTTGCTTACCTCGCCCGAGGTCGCCTCCTTTGGACGCCGGCGAACCATTTTCCTCATGGAAAAGCGATTCGAGAGTATCGGCGGGCCGTCGCCCTGAATCCCAATTTGGATGAGGCGCGAAATCAGCTTGCACTGATCTACTGCCACATCGGTTATTTTGAAGACGCTTTACGCGAGTCGCAAGAAGCAGCCTTGACGAACCCGAACAATAACCTCGCAATCTACCGGACAGCACAGACATTCGCATTTCAAGGGAAGCATGAACAAGCTTTGGCCGTTCTGCGTACCATCCCCGCAGGACGTGAATCCGTCGTTGATCGGCTATCAAACCGCCTGGGTTCTTTTCAACCTCGGGAAAAGCGAAGAGGCTTCCGCACTGATCGATCAGTTATTGACGGATTACCCAGAAGATGATGGCGCCCTGTTTATCAGTATGCAAGCGGTATTAGCCGCTTCGGCGGGCGAAGAATCCGTGGCGGAAACCAAAATTGAAGTGGCCATAAGGACAGGAAAGGGATTTGGTCACTTTCATCACTCTGCTTACCACATCGCTATCGCTTTCGCTCTTATGGACAAGCCGGAGCAGGCCGTGAAGTGGTTGGATTTCGCGTCTATGGACGGGTTTCCTTGCTACCCACTGTTCGAAACCGACGCAAATCTATCGAAACTTCGACAAGATCCCCGGTTCGTTGAGTTCATGACAAAGCTCAGGCATCAATGGGTTGGTTACCCGGCAATGTTCTAAAGCGGTCTCGGTGTGTTCTTATATCTGTCGACCTAGGCGGGGGTCCCGGTCCATCCAGTCTTGTGCCTGCGGCCAGTGCCATGTTGAGGCAGGTTATGCTCGCGGTCATACTAGCTGACTGGGTCTCTTTCTAGCGTTGCGACCACTCGGAGCAACGCTGCTGGGTCAAACACCGTCGGCAGCACTCCGGCCAGTTCACAGAGAGATTGCAGGCGATCAAGCCAGAAGTCGTATTCCTCTGCGTCGCTCAAGTCAGAACTACGGATGTTCCCGCCAAGATTCTCCCGCAGCCACCCCACCAGTCGGCTATCCAGGGGGATTTCGTAGCGCGTCATGCCAAGTTCCGCAGGAGGTGCCGCGACTGTTTCGGACCGATCCCGTCAAGGCGATCGGAAAGCAGATGTGCTGCTTGGCGTTCACCGTGCATGAAGGTCGCTCCCGGCTCAATTGCGCGTTCGTGAACAAGTCCTTCCATCAGACCGCGTAGACGCCCTGGTCATGTTCGCCTCTCTTTGAGAGCGATCGGTAACGCGAACTCGTCTTCTCGTCATCAATGGACTCGGCAGAAGATGAGAAAAACCACATCAGGAGTGTGTGGACGCTGGAATCCATCTATAGAGTGTGGGCACAGACACTCCGAGGTTACTCGCTACGTCTTTGGGCGGAACACCACTGGCGAGCAGCTTCTTTGCAGATTTGATCTTGCCTTCCGTCATCTGCCTTTTCCTCCCGCCCACTCGCCCGAGTTGGCGGGCGACTTCGAGTCCGGCGCGGGTTCGTTCAACGGTGAGTTCCCTTCCATCTCAGCCAGGCTCGCCATCACGTGGAAGAAGAAGCGGCCCGAAGCTGTGCCAGTATCGATGGAGTCGGTTAGACTTCTGAACTGGACACCCTGCTTCTGGAGCTCGCCCACCAAGTCGACCAGGTTCTTGACGTTTCGCCCAAGTCTGTCCAGCTTCCACACGACAAGAGTGTCTCGCGAAAGCTCTCCTGAGCTTTCGCGAGACCAGGGCGTTCCGCTCGACCGCCGCTGACTTTGTCTTCGAAGATCTTCTTGCAGCCGGCTTTTTGAAGTGCTTCGATCTGCAGCTCAAGAGTTTGGTCTTGTGTCGAAACACGGGCATAGCCGATCAGCATGCCTTGATCTGCGGCCTGGCTCTTGACTACTCGCTTCTTTATCATCAGTTTCTTCTCAGAAGTCGTTGCTGGCACGGTGATGCGAGAAGAGCATTTGAGAACGAATTTCGAGAAGCAAGTACACCTGCATTTGCGCTATTTCAGTCCGAGGCCGAAAGCGCTCTCTGAATCCTCCGTTTGTGAGAAGAAGAGCGTTCTGCATAAGAACAACTGATTTGCCTACAAGAGTTTGCTGACCCAAGCTCACCCTTGCGATCTCGAGCAGACATAAGCGACACCTCCAAGCCACATACCGAATAAACTAGGTGTGGTTTGTCGGAGGATGAATTGCCGGACTGTGATCAGGAAAAGGTGGACAAAGGAGAACCTTCGCTTACGTCGAACGGCAGCAACAGGGGGCCGCTACGCATTGTGAGGGGCGATGGGGAGATGGCGGATCTCACGCGAGCGTTCGACTGGGGCAGGACACCTTTCGGCCCGATTCAACAATGGCCCGAGTCGCTAATTACTTTGGTCAACACACTCTTGTCCTGCCAGCACCCGATGTTCCTCTAGTGGACGCCCTGCTGGCGTGGGCCAGGGCCAAGGCGTGTTTGTGAGCAAACACAGCACAGCCATTCAAAAGCGAGGACAACACCATGAACAGCACCGACACGGCCAAGGCACAGACGGCCAAGGGAGTCGTCGCCGAAACATCAAGCTCCTCATCGCACAGCTTGAAGCCGGACACTCCGAAGGCCTCACCGCATACCTCACCGCCATGGGCCGATTCCATAACTACAGCTTCGGCGACATTCTCGAGATCGCACGACAGAAGCCCGATGCAACCCGCGTTGCCGGCCTCCATGTGTGGAACCAGCTTGGCCGCAAGGTGATGAAGGGGCAGAAGGGTATCCGCATCCTCGCTCCCGTGATCGGCATTTGAAAGAAGAACTATACCGAGGCAGAAAAGGACCTCACGAAGCAGAACCAGCCAGTGCTAGTGGGACTCCGCAGCGCGTAACGCCTTCGATGTGGCGGAGAGCTTCCCGAACTCTCGGACGTGTAAGCGGCAGCGTGGGAGAGAACCGCGAACGCCTGATCGACTTCATCGCCGTCCAGGATATCGAGCTTGAGTTCAAGGAGACCATCGCGCCCGCGTTGGGCATGAGCTCCGGCGGACGCATCGCCGTACTTCCCGGTCAGGGGGCAGCCGAAGAGTTCTCGACCCTTGTTCACGAGCTTGCGCACGAGATGTTGCACAAAGCAGAGCGCAGGACCGCAACCACCAAGACCGTACCCGAGGCCGAGGCCGAGGCGATTGCGTTTGTGGTGGGGTCGAGCATCGGGCTTGACGTCGGACACGCGTTACCCGACTACATCCACCTCTACCACGGAAACGCCGCACTTCTGGCCGAGAGCCTTGAAGTGATCCAGCGCACCTCAGCCCTGATCCTTTCCTCCATCGAGCCACCTGCCGCCGACGCCGCACCTGTGATGGCCGAGGCCATAGCCGCAACCTTTCCCTTTCCCCCCGAAAGGGACGGAGGTTCAGGCCTTCGCCCCCGTTCGCCCAACCACGCTCGCAACCTCGCCCAAGGAGGGCTTTCAAATGCAAAACAGCAGCGCATTCCAGTACCTTGCCATCGACATCTCCACGAGTCCACCACCAACCCCCGCCGAACCTTCGAGGAGAGCAAGCTGCAGGAGCTTGCCGATGCTCCGTTCGACCTCGAAGACCCGTCCCTAAACCCGCTGCGAAGCCTGTGTCACCTGCCCGCTCCGCAGCGGATACAACACTTCGCTCTTCGCCGACGTGCAGGGCGACCAATGCCTGGACGGTCCTGCTCCCAAGCAAAGATCGCGGCGCACATCGACCGCGAACTCGCAGCCCGGCCCGAGCTTATCCAAGTCGAGAACGGATGGAGGAACGCGAGGGAGCAGAGACCCGGAGCCGTGCAGCGCGGCCACTTCCGCGAGATCGATGTGGCAGTTGAGAACCCGGACGGCGGAACCCGTCTCAGCATGTGCAGCGGCAAGGCCGCCATCATCGTCTAAGGCAAGCGCGTAGGCACCACCCTTACCGTATGCACGGACAATAACTGCCCGGTCCACAAGCCCCGCGCAGCCGCGCGGCAGGCCGCGGACCCGGCACCCGCACCGGAACAGGAGACAGAGCAGGAGGCCGAAGCGGAGCGAGTGCGCAGACATGTAGGAACGGAGAGCGGACGTAGGAAGAGGAACGGGCTATGTGCACCCCTCTACAGACCGAAGACCGATTAGAGTCCTGGTGTTCATCGACGATGTGGCCAGCAGGCTATGCAGCTGGGGTGGCGTCGCTGACAATGTAGATGTCTCCTGCGTCTTTGGCTGGTGGATATCCCTGCGTAGGGGCGCCATTTGCGCTCCCGGTCTTTGCTGAGTGGGAAGTTGCAGGTGGAGCTCTAGTCCCCGGTCTCGGCGATGAGAGAGGCGAAGGTGGCGATGAAGGTCGAACCATTGGAACCGTCGGGGTCGGCCATGTTGGGGGTTGCGGGGAGCACGGTAGTGTCGGCGGGGCCTGGCCACAGGGGCTGGATGCGGCCAAGGCCTCCCTCGCTGAGCCAGTCGGTGATGAGTTCGAAGGCGGAGACGGGGTGTCCGAGGCGCAGCCACTCGGGGCTGGGGGAGGATGCGGCAGGGGCAGGGACGGAAAGTTTGGCGGCCATGAGGTTGCGGCGGTGGGCGCGGACCTTTCTGGAGTAGCCGTTGTCCATCTGCGGGTCAAAGGAGGCAATCGCCGCGGAACCGTCAAAGGTCATGCCGCGGCGCCGGAAGTGGGTGGCCCCGGTGAGACACCAGACGTCATCGACGATAACGGTGGTGGACCGGATAAAGGCGGGGCGGCCGGGAAAGCCCACCGGGTGGAAAGTAGCGAAGCGGTCGGGGGCGGCCGCGAGCAGGGTACCCGCGGCTTCGAGGCGGGCGGCGAAGTGCTGGCGGGACCAACCTCGATACCTGGTGGCGAAGTCGCTTTCGCGGGGGGTGCAGACGATGACACGGAGGTTGGGGCGGATCGCGAACAGGGCAGCGATGTCGGCGACCAGGTCGATCTCCTGCGGCAGGGGCGGGCCGGCAGGGCGGGCGGTGCGAGCGAACTGGGGTGACTCGATGTAGATGAGTTCGCGGGCCTCGTGGATGGCGCGGCGGAGGCTCCAGAGGGTGTCGCGGAGGCCGGAGCTGGAGACGATGACCTCGCGGCGGACCTCGGTCTCCATGCGGGGCTCATTGCCCAGAGTGAGGGTTGGTGCGGGGGTGACGCCGACGGCCGTGGCGAGGTTATTGAGCAGGTTCTGCACGGTCGCGCCCGGGGCTGGCGGGGTGACGAGGCTGAGTTCCGGGGTCTCGCAGATGGCGGGTGTGGTCTCGAGCAGGACACCGATGCTGGTGTTGCTCGCAGCACTGTCAGTGGGCGGATTGAAGTTGTTACCGTCCATGGCCACGATCCAGCCGGGGGTGGGCGTGCCAGGCAGGGGGATGATGGGCTGTGCGCGGCGCATGGCGTGGCGGGCGAGATCGTAGGCGAGAGCGCCGGTGACGTGGATGCCGGGGGCGTGTACGTCGGGACCAGCGGGATTGCCGGGGTTGGCGCTACTGTGCAGCGCGGAGCGGGAGTCGGCGGCCCAGCGGCCCCCGGTGAGCACGGCTTCCCAGAGCAGGGTGTTGGGGGGATTGACGCTGGGACCCGTGGCGCCGGTGACGACGATGGTCTCGAAGCGTGCCATGGTGGGGAGGCGCGGGCCTTGGCGGGGCGTGGTTTCGGAGGCGAGCGAGCGCAGGAAGCCGATGACGCCAGAGGGCGCAACGCCAGGCGGGACAACGGTGGTAGGGATGCCGAAGAGCGGGTCGGGAGCGACGGACTGGAACATGGGCGGGATGGCGGCGACGATGCTGCCGCCGGCAAAGGGGTCGGCGGGCGGAGCGATCGGTCCGGCGGTTATGGGCATGGAGACAGCCGCCCACAATCTGCGATTGCCCAAACGCGGGGCCACGACGATGTCGACCGTCAGGTTGGCGGGGTGGGACTGGGCGGCGACGAGTTGGAAGGGGTTGCCGAGGAAGATCTGCGTGGGGGAGCCGGTATGCGCGATGGCGGCGCCCCCATCGCCGCGGACGAAGGAGGGAGCGTCGGAGGTGATGGCCTCGATCTTGATGAAGGTCTGGGGGAAAAGGCGGACGTGGGCGCCATCGGGAGCGCCGCCGGCGGGGATGGTGACGACGATATCGTTGCCCGTGCCGCCCGAGGCCCAGGCGGCGCTGATGCCGGTGGCGGGCGAGACGATGGGGGTGGGAAAGCCGGTGGCTGGGTTGGGAACAGGAAATGTGGGCCAGTGGGCGGCGGCACCCGGAGTGGGGGGAACGGACATGGTAGAGCTGATGGTGGGGGAGACGGCTAGGGTCATTCCGATGTTGGCTCGCGACATGACGACCGTCGCCTGGCCGAGTGTGTCTGGCCCGTCGACGAGGTAGTTGATGACGACGTTGTCGCGCACCAGGGGAAGAATGTCAGGGGGGATGGCTAGATCGTCGGGGCCGACGCCGAGGGCGGCGGAGGCGGTGCGGTTGCCCAGCAGCGCCCAGACGGTGTCGATGACGGCGACGTTGTAGAACCGCTGGGCGAGCGGGTTGAGGAGGGCGGGCGGAACCAGGCGGGTGCGGCCGAGGATGCCGTTGGTGGCCCAGCCCCAGCGCAGGCGGAGGCCGTCGTTGGAAACGACGCCGGCAGCCGTGACCGTGGAAGAGACATCGATTCCGTCGCCCGCGGTGAGGGTGACGAGACCGGAGGCGGGGATGGTACCGGTCTGCGTGCCGGCGGCGTTGCGGGTCACGAGTTCGGTTGGAGGAACTACGGGCGGAAGGGCCGGTTGGTAGAGAAATCCATGGAGGTCAATGGTGCGGACCGGCGTCGAGGAGGAGAGAGCGGCGATGGTTTGAACGCCTCCGGGGGAACTCGAAGTCGCGGGGCTCTTGGGCAGCAGACCGGCAAGCCAGGTCTGCAGATCGGAGAACATGCAGGCGACGTAGATGGGGTCGAGGATCTGGCCGCGCGAGTCGTGGAAGGAGATCAGGCCGCCGCCGGCGATGGCCTCGTCGGCCTCATACCACTGAGCCCGCTTGAAGCCCTCCAGGCCACGAATGACCAGCGCGGCTGGCATGGGAAGCAGCAGCGGATTGCCCGGCGCGACGTAGCGGTCCGTGGCGAGGGTGGAGAGCCGAAGGATGGCCTGGGGGTGAAGCCGGTAGATGGCGGCGCCTCCGCTGAGCGGTACGCCATTGGCTGCGTAGAAGGCGTCGGTGCGGATGCCGCTCGAGAGACGTAGCGAGACCGTGTCTCCCGTGGAGAAGGCCTGGGCCGCCGTATCGCCCGCGGCGCGAGTGATGGTGAAGTTGTTGCCGCTGCGGGCGGTGCACTCGACTACCTCGGTTTTTGATCCGGTACTGTTCGACAGGGTGAGCAGGACACTGCCGGCGGCGGGGGTGGGAAACTTCGCGCCATCTCCAGCGGTGACAGTGAAGGAGAGAGCGGCAGCGGAGAGGTCGGCGGTGAGGACCGACTTAGCAGGCGAGAAGCTGTATTGCAGGATGCCGCGAAAGGGGGCATGAACGGCGGGGATGTTGAGAGTGAGGGCGGTCGCGTCGTAGTCGCCCGCGGAGACTGCAGCGTTGCTCCAGCGCGGGGAGAGCGAGAGGGTTGTCAGGCCTAGCGTGTCCAGGCCGTCGTTTTGCAAGTTCCCCTGAATGTTCTGCGGGGTAAGGACGGTGATGGGGAGGGTGGCCATGGGTTAGCTCACAATCTGCGTCTTCTCGGCATAGCGGCCGTCGCTAGCCGAGATCTTGACGTGGAAGCTCACAACATTCCCGAAGCAAAGGACCGTATAGGTGTAGAGGGGACCGGGGCCGGGGTTGCGGACGAGTTGAATAAAGGGCGGAGGCCCTGGCGGAGCAGCGACGGTGGGGATGGAGCCGACGGCAAGGTCGATGGTTCGCGTGGGTGCCGGAAAGAAAATGATGATTTTCTTGAAAGTTGCGACCACGCGGATGGAGTAAGGACCATCGAGCGGTGCCGACAGGGGAACGCTGGAGGAGAAGGTGAGCAGGATGCGTGCTGGCGTGCCCGGAATTTTCTGCACGGTGAGCGCCGAGAGGTCCGGTGCGGGGTTTACGGGACCGGGCGCTATGGTGGCGAACTGTTCTCCGGTGCGGGCGATGGGGTCCGTGATGCGGACGGAGAACTTGACCGGCCCGCTGAGCGGGTCGCGGCGAACCAGCGCGCGGTAGACGACCGGGGAGGCGCCGGGAAGACTGCTGATCCAGACACCGGAGCCGCTAGCCGGAGGCGTGGCGCCGATCTGGTCGAGGGTGGAGTCGAGCGCGAACAGGGGAATGGACTTGGGCGGGGCTCCGGCGAGCAGGGCGCGAGCGGCGATCCTGTGAGGGCCGAGGGGGGTCTTCTTCAGCGGCGAGGCGGAGCTCCACTGGACGATGAAGTCCGCGGGCGTGGGGCCGGCACCAAAGGAGAGCGGCGAAAGAATGGGAGCATCGGGCGGGGGCAGCACGACCCAGGCGGCGTTCGAGGTGGGCGAGCGGCCAGGCAGAGCGCCTCGCGTCAGGTCGGTGTCGGTCCACGCAGTGACCCGGTACCAGACGCGGCGCCAGGAGCCGGAGGGCGCGTCGTTGCCGGCGGCAGAGACGATGAAGCTCTTGCCGTTGCTGTCGACGGCGTGCTGAACGGTCCACCCAACCGGGTTGGAGGAGTTGAGGTGTACCAGCGGCGGGCCCATGCTGTCGAGCTCCTTCGCGGCATCGTCGACACGCACGCGGTGCAGGTCCAGCTTCGCCGGGCGGGGGCCAGGGCGGGTCTTGATGGTGATGCTGGCCTTGAAGGCCGGCGGAGCCGCGGCGGAGTCGAAGAAGCGGTTGACCTCGATGGTCGGGGCGGCGGGCTGCATGATGTGTGGCGCGGCTATGGCGGACAGCGAGTCGGAGGGCTTTGTGCCGTCCGGTGGAACAGCGATCTTGGGCCAGCCGCCTTCAACCCCACCCGCACTGACGCCGAGCACGACGTAAAGGTGGATACCGGTGGAGCCGCGGGGCAACACGACGTCGGTGCTGGTACCCTGCAGAAGTGTGGAGTTCATGCGGGTGAACGGGGTTGCGATGGTGCGATCGGGATGGGCGTCGAAGGCATTCTTGAGGATCAGCAGGCGCTGGTCAAGAGTCTGATCAGGCGTGGCCTCATGGAGGCCGTAGAACTGCAGGAGGGTAGTCTCGTTAGCCTCGTAGACGAAGTAGCCATTCGCGTTGGGCTGTGCGACCCAGCCCAGCCGGGTGTGGCACTGGCCAGCGGCGTCGGGCAGGCTGGCCAGCGTGACGTGCTGGACCGGCACCACGGGGGGACGCGGGTCGGACGTGCTGATGATGGTGGGATAGGTCGGGGGGACTGAGCCGGGTTCGGCCGACCATGGACTGAAACGCTGTGGGGGGATGTGTTCCTGTCCCTGGGCCCAGAGTGCGAGGCCGATGTGGCCGGTGGGGGCGAAGTCCAGCGCGAGGCCGGAGAGGATGACGCGAAACCGGCGGTTGAGGCCTTGCGCCGCGCCGAAGCTTACCTCCGCGTTGCCAGCCTCGTTGAGTGCCTTGACGGTGACCCCGGCAGGTGCAGAAGGTGTGTCCGCGCCATTGAAGGATATGACCAGGGGAGGCTGAGCCCCGCCAAGCGACCGGGGCAGGCCTGGGGGGACTGCAAAGCTGGGCGGCGGATCGCCGGTGGTGGCGGCCGCAAAGAGGTATCCGGCGAAGCTCACCTGTTGCAGGGACCGGATACGCCAGTCCCACAGAAATTCGATCTCCAGCGAGGCCGGGCAAACGGAGCCGACCGGCGGCAGGGTAGGCCGCAGTTCGGCGCGGGCGATGCGGACCCGATCAAGCGGCGGCTGCTGGAGGTTGTCGTCCGCAGCGGTCCAAGGCGTCCACTGGCCGTAGATATCCTGGATAGCGGTGGCGTACTTGACCAGACAGCTCCCCGGGTTGGTGGGGATGGGGAGCTCATGGTCGGTGGCATGGAGGCGCCAGGCCTCGGGGTCGGGGGGCGTGGTGGTGGCGTTGTTGATGCTGATAGAGCGAAATCCGCCGCTGACACGCTTTTCCATCAGGGCCGCCGTGGGGGTGCTGGGACTGATCCCGGCGCGGGCCGCGGCAAAGCTGGCGACGCGGAAGAGCTGGCTGTCCCCGGGTCGATCCCAGCTGATCCGGGTAGAGGCGCGCCAGCTGCCGTCGGTGAACAGAGGACGGAGGGTGCCGAGCAACGGTGTGACAAGGTTTGCCGGGGGCGGTGGGGGCAGGGCGGCACTAGGCGCGGGAACGATGGCGGCGAAGTCGGCTGCGCCCGAGGCGCCATCCATGCCGCACTCGTAGTGAGCCGTGATCATGTAGTCGAAGGCGTTGCGCGCGCCGGTTACGTCTGGGAGCGACGGGTAGGCCGTGCCATAGCCGAGGGCGAGGTTCAGGAAGGGATCGGTGCTGGCGGCCATGAGCAGCATGGCGAGTGGCGCGACCTGGGAGGTGCCTCCAGCGACGGTCATGGACTTGCCGGATGAGTTCTGCGGCGGTGGCAGGGGTATGTTGATCTTCTGCGCGCCATGCTGGTTGGGAGGGAAGCCGGCGGCGATGGGTCGAAGCGGATTGAGGACGTCGGTGTTGACCTCAGTGATGAGGGTGAGGAAGTCGGGCGGCGACCAGGGAGGAGCGGCGACTCCAGCGGCTAGGGTGGCTGCCCAGCCGACGGGAGGAGCGCCGCGGCGCAGGCGTTGGACGGCGGCGGTCTGCGCGTCGGTCAAGGAGCCGGTCAAGCCCTGCGGCTCGCCGTGCTTGCCGATGCCGGGCCAGTCCGACTGCTTGACCGGGATGCCGACGAGCTCGATAGGGTTCCAGCCGGCGGCCTGGGTAAGCGCGCCAGTCTCGATCCCGATGGCCGAGGTGACGGTGATGCCAGCGGTGAAGATGAGGCCTTCAATGATCGAGCCGGCGAGGCTGATGACGGTCGATCCGGCGGGGATGGTGGCGAAGGCGACCAGGTTCGAGGGGATGGGCGCCCCGGCGAACGCCCAGACGATTCCGCCGAACGGGGCCAGGATGTTGGCGACTACCGTAGACATGCTGCCGTTAGTCCAGCTAACGACCAGGGTATTGCCGGCGAAGATCATGTTGGTGGACTTGAGATTGAGGTTTTGCTGGATGCTTTGCGCGAGGTGGGGTCGGGACCAGACCTGGAACGGCTCGGTGGGCAGGCCCAGGGTGCCGCGCAGCATCCAGCGCAGCTCGATGACAGGGGGCAGATCGCCGTTGGGGCCGCCGGGCCGGGGCAGGCCCAGGCGCTTGGCTGCGTCGGTCCAGTTCACGATTGCACCTTCGGCATGGAAGAGGGTTGGGTCGACGACATATTTCGGCACTTAGTCCACCTCTTCCCATGGAGCGTTGAGGAGATTAACATCGAGGATGTTGATGATCTGGTCGGTCGAGGCGGGGCCGTCCAGGTAGGGCTCCAGGTGGTGGATGCGGCAGAGGGCGAGCATGAGGTGTTTGCCGCGGGAGCCGGGCTTGAGCGTGACCAGAGCGCGCTGGCCGCCGGGGGCGGGGATAATGTTGTCCACGACCGGATCGCCGCCGACCTGCTGAAGCGCCAACCAGGGTTGCGGGCTCATGTCGTAGCGGACGGCCGCTGCGGGGCCAGGATCGGTGATCTTGGTGGGGATTGGACGGGAGCGCCACATGGGTTCGCTCGAATCGATGAGGATGGCCGCCGGCTGGGGATCGGGGACCGCTGCGTCCCAGAAGACCACCATGCGGGGGGCCTTGGGTACCGGTTGGGCGTCAAGGCCGGCGTCGATCAGGTGGCTGTCGAACTCCGATCCCTGGGGGTTGTGAGTGGCGAAGAAGGCGCCCATCTCCTGAAGTTTGCCGATGCTGGCCGCAGCGACTCCACGATGGGTGATGCGTGAGGTGCGGAAGGACTTGGCGAAGAGATCCAGCGTTGGGAAGTCTCCAGTGGTGAAGGAGCCGCGCCACACCAGCGTGCCCGGCGTGCCGTCAGCGGCAGCCTTGTCGAGCATCTCGATGTCGAGCACGTAGTCGGTGTCGAGATCGAGTGGAATGTCCATGCTGATCATCGAGTGCCGGATCGTGGTGCCACTGGAGGCGACGCAAGGAAGGCTGCTCGCGACGAGGTTGTTTACAGCGCTCTCCCACGGGGAGAGGATGGCGGCCACGACAGGCTTGAGGTTGGCGGCGCTCAGTGGGTACGGGTGAGGCACGGTGGGCGTCGAAGGCACGGGACGGAAGGATGATGGACGGAGCCGGGCCTGGAGCTTCTTGCCGTAGGCGTCGTAGAGTTTGCCGAGATTGTTGGTGGCGAAGACTACCTTGATGGGTTCGGCGGCGAAGACGTGCTGCTCGGCCTCTCCCGGGAGGGCGACCATGACCCAAGGATCAAGGCGCTTGGGAGCTTCGGAGTCAGTCTGGAACCAGAAAGACTGGACGGCGTTGGGTTTCTGCTTGTCGTCAGAAACGTCGCTGCCCTGGCGACGCTGGCGCTCGGAGCTGTAGGTTACGCGGACCTGGTAGGCCTGGTTGGGAATCAGAAGCGCGTTGTCAGCGCTATCAAGACCGAGGGCGGTGTTGAGCACGCCCTGCTTCTTCGTCTGCTCGGAGTTGTCGTAAGAGCTGCGATCGACCTCGCTGGTGCGCAGCAGTTCCATGCCGGCCACGTAGAAGGGTCGGTAGGTGTCGCTGTCGAGCATCCCCCGCGCGGCGGGCAGGTAGCCGATCTGGACACGGCCGGCGGCGGTGGTTCCTTTGATCTCGACGATGACGGGAACATAGATCTGCTGGCCAAGGGCGGCCTGCTCTTCGAGGATCTGCACGAAGAAGTTCCACGGGCCGGCGGGATCAGTCCAGGTGGAGGGAAAGGCGGAGGGCGGAACCACGTCAGCGAAGGTGACCGGGTGCTGATCGAAGAGGGTGTCCTTGTCGTCGGTCGCGGCCACCATGAGTTGCTTCATCTCTAAAAGGCGCTTAGGCACGATGAGGAAGACGCGCGTGTAGACAAAGCCTCCCGTGTGCAGAACGACCGCATCCAGCAGCGGACCGGGACGGTACTTCAGTTTGCTGAACGCGCTCTTGACAGTGTCGGCTCGGTTTGGATTGCCGAAGGCGATCAGGTCGCCATGGTCGAACATGGGGGAGGCGAGCACGCGGCTGAAGCACTGCGGATTATCTCCGGCTGCATTCTGCCCGGCAGCGGCGTTGGTCCCGATTCCCGATCCGCTGAAGAAGCCTGCACTGGTGAGCGCAGCTCGAGGGACGGGCTGGCCCAGCGCGAAGTGCTGCAGGGTCTCGTTGAAGCTGAGTGGCTGCGAGCCGATCACGTTCTCGACCGCATCTCCACCGCGTATGGCGAGGATGGGATTTTCCTCGAGCGGCGGCCGTGAGGTGTCGATCGGAGCGGCGGCTGCGAGGTTGAGGCTGGAAGTCGTGCTGATCTTGTAGAGGGCAGTGTGCGTGTCCCAGCGGGAGAAGGGAAGTACGGAGCGCAGGGTTGGGAGGTGTAGAGCATGGCGGAGGATCTCTGGCGCGGCGGGGCCTGGGAGGGGCGCCGGGGCGGGTGGCGGGCCAGGCAGCTTGGGGCAGGGGACAAAGGCGCCGTCCACTTCAGCTGGCATGATGCCGCGGAGCTTATCGATGTTGGGATCCCCGCAGCGCCAGCGTTCGGTTACCAGCAGCGCCACGTCAGGGGGACTTGAACGCACTGTGCTGGGCGGGTCGGGCCAGGGCAGGCCGTAGAGTTGCCAGCCGATGTCCGAGGTTCCCAGCGGCATCAACAGGAAGGAGTAGAGCGCGGGTGCGGCGGGCGCGGCGGGTTGGCAGACGGTGCCCCACTCTTCTTTCACGGTTTCGTCGAGATACTTGCTGGAACCGACTGCCTTGGGGCTGGGTTCCGGCACCCAGCTGAGCAGGGCCAACTGGGCTTCGAGCGCCTTGTCGCCGGACTTCGACTTCCACCAGGTGGCGGGTGTACCGCCGGCAGTGAGCGGGCCGAGCAGTTCAACCTTGGTGAGGGTGTACTTGAACCACACATCGCCACGCTGCACGAAGCCATCCGGGTTGGGCACCTCCGGTGTGCCGCCGAGGGGCTTGCCCAGGAAGTTGAGCGCGGGATCCTGGTTGGGCGGCATGGTCATCATGAGCGCGGGAATGGCGTCGATGGGAACGATCTTGAGCCCGCCGGGGTTGGTGTCTCCACCTGGAATGCCGTCGGCAAGGCCGCTGTCGATGGGCTTGTCGACACCCGTGCCGGTGACCAGCGCGGGCGAGCGGCTGATCAGCTTCAGCGTCTTGACCAGGTCGGGCGGATCGGGGATCGGGATGGTGCTGTCGCCCAGGGTGAAGCTGACGCAGCCAGAGACCGAGAAGAAGAAGAAGTCGACCTCGCCGCAGATGTCGCCGTGGATGCGGTGGTAGCTGTTGCCCAGCGGGTCTGAGCCGAGGTCGACAGAAAGGTCGGCGTAGGCGCTGATGTCGATGATGAACAGATGCAGCGAGCCGCGCACGGTGAGGATGCCGGCGACGCGGAAGGGGGAGAAGCCGAGCACGGCATCGAAGCCCGCGGACAATCGGGCATAAAGCGGACCGCCGCCCCAGGTGAAGGAGACGTGCAGGCCGGTTGCGATGGAGAAGCCGTAGACCTCGGGCAAGCCGCCGTGCGCGGGGATGCCATTGCCCGATAGCATCAGGTAACCGGATGCGTCGAAGACCTGCAGCACGGTCGCCTGGATCTGGTTGGCATACTGGCCGAGGAAGAGGTGCCAGTCGCTGGTGTCGTTGAAGTTGAAGAACGCTTCGACGGGAATCTTGATGGTGAGCAGGGGATCGATGTCGAAGTCGATCGCCAGGCCGATGGTGAGGGTGCCGCGCCCGAAGTCGAGATCGATGACCGCGAGGAAGACGCCCTCGGCGTTGCTTTGGAGCTCGGGGATAACCGCAAGCAGTTTGGCCTTCATCATCAGCAGAAGCCGCGGGCCGGGCAGCTCAAGCAGGATGACGCCCTTGAGGTTGAAGATGACGCTTGAACCCATGGTGCCGAGAATGGCGCCGACACCGAAGGCCCATGTATTGATCTTGGCACTCCAGAACGCGATATTCGTGGGGTCGCCGCCTGTGGCCTTCAGCCAGGCCAGGGCGGGCGCGAGATTTTCGTGCGGGATGGAGCTCTCGTCCCGTGCGTAGTTCATCGCGAAGAGGCCCAGGAAGCCGTAGATGCCGATACCCGAGGTGGCCAGCGGGATGGCGACCGGGAAGTCGACTTCGAGAGTGACAATCACACCGGTTCCAGGTCCCCCCTGGGCCGGCTGGATGGAAGCGACACCCAGCCCGGCGGCGACGCGGACCTGCACGGGCACAAGGGTCAGGTCAAGCTGTCCCTTGAACTCGTTGGCGTTGATCTCCATGTAGCCGCGGCCTTTGAGGGCGCCGGGAATATCGACGCTAGCGGCGAACGCGGTGAGTTCAGGATCTCCCGGAGGGTCGAGCCGCATGCGAACGCGCGAGCGTTCGATGGAGACCACACCGAGGTCGATGGCGAACCCGAGATCGACCTCGAAGAGCAGGGGGTTATTGCGTGCGATGCGCGCGCCGAGAATTTTGAGGATGCTGTCGAGTCCGGAACCGACCTTGATGGCTCCAGGTTTGGAGACGTCGATGGTGAAGCCTTTCGACGAATCGAACATGGGACGGAACTGGAACTTAGGCTGTCCGGGCGGGTTGCCGATAAGCAGGCCGGCTGCCTTGTAGCGCACGGTTAGCGGAGCATCACGCGAGATGGTGATGAGCGGCTGTCCGCCGAGTTCCACGTTGAGCGAGATGGCCGTCTCGAGGTCGAGCAGGAGGATGACCTGAGAGCCCTCGGGCCGGTGCTGCACCTCGAACTCGCCGCCGTACCAGATGACGTGCTCGACAGTGATCCATGGAACTGCCGCGATGGCCGCGGGAAGCGCCACGCTCAGGATGTCGTTGCCCAGCTCCGCCCAGCCCCCGTCGCCGGCTATGGCGTCGGCGATGGTCGAAAAGAGCGGTGTGAAGACGATAACCATGCCCAGGAAGTTGCGGCCGAAGCTGCGGTCCACCTTGGCGTTTGGCGGCAGCCATCCGGTCATCATCAGGCCGTCGCGGTCGGCGGGATCAGAGCCGAAGTAGCCGGTCACATCGACAATGTCAGTAGCGTCATCGATCTGGATAACGATGCGGACATCGATGATGCCGTCGGCTGGGTTCTGGCTGCCGAGTCCCTGGAACTGGGGGATGTCCGCATGCGAGACGCCGCCACTGGCGAGCTGATTCTCGGATGCTGTCTGGATGTCGAACTTGCCATGCAGCTCGCAGGCGACGAAGTGGTTCTTGACGATGCGAACCTTGGCACCGATCTGCTTGAACCAGCTGGGCGGGGCTGGGGGATGGGCGCTGGTTGGGTTATCGGGAACTGGAACCGGGGTAGCCGGCGTGTCGCTGGGGCGTGAGACGTTGCCCAAGATGACCGTGCCGGGCAGGGGTACCGCGGCCCAGGTAGCTTCAATCTTCCAGAAGCGGTTGCGGTTCGGATTGCCCTGGTTGACCCAGTTCGTCATATCTGCCTGGGTGGTGATGACGAAGTGCTTGTCCGGGGCAATGGTCTCGATCAGGTGTTGGAAGGCATGGGCGCGGCGTTCCGACAGCGCGGTGTTGTAGTCGAGCTTGACCGGTCCGCCACTCTCGAAGCTGGCATATCCCTTGATGAGGATCGGAGTAGTGGCAGTCAGTGCCGCGAGCAGCGGGGTGATTGCGCTAGTGGCATCGCTGCCGGAGGTCCACGGAGCGGTGAGGCCATCGTCAACCGCCGGAGCGGTGTGGGTGTTGTCGGGGGGAAGCCCGAACGCCTCGACCTCTGTTTCGCTTACGTTGTGTGGCTGATCGAAGCGGAAGTATCCGGTGAAGCCGCTGCTGCCCGGGTTGCCGGGGAGTTCCGCCTTGACCTGCACGGCCGGCGCTCCCTGAAGCACTGCAAAGGATGCGGTGGCACTCGGGCCGCCTCCCTGAACTGTTCCGTTGATGGTCCAGGTTGTTTGTGCTGCGGTGGCGGTGTCGGTGTCGAGGGTGACGACAACAGAGGTCGGCGTCTCCGATACCAGCTTCAGCTGCGGCGTAACCAGGAGTGAGGTGCCCTGGGTGACCGAGGTGGTCTGGACGGCGGCGGCCGGGTTGCTGGCAGCGGTGCCACCGCCTGGCGGAAGAGCCGCCGAGGCAGGCCGGCGGTGGGCGAGGATGGTGAGGTGTACGGGCGTGGCTCCGGGCTGCGATCCGGTTGCGGTGAGCAGGATCGACCGGGTCTCGTGGGCGCTGAGGTCGAGATCGAAGAGCCGGCCGGGGGCGTCGGGATCCGAATCGTACTTCGCGCTGGCGGTGTAGGGAGTGAGACCGCCGTCCACGTCGATAACCATGCGGGTGTGATCGGGCAGGACAACCGTGGCGTTGGTGTCGTCGGTGCGTGTGATGGCATAGCAGAAGCCTGCGCCATCGTAGAAGCGCGCGCTGACCTTTACCGCGCCTGAGCCCTGGTCGACGATCTCGAGGTCGAAGTCGCCGGTAACTCCGGCGGAGGGTCCAATACCGATCAGCAGATTGCGCGCTCCGGCATCGAAGGCGAGGTTCTCCGCCCCATTGGGTGCGATGTAGAGCCGGATCTCGGGCAGGTAAAGGCCTGTCCAGTTTTCATCGAAACCGAACTGCGAGAGAATGTCGGGCGGGGTGGAATTGTTCGAAAGATCGAGTGTGGCGGAGCGGAAGCCGAAGCCTACGCAGCTGGACGCTCCGATGAAGGCATATGGCGGATCCATGGTGATGAGTTCGGCAACGCCAAGATCGCTGGTGTCGTCGAGACTGCTGGCGCCGGCAGAGAGCAGCGTGGCATTGAGTGGATCACCAACCGCCGACCCCTGGGAGAGACGGACCTTGATCTTGGGCAGGGTGATGCGAACGGTGGTGTGGCTCGGGTCGGTGAGCAGGATGCCGCTGGGATCGAGCTTGGCGCCGCGCAGGAAGGGCGGGCGGAGAACTACCGTGGTGAGCAGCATGTCGAGCACGAACTCAGTGCTTGGGTAGTCGGAGGGCGGAGGATCGGCAACGTTGTTGTCGTAAGCTGTGATGACCGCGGCCGAGAGTGCGAATCCTGACGCCCCTCCTATGGCCGCCACCGCGGAAGATATCTTCTGCGAGGCGACGCGGGGCGCGCTGAGCTGGAAGTTGATGTGGGCATCGCGGACGTCGATCCAAGGATCGCGGCGGCCGGGATCGTTCGCGGGGTGCCCTTCGGTGTTTTCGGCGTTGACGCCGAAGCTCATTGTCGATGGATCGATATAAGGGTGTACATCGCCGCTGAATTTAGCGATGCCGCGAATGACGATGCCTGTGTCGTCGATGCTGACCGTATGTTCGCTGACGTCCAGGACGGAGAGAGCGGCGTGCCACTGGCCGAAGGTGTCTCCGCGCAGGAGATACGGGCTGATCAAGTCGTAGAGAGCCAGGTCGTAGGGCACGACGGACACCTTTTGAAGGGGGGTTCAGCAGCAAGGGGGCCCGGAAGTGACGAAGCATATACCCGGCTCTGCCGTTCGTAAAGTGAATTGTATGAATTTCGCAAGGACGCTTCTGCAGGGAAGGAGCGTCTTCCTTCTCAGGCTGGTTGAGCAGTCTCCGCAGTTCAGCGATAGCCCCCGCCAAGCGATAGATAGTACGGTGTCAAATCTTTTCTGCTCCCTAGGCCGATTGTCTGGCACAATGCTCCAGCTTTCTCTTTGCGCGGTCCGCGGGGCCGCTACCAGGCGGATGCGTGGGCGCGAGCGCGGCCGCGGGTGTTTGCGGGATCTGGGAACCTAGCACGGACCCAAAGGAGCACCATCAACGGCAAGGCCTAGGCGATGCACTTCATCGGCTTGCTTTTCTAATGGATCTCTTCCACGACACCTTCTTGCGTACGGACTTCGCAGAGGTGTCCGTTTCTGAAACTGAGCCCTTCTGATTCGCAATGGAATTTGCAATCCGCTTAGGCTCTGAACTTTTCTTGCGCGGCGGTTCGTTAAGTAGGTCTGTGACCGAGCGAAGATCGTCCAGATAGTCCTGAGACGGCAAGTGTTCCAGAATGCTGCGGAGCTCATCTGCCTGCTCTTTGGAAAATCCGCTGGAATTCTTTAGCTCATGCATCATCTCGCACAAGGCATCCTCGCGTTCTCCGATACAGCGCATCGTGTGGAGGAGTGTGTGGAGCCGATGATAGGCAGAAGGCACCCACCCATTATTAATTCCTCGTGGGGTCGTACTCGTAGCTCTCGTCATGTCTGACCGTTTGGATGCAGAACGCATCTCCTGTTCCCTCGGCGAACCCGGCGCATTTCCGCGGACTCGAACCCGTCTCAAAGATCTGGAATCACCCTAGTGGGGGAGGAGGCCTCCTCCCTGCTACGGCCGGCTCTGCCGTCCTCCGGCACCCACCTCCGCGGGCCGTTCCCGCCCGCAACGCCCACCTTTAGAACCGAAACACATCTCCTGCACTCCGCGCCCGACAGGGTCACCAGGCCTTCCTGAGTCTGTATGTCTTTTCTAGAGCCGCATCCATCGGTTCTCCTGTTGTCAGGAGGAAGGCATGAAGAAGACCATCAGATCGTTCGTCGGCATGGACGTCCACAAGGCGGC
>JAABVA010001079.1_pt1 | contig 30257 bp, 34 predicted proteins | sample 5560331 | NCBI WGS metagenome assembly JAABVA01 (sample SAMN12812661, study PRJNA571458) | rock metagenome | isolation source: Antarctica rocks | place: Antarctica: Victoria Land, Mt New Zealand sud | collected 2016-01-07 | reverse complement strand
CCAGCCGTCGCGGGCGTTCGTGCCGAGCAGGGCGACGATCTTGAGGTGGGGGAGCAGGTCGAGGAGACCCGGCAGCCACTGCGCCCCGGTCCGCAGGTCCGTCTGGCTGGGCCCGGCCCCGGAGGGCAGCGGTACAGGCACCGCGTTCCAGTGCGTGATGCGGTCGAAGGCGAGACCGACGCGGACGCACTGGTCGAAGCAGGCGCGTGCGGTGGGGTCGGCGTTCTCCAGCGACAGCATCCCCGAGCCCTTCGGGTACGGCTTGGCCTTCGCACCGGGATGGGAGAGCAGGAACAGGACCTCCGCCCGCGTGCCGCCGTGCTCGGGGTCGGGGTAGGGCACCGAGCCGGGAGGTAGTCCGGAGACCTCGGCGATGTGGTCGGTGTAGGCGATGAGCGGAGCCGCGTGCTCGTCGCGCCGGGACATCATCTTGATCCGCACGTGTACCTGGTCGGCGTTGGCGTCCTTCTGCACGATCGGCTCTCCTCGTCCTCGACGTCCACCTCGGGTACAGCTTGCCGACGCCCCGGTCCACCTCCGCGGGGTGGGGGTCGGCGGGACGACCGGGCTCCCCTCGCGGCCGCGGCCGTGGGCCGTGATTCGTCCGGTCAAGATCGTGACACCCTGCTCGTGGGGCCGGAGCCGGTCCCGGGAGGAGGACGGGTGACGGCCTGGGCGCTCTTTCTGGTGTCGTGGCTGCTGCGCCCGGGCGCGATCGCCCTCACCCTGGCCCTCGCGGTCGTCGTCGGTGCGTTCCGGCCCCGCACCCCGCTCGTGGGCTTCGTCGGCTCGTTCGTCACCGGCCAGTACCCCGTGTACTGCTCCGTGGTCTCGGTGCTCGGCATGGGGCTCGGCGTCCTCGTCTGGCGGGGTGGGTCGCGGGGTCTCGGCGCCGTCCTGGGTGGCGTCGGCGGCACCGGGCCCGCACCCCGTCGTCGTCTGGACCCACGGGGGGAGCTGGGTCCGGGGCGACCGCGCCGCGGCGAACCGGCTGGCTCGCCGAGCGTGGGATCGCCGTCGTCGCCATGACCTACCGACTTCCTCCCCCGGCGCCGGTGGGGCCCGGGACAGCGTCGCGACGTGGCGTGCGCGCTGGCCTGGGTCCAGCGCAACGCCACCGCCGAGGGCCTCGACCCGCGCTCAGTGACGCTGGCCGGGCAGTCGGCAGGGGCCACGCTCGCCTTGTCGACGACGTCGGCGCTGGTCGCGGGGGAGCGGGCGTGCGAGACGCCGGTGCCCGTTCCCCGTGCCGTCGTCGCGTTCTTCCCGGTGGTCGACATGAGCATGATCGCACCGTCGTTGTCCGGGCGACTGCTCGTGGTCCCCTACGCCGACCACGTCTTCGACCACCCGTTCGGCTCGCCGGGCGGGCAGATCGCCCGGTCCGCCCTCGCCCGGTTCGTGCAGGAGTACGGCCGGGCCTGAGGGCGGGCGCTGGGATCAGTCCTCACGGGGCCCGATGGCGGATCCGCGGAGCACGGGGCGCTCCTCCGCGGTGAAGACGACGTCCCCGACGAGGACGTCGGCGAGCGTCGTTCCCGACGTCGTCGGCGCGTCCCAGCGTTCCGTGGAGTCCACGAGCTGCAGGAGCGTGCCGCAACCGGAGCGGGGGCGGACGAAGGTCTCGCGCCACTGCGGGCGGGAGAGGTCGGTGTCGACCAGCTCGTACCCCTGGGCGGTGAGGCGATCCACCGCGACCTCGACGTCGGCGAAGAGCAACGTCATGTGGTGCACGCCGGGACCGCGCCGCTGGAGGAAGCGGGCGACCGCCGCGTCGTCACGGGTCGGGGTGATGAGCTCGATCTTCATGCCGCCGGGGAGACCGAGCTGGACGATGCGGATGCCGAGCTCGTCGTTGTCACCGCCGAGGAGGAACCGGCCACCGAGGGCCGAGCCGAACAGGGCCAGGCCCGCGCGGAGATCGGCGACCGCCACCGCGACGTGGTCCAGCCGGATCAGACCGATGTCCTCGCCGAGCCCGGCGGCGTCGGGCAGCTCGAAGGTGCTCACGATCGCACCTGGGTGGAGCGTGGAGCGATAGCGGCGCCGACCCGCTCGATGGTCTCGGCGGAGCCGGACGCGTCGCCCGGGGCCGCGCCGGGGGTCAGCGCGACCGGCAGATCGACCCCGGCCCCGCGCAGCGCGGTCACGCGGGCGGTGACGTCACGTGCGGTGCCGATGGCGCACATCGCGTCGACGGCGGCGTCGTCCACCGCCCGCAGCGCGGCCGTGCGGTCTCCGCGCTCCCACGCCGCCGCGGCACCCGCGAGCCCCGGCATGCTGTCGCGGAACGACTCCCGATGGGTCGGCACCATCGCGTACTGCAGGACGAAGCGGCGCATCCGCTCGCGCGCGGAGTCGACCCGGTCGCCCGCGTAGGCCCAGAAGGAGGCGGCGATGCCCACCGTGTCGGGGTCGCGACCGGCCGCGCGGGCGCCCTCGCGGACGAACTCGATCTTCGGTGCCAGTTCTCCGGGTGGGGTCCAGGTGAGGAAAGCGACGTCGCCGATCGCCCCGGCGAGGCGCAGCATGCGCGGGTTCATGGCCGCCACCAGGATCGGAACGTCGACCGGGGCGAGCGCGGCCCGGAACCCTGCCGAGCGGACGTGCTCGCCGGCGACGTCTGTGCGGTCGCCCGCCCAGACTCGGCGCATCAGCGCCACGTACTCCTCGACCCGCGTCAGCGGTCCGGTGAACGCGGCCCCGTGCCACTGCTCGACGATGATCGGGCTGGACGCGCCGACGCCGGCCAGGACCCGGTCGGGCGCGAGCGAGGCGAGGGTCGCGAAACCCATCGCGGTGAGTACGGCCGAGCGCGGGTAGACGCCGACGATGCCGCTGCCGAATCGGATGCGCGACGTCGACGCGGCGATCATCCCGAGCATGCTGAACACCTCGGGCCCGGCCACCTCGCCGACGAGGACGTCGGTGTAGCCGCTCGCCTCGGCGAGCCGCGCGAGATCGAGGTACTGGCCGGCGGAGAGGCCGTCGTCGACCGGCAGTGTCACCCCCAGCCCGGACACGATCGCCACCCTCAGGTTCCCCGCACCATCCGGCCGACCGCGGCGGTGTCGTACCAGCTGGTCAGCCGGGCGATGCGGTCGCCGTCGCCGGTGAGGTCGAAGACGTCCACCGCATCGAACTCCACCGGCCGGTCGTCGCGGGTTCGTCCGGAGAAGTGGATCTCGACGAGGACCACGGAGCCGGCGACCACCACCCGGGTGGGTTCGTCGTGGTGCACCGGCAGCGTGGAGAGCGTCCACGGGAAGTGCGCGGCGATCTCGTCGGGGCCCCGCCGGACCGGGGCGCCGACCGCGCGCAGCTCGCCGTCGGGAGCCCACAGGGCGGGCACGGCCGCCCAGTCGGCGCCGTTGACGGCCTCGAAATAGCGCCGTACCACCTCCGGCGCGGGCCCGAGGTTCATGAGGTGAGGAGCGTCCGCAGCTCGGACAAGGCGCCGAAGGACCAGCGAGCGAGCGACGGGTCGCCGAACGCCGTGATGTTCCACATGACGAGGTGGCGCAGGCCCTCGTCGACGTACTCGCGGACCTGCTCGGCGACCTCGTCGGGGGTGCCGCAGAACGCGTAGTGGCGGACCACCGCGGCCGGGATGGCGTCGATGACGCGCAGGGACTCGGCGCGGTCGATGGCGGTCGGGATGAAGTCGTGAAAGCCCGAGGAGCCGGAGTCCGCAGGATAGGGACCCTCCACCCCGAGGTCGCGGAACACCTGCGCGGGCAGGAGCACGCACAGGGCGCGGACGAGTGGCGCCTCGGTCAGCCGTTGCACGGTCTCGGCGTCGGGACCCATGAGGACATAGCCCAGCATGCCGGGGGTGATCGCTTCCGGGTCCCGCGCGGCCTTCTCGGCCGACTCGCGGATCGCCCGCAGCGCGGTGCGGTACACGGACGGGCCGAGCTTGGTGGGCAGCCAGCCGTCGGCCTTCTCCCCGGTGAGGCGCAGCATCCGGGGGCCGTGCGCCGCGGTCCAGATCTCTGGTGGTGCGGATCCAAAGGGGCAGAGGCCGAGGACGGCGCGCTCGAGGGTGTGGAAGCGGCCGTCGAAGTCGACCGGGCCCTCGGCCGACATGAGCAGCCGCATCACGTCGATCCCCTCGGACAGGCGCGCGACCGGGCTGTCGAACGGCATGCCGTACGGAGTGGCGTTGAGCTGCTCGCCGCTGCCCAGGCCGATGATCGCGCGGCCCTTCGTCACGTGGTCCAACGTGAGCGCGGTCTGCGCAGCCAAGGCCGGGTGGCGGCGGATGAGGTCGGTGACGCAGACGCCGACGCGGATCCGTTCGGTGGCCGCGCCCACCACCCCCATCATGACGGCCGGATCGAAGTACACGTGGGGGTTGGGCTGGACGTCGGCGAGCGGCGTGAGGTCCGGGGTCCACATCGAGTCGGGGTGCCAGCCCATGAGGTGGTCGGGCCACCAGACGGCGTCGAAGCCCTCGTCCTCGCTACGGCGGGCGAACCTCACGGCCGCGTCCGCCGGCGGCATGATCTGGCCGGGGACGCCGAATTCGATCCCTCCGGGGGCTTCCACTAGTACCGCCACCCCTCGCCGAAGGTGGTGAGGCGTCGTCCGAGGTACTCCTCGACGACCGTGACGGCGGCCCGGGCGGCACGGTCGGTGCCGATGCCGCGGCTCCGGAACGTCTCTCCGGCGAACCACAGGCCCTCGACGCCCGGCGGGCGCCAGTGCGGGCGGTAGCGACCGACCAGTCCGGGCTTCTGGATGACGCCGAACGAGGGCTCGAACACGAGGTGGCGCCGGCGCCACACCGGGTTCGCGAAGCCGGGCCACATCTCGGCCACGTCGGCCTCGAACAGCTCCATCTGGTGGCGCAGCCAGCGCCGGTCGCGGCCCTTCTCCCCGGGGAATATCCCGCCCATGACGTGCAGCTGCGTCCCCGGCGGGGAGCACGACGGGTCCATCGCGGTCTGGTTGAACATGAAGCCCGACAGGTCGGTGTGCGGCGTGCGGAGCCAGGTCGACAGCTCGCGCGGGTCGTACTGCGTGACCGGCTCCTCGGTGGCCAGGTAGAGCCCGAGCCAGGCGATCCGGAAGGCGTCCTGGGCCAGGAAGCGGATCCACGCGGCGTACCAGTCGGGCAGGTCGGCGGCGTCTACGACGTCGAGCACGTGCCACACCGGCAGGGTGCAGATGACGTGGTCGGCCTCGAGGATCTCCTCCTCGAAGAACTCGTTGGGCAGCACGCGCGGTTGGCGGGCGACCGCGACGCCCTTGACCTGGCGGTCCTGGATGACCACCCGCTCGACGGGGGTGGACAGGCGCAGCTCCCCGCCCGCGGCGGCGAAGGCGTCCGCCAGGTCGGCCCACATGCCGTCCCAGCCCTGGCCGGGCCAACACGAGTAGGCGGCGGTGCCGCGCTCGGCGAAGTGCATCTTGCGGACGTAGAGGTTGTCGCTGGCCGAGTGGTCCCACCAGTTGTCGGTCATGGCTTCGAGGACGGTGATGAACTCGAAGAGGTCGACGACGCCCTGGTCGTCGGTGTGCTGGTGGAGCCAGTGGCGCAGCGGGCGATCGTCCCACGCGTCCAGTTCCTCGTAGGGGGTGGCCATCAGCGCCTTGATGACCTTCTTGAGCTCGGCCTTGCTCCCGGCGTAGCGGTCGCGGATCGAGCCCCAGCGCCCGCGCTCGTGGTCCCACACCGGCATCTCGGCCGAGACCTCTCCGTGCTGCAGCGTCTTGCCGACGTGCTCGAACACCTTCGTCAGTCCCGAACCCGGATCCTCGATGAGGTGACCACCGACGTTGATGGTGAACCCCTCGTCGGGCACGGCCATGCCGCGACCGCCCAACCACGGTGAGCGCTCGAGCAGGCACACCCGCTTCCCCTCGACGGCGAGTAGTGCCGCCGCCGACAGACCCGCCGCGCCGGCACCGATGACCACGACGTCGAACTTGGCCATGCGTCCTCCCGGGGACCTACCAAACGACCGGTGGTCACCGTCGCAGTCGGCCCGCAGACCGTCAAGCCGACCGGCTCGACGGCTTCTTGACCGACGCCGGTGTGATGCTAGTCTCCGCTGATACCAAACGATCGGTAGAGAGCCGACAGCGCCGTCGAGCCGAAGGGGCCGTGGTGACCGCGACGAAGCAACCGCCCGACATCCTCTCCGAGGAGTTCGCCCGCGACCCCTACGCCGCCTACCGCGTGTTGCGCGACGAGTTCCCGCTGGTCTGGCACCCCGGCATGCAGACGTACGTGGTCAGCCGCTACGAGGACGTGCGGAAGGCGTTCAAGGACCCCGTGTTCGGCAGCGAGAACTACGACTGGCAGCTCGAGCCGGTGCACGGTCGCACCATCCTGCAGATGGAGGGTCGCGAGCACGCCACCCACCGTGCCCTGGTGGCCCCTGCGTTCCGCGGACGTGATCTCGAGACGAAGTTCCTCCCAGTGATCCGGGAGAACTCCCGGATCCTGATCGACGCCTTCCGCGCCGACGGCCGGGTCGACCTCGTCGACCAGTACGCCACCCGGTTCCCCATCAACGTCATCGTCGACATGCTCGCCCTGCCCCGGGCCGATCACGAACGCTTCCACGGTTGGTACACGTCGATCATGGCGTTCCTGTCGAACCTGACCCAGGACCCCGAGGTGGTCACGGAGGGCCTGCGGACCAAGGCCGAGTTCGAGGCCTACATGGTCCCGGTCATCCAGGAGCGTCGCCGCCATCCCGGCGAGGACCTGCTGTCCACCCTGTGCCGGGCCGAGATCGACGGGGTCGCGATGACCGACGAGGAGATCAAGGCGTTCTGCAGCCTGCTGCTCACCGCGGGCGGAGAGACCACCGACAAGGCCGTGGCCAGCGTGTTCACCAACCTGGTCGCGCACCCCGAGCAGATGGACGCCGTCCGCGCGGACCGCTCGCTGGTGGCGACCGCGTTCGCCGAGGCCCTGCGGCACTCGCCTCCGGTGCACATGATCATGCGGCAGCCGAAGGAGGACGTCGAGTTCTCCGGCGGCACGGTCGAGGTCGGGTCGACGGTCACCTGCCTGATCGGCGCGGCCAACCGCGACGACCGGCGGTTCGCCGACCCGGACACCTTCGACCTCACGCGCGCCGACCTCGACGATGGGCGGGCCTTCTCCGCCGCGGCCAACCACCTGGCGTTCTGTCTCGGCCGGCACTTCTGCGTCGGGGCCATGCTCGCCAAGACCGAGGTCGAGACCGGGACCAACGACCTGCTCGACGCGATGGCCGACATTCGCTTCGCCGACGGCGCGCGGCCCGCTGAACACGGGGTGTTCACCCGCGCTCCCCGCGAGCTGCGGCTCGAGTTCACCCCCACCCGAGCGCCACACCTGTGAGAGAGGACCCGTCATGACTGCACGCGCCGAATTCGAGAACCTCCTCGGCCGCGCCTCGTGGGGGTACGACGAGGCGGACCCCGACCTGATCGCCAGCTGCTTCACCGCCGACGCCCGCATGGCCATGCGTATCGGCGACCGTCACGGCGACGTCGTCGGCCCGTTCGAGGGCCGCGACGCCATCCGCGCACTGCACGCCGACTCGATGGCCGCCCAGACCGACCAGCGGCGCCACAACCTCTCCAACATCTGGATCGACAAGGAGACCGCCGACGAGGCCACCGTCGTCTCCAACCTGACGTTGCTCTCCGTCGAGGACGGCGCCCTGCGGGTGCTCTCCTGCGGGTGGTACCGCGACCGGATCGTCCATGAGGACGACACCTGGCGCATCGCCGACCGCTACCTCTACCTCGACCTGCCGTACTAGGAGCCGACGTGGTCAACATCGGCCGGATCCCTGCCAAGTGGGCGGCGCTGACCCCCACCGCCGACGCGATCGTCGATACGACCCACCAGCGCCGCGTGAGCTGGGCGCAGCTCGACGGGCGTGTCCGGCGGCTCGCCAACGGGCTGCGTGGGCCGGGTCCCTCGGGGCTGGGCCTCGAGCCGGGTGATCGGGTCGCCGTGCTCGCCAAGAACTCCGTGGAGTTCCAGGAGCTCTACTACGCCGCCGGGCGGGTCGGCGTGATCGCCCAGCCGCTCAACTGGCGCCTCGGGGCGGGCGAGCTGGCCCGCATCGTGGCCGACGCAGCGCCGCGGGCGATCGTCGTCGCCGACGAGTGGCGCGAGCTCGGCGGAGAGTTGGCCCGCGCGGTCGACGTCGGGCACTGGCTGTCGTTCGGGGCGGACGGGGACGGGTCCTACGAGGACCTGGTGGCCTCGTCCCCGGACTCCGAGCCGGCCGGCGCGTCCGGGATCGGCGACGACGACCCGTTCTTCATCCTCTACACCGGCGGCACCACGGGGGAGTCCAAGGGCGCGCTGCACAGCCATCGCAGCGCGGCGGCCGGCATGCTCAACCAGACCGTCGCCGAACGCATCGTGCCCACCGACGTGTACATGCTGACCGGGCAGATGTACCACATCCCGGTCGTGCTCTCGATGAACTACATGCGCCACGGCTGCCCGCTGGTGCTGATGAACTTCGAGGCGACCCGCGCGCTGGAGATCATCGAGGCCGAGCGGGTCTCGGCGTTCCTCGGCATCACCACGATGCTCAACTGGATGATGGCCGTCCCCGGCTTCGAGAACTACGACATCTCCAGCCTGCGCAACATCCAGTACGGCGGGGGGCCGATGCCCTCCTCGGTGGTCAAGAACGCCCTGCAGGCGTTCCCCTGCACTCTCATCCAGGGCTACGGGCAGACCGAGGGCACCACGATGTGCTTCCTGTCCCAGGAGGACCACTCGGCCGCCGTGAACGGCGTGCACCCGGAACGCCTGCAGTCCTGCGGACGGGAGGGCTTCGTGACCTCGGTCCGCGTCGTGGACCCCGACGGGGTGCCGGTCCCCCAGGACGGGCGCTCGGCCGGCGAGATCGTGGTGCGCTCGGAGGCGAACATGCTCGGCTACTGGAACCGGCCCGACCTCACCGCGAGCACGGTGCGTGACGGATGGATGTGGACCGGGGACATCGCCACCTGGGACGCGCAGCGCTACGTGTTCATCGTCGACCGCGCGAAGGACATGATCATCTCGGGCGGCGAGAACATCTACTCGGTCCAGGTGGAGGAGGCGGTCAATCACCATCCCGCCGTCCTCGAGTGCGCGGTGATCGGCGTGCCGGACGAGGAGTGGGGCGAGAGCGTCAAGGCCTTCGTCGTGCTCAAGCCCGGCACCCAGGCCTCGGAGTCCGACGTGATCGAGACCGCGCGGGCGCACCTGGCGTCCTACCAGAAGCCGAGGTCGGTCGAGTTCGTGCCGGAGCTGCCGAAGGCGCCCACCGGCAAGATTCTCAAACGCGCCCTGCGCGACCCCTACTGGCACGACCGCGAGCGGTCGGTCTAGAACGGAGCAGTTCCACCATGACCGGACGCCTGGAGGGCAAGGTCGCCTTCATCACCGGCGCGGCCCGCGGCCAGGGCCGCAGCCACGCGGTCCGCCTCGCGCAGGAGGGCGCCGACATCATCGCCGTCGACCTGTGCGAGGGCATCGACACGGTCGTGGGCAAGTACCCGCCCGCGACCGTGGAGGACCTCGACCAGACCGTGGCCGAGGTCGAGAAGCTGGACCGGCGCATCGTCGCCCGACAGGCCGACGTCCGGGACCAGCCCGCGCTGGACGCGGTGCTCACCGAGGGCATCGCCGAGCTCGGCGGGCTCGACACGGTGGTGGCCAATGCCGGCATCGCCAGCTACGGCCGGGCGTGGGAGCTCGACGAGGCGACCTGGCAGGACATGATCGACGTCAACCTCACCGGCGTGTGGCACACGGCGAAAGCCGCGATCCCCCACCTCATCGAGGCCGACCGGGGCGGATCGATGATTTTCACGAGCTCCATCGGCGGGCTCAAGGGCATCCAGCAGGTCGCGCACTACGTCTCGGCCAAGCACGGGATCGTCGGGCTGATGCGCACCCTGGCCAACGAGCTCGCGCCCCACCGCATCCGGGTCAACACCGTGCACCCGACGAACGTCGACACGCACATGATCCAGAACCCGGGGACCTACGGGATGTTCGTCCCCGGTGACCCCGAGCCCACGCAGGAGAAGGCGATCCCCGGCTTCCTCTCCCTCAACGCGCTGCAGGTGCCCTGGATCGAGTCGATCGACATCAGCAACGCCGTGCTGTTCCTGGCCAGCGACGAGGCCCGCTACATCACGGGGGTCGCGCTGCCCGTCGACGCCGGGGCGGCAGTGCGATGACGACGCCCCGCCCGACGCGACGTCGAGCGGGTCACCTGTCGAACGACCGGTAGTCTCTCGGAGTTACTCGCACCCAGGGAGACGAGCATGGGACAGGAACGCCGACCGGCGGGGCGCAGCCCGCGTCGCGCCGGTGGCGAGCGGAAGCCGCGAGAAGAGCGATGGGCGGAGCTGCTCGGGGTGGCCACCCAGGTCTTCTACGAGAAGGGCTACGACGGCGCGTCGCTGCAGGACATCGCCGACCGGCTCGGGATGCTCAAAGGCAGCCTCTACTACTACATCCAGTCCAAGGAGGACCTGCTCCACGACGTCATCAGCTCCGTACACCGTGACGGGCTGGCGGTGATCACGGAGGCGGCGTCGGGCGACGGCGAGCCCCTGACCCGCCTGGAGCGGGTGATCCGTCGCCATGTGGAGCACACCTGCCGCCACCTCGTGCCGACGGCCGTGTTCCTCCACGAGCTCGACGCGCTCCCGCGGGACCGTCGGCAGGCGGTCCTCGGCTCCGAGCACGTCTACCAGGGCGTGTTCCGTGACTTGGTCGCCGAGGCCCAGCGCGCGGGGTCGGTCCGCGCGGACGTCGACCCGAGGCTGGCGGGCCTGTCGATCCTCGGGTCGACCAACTGGGTCTACCGGTGGTTCCGCCCCGAGGGTCCGTCGAACCCGGAGGAGATCGGTCGCCACCTCGCGGAGATGGCGATCCGCGGCGTGGCGACGACCGCGGCGCTCGTCGAACGGGACGAGCGGTCGGCGCTGCAGGTGGCCGGGTGAGTGCTCCCCTGGCCGGCCGGGTCGCGCTGGTCACCGGGGGGTCCCGCGGCGTCGGGTGCGCCGTCGTCCGTCGCCTCGCGCAGGAGGGCGCGGCGGTGGCGGTGAACTACCGCCGCGACGCCGGGGCCGCCGCCGACGTCGTGGCCCGGGTGCGGGCCGAGGGAGGTCGTGCGCAGGCGTTCCCGGCCTCGGTCGACGACCCGGATGCGGTCGCCGCGATGGTCGACGCGGTGCAGGATGCTTTCGGCGACGTCGACCTGCTGGTCAGCAACGCCGGGGCGGCGAGCCGAGGGACCACGATCGCCGAGACCCCGGCCGAGGACGACCTGCGACTCATGCGGGTGCACGCCCTGGGCCCGCTCGATCTCGTGCGCCGGCTCCTGCCGGGGATGCGCGCCCGCGTGCGGGCCGACGTCGTCGTCGTGTCGAGCGCGATCGTCGACGCCGCCCCTGCCCGCGGGTCGTCCTACACCATGGCCAAGGCGGCACTCGAGGCCGCGGCGCGGACCCTCGCCCACGAGGAGCGGCCCCACGGTGTCCGCGTGAACATCGTGGCTCCGGGCCTGGTCGCGACGGACATGGGCGAGCGGCTGGTCCGGGCGAGCACGGGAGGCACGCTGGAGGACCTGGCCGGCGGCTATCCGTTCGGCCGGATCGCGTGTCCCGAGGACGTCGCCGGTGTGGTGGCCTTCCTCGTCTCGGCCGACGCCGGCTACGTCACCGGCCAGCGGATCCTCGTCGACGGTGGCGGCCCCGGCGGTGGGATCGTCCACACCGGCGACTGAGCGCCGTCCGAGCAGCATTGCTAGCATCGCCCACACTGACAGCACGTAGAAGGCGAGCGATGGCGACGTTGACGGTCCGTGGGCTGGACGATCAGACGCACGCGCTGCTCCGCCTGCGGGCGGCGCGACACGGTCGCTCGATGGAGGCGGAGTTACGAGCGGTCCTGCACGACCTCCTGGTCGATCGACCGGACGGACGTGGCCTGGGTAGTCGCATCCACGCTCGCTTCGCGATCCCCGGCGGCGTGGAACTCGACCTGCCCGAGCGCCGGGATGCTCCGCGCCCGGCCGCCCTCGACGAGTGATCGTCCTCGACACGAACGTCCTCTCGGAGCTCATGCGGACCTCGCCAGACCAGGCCGTCCTCGGGTGGCTCGACTCCCTTCCCGTGGCCGAGATCGCGACCACGGCCATCACCGCCGCCGAACTCTTCCACGGAGTCGCCCGACTGCCCGACTGCCCGACGGACGTCGGCGGACGGCGCTGTCCGAAGCGCTCCACGCCGTGATCGAAGACGACCTCGCGAGCCGGGTCGAGCCGTTCGATGCTGCGGCGGCCGAGACCTATCCCCTCGTGGTGACCGCCCGCGAGAATGCCGGCCGCCCGATCGCGGCCGCGGACGCCCAGATCGCCGCCATCTGCCGTACGCGCCACGCCACATTGGCCACGCGCAACGTCCGGGACTTCCACCACACCGGGATCGAGCTGGTGAACCCCTGGGAGGAGGCCCCGTAACCGCGCGGCGCGGGCTCACACGGAGAGGGCCCCGAGCACGACCAGTTCGTCGCCGGCCGCGACGGCGTCGCCCGGGCTCACCCGGACCTCGCTGACCCGCGCCGCGCGAGCCGCGCGCACCGGCAGCTCCATCTTCATCGCCTCGAGGACGACGAGCACGTCCCCGGCCTCGACCCGGTTGCCCGCCACCACGTGCACACCCACCACGGTGGCGTCCATGGGCGCCACCGGCTCGTCGCCCGCGCGCGACGCACCACCGCCCGGCGGGAGGGCTTCGCGCCCGGGGCCACGGGCGACGGCCGTCCCGGTCCCGGGTCCTCGGCCGGGGATCGAGAGGATGAGCGGGCCCCGGTCGGTCGCGATCTGCACCCGTCGCCCGCCCTCACCGGCGGTCGCGGGGGGCGCTGATGCCGGTCGGTGAGCCGGGTCCGGTTCCCATTCGCGTTCGAGCGACCCCGTGTCGTGCTCGACCGCGGCGAAGGACGGTTCGTCGAGCACCGATCGGAGATGGGGCGCGGTGGTCGGGACCCCCCGGATCACGAGGTCGTCGAGCGCCAGGCCGAGACGGGTGCGCGCCGTGTCCCGGTCCGGACCCCAGGCGTGCACCTTGCCGATCAGCGAGTCGTACTCGACGGGGACCACATCACCCTGCTCGACGCCGAAGTCGCTGCGGACCCAGGGTCCGGACGGGAGCCGGAGCGTGGCAACCCTCCCCGGGGTGGGGCGGAACCCCTCCCACGGGTCCTCCGCGGTGACGCGGGCCTCGATCGCGTGGCCGCGGACGACGACGTCGTCCGGCGTGAGGTGCAGGGGCGTCCCGGCGGCGATGCGCAGCTGGGCCGCGACGAGGTCGATCCCGGTGACCATCTCGGTGACGCCGTGTTCGACCTGCAGACGGGTGTTCATCTCCAGGAACGCAAACCCCCCGGCGGGGTCGACGAGGAACTCGACCGTGCCCGCCCCGCGGTATCCGACCTGGAGCGCCAGTCGGACCGCCGCCTGCGCCAGGGCCGCTCGCAGGTCCGGGGCGAGGTCCGGTGCCGGGGCCTCCTCGAGCAGCTTCTGGTGACGGCGCTGGACCGAGCAGTCCCGATCACCCAGGACCAGCACGGCCCCGTGCCCGTCGGCGAGCACCTGGACCTCCACGTGACGGGGTCGCTCCAGGTAGCGCTCGAGGAACACCTCCGCTCGCCCGAACGCCGCGGCCGCCTCCCGGCTCGCCGCCGCGAGGGCGTCGACGAGCCCGTCCGGCCCTCGGACCACGCGCATGCCGCGCCCGCCCCCGCCGTGGGCGGCCTTGACCAGCAGGGGGAACCCGACCGCGGCGGCCGTCGCGGCGAGCGACCCGTCGGCGGCGGCGACCGGGGAGTCGGTCCCCTCGAGCACAGGGACACCGCAGCGCCGGGCCAGCGCCCTCGCCGCCACCTTGTCGCCCATGGTCGCGAGCACGTCCGGGTCGGGCCCCACGAAGACCAGGCCCTTGTCGCGGACCGCGGCCGCGAACCCGGCGTCCTCGGAGAGCAGGCCGTAGCCGGGGTGCACGGCATCCGCCGCCTCCGCGGCGGCCGCCGCGAGCAGGGCGTCGACGTCGAGGTAAGACGAGCGCGCGGGGGCCGGGCCCAGCCGATGCGCGACGTCGGCCAGGCGCACGTGCAGGGCCCCCGCGTCGGCGTCGCTGTAGACGGCGACGCTGCGCAGCCCGAGCGATCGACAGGCTCGGACGATGCGGACCGCGACCTCGCCCCGATTGGCCACCAGCACCGACTCGACCGCCACCGCGTCCTCCGGGATCGACGTCAAACAACCGTATGGTAGCTTAGCCGGGCGATCGGGCCGGCGTCATCCGCCACCGGGAGGTGTAGCAGTGCACCACGACGAGGCGCTGCGCCGGCGCCGCGAGGCCTCGCTGGCCATGGGCGGCCCGGAGGCCCTCGAACGGCACCGCGCCTCGGGCCGTCTCCCGGTCCGGGAGCGCCTGGAGCTGCTGTGCGACGACGGCAGCTGGTTCGAGATCGGCGCGCTCGCCGAGCCCGAGCTGCGCCGCCCCACACCCGTCCCCGGAGACGCGGTCGCCACCGGGTTCGGCCTGCTGGACGGGCGGCGGATCGGGGTGATCGGCATCGACGCGACCGCGGTCGCCGGGACGACGGCGCCGATCAGCATGCGCAAGCAGGGCCGGCTCGTCGAGAAGGCGCAGCGCGGCGGGTTCCCCCTGGTGATCCTCTGCGACGCCGACGGCGGGCGGATGCCCGACGTCACGGGCTGGCGCTTCTCCGGACTGCCCCTGGACTTCACCACCTTCCTCGGCCGCACCGACGGGGGGCCGGCGGTCCCCCGGGCCGCCGCCGTGCTCGGGCCCTCGTACGGGGACTCGGCCCTGCACGCCTCGACCGCGCACTTCGTGGTCATGGTCCGCTCGGCCTCGATCGCGCTCTCCGGCCCCTCCGTGGTCGGTCCCGCCATCGGGGAGCAGCTCACGGACGCCGAGCTCGGCGGGCCAGCACCCGCCACGGCGGCGGGCAACGCCCACCTCGTCGTCGAGACGGAGACCGACGCGTTCGACGCGATCGCGGCCTTCCTGTCCTACCTGCCCGCCAATGCCGCGCTCCCCGCCCCGTCGGCCGCGCCCCGGGCCGCCGGCCGCGACGCCGCCGAGTTCGAGGCCCTCGTGCCCTCGGGGGTGCGGTCGGGCTACGACATGCGCGTCGTGCTGGAGGCGCTCGCCGACGCCGAGAGCGTGCTGCCCTGGGGGGACGGGTGGGGGCCGAGCCTGCTCTGCGCGCTCGCGCGCATCGAAGGGGAACCGGTGGGGATCGTCGCGAACCAGCCGCTGGTCCGGGCCGGGGCGCACGACCCGGCCTCGCTGGCCAAGGAGCACGACTTCGTCGACCTGTGCGACACGTTCGGGCTGCCACTGGTCTTCCTGCACGACGTCCCCGGCCTCATGATCGGCAGCCAGGCGGAGCGCGAGGGCATCCTGCGCGGCTACGAGCACACCGTCTCGCGGATCGCGCGCTGCCGGGTGCCCAAGGTCGGGGTCGTGCTGCGCAAGGCGTACGGCGGAGGGCACTTCGCGATGGGTGGCCGGCCCACCGCCCCGGACTTCCTCTACGCGTGGCCCGGCGCCGAGATGGGCTTCATGGCCCCCGAGACCGGGGTGCGGACCGTTCACCGCAGGGCCCTGGACACCCTCGCCGCCGAGGCGGGACCGGACGCGCGGGACCGCCGCGTGGCCGAGCTGACCGCCGAGTGGCGGGCGGAGTCCGAACCGTGGGAGGCCGCGGCGAACCTCTCGTTCGACGACATCGTCGAACCGGCCCGCACGCGCGACGTCGTGGCCGCGAGCATCCGCATCGCCTGGGGCGAGCGGCCCTCCCGAGCGTCGCACCCGGGGGGCCTCCGATGAAGGTCTGGCTGATGAAGGTCTGGCTGACGAGAGGGCCAGGCTGATGACCGACCTCATCGAGCTCACGGTGTCCGACCACGGCCCCGTCGCGCTGGTGACCATCGACCGGCCCGAGAAGCTCAACGCCATGGGCGAGCGGTTCTGGCCCGAGCTGCGCGGCGTGCTCGCCGACCTGGAGAACGACGGGACGACGCGGGCCGTGGTGATCACGGGGGCCGGGCACAAGGCGTTCTCCGCCGGCGGCGACATCGCGGGGTTCGCCGAGCTGCACGGGGTCGCGGCGAAGCGTGCGTTCCAGGTCGGCTGCATGCGCACCTTCGCGGCGGTGGAGCAGTCGCCGCTCGCGGTGATCGCCGCGGTCAACGGCTACGCCTTCGGGGGCGGATGCGAGCTCGCCCTGGCCTGCGACCTCGTGCTCGCCTCCGACCGGGCCGTGTTCGCGATGCCCGAGAGCTCGATCGGTCTGGTCCCCGGCTTCGGTGTCCTGCGCGGCCCCTCCGTCATCGGCCGGCAGTGGACGAAGTGGATGGTGCTCGCCGGGGAGCGCCTCGACGCCGAGCAGGCTCTCCGGGTGGGACTGGTGCAGAGAGTGGTGGCGGCCGACGAGCTCGTCGAGACTGCACTCGCGCTCGGACACGGGGTCGCGGCGCAGGCCCCGCTGGCGGTGCGCGTGGGCAAGGACCTGATCAACCGGGGCGTCGACCGGGCCGAGAGCGCCCACGCCACCGAGGCCGTGACCATGCTGCAGGGCACGGAGGACACCGCCGAGGGCATCCGGGCGTTCGTCGAGAAGCGCCCACCCCGCTTCGAGGGGCGGTGAGCAGGTGACGCCGTCCCCGGACCCGTTCGTCGCCTTGATGCGCCGATACGTGGTCGACTACACCAACTCCCACGACCTGTCGGTCTGCGACGAGATCATGGAACCGGACTATGTCCTGCGGATGGGCCCGCACGTGGTGGCCGGTCGCGACGAGGCCTACAAGCCGGCGACGCTGGCCCAGTTGCGCCAGTTCCCCGGACTCGGTCTCACCGTGCACGAGATCGTCTCGTCCGGGGACCGGCTGGCCCTGCGCTTCTCCGAGCACGGGGCCTCGGTGCGGCACGACGGCCGCGTCGCGGCGTGGACCGGGATCGGGCTCTACCACTGGAACGGCACCCGGCTGACGGCCAACCGCGTCGAGCAGGACTACCAGGCCCGTCGCCGCCAGCTCGCCGGCGACGAGTGCGACCCGATCGAGCCCCCCGCCCCCGCCCCGTGGGACACCGCTGCGCGAGGGCCGGACGCGCGCGCGGAACGGGTCGCGCGCGACTGGGTGCTGCGCGGGACGACCGGCACCCCGGGCGTCGTCTGCGACGACGGGCGGCCTGCCGCCCCGCTCCTTCAGGTCGCCGACGCCGAGATCGACGACCTGTTCTCCGCCGGGGACCGGGTCGGTGTGCACGCGACCCTGCGCGGCCGCTTCGCCGGCGGGCTCGAGGGTGTCGAGGACCGGGTCGGCGAGCCCGCCACCCTGCACCTCGCCGCCCTGGTCCGGGTCCGGGCGGGACGCGTGGTCGCGGGGCACGTCGTCCGGGACCGCCTCGGCCTGCAGCGCGCCCTGTCCCCGCGGACCCCGGCAGCCGCCTCGGCAGCGGGAGCCTCGTCGTGACCCGGGTCGGCCTCTACCTCGACCTGCGCAACCCGTCACCGGCGGGCGCCGGCCCCCCGCGCTCCTTCGCGTCGGTGTACGCGCGGGCGCTCGACCGCGTGGCCGCGGCGGAGGCCCGCGGCCTAGACGCGGTCTGGCTGAGCGAGCACCACGGGTTCGCCGACGGGTACCTGCCGGCCCCGCTCACCGCGGCCGCGGCGGTGGCCGCCCGCACGTCGCGGATCCGGGTGGGGACCGCGGTCGTCGTCGGGCCCCTCATGTCCCCGGTGGCCCTCGCCGAACAGGCGGCCGTCGTCGACGTGATCAGCGGCGGGCGACTCGAGCTCGGCGTGGGCGCCGGATGGCGCGAGGAGGAGTTCGCGATCTACGGGGCCGACTTCCGGGGCCGCTACGGCGCGCTCGAGGAGGGGCTGCGCCGGCTGCCGGAGCTGTGGGCGACGGGCACCGCGTCCCCGCCGCCGGTCCAGCAGCCGCTGCCCGTCTGGGTCGGGGCCCGCGGGCCTCGCGGCGCGCGAATCGCCGGCCGGGTCGGGGCCGGGCTGCTGTGGCTCGACCCCGCATTGCTCGAGCCCTACCGGGACGGTCTGGTCGTGGGCGGCCGCGACCCGGGCACGGCCCGCATGGGTGGGCTGGTCAACGTCTTCCTCGCCGACGACCCGGAGGCCGCGCGGGCCCGCCTGCGACCGGCCGGACGGCGGAACCGGTCGAGCTACCGGGGCAGCACCGACGGCGCCGCCCGCCCCACGGACGACGAGAACGGGTCCGCGACGTTCCCGACCCTGCAGGTGCTCACCGGCGCGGAGGCCGTCGAGCGAGTGCGCGCGCGGATCGACGCGCTGCCCGTCACCGACGTCTTCTGCTTCGCCGACCTCGGCAACCTGCCCGACGACCTGGTCGACCGGCACCTCGAGCTGGTGTGCGACGTCCTGGGGCCGGGCCTCCAGGAGGACCGATGATCCCTGCGGTCGACGACGACCTGCTGGCCCCATCCGCCACGCGCGACCCGGTCGCGGCCACCGCCGCCCTGCGCGAGCGGGACCCGGTGCACTGGTCCGCGACCCACCGGGCATGGCTGCTCACGCGCTACGACGACGTCTCGCGGGCCTTCGCGAACACGAAGCTCTCCTCCGACCGCGTGCGCCCGCTCCTGGCCGCCCGGCGGAGCGCCAGCGCGCCGGGATCGGCCGGCCCGGTCGGGGAGTCGGCGTCGGCGTCGGCGTCGCAGCGGATGCTCGGCCTGATCAGCGAGTGGATGGTCGTGACCGACCCCCCGAGCCACACGCGGCTGCGTCGCCTGGCGGGTGCCGCCTTCAAGCAGCAGCAGATCTCGGCGATGGACGCGCGGATCCAGCGCCTGGTCGACGAGCTCGTGGACGATTTCGTCGCCGCCGGACCCGCCGACGAGCCCCGCGACCTGATCGCGCACGTGGCCTACCCGCTGCCCGCCATCGTCATCGCCGAGATGCTCGGGGCCGGCCCGGAGGACCGCGACCGGTTCCGGCACTGGTCCGACGAGCTGGCGCTGGTCGCGTTCGGCGCGGGCGGCGACTCGCGACCGGAGCGCCACGAACGGGCGCTGCGCGGGCTCGAGGAGATGGGCGGATACTTCCGGCAGCTGATCGGGGCGCGCCGTCGCGAGCCCCGCGAGGACATGCTCTCCGCGATGCTGGGCGGGCCCGGTGACCCCGAGGGACTCACCGACGACGAGCTCGTCGGCATGTGCGCGCTGCTGCTGTTCGCCGGGCACGAGACCACCACGAACTCGATAGCCAACGCGGTGCGCACCCTCTGCGCGCATCCCGACCAGCTGGCGCGCCTGCAGGCGGAACCCGGGATCCTCCCGACGGCGGTCGAGGAGCTGCTGCGCGTCGACGGGCCGATCAAGCTGCTGGTCCGATGGGTGCTGGCCGACCACGAGCTCGGCGGGCACACCATCTCGGCGGGCGAGCGGGTCTACCTTGTCCTGGTGGCCGCCAACCACGACCCCGCGACGTTCGACCGGGCCGACGAGGTCGACCTCACGCGCAGCCCGAACCCGCACATCGCCTTCGGCAAGGGCATCCACGCGTGCATCGGCGCGCAGCTCGCCCGGCTGGAGACCCGGGCAGCGGTCGGGACCCTCGTGCGCCGTCTGCCCGGCCTGCGCCTCGCCGACGAGGACGTCAGCTGGAACCCCAGCCTCGCCTCCCGCGCACTGACTGCCCTACCCGTGGTCCACGACCCGACCGGAGGAACCCGATGAAGATCAGCGTCGACGAGGACGTGTGCGACGGCCACGGCCAGTGCTACGTCGTCGACCCGGACCTGTTCCCGCTCAACGAGGACGGTTACTCGGACGTCGGCCAGGGCCGTCCCGTGCCGCCCGGTCAGGAGTCGATTGCCCGCGACGGGGTGAACGCCTGTCCGGTGTCGGCCTTGACCGTCGACGAGGAGTAGGGCGATGGGTCGCCCGCGGATCTCCGTGACCACGCTCGGGGACCTGCTCGACGACCGGGCCGAGACGGGCGGTGACGCCGACGCGGTGGTCTTCCCTGGTCGCCGGGTGGGCTACCGGGAGCTGCGCGACCGAGCCCGGGTGATGGCCCGCGTCCTGATCCGCCTGGGCGTCCGGCCGGGTGACCGGGTCGGGATCCTGCTCGGGGCCTCGGTCGACTTGGTGGCCCTGTTGTTCGGTTCGGCCACCATCGGGGCCGTCGCCGTTCCGGTCAACGCCCGATTCAAGGCCTCCGAACTGCGTCACGTCGTGGCGGACTCGGGCATGGCGGTCCTGGTCACCGCGGCGCCGCTCGCCGGCGAGCCCGACCTGCCCGCCGTGCTCGGTGAGGCCCTCGGGGGTCCGGATGGTCTGTCCGCCCAGCCGTCCGAGGTCGACCTCGCGCTGGCCGCCGCCCCCGAACTGCGGCGTGTCGCGGTCCTGGGCGGGGCCGGGGGAGGGGGCACGACCGTGCTCGGAGACCTCGAGGCGGCCGCCGCCCCCGTGCCCGACGAGGCCGTCGAGGACCGGCGTGTCGCGGTCCGCGTGCGCGACACCGCGGTGCTGGTCTACACCTCCGGGACCACCGCCGCGCCCAAGGGCGCCATGCTCAGCCATGAGGCCCTGGTCCGGCTAGCCCAGGGCATCGGTGAGCGGATGGAGCTCACCGACTCCGACCGGGTGTGGACCGCCATTCCGCTGTTCCACGGCGGAGGCATCACCTTCGCCCTCAGCGCTGTCACGGCCGGCGCCCCGTTCGTCCATTCCGGCTTCTTCGACCCGGCCACCACGCCCGCCTACCTCGAGGACGAGCGGGTCTCGGTCGCCCTGGCCGCATTCGAGACGATCTGGCTTCCGGTGCTCGACCGCCCGGACTTCGCGGAGTGGGACCTGCACCGGTTGCGCCTGGTGATGGTGGTCGGTGTCCCGGAACGACTGCGCGCCATGGCGGCGCGCCTACCCGACGCGGTCCACGTCTCCTGTGTGGCGATGACCGAGTCGTCGGCCTTCCTCACGCTCAACCGGCTCGACGACCCGCTCGAGGCCCGGGTGAGCACCGGCGGGCACCCCATGCCGGGCATGGCGTGCCGGGTGGTCGACCCCGAGAGCGGGGCCGACGTTCCCCCCGGCACGGCGGGTGAGCTGCTCTTCCGGGGTCCGAACACGTTCGACGGGTACTTCCGCGACCCTGCGGCCACGGCGGCCGCGTTCGACGATCAGGGGTGGTTCCACAGCGGCGACCTCGTCGTGGCCGACGCCGAGGGCCGGTTGACCTTCCACAGCCGGCTCAAGGACATGCTCAAGGTCGGGGGCGAGAACGTCTCTGCCGCCGAGGTGGAGGGCCACCTGCTGGGGCATCCCGCGGTGGGGATCGTCGCGGTCGTCGCCGCTCCCGACACCCGCTACGTCGAGGTTCCCGCCGCGTTCGTGCAGCTCGCCCCGGGCGCGGAGGCGACCGAGGAGGAGCTCGTCGACTTCTGCGTCGGACGGATCGCGAGCTACCGGGTGCCGCGCTACGTGCGGTTCGTCACCGAGTGGCCGATGTCCGGGACGAAGATCAAGAAGGTGGAGCTCCGCCGGATGATCGCCGAGGAGCTGGCGGCGAGGGGGATCACCGCGGCCCCCCGGCTGCCGTCGGCGTCGGTGTGAGGCCGCGTGCGGCCGGTCCGCCGCCGACCCGGCGCCTCGATGGCCGCGTCGCTCTGGTGACCCGGCGCCGCTCGCGGGCAGGGGCGCACGCACGCCGTGCGCCCGGCCCAGGAGGGCGCGGACGTCATCGCGGTCGACGTCTGCGGGCCGGTGGCGGCGCTCGGGTATCCGGCCGCGAATCCGGGAGATCTGGAGGAGACGGCGCGGCTCGTGCGGTCGACGGGCGCGCGGCTGGTGGCCGCCGAGACGGACGTGCGCGACCTCGCCGGGCTGTCGCGGGCGGTGGACGAGGGCGTGGCGGCGCTCGGACGGCTCGACGTGGTGGTCGCCAACGCCGGGATCAGCGCGTGGGGCGGCTGTGGGAGATCGACGAGGACGACTGGCGCGCCGTCCTCGACACGAACCTGACCGGCGTGTGGCGCACGCTCAAGGCCACGGTCCCGACGATGATCGACGCCGGCCGCGGCGGCTCGATCGTCACGATCGGTTCGGCGGCGGGCTTGAAGTCGCTGCCCGGACAGGCGCACTACAGCGCCGCGAAGCACGGCGTCGTCGGGCTGACCGGGACGGCGGCGCTCGAGCTGGCCCCGTACGACATCCGGGCCAATTCGGTGCATCCCTGGGCGGTGGACACCGCGATGAGTCGTGATCGGGTCCTGCGCGCCCTGATGGCCGCGAACGCGCACTACGCGACGTCGTTCGCCCAGGTCGGGCATTGCGCCCCCCGTCGACCTGCGCGCCACGAGCGTCTGATCGACGCCGGCGAGCTGATCCCGGCGGCCCGGAGCGGGTCACGTATCCATGATCGCTTTGCGCTGGGCGCCGTCGATGGGGACGTGGGCGCCGTTGACGTAGCTCGCGCGCGGCGAGGCCAGGAACACCACGAGGTTCGCGACCTCCTCGGGCGTGCAGATCCGACCAAGCGGCAGTGAGCGCAGCGTCAGGTCGTGTGCCTGGTCCTGCGTGATCTTCTTGTCACGGGCGAGCGCCTTCTCGAGTCCGTCCCACCGGTCGGTGGCCACCGGGCCCGGATTGACGGTGTTGCACCGGATGCCGTGCGGGCCGTACTGCTCCGCGACCGACGACGCGAAGTTGATGTCGGCAGCGTTCGCGGCACCCGCGGTCATCTCCCAGTAGGAGGGCTTGAGCCCGTCGTTGCCCACGACCAGGACGATCGAGCCCTGGCCACGTTCGCGCATGTGGCCGATCACCGCTTGCACCGTGCGGACGTAGCCGAGGAACTTCAGCTGCATCGACCCGGCCCACTGCTCCTCGGTGAGCTCCTCGAGCAGCCCGCCCGGCGAGGAGCCGGCGCACGTGACGAGCAGGTCGATGTGGCCCAATGCCGTCAGCGCGTCGTCCACGGCGCGGCGGACCTGGTCGGGGTCGCCCATGTCGGCGGCCAGCCCGGTGACCTTGCGCCCGGAGCGTTCGGCGATCCGGGTGGCCGTCGCGGTGATGTCGGTATCGGTCCGCGAGACGATGACCAGGTCGCAGCCCTCGTCGGCGAGCTGCTCGGCGGTCGCGCGGCCGATGCCCTTGCTGGCGCCGGTGATCAGCGCCGTCTTGCCGGTCAGGTCGAAATCCACGGGTTCTCCTCAGGTCGCGCCGGTGGTCGAGGTGCTCAACGAGCGCGGGTCGCGCCGGTCCCACCGGCCGGCGTCGACCTGCGCGAGGTAGTCCTCGACGAGCTGGTTGAACATGGCCGGCTCCTCGAGGTTGGTCATATGCCCGGTGCGCGGCAGCACCGCCAGGCCCGCGCGCGGGATGGTGCGTTTGAGCATGAGGTCGGTGTCGAGGACGCCCTCGTCCTCGTCACCGGCGATCACCAGGACCGGCAGGTCGAGGGCCGCGAGCTCGGCCCGCAGGTCGTAGAGCGACGGGCGTGCCGCCTGCACGTTGCGCATGGTCAGGGCGGCCGCGCGCGTCGTGCTCGCCCAGGACGCGGACGTGCGCGGCGTGGCCGCGCGGATCCTTGTTCTGGAACTGGACCCGCGCGGGCCCCACCCCGTACCAGGACGCGACGGCCGTCGAGCCCTCGGAGTCGAACGCGTCGGCGATCGCCGAGGACTCGGCACGGAAGCCGGCGGCCCGGTCCGGGTGGGCGCCGTACCCACAGCCGGCGAGGACCAGCGAGCGCGCCCGGTCGGGGTGGCACAGACCGAGGTGCAGGGTGGAGAAGGCGCCCATCGAGTTGCCGACGACGTGCGCCGGTCCGGCACCGAGCGCGTCGATCACCGCGGCGATGTCGTCGGCGGCGCGGCGCTGGCCGTAGGCGCCCGGGTCGTCGGGCACGTCGGACGGCGGGTAGCCGCGGGCGGCGAAGGCCACCACGCGGTAGCGACGCGCGAAGTGGGACAGCTGCGGTTCCCACGAGCGGTGGTCGCCGCCGAACTCGTGGACGAGGACGAGCGGGATCCCCGACCCCGCCTCCTCGTAGTGCAGCCGCACGCCGTCATCGGTGAGCACGCTGGACACGCGTCGGACCTCCCGTGCCGTGGTGGGGGACCGCCCCGGTGAACACCGCGCGGTTTCCGGTCCGCTCGGTGTCCAACCGTTCGGCGAGCCGCTCGCCCTCGACGACGGCGGCCTTGGCCCGCGCCACCGCGTCGCCGTCGAGGGCGGTGACCGCGGTCGCGAGCTGGACCGCGCAGGCCTTCGGGTCGTCGTCGATGCGGTCGAGCAGGCCGAGCCGCTGCGCTTCGTCAGGGAGCACCGGCCGGCCGGACAGGGCGAGTTCCATGGCGCCACCGCGTCCCACCGCCGAGGGCAGTGCCCACAGCCCGACCGCCAGGCCGTGGGCCGGACCGACGAAGCGGACGTGGGCCCGCGGCGAGCCGATACGGACGTCCGCGGCGAGCACCAGTTGGGCGCCGCCGCCGACCGCCGCACCGTCGACGGCCGCGAACACCGGCACCGGCAGGCCGATCATTGCCGCGTAGAGCTCGTAGAGACGGTCGGAGACCGCGGCGCGCTCGTCGTCGCCGACACGCAGGTCCGCCCCGGAGCAGAACGAGCCCGGGGTGGTCGAGCCGAGGACGACCGCGCGCACCGACCGGTCGGCGGCGGCAGTGACCGCCTCGTGCAGGGCGCCCACCATGGCGGCGTTGATCGCGTTGCGGGACGCGGGCCGATCGAGCAGGACGGCGTGCACGCCCTCGGCCGGGCGCTCGAGTCGCACGCTCATCGGTGCACCGTCATGCGGGGCCCGCCGTCCGTGTCCGGCCGGCCGAGGAGGTTCCTGCGACGACGTCTGCGTCGGTCTCGTCCAGCTCCACACCGCGGGTCTCGGGCCCCGCGTAGGCCAGCCACAGCATCGAGGCGATGACCGCGATGCCGACGACGACGAAGGTGGTCGTCAGCCCGAGCACGGGCCACAGGAGCGAGCCGAACAGCACGGGCACCAGGGCGCAGGCCAGGCGGCTCGCGGTGTTCGCCCAACCGAACCCGCTGGCGCGCAGCGACGTCGGATAGAGCTCGGGGATGTAGCAGTACACCGCCGGGATCGCGAGCTCGATGACGAAACCGAACACGAGTATCCACGTCCACACCGCAGCTGGAACGCCGATCATGACAGCAAAGCCCACCATCGCCCCCGCCGCGACGATCGAGCTGACGATGATCGTCGGTTTGCGCCCGACCGCGTCGACGAGCCAAGCCGAGACCACGACGCCGAGGATGCCGATCGCGGTCATGCCGGTCGCCGTCGCGAACGAGGCGACGTCGCCCATGCCCTGCTTCTTCAGGATGCTCGGCAGCCACACCAGCGCCGCGTAGTAGAGGACGAGCACCATCACCGCGATGCCCCACGCCGCCGAGGTCGCCTTGGCGTCGTAGGCCCAGACGTCCCGGAACTTGGTGACCAGCACCTTCGGCGTGGCGCGCTCGGCGGGCGGGGGACGGGTGACGTCCCACGGTTCGACGGTGGCTCCCGTGCGGGTGACGAGGTCATCGATCACGACGCGGGCCTCGTCGTTGCGGCCCTGGCTGGCCAGGAACAGCGGCGATTCGGGCACCGAGCGGCGGATCCAGAAGACCAGCAACGCGGGGAGCACCATCGCGAGCAACATCACCCGCCAGCTGCCCAGGGGGGCGACCAGGATCGCGGTCAGCCCGCAGCCGGTGGCGCCGATCGGCCACCACACGTCCAGCCCGGCGAGCACGCGTCCGCGCACCTTGCTGGGCGTGAACTCGGCGACCAGGGCGTAGTCCACGGGCACGCACCCGCCGAGGCCGATGCCGGCGAGGAATCGGGTGACCAGCAAGAACCAGAACGTCGGGGACGCGGCCCCCACGAGGGTGACGAGGGCGAAAATGAGCAGGGTGACGGTGAACGCGCGCTTGCGGCCGAGAACGTCACCGACGGTGCCCCAGGAGAACGCGCCCACGGCCATCCCCGCCAGGCTCGAGGCGGCGAACAGGCCCTGCTCCAGGCCGGAGAGCCCGAAGTCCTTGGTGAGCAGGGGCAGCATCACCCCGGTCAGGGCGACGTCCCAGGCATCGAAGGCGAAGCCGAGTCCGCCGATGACGAAGATCTTGCCTTGGACGCCCCAGCGCCACGGCAGTCCCTGGACGACCTGATCTCCACGGAGCATCGGTCCCACCTCCGGTCTCGACGGTGACATATGGTATACCGAAGAGCAAGGGCTCCCGGCCCGGAGGAGGACCCGTGATCGACCCCCAGGGCTCCGCCGCCCCGGACGTCACCCCCCAGGATCTCGCTGCCTGGGCGCGGCACCTCCGCGCCGAGCGCCCCGCCGACGCCCTGGTCGCGGAACTGACCAGCACCGATCTCCCGACCGCGTTCGCCAGGACGGCGGCGGACTCGCCGGACTCGCTGGCCCTGTCGGTCGACGGGCCCTGGCGCACGCACGGCGAACTGGCCCGGCTGGCGGCACGCGTGCACGCGGTGCTGGTCGCCCGGGGCGTGGTGGCCGGGGACCGGGTCCTGCTGTGCGGCGCGACGTCGGATGCGCTGGTCGTCGCCTACCTCGGGCTGCTGCGCGCGGGGGCGGTCGTCGTCCTGGCCGACCCGGGCGACACCCGTTCCGAGCTCGAGCACCTGGTCACCGACAGCGGGGCCCGCCTCGCGATGGCCGACGCGGAGCCGGCGGCTCGCCTGGAGGATCTGGTCGACGTTCTCGTGCTCGGTGCGACGCTCCCCGACGCCGAGGAACCCGAGCCGGTCGTACCCGGCTCCGATGCGGTGGCGATGATCGCCTATACGTCCGGCACGACCGGGGCACCGAAGGGTGTCCCGCTGACCCACGCCAACCTGCTCTCCTCGATCCGCGCCGCGATGCTCGCCTGGTCGTGGAGCCCCTCCGACGTGCTGGTGCACGCTCTGCCGCTGAGCCACCAGCACGGGCTGGGCGGCGTCCACGCCACACTGCTGGCCGGTTCTCGCGTCGTCGTGCGGCCGCGGTTCGACCCCGACGACCTCGCCGACACGGCCGAACGGCACCGGGCGAGCGTGCTGTTCGCCGTCCCCGCGATGTACGAACGGCTGGTGTCCTCTCCCGCCGCGCGTCGCCTCGGCGCGTCGTTGCGCCTCGCGGTCTGCGGGTCGGCTCCGTCGACGCCCGACCTGGCTGCGCGCGTTGCGGCGACGCTGGGGCGTGCGCCCCTCGAGCGGTACGGCAGCACCGAGGCCGGCCTCGACGTGTCGTTGCCGCTGGACGGACCGGGTGCGCCCGGCATGGTCGGGCTACCGCTGCCGGGGGTGCAGATGCGTTTGACCTCCCCCACCGGCGGCGAGGTGCTGTTGCGCGGCCCGCAGGTCTTCACCGGCTACTGGAACAACCCGTCGGCGACCGCGGAGGCGTTCGACGAGCAGGGGTGGTTCCGGACCGGTGACCTCGGCGTCCTCGACCCGGGGACCGGCTACCTCCGGCTCACCGGCCGCCTCAAGGAATTGATCATCACGGGTGGGATGAACGTCGCCCCCCGTGAGGTGGAGCTGGCCCTCGACGACCACCCCGCCGTGGCCGAGGTGGCGGTCGCGGGGCTCGCTTCGGGGCAGTGGGGCGAGCAGGTGACCGCGTGGGTGGTGGCCACTCCCGGCCGTACCCCGACCGAGGACGAGCTCCTCGCGCACGCGGGGGAGCGACTGGCGCCCCACAAGCGTCCCAAGCGCGTGTACGTGGTCGACGAGCTGCCGCGCAACCGCATGGGCAAGGTGCAACGCCACGAGCTGCGCCCGCCGACCGGGCCGGCCGCCGAGGTGGACACCACCGACCTCGACCGCGCGCTCGACCGGCTCCGACGGGCGGATCCGTGACCGTCGCCGTGCCCCGCACCGTCGCGGCGGTGGGCGCGGCCCTGCGGGGCGGGCGAGTCACCAGCATCGCCCTGGTCGCTGAGGCGTTCGCGGTCGCCGAGCGGACCCGGTCGACGATCGACGCGATGGCCGAGCTGTGTCCGTCGGCGAACGCGGAGGCCGCCGCGCGCGACGCCGAGCTCGCCGCCGGGCACGACCGCGGGCCGCTGCACGGCGTGCCCGTCGCGGTGAAGGAGACCATCGACGTCGCCGGCGTGCCGGCCCGCCTGGGATGCCCCGGCCTCGGGCACCACGTGGCCTCACGCGACGCGACGGTGGTGGCCCGGCTGCGCGCTGCGGGCGCGGTGGTGGTGGGCACCACCCGCAGCCACGAGCTGGCGTGGGGGATGGTCACCCCGCGCTGCCGCAACCCCCGCGATCCGTCGCGCACGACCGGCGGCTCGAGCGGCGGGTCGGCGGCCGCGGTCGCCGCCGGGATCGTCCCGATCGCGCTGGGCACGGACACCGGCGGCTCGGTACGCAATCCGGCCGCGTTGTGCGGCGTGGTCGGGGTGAAGCTCGCCCACGGAGCGCTACCGCTCGACGGGGTGGCGCCACTGGCGCCGTCGCAGGACTGTCCGGGGGTGCTCGCCGGGTGCGTCGCCGACGCGCATGCCGTCCTGGTCGCGCTCGGTGCCCTGCCGGCCCGGCCCGCGGGGGCTGTGCGTGGGCGCCGGCTCCGGGTGGGCGTGCTGTCCGACGCGTGGGCCGGCCGGGTCGAGGAGCCGGTGGCGGCCGCGGTCGCCACCGGGATCGACGGACTCCGCCGCGACGGAATCGAGGTCGTCCCCGTCGCGGCGCGGTCGTCCGAGCTGGCCCCGGCCGTGTCCTACGTGACGATGCTCGACGAGAGCGCCCGCGAGTGGTGGCCGCAGGTGAGGCCGGGCGACGTGACGCCCGACGTGCGCCGGGCCCTCGCGCTGGGAACCCACGTCACCCCGGACGACCGGGCGCTGGTCGCGCGGGCCCGCGCGGCGGTGCGCGGTGGCGCGGACGCGGCGAGCGACGGGCTCGACGCAGTGGTGTTGCCTGCCTGCGCGGTGACGGCGGCGCCGGCCGGGGACGGGCTCGTCGCCTGCGCGGGGCGGACGGTGCCGATCGAGGCGGCGCACGCGGCGCTCACGGCCTGGGCGTCGTGCACGGGCCGCGCCGCCGTGTCGGTGCCCGCCGCCGTGCGACCCGGCGCGCTGCCGGTGGGTGTGCAGCTCGTGGGTGGGGCGTTGGCAGCACTGCTCGCCGTGGCGTCGCGGACGGAGAGTGACGCCGCCCGCCCACCGGGACGTGGTACATGATGTAACATCGTGGTCACACTCGATGACCGTCCCGGGGGGCCGTCCTGAACGTGTACACGAGCAAGACCGACCTGGTCGCCGCCATGCTGCGCGAGATGATCGTGGCCGGCCAGCTCGGTCCGGGTGTCCCGCTGCGCCAACGAGATCTCGCCGCCCAGTTCGACGTCAGCGCCACCCCGATCCGCGAGGCGCTGCGCCGGCTCGAGGCCGAAGGGCTGGTCGTGGGCGACGCGCACCGCGGCGCGACGGTCGCCCGGCCCGACCAGGGTGCGGTCGCCGACAACTACCGGATCCGGGCCGCGCTCGAGCCACTCGCGGCCGAGATGGCGACCGAGCGCATCGAGTCCGGCGCCCTCGACGAGCTCGACGAGATCAACGGGATGATCGAACAGCTGCCCGAGGGCGACGGGACCTATCGGGAGCACAACGCGCGGTTCCACTTCGCGATCTACCAGGCCAGCGGCTCGCCGGTGCTCGTCTCGCTGATCCGGATGCTCTGGCAGGCGATGCCCGGGCAACCGGCGCCGGGGCGCAGCCACGCGAAGTCGGCGCGCCAGCACGCGGAGATCGTCGCCGCGATCCGCCGACGTGACGGCGACCGCGCCGGGGTGCTCACCCGACAGCACATCCAGCGGGCATTGCCCGTCGCGGACGACGCCACCACGACGCCGGAGCCGGCGCTGTCCGGCTGAGCACGGTCGGTCAGGGCCGCGCCAGCGCCGCGACGCGCTGCGGGTGCAGCGGCATCGCACCGACCCCGCCGGAGATCCCCAACGCATCGCGTACCGCGTTGGCGAGTACGGCGCCCGCGGCGGTGATGCCTCCTTCGCCGGCGCCCTTGGCCCCCAACGGGTTGCCCGGGGACGGCGCGTCCTCGCACACCACGGTCTGCACCCGGGGCACCTCGGCGGCCGTGGGCATCAGGTAGTCCATGAAGGTGGTGGCCTGCGGTTGGCCGGCCTCGTCGT
>JAABVA010001077.1_pt1 | contig 30312 bp, 22 predicted proteins | sample 5560331 | NCBI WGS metagenome assembly JAABVA01 (sample SAMN12812661, study PRJNA571458) | rock metagenome | isolation source: Antarctica rocks | place: Antarctica: Victoria Land, Mt New Zealand sud | collected 2016-01-07 | reverse complement strand
CAGCGGTATCCATAACTCCCTGTCCCGACGACGACCCGGACAAGACCAGGACACGAGCCTTGAAAACGTACATCCTTATATGAGGTAACGACTCACCCAAAAGCACTTTTACTTATGAGGCAACACGGTCCCGATCAGATCGAAGATCTGGGGGTAGCGGTCCGTCGAGAGTTCGCTCATGCCGAGCCACCCGCTCCGGCCCACCCCCCGCGGCTTATTGAGGGCGAGGAGTTCCGACTCATCCTGGTTGAACTCGGCGGGGAACTCCCAGAGCTGAGCCTTCCAGACGACAGCGTAGGCCGCGATGCCCCGTCGGGCGCATTCCGCGCAGAACTCACGATCGTTCAGGTAGCCGTAGAAACGGAGCCGGGCCGGTATGTCCTCGTTGGCTTCCTTGTCCAGGTACTGGAGGCCGATCGCCGCGCTCCCCAGGCACGACCACAGTAGCAAGTTTCCACGCACATCGACGATGTCCTGGACCTGTTGCAGGCGTTTCATCGGCAGGCTGGGATGATAGTTCCAATCCTCCCCGAACCAGCACATGTAGTGCATCCCTCTCAGCATGAGTCGCTCCTCCTCGCGCGATTGCTCCGATGGCGGTATCCTACTATCCCCTGGTGCGGATCGTTCCCCACAGGCGGGGGCGTCGAGGCGGTGGCCTCCCGTGTGGCCTGACCGAGCGCGCAAAGTGCGCTCGCAGCACCCATCCGCCACCCCACGGCCTCCCCGCGAGCGACAGGACACCTCGATCCCCTCGCCGGCACAGCCTTCTTCCTTGTGGGGCCGGCGAAAGGCGGGCTCGGATGGTCACTACCGACGCCGACCGAGCCATCGTCGGCGCGGACGCGCACCCGTGGCACGCGAACCACATCCCTAGACGGGCCCAGATGGGCATTGCTCCCGGCCGCACGCGGCCGCTGGTCGGTGAAGCACCCCCACTCGACAAGGGCGATGTGCGGATGACTCACCAGTATCTCGCCTCCCTCCAGCGCCATGCTCCCTCGCCGACGGGACGGGGGAGACGGACGCTGGCGACGGCCGGCACCCACCCGTCGCGCGATACGCCGCGGTCGCGTGCCTGCATCGCAGTCAGACGCAGCCCGAATGCGGCGCCCCTGCTGTGCCCCTACCGCGCCTCGTATTCCAGCAGCGACACACCCGGCAGGGGCAACTCGAACGATACCGTGATCTCCTCCAGGGCGGGATCGACCACCCGCTCCGGCGCGCACATCTCCAGGCCCGCGCGCGCGCGGATGGCCGCCCGTTGTCCGGGCCCCGGGTCTTGCGGCCGACCCGCCGCGACCCAGGCGCTGTAGCTGTTGCTGCGCGTGTGGTCGATGCGGTAGTGGCGCAGCCGCAGTGGCCGGCCCGCCTGGGGCAGGTGGCGCAGCGCGACGGTGACCAAGGCCGTCCCCTGTCGATATTGATCGTCACAGTGGTGCCAGACCAGGATCACGACGCGGCCCCGCCCGTCCGTCGCCGCCAGCGCGTCGATCTCGGGCCGCTCGTCGGCCCCGTCCGGCTCCGCGCACGCGCCGCCGGAGGCCACCTCCACGTGCAGTCGTTGATCGGGTAGACGCGCCAGCATGCGGTAGGCGTTGAGCAGCGGCGTGGCGATGTCGGCGGCGGTGAACAGGCTGCGTGTCCCCTCGAAATAGCGGTCGCCCTCGAAGTACCAGGACCACGTCGTGGCCGCGTGGACACGGGCCACGCCTAGCCCGTCGAGGTCCAGCAGCTTCTTCATCAACTGGATCTGGAAGACGGGGTAGTACGCCGTGTTGCGATAGCCGAAGTTGGCGTTGTCGTAGATGCCCCAGTGCGCCGGCACCGAGGCGTCACACTCGTCGATGAGCACCGGCAGGTCGCGGAACTGGGCATGGCGCGCTATGGCGGCCAGGTTACCGCGAATCTCCGTGAGCATCTTGTGGGTGCTCGGTGATACCCGATCAGCGGTGGCGGCCCCCTCCGGTCCGAGCGGTCCGTACGTGCGCCAGGGATGGAACGCCGCTCCCTTCGTGTGAAAGGAGACGAAGTCGAGCCGCGTGCCCTGGCCGCCCGTCGCCGCGTTGTGGCCGATGGCACAGTGGTCGAGGAACCGCTCCAGGAAGGCGACGCCCGGGCCGGTCGTGGCCGGCCCGCCCACCCGGCCCTCGGGCAGGAGGCCCGTCACCGCGGCGACCGTGACGTCGTAGAACCGGCAGTACTCCTCCACGGTGCCCTGCCAGTAGCCGATGTCGGGTTCATTCCACAGCTCCCAGTACCAGGATCGGACCACATCGCGGCCATAGCGATCGCGGTAGCGCCGCACCGTGGCGGCGACCAGATCGTGCCAGCGCCGGAGGTCGCGCGGCGGCCACGCCCACAGCCCAGCTTCATACGCGCTGTACACCGATGGCATGGGCGTGAGCGCGAGCGCGGCCGACCCGGGGACCAGCGCCTTCGGGCAGAAGCCCAGTTCGACGATGGGCCGGCACCCATGGTGGACCCAGGCGTCGAAGACAGGGTCGCTTACCGACCAGTCGTAGACGGGGCGGCCCGCAGCATCTTCATGATAGACGTTACCGCTGCTCCAGTGGGGCAATCCCCGTCCTGTCCCACTCGTGTACAGATTATGAGCACGGACGGTGTATGGCGCTTCCATGATGGTGTGCATGGTGGCGAGATTCCGCTGGCCGCGCGGGGTGGCCGTCCAGTTCAACTCGTCGTAGCCAAAGCTGGTCCAGATGCGGCGCACAGGCCCGGTCCAGTGCCGGCAATCCACCACCACCCGTGCCGTGTCCGGGGTCGCTTCCATCGCTCTAATGCTCCTTATCGTGGCGCCGTCGCGTCAGACCGCCGAGCGGCGGTGACGTCGCTCTGGTTGGTGCGCGCCGGGCGCCGACTCACGGGGGCGTGGTTGGGGGCACATCGACCGGCCCACCGCTACGCTCCGCCTCGTAAATCGCCCGGATTACGGCGAGTGAGGGGAGCGCATCCTCGCCGGTGATGACCGGCGCGCGCCCCTGCCGCACGGCGTGGACCATGTCCTGGATCTGCAGGAAGTGGCCGACCGCCGTGCCCTCCCCCGCGCCGGGCAGGGCCAACTCCTCGGGCGAGGGCTCACCCTGCGCGCTGCCCTTGAGCTGCCAGCGGGTAATCTGATAGTCCTCCAGCACGATCGTGCCCTGCTCCCCGTGCAGCTCGATGCGGTCGCCCTGGTCGGGGTAGACCGACGTGGTCTGCTCGATCACCCCCAACGTGCCCGAGGCGTACTCACAGACGGCGATCGTGGTGTCGTCGGCCTCGATGTGCCGGTGGCGCAGGTGGCGCGCGTAGCCCTGCACCCGCGTGATCGGGCCCGCGATCCACAGCATCAGGTCGACACCATGGACGCCCTGATTGATCAACGCGCCGCCGCCTTCCCCGTTCCAGGTACCGCGCCAGCCCGAGTCGCTGTAATAGGAGGCGGGCCGCCACGCCTTAAAGGCCATGTCGGCCACCAGCAGCCGGCCCAGGTCACCGCGGTGAACGGCGTCGCGGGCACGTCGGGCGCCGAAGACGAAACGGCGGTTGAAGATGCTGGCGAGCTTGACGCCGTGCCGGCCGCAGGTGGCGATCAGCTCGTGAGCGCGCTCCAGGTCCAACTCGATCGGCTTCTCCACGATGACATGCTTGCCGGCTGCGGCGGCGGCGCGGCCGACCTCCAGGTGCAGGGCGGTGGGCAGGCAGATGCTGACCACGTCCACGTCCGCGCGCCGCACGACAGCCTGGTAGTCGGCGACCCACGTCGCACCGTATGTCTCGGCGAGCGGCCGCCCCCGCTCTTCGCATAGGTCGCAGACGACCGTGAGCGCGGCGCCGTCGGCCTGGTGGATGAAACGCGCGTGGGTGGGTCCCACCAGCCCCGCCCCGATCACGGCGAAGCGCACCGCCCTGTCCATAGTTCGCACCTCCTCTTGTCCTACTCCGCCGGCATCGCGCGCGGCGCCAGGGCATTCCATGCCAGTTCGGCAGCGCCGGCACATCGCAGCACCGCGCGCAGGCCGAGCCACACCTCGTCCATGCTCCGCTTGGCCGTGGGAGTGTCCCCGGTGGCCGTGGCCTCGGCCAGCGCCTCCACCTGGCGATCGAGCGTCTCGGCGTGGGCCTGCGCCAGCTCGGCCAACCGTCGCACCTCGGTGACGTAGCGTCTGGCCGCCTCAGCGGTCAGCGTATCCGGGCTGGGGGCGGCGTCGCTCTGGCCGCGCCAGCTGCCGTACCGCGGCGGCAACTCCGCACCGGCGTCGTCGTAAAACGTGTGGGTGGGCTCGACGTGCGGCGTCACGCTCAGGTACACCACGCACGGCGCCGTGCCAACGGCGTGGAGGGTGTGCGTACGCCGGGGCTCAACGTAGATGAGCTGGCCGGGGCCGCAGGTGACCCGCTCATCCTCCACGAGGAACTCGCAGTGTCCCTCCAGCACCAGGAAGATCTCGCCGCCCAGGTCGTGGCTGTGCAGGCCTCCGGCCGGACCGGGCTCCATCCGTAGGAACCGGGCGCGGATCTCCGGATGCACCTCAAGGTTCGTGATGTCATGCTGGTAGTCGTAGACGCGGATCGGCATAGATCACTCCTTTCTCTGCGCTGGGCCTACAATGGGTCCCTCGCGCTGACGGGCGGGGGCAGTTCGGAGGATACCCACAGGCTCGCCACGTCCTCACCCCGCTCGTCGCGCGCTTTCAGGTCGCGCAGGAAGTCCACGAACCCGACGGATGGGGTCCAGCCGAGGACACGCGCGGCCTCCGACAGGTCGTGCTGCTCCACCCGCTCGGGCAGGAGGATGCTGTATTTCCGCAACAGGGCGCGCGCTCCCGGCGCCTGCTCCTCGCACCAGTCCGGCCCCAAGCGTCGGAAGTCCGCCACCACGGGGGCAGGCATCCCATGGGTGGTATGTACGATCGTCGTAAAGAGATCGACATGGCGGTCGACCACCGCGCGCAACGCGGCGACCGTCGCCGCCGCGACATCCCGGCGATCGACCCCGTTGCGGAGCAGGCCCGCGCCGAAATCCAGGTAGGGACGCGGGACGAACGCGTGGTAGCGCAGCACGACCACGGACGCACCGGTCATCTGATGGAAGGCGCGGCATAACTCCTCGCCGACCACCTTGGTGACGGAGTACACGCTGCCCCAGCCATAGGCCATGGACGAGGCGAACACCAGGGCGCGGACACCCCACTCCCGGCAGGCCTCCAGCACGTTGAACGTACCGTCGACATTGACAGCGAAGACGGTGGCGTCACTCACCGGCGGCTGATGCCCGGAGTGCCAGGCCGCCAGATGGATCACGGCGTCCATGCCCTCCACGGCACGACGCGCGTCGCCCGGTGTCCGCGTGTCGCATCGGATAAAGTCCCCCAGGCCACGATCCTCCGGCGCGGGTGGCGCGATATCCGCCAGGCGCACCGCGTATCCTGCCGCGACCAGATCCCGGCAGACCAGCTGGCCGGCGACCCCACAGGCGCCCGTGACCACTACCCTCATCAGACGCTCTCTCCTCTCACACACGCATACCTGTCGGGACGCCGCAGCGGCCTCCACGCGGATGATCCCTACCCGCTCCCACCCCGCCGAGGGCAGACGGAACGGGCGGGCGGGTGGCGCGACACGGTGCGCCCGCTTCACGCGTCCAGACGTGGGGCGCGTCGTCGCAATCACCGGCATCGACCACGGTAATCAAATTCCCTCCGTTCAGACCCTTATCGGGCGCGCCCTATCATACCCGTGGGCCGTCGGCCACCGCGTCGGCGAGTGCATCGGCCTTGACCGGGATACCGAAGCGCGGCGTCCCGTCCGCGTTCCATGCGAAGCGTTGCGCGCGCGTCGTCCGGCCGTGGTAGGTGAACGCGTCCGTGTCTTTGGCGTGGTAGACCATCCAATCCTCCCCGTCGGGCGTGGTCGTGAATGAGGCGCGACCGGGGCCATAGACCCCGTTGGCCGCGCTGTAGAGGAAGACCGGCCCCGTCTTGGTCCACGACTCGTGCCGCAGCGGGTCGCCCGCGCCGTCGTACGCCAACAGACCCAAGCAATAGTTGTGGTTCCCCGTGTGGCTACCCGAGTAGACGATGAAGGTGTGCCCGTCGTGGTGCAGCGCAATCGGGCCTTCGGCCACGGGGTAGGGCGAGTGGCTGCCGGCCCCGCGCTCCCATGGTTGGTCCGGGTAGACGAGCGTCTGGCCGGGCGCGCCCAGGGTGAGCGGATCGTCCAGCGGCGCGATGGAGATCACGTTGGCCTCGGGCTCCGGCCCCGCGCCGGGCTCCTCGACGTAGAGTAGGTAGAGGCGGTCGCGCAGGCGCAGGAGCGAGGGGTCGATCGCCGTCGCGTCGGGCATGCCGGCCGGCCGCCCCATGAACGTGTAAGGGCCGAGCGGGTCGGCGCCATTGCTCCGCAGCGCGTAGATGCGGTGTGCGCGGTTCGTGTCGTCGGGCGACGCCGTGACATAGAGGAACCAGCGGTCGACGCCCCGATCCGGGAGCAGGTACAGCGACGGCGACCAGATCTGATAGGCCGGCTCGTCCCCCCGCGGACGCCATACGGTAACGGGGCGCGCGTGGCGCAGGCCGGCGAGCGTCGGGGCCACCCACATCTGCAGGGAAGTACCCGTGCTTGTCCCCGTCACGTAGTAGCGGCCGTCATGGCGCGCCACGAAGGGGTCGGCGATGGGGAGGATAGGATTGCGGATGGTCACGTATACCTCACTCTCGAGTAGGCGCTGCGGTCGCGGCTGTATCGGTGGCCCGCGGGAGGTCTCGCTCCAAGAGCGCGTAGCCCTCGTCCGTCCGTCCGGCACCGGCGCCCGCGCCCGCGCCCGACGTGGTGACGTCAAGAAACCCGGACGCGGCGGGGTGGCCCTCGGCGTCGCTTAGCAGGATCTCGAGCCGGTCGTGGGAGCGGCCGGGCGGCAGGGAGCAACGAAGACGGAGTGGGGCCGTCAGTTCGTACGGGCGGGCAGTGATCGCCGCCTCACCCGCGACCTCCGCGCCGCCCCCCGACCATACGAGGGTCCCCGCAAACGGGCGCGGGCCCTGATGCGAGAGCCGCACCGCGACGTCGACCACGCCGTCAGGCGCGATCACGTCCCGCCCCGGCCCGTCGGGTATGAGATCGAAGATGATGATTGTCTCCGCGTTGATCGTGGCCGTATCGCACCCTAGGTCTTTCGGCGCGCGGTCGGCAGTGTAGACGCCGCACAATTCGTGCTCTACGTCGCAGAGCTCGCAGTAGATATACCCGCCGACCGCGTCGTGGCGGCGCAGTTCCTGGGTCTGCCAGCGCAGATGCCAGCCCCGCTCACTGGGGGTTCTCCCCCCACCATACTCGCCGTTGATGAGTGGTAATCCCGCGTGCTCTTTGCCCGCCACGCTCAACCGCATGTCGACGAACGGCGCGATATCGAACTGGAAGCTCTGCCAGCGCGTTGTCGCGTCGGCCACCAAGGCCGCAGTGACCTCGCTCCAGCGGCGGACGTCGTTGTCGTAATAGTGCCAGTCGAGAACGTCCGTCTCGACGTGCCACCAGCCCGAGTTGTCGATGATCGGACGGCTTCCGTCCAGCGCCTTGAGCCCCGTGTAGGCGCGCTCCACCGCTTCCTGCTTCTCCCGGTCCCGCGCGAGATGAAAGTCGAGGCCCCATTCCTCGTTGTAGATGCCCCAGAGGACGATGCATGGGTGGTTCCCGTCGCGGGCGACCATCGGCCCCAACTGGGCCTCGAAGCGGGCGATGGCCTCCGGCGAGTAGCGGCCGACGCAGGGGGGCTCGGCCCACACGAGCAGCCCCAGGCGGTCCGCCCAGTACAGCCAGCGCGGGTCCTCCAGCTTGATGTGCTTGCGGGCGAGGTTATAGCCGGCGGCGAGCGTCAGCTCGACGTCGCGGCGCAGGGCCATGTCGTCGGGGGCCGTGTAGCCGCCCGCGGGCCAGTAGCCCTGGTCGAGCACGCCGCGCACGTACAGGCGCTCGCCGTTGAGGAGTAGGCGGTTGCCCCGTGTCTCGACGCGGCGCAGGCCGGTGTAGGCGCCGACGCGGTCCTCGCCGTCCGCGCTCCGCAGGCGCACCGCGACGTCGTAGAGGTGCGGCGTCTGCGGCGTCCAGGGCTGGGGGGCATGGACCGGGAGCGTGGCCGTGACGACGGGGGTCTCGCCCACGGGGATGCTCCGCTCGTCCTGCCCGGCGACCCGCAGCGAGAGCGTCGCGCCCGCGCGATGAGGGCCGGCCAGGGTCACGCGCGCGTGGATGGCGTCGAGCTCCGCGGACGGGCGCAGTTCCACGCCCGCGATGCGGGTGGATGGACGTCCCTCCAGCCACACCGGCTGCCACACACCGCTGCTCGCCGTGAACGCGCACGAGTCGTAGTCGTCGGCTGGGCGGCTGCGCTGCTTGCCGTGCGGGATAGAGCGTTTGTCGATGGGGGCCTCGACGCGCAGAACCAGGTCCCCCCGCCCATCCTCCAGCGCTTCGGTGATGTCGAAGGAGAACGGGAGGTAGCCGCCGGTGTGCGCGCCGACCGGCCGCCCGTTCAGCCACGCCATGCAGTGATAGTGCGCCGCGCCGAAGTGCAGGATCGTGCGCTCATCAGCCCAGTCCGTGGGGCGCGTGATAGACCGCCGGTACCAGCCTATCGGGAGCCACTCACGTGCCACACCGGACGCGGGCGACTCCCAGGCGAATGGGACGGATATGCGCTCCGGCCAGGGGTCGTGTCCGCGCTCCCAACCCGCCCCACGTCCCCGGTCATCCGGGTCGGCGTGGAAGTCCCACGCGCCGTTTAGGCTGAGCCAGCGGTGTGAGCGATCGAAATCGGGGCGCGGGTAGTCGGGGGGCGGGCTCATATGCGCATCCTTTCAAATCGTCGTCATGGCATCCTTTTGCAAGACCACCTCGACCTGCTGATGGGCCGCCGAGGAGAGCAGTGGACTTGGCCGCAATGACACACGAACTGTACGGGAGGAAATACTCCCGCACGCTATTGGCAAAATAGTTTATGGGCGGCTAAACTTCTTAGCGCCACTATGACCATAACCCTCTATAAATGCATTCCCCTTTCGCATAACTCCTCAAATTCCGGTGGTTGCGGGGGAAGTATTACTTCCCACACCGTGCGTGTGTCAGGGTCTTCCGCCTATCACGTGAACGGCGTTCTCTGAGGGTGACGTCAGTACCGCCTGTACCTCCCTCTCAGGTGTGGCCTACCCTCGTTGTGGCTGCCTGTCCCAGCAGGTCCCTCGCGCGACCCAGCCCGTTTCACGTTATAGGCGGAAGACCCTGTCATGTGGTCGAGTCCAGAGAGCAGCACGATTGGTTGTGACGGCATAAGCTTACGGCATCACTTTCACAGGCGTGCCGAAGTTGGGCGTGCCGTCACTGTTCCAGGAGAAGGGCTGCGCCCGCGTCGTCCGGCCGTCGTAGGTGAACGCGTCCGTGTCTTTGGCGTGGTAGACCATCCAGCTCTGTTTGCCATCGGGCGCGGTCGTGAACGAGGCTCGCCCAGGCCCGAAGACGCCGTTGGCGCGGCTGTAGGTGAAAACGGGCCCGGCCTTGCGCCACGACCGACTATTTAGCGGGTCGCCGTGCCCGTCGTAGGTCAGCCGTCCCAGGCCGTAGGTGTAGTTTCCCGTGTCGCTGCCCGAGTAGATCACGAAGGTCTTGCTCTGGTGGTAGAGTGCCTCTGGCCCCTCTGCCACGGGATAGGCCGACTGGCCGGACCCGCCGCCCATCTCCCACGGCTGGTCGGGGTAGATAAGCTGCCTCTCGGCGCCGGCCTGCGTCAAAGGGTCATGCAGCGCCGCGATGTAGGTGACGTTGGCGCCGACCTCTTCGACATACATGACGTAGAGCTTGCCCTTGATGCGCAGGATGGAGGGGTCGATCGCCGTCGAACTAGCGGTGCCACCGAGTTGTCCCTTGAAGGTGTATGGGCCGAGCGGGTCGGCGCCCCTGCTCTCCAGCGCGTAGATGCGGTGGCCCTGGTTCGTGTTGTCGGGTGACGCCGTGAAGTAGATGAACCAGTGGGGCGCGCCGCGATAGGGCAGCAGGAACAGGGACGGCGACCACACCTGCTGTGCCGGCTGGCCGGGGCCGGGCGTCCACACCGTCGTCGGCGACAAGGTACGTATCTTGCCCAACGTGGAGGCGTGCCAGACGTCGAGCGAGCCGCCCGTGAAGGTGCCGGTCAGGTAGTAGACGCCCTTGTAGCGAGTCACGAAGGGATCGGCGGCCGGCGTGATGGGGTTGTGGACCGCGCCCATCGACGACGGCGGCGCGGCCGCGGAGGCGCCACTCGCACCCCGCGTGGTCAGGGGCATGCTGCCGTAGCGGATCTCGCAGCCGCCGGCGTCCAGGCTCGCGGCCGCCACCATGGCGAGGCTAGAGCCTGTGGTCGAGGGCAGCAGTGCGGAGCTATAGTTAGCGCAGTCCGGCTTCCCCTCCACCGGCATGTGGATCGGGGCGGCCACGAGGGACCATGGGCCCGTCCCGTCCCGCTTGTTGACGAAGAGGACGCGCCCACTCTCGGGCGCGGGGGAGCCATCGCTCTTGAGCACCTCTTTGGACACCAGCAGCAATTCGCCGTGCGGACCGCCGGCCGGAGCCCAGGCCAGATAGGGGGTGTGGTTGGGGTAGCGGCCGTCCGCCGTCTGCACGCGGGGGCCGAGGTCCGACGCCTTGCCCCAGGCGTCACCGTCATCCGACGTCTTGACGTGGGCCTCGCAGTTCGTGGGGCTACATACCTCGAAGCTCATGATGTAGCGGCCGGTGGGGAGCCGCGCCAGGATCGCCATGCCCGGCCGCGACATGCCGTCGGCGACCGCAACGTCGATGCGCTCAGGGCCCCAGGTTCGCCCCCCGTCCGTCGACACGACGTGCCCCAGGAACTGGCTGTACTCGGGCCGGCGCTCGTCGGAAAAGTAGCAGACGAGATGGCCGGCGCGGTCGAGCCCGAAATACGGCTCCCACAGGCCGCCGGCGCCGCGCGCGCAGGAGCTGAGGTACGTCCAGGCGCGCCCCCCGTTGCCGCTACGGAAGACCTTGAGCTCGTGCCCAACCGTACCGGCGGCCCCTTCCGACGTGCCCAGCAGGAGCGTTCCCGCTGGCGTGGCGCCCAGCGCGCGCGGCGTCTCATAGATGGTGGCGCAGCAGGTCCGGCCGCCGTAGGTCGTGTCCGCGACGGTGGAGAGAGGCGCCCACGACATCCCATTGTCGGTGCTGCGGGAGACGAGCACGCTGTCGTGGCCGTCCGCGTAGATGCCGAACGAGGCCACCAGCGTGCCATTGGCACGCCCACTGTGTGCCAGCCGGACGACGCGCGGGTACCCCGCGAACTGCGCCGGATCGGCGAGGCGATAGACGACGCCGCTTCGGTTTGCCGCTGCGTGACGGGCGACGACGGTCGGAGCGAACACGCTCACGTTGAGACACAAGCACGCGGCAAGAAGCCTCTGGACACCCCGCCCCGTCGTCAAGCGAACGACATCTGCGATCAGGCGCGACACTTGGTTACTCCTTCCGATGGCACAAGGGCGTGGACATACCGCATACACGCCGGTCAACCGCTGGCACGGCCTGTCGTGATGCCCCGCATAAGCGGACGCTGCAGCAGGAGGAACAGCACGAGGACGGGCAGTGTGGCGAGCGCGCCAGCGGCGCTCGACGGGAGGTTGTCCAGCACCAGCTGCAGCGTCTGCATCTCGTCCGTCACGACGACGATGACGGGCCAGAGAAAATCGTTGTACGTCGTCAGGAGGGCGAAGATGGCCAGCGCCACGAGGCCCGGCCGGATCGAGGGCAGGATGATGCGCCGGTACAAACCGAAGGGCGAGCAGCCGTCGATGCGCCCGGCGTCGAGCAGCTCGTCGGAGACACCGGCGATAACCTGGCGCATCCAGAATATGCCAAAGGCGTCGATGGCGCCGGGGAGGATGAGGGCTTGATAGGTGTTGACCCACCCCAACGCATTCATCTCGAGGAACAAGGGCACGATGAGCACTAGCACCGGCAGCATCAGCGTCGCGAGCACGATGCCGAAGAGCGCGTTGCGCCCGCGGAAGCGGTACTTGGCGAAGACGAAGCCGGCTAGCGGGCAGAAGAACATGGTCAGGCCGCCCTTGACCAGGATGACAATGGCCGTGTTCTTGAAGCCGACCCAGAGCGGGACGGCCGAGAGTAACGCCGTGTAGTTGTCCAGCGAGAGCGTACGCGGATCGAAGCTGAGCGGGATCGTGGCGATGTCCTGACTGGGTTTGAGCGACGAGGTGAACATCCAGTAGAGCGGGTAGAGGAAGAGCAGGGCGACCAGCAGCAGGAAGGCGTAGCGCAGGGCATCGCCCGGATGGAGGCGGCGACGAGCGACGCGCACGGTTGTCTCCGCCCGTGAGGTCGTGACGGCCATTGGTTACACCTCCTCCGTACGCAGCACGCGCAACATGAACATGGCGATGGCGACGACCACGATCATGAGCAGGAACGAGTTGGCGGCCCCCGTCCCGAAGTCGGCGTTCGTGATGTAGCCCAACAGGCGGTAGCCCGCCGTGGTGGTCGAGTTGTACGGCCCCCCCTGGGTGAGCACGTACGGCTCAGCGAACATCTGGATGACGGCCAGCGTGGAGACGATGACGTAAAATGAGATGGTTCGGCGCAGCAGCGGCAGGGTGATGCGCCAGAACTGGACCCGCGCGGTGGCGCCGTCGATTGCTGCGGCCTCGTAGATCTCCTGCGAAATGGCCTGCAGCGCGGCCAGCATGATGAGGATGGCGAAGCCGCTACTTTTCCAGAGCACGAGCAGGGCAATCGTGGGCTTGGCCCAGGTCGCGTCGGTCAGCCAGCCCACCGCGGGGAGATGGACCGCCTGGAGGAGGGAATCCACCGGCCCGCTGGTTTGATCGAAGAAGATGAGCCAGATCTGGGCCACGGCGACCAGAGGTACGACGAACGGTGTGAGGAACGCCGTGCGGAAGAACCAACGGAAGCGTAGCGCCTGGCCCGAGAGGGCGACCGCAGCCAGGACGGCCAAGACCGTCTGCACGGGCACGATCAGTAGCCACAATATGGCGGAGTTGGCCAGCGATTGCCAGAACAGGCCGTCGGTCAGCAGGAAGGTGTAGTTCGAGAGACCGATGAAGCGCGGCGCGCCAGTGCCGTGCCAGTAGGTAAAACTAAGTCGGAGGGCGTAGAGGAGCGGATACAGGCTAAAGCCCGCGAACAGGAGGAAGAAGGGCGCGACGAAGAGGTAGGGGGAATAGCCCCCCCCCAGCCAGCGACGCAGGCGCGCCGCGCCCGTCAACGAGGGGGAAGAGATGCGTCCGTAAGATCTGACGCTATGCATGGGCCGCCCTGCTTTCTCAATGGGGGAGGGTCCGTCACACGACTGACCCTCCCCGCGCGGTCCGCGTCGCTCATGCGCGGTTGATCAGCTTCGTCTGGATGTCGTGGGCCGACTGCGTCAGTACCTGCTGCGGCGTGAGCTTCCCGTCGAGCAGCCGCTGGATGTTGGCGCCGAAGTAGGCGACCGCCTGGTTGTACCACGTTGGGTAGTAGTAGGCGCCGGGGATGTCCTTGACTGTGTCCGTCGCGATCTTCCACAAGTTCTGGTCGCCCAGGGCCGGCACGTTCTTGAAGAGCTGCTCGGCGAGCGCCGGCTTGTAGGACGGCAGGGACGTATTGAGCCCGCCGGGGTAGAGCTTGTTGGGCCCGTAGACGGCCCGATAGCCCTCGGGCTTGAACACGAGGTGCTCGTACCAGAGCCAGGCCAGCTGCGGATTCTTGGCCTGCTTCGGGATAATGAAGGAGCTGCCGCCCATCACAGCGCCGCGCGCCCCACCCGCGGTCCAGGCCGGCAGCGGCATGGCGCGCCAGAGCCCCTTGCTCTTCTTGTAGAGGAACTGCGCCCCATAGGAGAACCAGATCGCCCAGGGATAGAAGGCGATTTGTCCCTTCTCGACCGCAGCGACGTCGCCGGGCCCATTGAAGACCGCGCGTGTGCCTAGCCCCGCGTCGTTGACCCGCTTGAGCCATTGCAGGATCTTGAGGTAGGGCGCCGAGTCGATCGTGAGCTTGCCGTGCGCGTCCACCATGCTCACGCCCTGCTGATTGGCGAACATGTTGACCCAGAGCTGGGTCAGTGCAGGATCCTGCTCCACATGGATCGGTTTGACCGACGAGCCGAGCTTCGTCTGCAGCGTTTTGGCGGCGGTGAGCAACTGGTCGTAAGTCGTAATAGACATGGGATCGACGCCGGCCTTGTGGAGCAGATCCTCTCGATAGTAGAGCAGACCTGGATCGAGGTCCCAGGGCTGTGCTGGCTCCCCTGCGCATCCGTGCGTCTTTCTTTGATAAATAGACGCACAGATGCGCAGGGGAGCCAGCACAGGCGACGACCTCACGGGCCCGTTCCAGCGGGAAGAAACCCGGCGACAGGATGTCGTGTACGCGGTCATCCAGGATGGCGACATCGCCGTAACGCCAGGGATTGCCCGTTCCGTCGACGACGCGCGCGCCGCGGATCAGGACGTCGACAGGCGCGGCACTCATAACGCCACAGCTCGGCGCGCGACCATCTCCTGGCGCGTTGTCGCCGCCGCGAGCGCCGCCGAGTCGGGCTCGACGCCGATGCCCGGCCCGGTCGGGACGCTCAACGTGCTGTCGTCGTTGAGTGCGAAGTCGGGGCCGGCCACGTCGTGGGCGTAGTAACGCGCGCTCGCCGAGATGTCTCCCGGCAACGTGAAGCCGGGGAGCGACGCCAGCGCCGCGTTGTGCGCGCGCCCGATGTTCGTTTCAAGCATGCCCCCACACCAGACAGGGATATCGCGCGCGCGGCACAGGTCGTGGATCTCGCGGCTGCGGCGGTGCTCACCCACACGCCCTGGCTTAATGTTGATCACACGACAGCTGCCCAGGTCGAGCGCGTGGCGCGCGTCGTCGGGGGAGTGGATGCTCTCGTCGAGGCAGAGCGGCGTGCGCAACTCGTGCTGCAGCGTGGCGTGGTCCACGATGTCGTCGTCGGCGAGCGGCTGCTCGATCAGCAGCAGGTTGAGCGCGTCCATGCGCTGGAAGATCGGCGCGTCGGCGAGCGTGTAGGCCGAGTTGGCGTCGGCCTGTATCAGGGTATCAGGAAACGCGGCGCGTACGGCTGTGACGTACGCCTCGTCGTGGCCGGGCGCGATCTTGAGCTTGATGCGCGCGTAGCCGTCGTCGACGTACCGCTGCACGGTGTCAACAAGCGCGGATGGCGAGGCCTGAATGCCGACGCTCACACCCACGGCCACGCGGTCACGCCCCCCGCCAAGCAGGTCGCGCAACGACATGCCGCGCGCCTTCGCCACGAGGTCCCAGCAGGCCATTTCCAGGGCCGCTTTCGCCATATTGTGCCCCCGGATGGAGGCGAGCACGTCCCACACGTCCATGGGGTCGTCGAGGTCGTAGCCGAGCAGGCGCGGTATCAGATAGTCCTGGAGCATATGCCAGGCCGTCCCGACGGTCTCATACGAGTACCAAGGTCCTTCCATAGCCACGCACTCGCCGTAGCCAGTGACGCCCTCAGCGTGGACAGAGACAATGATGCAGGGCCGCTCGGTCTGCGTGCCGAAGCTGGTGGTGAACGGGCTGACCAGCGGCAGTGTGATCCGCCGCAATTCGATGGATTCAATCTTCACTGTGCATCCTTAACGTCGTGCTGCTCTATCAATCGTCCTGTGTTTTGTCATGATGCGCGCCGTGGCCTGACGGCGTGGGCCGTATCAGCCGGGCGTTTCGTCAGGTAGGAGTATATAGGCGGCGGCGGCGAAGTCGCGCACGACATATCCATGCGCGAAGGCCCATGAGAGCGCGCGGCGCAGCGCCAGGCGCCAGTCCAGCGCCGCCGCGGGGTCGCGCTCTTTGATGGCGGTGATATCCCTTGGCACCCAGACGGAGAGCGGCGCGCCAGCGGACGTCTGCTCCAGGCGGAGGACCGGCTTCCCCCCCTTCCGCGATCAGGATGGGCGTGGGCGGCGCGGGGACGGACAGGGGTACGGGCGGCACGGGGGCGTCTAAACGCCACTCCACGAGCAAGCGGTCCGTCGGGAGCCCGCCGTTGAAGCGGTCGTCCATGGGGCCGTAATAGTCTTCGTGGTAGGTACGGCTGATCGCGCCGAGTTTGTGCAGGTTCAGATGGGCGTTGCGCGCGATCAGCGGATCGAAGGTCCAGGTCATCAGATCGAGCCCTTGCGCCAGGGCGGCCTCACGTTGGCGGCGCTCAAGCGCCGCTCCGATGCCGCGCCCCTGGTAGGCGGGGTCGGTGGCGAGCATGTGTGAGGCGTGATACAGGCGTCCGTCGCGCCGCGCCAGCAAGCCGAGCACGAAGCCAACCGGCTGATCGCCGTGGTCACGGTCATACGCCGCGAGCAGGATGCCGCCCCCCGACGCGATGACGCCCATAAGGGCGCCGGGGACGATGCCGCGCGGCTCCATCTCCCAGGCGCGCGCTTGCAGGTCCTCGATCGCGAGAGGCGCGCAGGCCCCTGCGGCTCCGTGATCGTCACCCCGGTGTCCGGCCCCCCCTCGTCGTGGGGCCGCGCTGCCGTGCGGGTTGCGTCTGTCGACGAGGACATGTCCTACTCCTAATCCGGGTTTGTTCGTGGGGCCGTGCCGCTCAACGCGATAGTGAGCGCGGGTTGAGGGCATGGCCGAGGCCATCGCCGAACAGATTGATGCCGAGCACACTGAGCCCGATGGCCAGGCCAGGGAACGTGATTTCGCTCCACGACTGGAACATGTGCTCGAAGCCGTTGGAGAGCAGGCTGCCCCAGTCCGATGTGGGCAGCTGCGTGCCCAGGCCCAGGTAGCTCAGCGCCGCTGTCGCCAGGATGGCCGTCCCCAGGGCCAGTGTTGCCAGCACGATGATGGGGTCGACGATGTTGGGCAGAATATGACGGAAGACGATGTAAAGGGGGCCGGTACCCTGCGCCCGCGCGGCTTCGACGTAGTCCTGGGTCTTGGCCTGCAAGGTCGAGGCGCGCGCGATACGCGCGAAGCCCGGCGTGCTGGCGACGCCAATGGCGATGACCGCCGAGGTAAGGCCGGGACCCAGGATCGCGATGATGCCGATCGCGAGCAGGATACCGGGCAGTGCCAGCAGTACGTCGAACAGGCGCATGATCACGTCGTCGACGATCTTGCCGGCATAGCCCGCGATCATGCCGAGGGGGATGCCGACGCCCAGGGCGATGGCGATCACGCCGAGGCCGGCGGGCAGCGAAATGCGGCCGCCGTAGAGCACGCGCGCCCACATGTCACGGCCGAGGTAGTCGGTCCCGAACCAGTGCGCGGCTGAAGGGTTCTGGTTGAGGATGGTTACATTGACGGCGTCGGGGTTGTCGCGGGCGATGAGCGGGGCGAAGAGCGCCAGGAGCGCCATCAGGACGACCAGCCCCAGACCGACGAGCGCGCGCGGGTCGCCGCGCAGCCGCCGGAGGACCTGCCCGAACACGGACGCCGACCGCGCGCTCACCGGCTCGTCGAGGACAGTGTCGGCGATGGAGGGGGTGGACGATAGGTTCATGAATGGTCCTTGTCTGCCGTCATGAGTAGTGAATGCGCGGGTCGAGCCACGCGTAGGAGATGTCGACCAGCAGGTTGGCCGCGATCAGGATGACGGCGATAAAGAACGTGACCCCCTCGACGACAGGGAAGTCGCGCGCCGCGACCGCGCTGACCGCCAGCGAGCCCAGGCCGGGCCATGAGAAGACGTTCTCGATGATCACGACGCCGCCGAGCAGCCCCGCGACGGTGAGGCCAAGGATCGTGACCACCGGGATCAGCGCGTTGCGCAGCGCGTGCCGGAACAACACCGCGCGTCCGCGTACGCCCTTGGAGCGCGCCGTACGCAGGTACTGCATGGTCAGCACGTCGAGCAACGCCCCGCGCACCAGGCGGACGAGTCCCGCCGCGAGCGGCAGGGCCAGCGTGACGGCGGGCAGGACGACGTTGCGCCAGTCGCCGATGCCGGAAACGGGCAACCAGCCAAACTTGACGCCGAAGACGAGCGCCAGCATCGTGCCGACCCAGAACTCGGGCAGCGAGATGCCCAGGATGGCCAGCCCCGTTACGCCGGAGCCAAGCGGCCGGCGGTCGAACGCGGCGGCGACGATGCCGCCGAGCAGCCCGAAGACGATGGCCAGGACCATGGCGACGGCGACGAGTTCGAGCGTGCTGGGCCAGCGCGACCAGATCTCGTCGAAGACCGGCTGGCTGCTCACGATGGAGCGCCCAAAGTCGAGCCTGACGGCGTGTGTGATGAAGTCCCAGTACTGCACCGGCAGCGGCAGGTCGAGCCCCAACTCGTGGCGCAGGCGCGCTATGTCCTGGGCCGTGCCGCGCCCGAACAACATGATCGAGGCGGGGTCGCCGGGGATCAGATGCACGCCCACGAAGACCAATGTGAGCACGCCCCACAGCAAGGGGATGGCGATCAGGATGCGCCGGATAATGTAGGTGATCATATGCTCTATCTTTGCACTTTTTATTTGACCGCTACAGGCTGTGGTCGAGCGACTCGCTCGACCACAACCTGTAGTCTACAAAGGCGCTTCTACTTGACAATAATCGAAAAGTGCAAAGATAGTGCATATGCTCTACGAGCGCCTTTAGCTCTGAATCCCTGTGCGCCGCGCGGAGAACAGGCCACCGAGGAACGTGATGCGCGCCTCCGTGACTACGCCGTTGTCGTCTTGCATGAACTCGACGCTCATGTCCGAGAGGCCCTTGCCCACGAACTCCGTCCCCTTGTACGGCTCCAACTCGATCTCAGGCCGGCCGGGTATAGCAAGCTGTAGCATGTGCTCGCCCTTCAGGCGCACCGCGACGGTTGCCTCCAGCATCTCGTATTCCCCCACAAATCGTGTGAGGAAGCGCCGGTCGATCATCTCCTTGGCCGGTAGCCGCGCGAACACGATGTCGCCCACCGATGACTCGAAGGGGATAGAAACGCGGTCGATGTCCCCCTGGACATTGGTCAGGAACGTCGCCTTCAAGCGCGTGTCCAGGACCTCCGCGTACAACTCGAAGATGTCGTAGTGGTAGTGGGTGAGGTCCATCTCCAGTGTGTTGTAGGTTAGCGTCAGTCCGTCCCCGTTCCCCGCCTCACCCTCAGCCCCCGCGCGCTCCCTCGCCGGGGTGCCGTCGCCAGACTGGCGCATAGCGACCCGCAGGCGGCCGTAGCCTAGGTGCGCGAAGTCGTCGGTGTAGGCCTGTAGCGGGTGCGACGGCCGCGCGTCCGCCACGCGGCGGGTCTCGCTGCGCTCCTTGCCGTGTGCGAGCGCCGCGTCGAGTTCGTCCCAGAGCTTATGGTAGCGATCACTCCACGCGATCTGGTCGAGTCCGAGCAGACGGTCGTACAGGTTATTGGCGATAATCTCCCGCACCGGGCTCCCGTCCATGTTCATGAGGATCACCGCGCCGGTGCCGCACTCCGGCATGAAGGTCACTAGCGAGGTAAACCCATCGATGTTGCCGCCGTGGTGTACGACATTGGCGCCGCGGTACGGTTCGACGAACCAGCCCAGCGCGTAGTTGTTGTGGGGCGTCTCGGGGAACTGGCCGATCGAGCTGGGGAACACCACTTGCGGTGTGTGCAGCCCGTCGAGTTGCGCCCGCGAGACGAGCTGGACGTCGCCGTGCGCGCCGCCGTTGAGGTGCAGGAGCAGCCAGCGGGCCATGTCCTCGGCGGTCGAGCAGATCGAGCCGGCCGGCCCCAGGGGGTCATCCAACTCGAGATCCTGCGACACGGCGTAGGCGGGGATAAGCTCGACCAGCTTGGTCTTCCGATTCTTCTTGTAGGGGGCGGCGCGGTCCACGACGTCGGCCACGGCCGGGCCAGTAAACAGGCTCTCCGCCATGCCCAGGGGCGCGAAGATACGGTCCTGGACCACCTCTTCCCAGGAGGTCCCCGTGAGTTGGCCGGCCAGATAGCCGGCCGTCATGAACATCAGGTTGTTGTACTGGATCACCGTGCGGATGTCGGCATTCGGCTCGAGATAGCGCAGGCGGTCGAAGAGTTCGGGGCGTGTGGCCGTTGAGCGATACCACACGAGGTCGTGGCGCGGCAGGCCGGAGCGGTGCGTCACGGGGTCGCGCGGCGTCATCCGTTCCGTGGCCATGGGGTCGAAGAGGCGGAACGCGGGGAGATACTCCCGCACGGGGATGTCCCAGTCCAGCTTGCCCTCATCGGCCAGCAGGGCTAGGGACATCGTCGTAAACGCCTTGGTGGCCGAGGCGATGGGGAACAGGGTGTGTGGCGTGACGTCGAGCTTTCGCTCGGTATCGCGGTCGCCGTAGCCTTTGCAGAGCACGATCTCGCGGTCGACGACATAGCCAGGGCCAGACCAGGGACTTTCCAGTCCTTCATGATCGTCCGGACGAAGTCGTCGAATCCGTCCAGCGCGGCGGGAAGCGCGCGTACCGGCGCTGTCATGACATGTCCTCCCGTATTCAACAGTGTTCCCCATTTCTCTCTCGTCCGATGGCCCTCATCCCCCGCCCCCCTTCCCTGACGTGGGAGGGGGGCGGCTTTCAAGGGTAGGTTAGTCATCGTGCCATACTAATAATAGCCCGCACAAAGTCGTGCGCAGGCTCCGCACAGGGACTATCGCCCTTGTTGACCCGTCCGTTTGTGCCTGGGCCAGATAGGGCAATATGGCTAACCTACCCCTGAGAGGAGGGGGGCGGGGGATAAGGGTCGCCGTCACGAGCCGACGTACAGGTCCTGGTAGAGGATGCTTGTGTCGCTCGAGGTGTGCCAGCCTTTCACACGCGCCCGCACGCCGTAGACGACCGCGGGGGTGACCAGCGGGTCGATGATGACGTTCGTATCGACAAAGCGCTGCAATTGGGCATAAGCCGCAGTGGCCTGCCCGGTATCGGTCGCCGTACGCCCCTTAACGATCAGGCTGTCGAGCGTGGCGCTCTTGTAGTTGGTGAAGTTCAGCCCCGCGCCGGCACCCTGGCTGGAGTGCAGCAGCTGATACAGGATATCGGGGTCGGGATAGCCCCAGCCCAACAGCAGCAGATCGTACTGGCCCTTGGCGGCCAGCGGGATAAAGTCCCCGATCGGTTTCGTGACGATGCTAACGTTGATCCCTACCTGCCCGAGTTCCGCCTGGATCAACTCCGCGGCCTGCGGGAGCGGCTGCTCGGAGGGGACGAGCAACGTGTAGCGGCCGTGCGCGACGTTGGTCCCGGCGAGAGTCTTCTGCGCCGCGGCGATGTCATATTGGGGGGCATAGCTGGGGGCCGCCCTGTCGTAGAAGGGCAACGTCGTCGGGATCGGGCTGTAGGCCGGTACAGCCAACCCCGAGAACGCCCCCGTCACGAGCGACTTGCGGTCGATGGCCTGGGCGACAGCGCGCCGCACCGCGACCTGGTTGAAGGGAGCGTGCGCGGTGTTGTAGCCCAGGTAGTCCTCGCCCTGGGCTGCTATTTTGTGCTGGGCGATGCTCGCGTTACCCTGCACGCGGTTGAGTTGCGTGCCGAGCACGCCGGAAATATCGGCGCCGCCGCTGAGCAAATCGCTGACACTGGTGGCGTTGCTGACGATACTGTTGAACGTGATCTTGGCGAGGTAGGCCGATCCTCGATTGTGCGCCCAGGGTGTCTCGAAGGTGTGGTAGGGGTTGCGCGCCACTGCGACCGAACTAAAGCCGGGCCCCACGCTCTGCACCTTAAACGGCCCCGTGCCAATGACGTTCTGACAGGTCGGCGGAGCCTTGGGGTCGATAATGCCCTGGTACGCGCCGGCGAGTTGGGTCAGCAGCGGCCGGTAGGGCGTCTTGAGGACGAGGCGCACCGTGTACGGGTTGACCACCTGCGTACTCTTGAGCGCGGCGAGGCTGGCGGCGGTCGCGGGCGACTTCGTGGCCGGGTTGAGCGCGCGGTCGAAGCTATACTTCACCGCGCTGGCGTCAAAGGGGTCACCGTTGGAGAAACGCACGCCGTGACGCAGGAACACGGTCAGCGTGGTACCGCCAGCGCCAAACGTGTATGAGGTGGCGAGGTCGGGCCGGATATGGCCGCTCTCGTCAATCGTGAACAGCGGGTCGACGACGGATGAGAAGACGAAGAATGATGCTGAGAGCGCCGTCTTCTGGGGATCGAGGCAGTCGGGTGTTGCGGAATTAGCTATGGTAATGCTGCCGCCTGACGTGGGCGCGGCCGGCGCTTGCCCAGCCTCGCGCGCATGCGCCGTGGGGGCGGCTAGGGCGGCGTAGAGCGCGCCCACACCGACGCAGGCGCAGAGTGCGCGTCGTCGTCGGCGTCCTGGTGTCGTTGCTGCGATCATCGCTGATTCCTCCTGAATAATGCCTTACACACGACGTTGACTATGGGTACCCACCAGACCGGCGAACTATCTCAGGCGCTGCCGTTCCTCCCTGTTCTTCCTTTTAATCCGCCATCATTCGCTCTCCTTGATTCGCGGCCGCAATGCGCCAACAGTCGTGGTGACACGTATAGTATCATATGTCGCTTCACTGTCGTCATTCCTCCCGTTAGCCGTCGTCCCTCTCACGCCTCGCGCCGGTGGACGCGCCCGCCGATACGCAGCCACGCGATGCTGCCGTCGGTCCTGCGCAGGATCTCGCCCCGGGCGTCCTTTAATGGCCCGTCGAGCACGATGATCCTGTCCTCCGCGTAGAGGGCGACGCGCGCCGGCGGCGGGGCCGGGGGCGGTTCGTCGGCGGGAAAGTCGGAGTAGGATAGCTCCAGGACGAGCGAGCCGTCGCGCACCACGAGATCGGCGACGGTCAACGCTGCGGCATAGCGGCCCGCGTAGGGCGCGAGTTGCTCCTCCGTCCACTCAAGGGGCGTGGGCGTGGGCTCTACGATGCCCACGTAGTGCTCCAGCGCCCATTTTGCCACCTCCTCTGTGAGCTCACCGCCGCGATTAGCGTTCGTGAGGATGGTTAGGGCGAAACCCCGCGCGGGGGCAAACATAAACGTCGAGATCTGGCCGTTGGTCGCGCCACCATGCCGGACGGTGCGCACGCCGCCACTATCGCGGATAAACCAGGCCAATCCCATGCGCTCGTCGTCGGCCGCTTGCACACCCGGCGTCTGCATCAGCGCGATGCTCTCGCGCGAGAGGACGCGCGTCCCGTCGTCCGTCGTCCCATCGCCCATGTGGAAGCGGGCGTAGCGCAGCTGGTCGCCGGCGCTGGAGGTCAGCCCGCCAGCAGGGTTGGCGCTGCGCGCCAGGTTCCAGGGTGTCGCCACCTGTGGCGTATCGTCGACCACGTTGTGGCCGACGACGAAGCTGTGCATCATCACTTCTTCCGGGAAATAGAACGAGTGGCGCATGCCGAGCGGGTCCAGCGCCAACTCTCGCACCGTCGTTTCATAGGGCTTGCCCGTGATAGCCTCGATCACGCGCCCAACGAGAGAGAAGGCGGCATTGTTGTAGGACCACACCTCGCCCAACGGGGTCAGCTGCGGCAGGCCCGCCAGTGAGGCGACGTATGCGGCCAGCGCGTCCTCGCCGCGGCCGGTGTCGAGGAAATGGTCGCCGGACCAGCCTCCCGTGTGCGTCAGTAGGTGCCGCGTCGTCACGCCGGCCGCCGTGGTCTCGTCGGCCAGGCGCAGGTCGGGCAGGTACGCGCGCACGGGCGCGTCCAGGTCGAGCTTACCCATGTCTACCAGGCGCAGCGCGACCGTCGCCGTCAGCGTCTTCGTCGTCGAACCGATCTGGAACAGCGTATCCTCGATCACGGGCGCCGGATAGTCGACGTTGGTCACACCGAACGCGGCCACATGCTCGGCGCCGTCGTGGATGACGCCGACCGCGACCCCCGGAACGTGGAGTCGTTCCATCGCTTCTATGATCCGCTCGTGCAGCGGTTGGAATGTCGCGTCAACCTCCGTTGTGGAACGTGTCGCCGCTGTCATCTCGCATCCTCCTGAATAATCTGAATAATGCCGCATCCGCGATCCGCGCACATCATGCGCCAACGGTCGTGTTGACACGTATACTACCATGACCAGGACGCTGGTACAGCTACAGTGAACCGTGAAATGGGCGGTGGTAGCGGTGACGGGCCGCCTGTGGCAGGCTGAAGGCGTCCGTGGCTGGCTCCCACGGGCGTCAGGAGCCCGGCGCATGGACCCGTCCTCTCTATCATGTCCCACTGTGGCCTGCCCCGCCAAGGGGGCGGTTGGCGCGGGCAACGTCCGCGTGCATGCGCACGGCGAGCGACGCTATCGGTGCCGCACCTGCCGGCGCACGTTCGCCGCGACGGCCAACACGCCGCTCTATCGCCTGCATCATCCGGAGGCGACGCTGACGCTGGTGCTCACGCTGCTCCTGCACGGCTGCCCGATCCCGGCGATCGTGGCCGCCTGCGGCCTGGACGAGCGCACGGTGCGGGCCTGGCTGCACAAGGCGGGGGCGCACGCCGCCCTGCTGCACGACCAGATGGTGGGCGGGGTGGAGGCGCGGCAGGGGCAGGCCGACGAGATCCGGGTGCGCGTGCGCGGGGGGCGGTGTGGGCGGCCAGCGCGCTGGACGTGGGCAGCCGCCTGTGGCTGGCCACCGCGGTCGCCCGGCGGCGCGACGGCCTGCTCGTCCACTTGTTGCTGCGCCGCACGCTCGCCGCGCTCGCCGGGCGGGCCTTCCTCCTGGCCGTGGACGGCTTCGCCAGCTACGTCAGCGCCGCGCGCACCCTCATCCGCGTGCCGGAGCGGACGGGGCGCCAGGGACGACCGCCGCTGGTCTGGCCGGCGGGCTGCGCGCTCGCACAGGTCGTCAAGGCCGGGCTGCACCGCAGCGAGGGGATCGTGCGGCGCGTCGTCGTGGGGACGGAGGCGACGGTCGCGGCGGCGCTGGCCGCCAGCCACGGCGGGGCGGTCATCAACACCGCCTACATCGAACGGCTCAACGCCACCGTGCGCGCGCACCTCGCCCCGCTGGGGCGCCGCCGACGTGCGCCGGCCCACGGCCCGGCCCTCGTCGAGAGCGGGCTGCACCTCCTGCAGCTGGCCTACAACGACTGCTGGGCGCACGAGTCCCTGCGCCTGCGCGCCAGCGGGACGGGACGCCGCTGGCTGGAGCGGACCCCGGCGATGGCGGCGGGCTTGGCCGACCGTCCCTACCATCTCGCCGACCTCCTGCGGATGCCGGCCCATCCGATCCCGCTCACGGCCCCCCGCGCGCCCCAACGCGGACGGCCCTCCGCGCGCGGACGCCTTCTCCCGTTCCCACGCCCAGCAGTGCCCCTAGAGCGCTCGGCCGCATGATCACGGTTGTGTGTGGCTATACCGACGTCTGTCCCCCTCCAGTTATCCGCGCCGACCCCGTGCTGGCCGACGTGCTGGCCACTCTGTCAGGGTCTCGCGCATTGCAATCTTCCTGCGCATCTAGAATGAGACTCCGGCTCCTTGCTGGTAGCTGGCCTCACCGCCGTCAGCGCAGGCAACAGGAGCAATCGGTCGCCTGCGCTATGCACCAACACTGTCTCATTCTAGATGCGCAGCGGGCGAGCCGAAGCGCGAGACCCTGACATGCACCTTGCGGGAGCGCCGACGAGGACGAGGGAGAGACCGTTCGGGCAGCTCATCAAGGCAGGTGATGGGCGCGCATATCTTCTATCGGATCATCTCCAACTAACACCATGACCGCGCGGATGGTCTTAGCGGTCAGCACAGTCGGCTACGGCGCCGTCATCGTCGTGCGTAGACTAAAGGCGAAGCGGTACTCACGCTCCAGTAGACGGTAGCGATCGAGGGTGTCAGGGCCGCAGCTCAGCGTGCCCAGTCCGCGGTGCGCGCCGTCGATGTTCAGGAAAATCTCGCGGCGCAGCGTGAGATCCGTCGTGTGCGTGGCGCGGAAGAGATCGTCGTCGCTCAGATGGAGCGCCGAGAACTCAAAGGTCGGGTGGCCCACGACCTCCAGGCCGCCTCCCTGCGCGGCGTCGAGCAGGAGGCGGCGCACATCACACTTGTGGCCGTGCTCTTGCGGCATGATGTAGGGCACGTACTGCGCGGACACCGTGCTGCGCCACTGCCCCACGGTCGCGCTGGCCTTGCGATCGCTGTAGTTGTCCCACGGGCCGCGTCCAAACCAGACCATCTGCTCAAGTCCCGGAGCGAGGATCAGGCTCACACCCACGCGCGGAATGTCCGTTATCCCCTCGCCCAGCCGCACGACGTTGTCGACCATGAGCTCACCGGTAGCCGACAGGGTGTAGCGGTGGATGTGCGTCACGTCCTCCCATTTGGCACGCCCCGACGCGGCATGGACAATCTCGACGGTCACCGCTTCCACGCTCTGCGCGGTGATTCTGATGCCGCGTAGCTCGCGCGTGACGCCGTCCAGCCCCAATGCCCGCCAGGCAGCAAGCGTCCGCCAGGCGTCATCCCGCAGCTTGAGGCCGTCGTTGTCGATGGCCGCGCGCCACACGTTCAAGAGCGGCCCGCGCCGCAGCACGTTCTCCACGCCCGCGCCGAAGGCCAGGAGCACTCCCACGTCACGGTCGAACTCGGCGCGGACTATCCCCGCGCGCAGCACGATCCTCCCTGGCCGCTCCTCCACCTCGACCTGGGAAGCAGGGATGACGCCCGGCGCCACCGGACGGTCGCCCGACGGCAGTGCGAGCTGCTCCCACGCCACCTCGTGGCCGGCCGGCGCCCAGGCTGTCGCCTCACGCTGGGACAGGCGGACGGTCAGGAATCGTTCGCCGGGCCTATCCGCCGGCGCATCGAGATCGAGCGTGATGGTCTGCGCCTCACCCGGTCCCGCCCGCAGCTCCGGCAGGTCCCCTGCACGCACCGTTGCGCCATCAATGGTCACGTCCCACGCGCCGCGCAGCCACTCCAGGCCTCGGAAGTCCTGGCGGTTGACGATGCGCAGCACGCCGCACGCGGCGTCGACGAGTTCGACACGCACGGGCTGGATCAGATACTTGTACTCGTACAGGGCGGGGTGGGGCGTGCGGTCGGGCCACACCAGCCCATCGCACACAAAGTTGGCGTCGTTCGGCTCGTCGCCGAAGTCGCCGCCATAGGCCCAGTAGGTCTGGCCCGCGGCGTCGACGCGCTGGATGCCGTGATCGACCCACTCCCAGATAAAGCCGCCCTGCAGCCCGCGGTACTGCTCGAACGCGGCCCAGTAGTCGGCCAGGCTCCCGTTACTATTGCCCATCGCGTGTGAATACTCGCAGAGAATCATGGGCCGCGCATCGTCGGTCTCCGCCTGCGCCCACTCCACGATCGACGCGATCGTCGGGTACATGGGACAGATGATGTCGGTGACCGCCCGTCCGCCCGCCCAGTTCTCACGGCTCCGTCCCGCGATCGCGCCCTCGTAATGCACGGGGCGCGTGGGGTCCAAGCCCCGCGCATAGCCCGCCGCCGCGTCGTGGTTCGGTCCGTAGCCGCTCTCGTTGCCGAGCGACCAGGCGATCACCGACGGGTGATTCTTATCCCGTTCGACCATGTTGCGCACCCGCTCCACGAAGGCCCGCGTATAGCGCGGATCGCGGCAGATCTCGTTGTAGAAGGCGTGCGCCTCGACGTTCGCCTCGTCGATCACGTACAGCCCGTAGCAGTCGCACAGGTCCAACCAGTACGGGTCGTTCGGATAGTGTGAGGTGCGCACAGCGTTGATATTGAACCTCTTCATCAGCCGGATGTCCGCCTCCATCGAGGCGCGGCTCACGGCCGTACCCGTCGTATCGTCGTGATCGTGGCGATTGACGCCTTTGATCAGGACCGGTCGGCCATTAATGAGCAACTGCCGGTCGCGTACGACGACGCTGCGAAAGCCGACGCGGCAGGAGGCGCTCTCGGGGCCGCTTGGGCCGTAGACGGTGACGACGAGTGTGTAAAGATGCGGCGCCTCGGCCGACCACAGCCGCGGCGCCTCCACAGGCCCCTCCAGGGCGAGCGTAGGGCGCACAAAGCGCGGCACACCCCACCGGTCTGCTTGAGGCACGTAGGTGGCGCTGAGCGGTTCCGCGAAGAGAGGCGCGCCCTCCGCGTCGTAGAGTTGCGCGTCGACGCGGCAGCGCGCGGGCGTGTCGCCCACCGTGTCGAGCGTGCAGCGCACCTGCAGCGTCCCCGCACGCCTATCATCCGTGAGTGCGCCGTGGGCGGACAGGTCGGCCAGGTACAGCGTATCCGTCGCGTAGAGGAAGACATCGCGCTGGAGACCCGCCTGCCACCAGTGATCCTGATCCTCGACGAAGCTGGCATCGGACCAGCGCGGCACGACGGCGACCAGTTCGTTCGACGCCCCAAAGCGGACGACGCCGGTCACATCGTACTCGGCGGGCGTGCGCGCGTCCTTGTGCAGCCCGACGGGCTGGCCATTGACGTGGACGTAGCAGGCGCCCTCGCAACCGGCGATGTGCAACACCACCCGGCGTCCGCGCCAGGACACGGGCACGTCGAACCGGCGGCGGTAGAGGCCGGTGGGGTTAGCGGCGGGGACGTGTGGCGGCATCTGCGGGAAGGGCATGACGACATTGGTGTAGTGGGGGATGTCGAAGCCCTGCATCGTCCAGTTGCCTGGAACCTGGATCGTCGCCCAGCCATCGCTCGCCAGCGCCGCCTCCGTCGCCGCCTCGGGGCGCGGCAGCAGCTTAAACTCCCAGGCGCCATTCAGGCTGTGGACCCACGGCGAGTGGGCTGGATCGCCCGATGCTGCGTCTCCACCAGGGGAGGGGATCGTGAGCGCGTGCGGAGGCGCCGTGTTGAGCGTGGTCAGTTCCGGTTGTTCCCAGCTCTTCGAGCCGTTGACAAAGAGCATCGGCAGGACGCGGGCATCGTGGTCGGTCATGGACGTTTCCTCATAGACTCTCGCTCTCATATCCGTCTGTTAGGGTGGGCATCGTCAAAGCGATAGATGAGGACTCGATGCGCTGCATGGACAACTCCTTTCATCAGCACATGTGCGCTATACGCGCGCATCACATCTGCCGGTGGATGGCGTCCACCCCAGCCTGGCTGGGGAACTAAACCGTCGCGGAATCCATCCATGTGTGCGCCGGTCGGAAACCTAAATCCTCTTTCGCGCGCTTGTTGCTCAGCAGCGTTTCGCGTTCACCGAGTTCCCCATGCACTGGGACATCAGGGTAGTAGCGGCGCAGTAATTCTTGCGTGGGCAGATTCGAGGACACCTCGTCATTGGCGATATTGAAAATGCGCGAGCCGAGCCCATCGGTTTCGACACCTAATCGGCAGGCCTGGGCTAGGTCACGCGCGTCAATGTAGCTCCACGCGATCCGCTTGCGTGCGCTCGGGTCCGCGAACCCGGCGATAAGGTCAGGATACTCGTGTGGTTCGATGACATTACCGATGCGGAAGGCGTACACATCCATGCCATCACGCAAATGGAACGCCCGGCCCGTCCGCTCGTTGACCACTTTGGACAGCGCATAGGAGTCCATGGGATCAACGGGATAGTCCTCATCGAGCGGGAAGTAGAGGGGATTGCGCTGTTCGTAGGCGAAACAAAGGCCGTAAGTCGTTTCGCTCGACGCAATAATGGCTTTCCTGATCCCTAGTTTAGAGGCGGCATCGAGCACGTTGTAGGTGCTCAGGGTATTGATGCGGAACACCTCGTTGTCCGGCACCATGAAGATGGCCGGGATAGCCGCTAGATGCACGACAGCGTCAATCGGCTGCGGGCGGATCGAGGGCGCCGCGATGCCGCCGACGTAACTCGCCAAGGCGTTGAACACTTGCCCCGCGTCTGCGAGATCGGTGATGAGCGTACGGGCGCCCAGCGATGGTAGGTGCTTGAGATCCAGGTTGAGCACCGTATAGCCCTGTTCGACAAGGTCCTGCACGACATACTTACCCGCTTTGCCGCTGCCCCCCGTGACGATGACGCGCCTTGCTCGTCCAGGCTCCAGCATCTATCCTCCTCCTTTATTCTTGGCTCTTCATTAAGCCCACGCCTACGCCCCGTGTCGAGGCAGCCCATCTATTGATAGCTTTCCTGCCATGCGCTCGAATCACCAGATCGAAACACGAGGCAATAACAGCGGTGACCGAACGGTCACTGGCTCTATGCTAAGTGGTGCATCCGGTAAGTCCAGCGCGCCTCTCGCTGACGTGTGGAACTCCCGTATGTGGCGTTCCACCGAGGGATTGACGCGTGGTGTGCTGTAGCGTGGTCTTGACAGAAGTGTCGCCGATTTACCGGATGCACCACTTAGTCATTAATCTGCACGGTCAAGCGGCAACGTTATCGGTCGGTTGCCCTCGCGCGCGGACTGGCGTAGAGCCAGGACAATCTCTTGGTCGAGGCGCGCCTGCAACGGTCCATACGAGGGTTGCCCA
>JAABVA010001076.1_pt1 | contig 30325 bp, 29 predicted proteins | sample 5560331 | NCBI WGS metagenome assembly JAABVA01 (sample SAMN12812661, study PRJNA571458) | rock metagenome | isolation source: Antarctica rocks | place: Antarctica: Victoria Land, Mt New Zealand sud | collected 2016-01-07 | reverse complement strand
CAGAAATTGTAGTTAACGGAGCCCTTCTGAGCATGGTGAATGTGGTTGAAGAAGGTTGATTGTTTTGAAGGTACGCGATTTTACGTGTTTTCGCTTAAGTGACCGTGACTTTTTGCAGGGTACTGTACCTTGTTAATTTAAAAAAAAAAGGCCCAACGGACGTGACGGCGACGTATTCATGCGAAACCCAAGAAGGTTTTCAGTGCGGAAGGTTGGCGATACGAAATGGGGGGAAGGGACCGTCAAGGACGAGAGGACGAAGATGGAGGACAGGCAAAAAAGAACTTGCGTCTTGATTTTTCACCCCCCAATCGAAGGTACTATTTGCGCACCCGCCTGATGCCATCCTCGATACACTAACCATCACGCCCTTCCCCTCTTTGGACTCTGGACCACAAACTCCACTCGCGGCCCCCCCCCCCAAAAACCCATGGGTATCATCACATCATCCCTCCTCTCCCAAAAACACCCTCCACACCAGGTCTGTACAGTTCTCCCGCCTGCTAGATTATTGATACGGCACACCATATCCCCCACCCCCCACCATCCCTTGCTGCTGCACCGCTTGCTGTTGTGCTTGCATAGCCCCCTGCTGCTGGCTTCTCAACTGTCCCAGATCCCTGAACCATAAATGGCTCAACGCGTCCACCGCACTGATCCTCATCTCCGGCCGCAGTTGTAACATTCTGGATAGCAGATCCAGGCCCACCTGGTCAACCTGGGGTAAAATCATTCGCAAGTCCTGGGTGGCGTAGATGTGGAAATTAGGCTTGTATTCTGGGAACTGACTGATGCCCGGCCAAGAACGTTCAGAGGGCGTTCCCATGAGCCGGAAGATCTTCTGTAGTTGATCTTCATTAGTGGTTCCTGGGAATAGGGGTCGGCCAGTGTACATTTCGGCCATGATGCAGCCGGCAGACCATATATCGATCGAGGTGTTGTAGGTGCGGGAGCCGAGGAGGACGTCGGGAGCGCGATACCAGAGAGTGACGACTTCGTTGGAGAATGTATTAACGGGGATCCCAAAGGCTCTCGCGAGACCAAAGTCTGCGAGTTTGAGCTGGCCCTTGTTGTTTATAAGTAGGTTCTGAGGCTTTAGGTCTCGGTGTAAGACGCGGTTTTCGTGGCAGAACGCGATACCCTGCAGGAGTTGGTGCATAAAAGATTTGATAGTGATATAGTCCAACTGGCCGCCGCCGCCGCGAGAGTCCATGTATTTTTTGAGATCTTTGTCCATGTATTCGAAGACGAGCATTAACTTATTCTCGGTGTGAATGACGTCGTGGAGCGAGACGATATTTTCATGTTTGAGCTCTTTCATAAGGGAGATTTCGCGGATAGCGGTGGAAGGGGTGCCCTCTTCGGAGTCGAGGTGGATTTCTTTTAGGGCGACCAGTTCGCCGGTTTGGCGGTTGCGACCTTTAAAGACCTGGGGCCATGGAGTCAGCGGGAGCGCGAGGGATAGTCATGGGGTGAGTATACAGTGGCATAAGTACCCTCGCCCAGCTGTGGGATAATTAGCATGCAGTCACTGGCGATTGGAAGGATAACATACCTTTTCCAGCTGCTGGAACGAGCTGGGGTGTCTCTTATCCATGACGAACTCGTAAGAATATCTCTGCGGATTCAATGGAGGCGTACAAGTGCTGCTTGGAACAATCGGTATGGTATATGAGAACGTCTGGGCGCTTGGAGGGGCAAAGGTATTCTCGAGTCTGACGGAATTGATCCGCTGTGCTAGTGTCTCTCTTTGGACCTGAAGATAATCGCAGGGAGCGACAAGCTGGTTGGCAACCTTGTTACTTTGTTGAGAAGCAAACAATTGGGGTTGAGTGTAGGGAAAGGGCGCGGTATATAAAGGATCAGGCTCGGTAAGTTGTTTCAAGAAGGATCTGTTCGGATCGAGGGGATCCATTTTGGGCTGCGGCGGGAGGATGCAGCTCTAAGCGCTGCCCTACGCGTGAAAGCGAGAGGAACAGTAAATATAGTAGTCTTATATATCGTAGTTGGCTCAGCGCGTCAAGTGCTATATTGTTTGGAGTAAAAGGATCTTCTGTTACAAGAGGAACCCATGTCTGCAAAGGCTTGATTGGAATTGGAATGCACGGCAGTCCTGCTCCTTCCTCATGGAATTTCCCTTCTGGGGGTGAGACTTTCCCAAGGCTACTAGTATCCGGAGTAACGTCCAAATAAATGAGTTAGAATATTCGCATCTGTAGGTGTTCGAGATCACCAGATAAGTCCTGCAACGGGTCCATGCCGAGTGACATTAAAACAATTTCAATTGAGCAACCACCATATCGCCTGTACAAGGCTTCAAAGCAACCATTCCTCCGACGGTACCGTACAAACTCTCCGAGTCGTTTTGTTACAGAAAAGTCGCTCTCCTTGCTCCAACTTCCAGCGCAAGGATCCATTCATCACATAGAAAACTCTCCGGAGCTCTAAAAGACATATAATTTACACCATCCAGACAAGCATAACGAATAGCAAACAACCAGTAAGCAGCTTTTCTTCATCGTTAGTCTTAAATCACAGGCCAAAACTCCCTTCCAAACCTTCGAGCACGCCAAATTCGTCCACATTCGGTATTACGATCCCTCGATATTCGCCCCCCATGTCGCAACTACTCAGCTCCTCCCCGCTTGTCAGCTCTTCTTCCGAGAAACTCAGCACACTTCGCGCTGAAGCTGGATTAGTGCCTAGATCTGGTGGCATGGCCCATATTTCCGAGGCCCAGTCGTAGGTTGCAGACGATGGGGACGGAGATATGTAAGCTGAAAGCAGGTTGGGTGATGAAAATAGGCCGTCGTACGGAGTGTGCGTTTGCTGCGTAAGACCATAGGCCGCATCTATGTCTTTATACGGGGTTCCGCACATAGTGGACTGAGAGTTGGGTCTGGGAGTCTGTTCGTTATTGAAGGATAAATAGTCAAGATTTGGTGTTTGACAAGGGGCGGCTTGGCGTGGAGACCTCTGGATGCTCGAAGAGCTCGCGTGATTATACTGAGGTGATGGCTCAGAAATGGCTGATGATATGCTATTCTGGCTGTCGCTTCGGGAGTAGATTCCGAGACTGTTTTTAGAAAGGCTAGGGGCGGTCGCTCGACGACCGTGAGGGTCCTCCTGCTTCATTTGACGAGGATAGCCACCAGCAATGCGCGAAGCCACTGCTTGGATTTGTTTCCTGGCTCCCTTCAAAATGACCTTCGGTGCAGGCATGACGCTATCAGATTTCCGCCTCGGCGTAGTGTCCCCGGGTCCTTGATTACTTTTCGGACCTCGTTCGACACTAATCATTGCACAAGCTACCTTCTTGAATCCTGCAGCTCCAGCTGCTTTGTTACGCTCAAGTATCTCAACGACCGAGCACATGAGCCGTTGACTATCTTGAATAAGCTTGCCGTTACGGTCGAGGTCAAGTCCTTGGAAGAGGAGGCCGAAGCCGGAGAGGAGCAAAAGTTCGTTCTTGTTGAGACAAAAAGAGAAGCTCATCCTGCGTTCTTCGAGTAGTCGCACGATTTGAATGATGTGCTTGCTTGAGCCTGCGAGCGCCATAACTGATGAGGAAGCTTTGGGCCCAAGGGTGGAACCGACAGCAGGGCGGTGAATCAAGGTCCGAATGTAATGATACGCGAGTGACTTATGGTGATGTTAGCTTTGGACCGTTTGAAGGGAAGTGTATAAAGTACCAGTAGCGGTGATCGGCTGCCGACTACATGAGTGCTAGGCTTGTCTTGGACAAAGTGTAATCTCAAGTGAGGCGCAAGACTGTTGAGCCAGGCATCAAGCTCATCGTTCAATGCACTAATGCTCTGGAGAGACAAGTCGTGGGTCGAAGCTGCGGGGTAATTCTGGTCGAGAACTTTTGACATGATGCGCGATACACGGAAGAGGGCCAACGCGCTCGACAGCCTGGTAGATTCTCCAGGTAATGTTGACTGAAACCCTCGCTCCGAAACGTTCTCGTCGTCAATGTCAGAGGGATACTCAGCATAAATATCGTCCTCATTCAATAGCCTTGGCAAGCCGAGTAGAGCAGCTGAAAAGCTGTCAGGGGTCAGCGTGAGCAGATTCCAGAGGAGAGAGAAAACCCACCAGTCTAGAGTATATAGCGTCCAGAACACCTTCTTCCTCGTCTCGCTTGTCAACGCTCCTAGAGAAAAGCGTTTCTGGCTCTGATGAAGTCCAAGGCGATGCGATAGGCTGACCGCCATTCCCTTATAGTGTAGTAGCTGGTTATAATCTGCCTTTGCAATGCAATAGATCTGTGCAAGCACAAAACATTGTAAAGTTGCTAGTGTGTTTTCGGAAGACACCGAGTCGATTGCAGTCTGCCATTGATTCTCGAAATCCGCCGCATTCTGCTTGTTCCACTAACGACCGAAGATTAGCAGCCTCTCCATTCTTCTGAGCGCCAGACACATACCTCAGCTGATAACGCCGCAATGCCAAACACCAGATTGAGCTGCACAATTGATTGCTGATCATGAAGGTCTCCGGGGTGGGTTACAAAATCGGTGTAAATTTTCAAAAAGGTAGGCCTATGCAGTACCGGAAACAAAGGGGCCCATTCTTGGAAAAAGATGTTGATCATCTGATCAGAAACGAGGCGTGGAGGCGCCTTTGACGTGGTACTTGTAGCTGAAGTACCTCTGGGTAAAGACGGTTTAGTACTCGGGGCGAAGAAGGACTCGGTCTTGAAATCACTACATTGTTTACCACTTTCTTGAACCTTCGCCTTGAACGTATCTAAAGCCGTCAGCGAAAACTGTGGCTAGCCCACGGCTGCACTATTCACCTATGAAGGCTCTTCCACTTGATGCGCCCATGAAGAACGAATCTGTATTATCCCCATCAAGCAGACACGGCGATTGCTGCACCCTGAACACATCATCTGTAGGTTCCTTTCCTTCCACTACCGGAACCTGCTCCGCAGTCGTCGTGGGTGAAGCGGTGGCTGATGGTCGTCGTGAGGAGGGAAAACTCGAGTGAATCCTCGAAAGAATGTCGATTTTCTCATCCTTCTCGTCCAACAAGTCCTTCAGCTCCTTCACTTCCGTTTCCAGCGCCCTCACCCGTTCTTCCAGAGACTCCGTATATCCTCTCGGGAAAGCCCTTCGGCTAAGCTTGTCGCTTGTTTTGCACTCGAAGCCCACATTCGCACACTGAGAACAGCAGGGGGTAATGCCGTCACATCGTATTTTCTTGCTTCGACATCTGTCACAGGCTTGCGCGATCCTACTTTGTGCACTCGTCCCAACTTTTATGACTTTCATAGGAAGAATTCCAGGCATGGTTGCTTTCTCTGGGGACAACGACGAGCTAAAGCCGAGGGCGTATCTGCGAGGACTATGATAGCATTGAAGCTTGCTTACACAAAGGTGGAATACAATTGTTAGGTCAAGTTACACAAGAAGTTGTAGGCAGTCGTTGAGATGGCTCGGGGGAATAAGGATAAAGCTATTTTGGCTGTGGGGGTACGGCATTTACCTTACTTATGCATCATTTAGATACTGCGGGCCATTTGCTTTGGCTTCCAGCATGGGGGAGGAAGAAGTCGGAGCCTTGAGGGTGTTAGTGCCATTGTGGCAGGCAATTCATGGGGGGCTTCATCTACGGTGTGTAGTGGTTGTGTGGTTGTCTTGGAATCGCTTCGATTGGCTGATAGTCGGCCAAAGACATGTGCGTGTTCTGGTGCTCATCCAGAACGAGCCTAGTCACGCTACCGAACTGTGTTGTGGCATCTTTAGCACTTTTTAGCACCGACATCTCGATCGGCCCAATAATGCGGGGATTGCCAGAGCCCTAACAATTACCGGAGGCCTAACCGCGACGCCCCCCATCATGAATGATAACATGTCAGCATATATCTAGACTCTGCCCTCTTCACCAATTATCCAGCAATGGGGCCTTGTCGATCGCCGTTCTCTACTCCAATTACTGTAAGGTAGTACAGCTTGACGTCTAATCGGCCAATTCCTGATTCCTTCAGTTGTTACTCCTATGAGGTAATTGGTTTGTGTTGCTATCTAACATATCGCCCTGCTTGCGATTATGCACATATGATCATGCACAGTTCGTAGATAGCCTACGGTACTTTATGTAGGCCTCCGGGCATATTTCGAGGCATATTTCTTCCATGTCGTGGGACAACGGGTCCCTGCAGCCAATTGAATGTGCCTGAACGGTCACAGCGCAGTCAGGGGAGACCCTTCAATATCTCAACTGCCTAAATCATCCATCAAATTTCACCTCTGCCATGGGGGCTGAGGTCGTAGAACCAGGCATTTCAACGTTGGACAGAAACTGCCCGATGACGAGCAAGCTCTTGGGGTACCTAGGTAGCGCACTGAGAGGTACTGTAGCTTCAAATCTTCGCCGCGCTTAATGCGCCAAGTTGGGTACTTAACCACACGCCAAGGTTAAGTACCTTTCTTGGCATATCCCCTTCTCCGCATCCCGAAATTGAAGTTGTGCCCTTGATGGATGTAGTTTAGGTGCTATACTCTATGGTGCCGAGACTCGGTTCGAACCCAAGCCGATTTGGCCGGAAACCCATGTTATGGAACATCTTCCCCGGGCGTTTGTTTGGATAGATAGACAAGTCCAGCGACATCGTAACGGGTCATGCTGTACGGTGACTTCCTTTCGAGTGGATTGTCGTCGAGCAAGTGTTTCGCGACTTGTAAGTTCCATGTTCATAGATTTGGGGCTCAACAGAGATGATGCCATCCATCATGCACGGACCTTCTCCGCAAAGCTCGGCTATTTCCGCAGTTCAACATACCTAAGAAACCTAGCTGCCAGCTTTTATTCCCCTTCAGGAAAAGTCATCCTCAAGCGTTGCCTGGCTTTGGTCCGCTCCAGACGCTAGATAGTCCTGGACGGTTTTCGATTCGAGGAGTGTGGATTTCTACAATTCATAAATCATAATCAGCAGGTTTGCTAGTTGCTACTCGAGGAGAAATTGCGAACGAAACATACCCTGTTTTCAAGAGTTTCATAAGCTCGCAGCATCAATGTTCGTTCGAGTCCGCGCAGCCTCAAGGCGTTGAAAAGCCGGGGATAAATGGCTTCGTCTGTAGATAATATTCCTTGAGTGCGATCCTCGCTGCTGTCAAGTGCGCGGAGTTGGCTTTCCAGCCGAGTTTGCAATGTCGCAACTGCTCGTAACTCAAACACATCCCACAGAAGCTCCGCTTTAAGAAGTTTGTCAAGCTCCGAAATATCTGTAATCTCACTGTCTTTCCAATTGACACTCAGTTCCCTCTCACCATCGTTCGTTTGCAGAACCGAAAACCCAAGCCCGTCCTCTTCATTCACACAAAGTAGCCAAACGAAGGCGCCTTCCCACTGTATTGTATCGTCCTGCAGAAACAGTCGGAAGCCAGGTGCTGAATTGTTAACAGCCATCTTTGCAATCTTCAACGGATCGTCGCCTGGGATCTCAAGATCGAGAAACAGCTCCTGGGCGCTTTTCATAGTGTCGTCAATAAAGCCATAGGAGAACAGCATTTCGCATGCACCTTTTTCGTCCCCATATGTGATAGTAATCTCCTCCCCTAAAATGGTGTGTTTACCATGTTGAAGAAGTAGGACTGCATTACCGTTATCATCGGTTTCGTACAAGGCTACAGTGTCCTCGCCCGATGCATGATTCGCCATATCAATATAAGGAACCATTACATGGCCTGTACCGGGTAGATCCAAGGCCCGTGATCTATACATGGCATCAACCTGTTTCCAGTCGTCAAAGGTCAGGGCTCCTGTTTCCGCGTCCCACCAGAATTGCTGACACCAATTGATTGGTAAAGTTGAGTCCCGAAGAAGAGTGAACTCGCGGTCTAAGCTCTTCAGCTTCGCTTCCAACGCTGCCTCGATTGAGGTCCCCACCAAAAAAGTGCGCTCTTCATCGTCCCAAAACGTTGGTAACGGGATGTGCGCAGGCAGCAGCTTCACATATTCAGTCAGTGGATTGTAAACCCCGACTATACCATTTGTAGCACTGTTCGTGATTTGGACTAGTAGAAATATGAGAATTGCTCCCCGAGCTGTCTGGCATGTATCAGTAAAGTCTCTAATATGCTATGGTCTTGGATGACGAAATGGGATCAAGTACCCTTGCATACTCGCCGACAGCTTCAAGGACGTCCTTGAGGTGCTTATCAGACTTGGCAAACATCCACACATTCTCGAGAGATAGGACCAGATCTTTCGGCACCGTCACAAGAATGGAATCCTTATCGTTCCTCTGAGCGGTCAACACTAGGCCTGCGCCTCTGCTACTGGGCGAAGGAGCTACTTCAACTCCATTGAAGCCAACGCCGTTCAGCTTTGCCCATGCGGAAAGATTCCCAACAGGCATACTTTCTCGACGCATCGTGTTCGGATTGTGGGATCATGCTCAAACAAAAGACGGTGATTCGTCAAATCCCTCTTAGTAAGCGATCCTGCTTTGGCCTAGCATCTTCAGACGTGTCACACACCCCGTTAGAGGCAACTAGCATCTACCTACCTTACTGTACGTTTGGAACTTTGGAAGTGCCTAAGTATTCTTCAACATGTACCATCTTCCCCTACTGATATTTGTCACCATAATTGAAGATCTACATTGTACGTTTTGCGCTGCGATTTCTGCTTGTGCTATTGGAGCTTTTGAGAAATCCAAATCACATCATTGGCAATATGATTTCAGAGTCATAGACACTCCCTAATGATCTCCTACCCCAGGCGGAATGGCTCCGTCGCTGGAGAACATCCTGGGAGTTCCTTCCACTGAATCTCGAACTCTTCACCTATGTCTTTCAGTCTGACGAGCTCTGCAGCCCTTCTTCTCATTCACTGCACGGGCAGCACATACCTCTAAAGAACGATTCGAGCTGCATGCATTGGGGCCCCTGCTTAATCTTACCTCCCTCCCGCCATGCTACTATAGATGGGCAGATGCGACAATAAACGGCGATCTTACCCATGGATTCATTTCCTTTTCGTCTTTCGTGCACATTTTCCTTGCAAAAGCGTAAGTGGAACACTACTGGCTCACCATACGTGCATCGCGGCCAACACACGATTTTGACCTTTCACGCTGGCACACTGATAGAAAATTCTTTAATCGTGAACATGAGTGTGAGGTGTACTGGAAGCTAGCAATTACTCTTGTGGACCCAGGAACACTGTTCTTAACAGAAGGGAATAAGGCGCGAGCTGTGCAGAAGAAGGCTGGACACTCGATGAGGAAGATGATAATGGCAAATCATCGATGTAGAGCAGTGAGATGTTTGGGGTGTGCAGGTATGCAGGAAGTGGTGCGCAAGCGCCTGGTAAAAAAGTTGGCAAACTATAAGGTAGTTCAACCGGGGTTGGGACAGTGCTCTTTCTTTAGGGTTGGAGACGAGAATGGTGCTATGCATTCTGAACTGCCTATCTCCGACGATCGAGTCTTTGTTTGTTAACATTTTACCTGGAAGTGAGCTTGACGTGAGAAAGCTGATGGGCAAATGGGGCATGTCGTTCCCTAGATCGTGGTCACTCGGAATTTCATTGAACTCTTGATTGCAAAGCAATGCCAGGTATTATGGTAGACGGGTTTAGGATAGCCTTCTCGAGTATGTATGCAGAGGTCCGTTCTGTTTGTGAGAAGGCTGTTGGAGGGAATCGTTCAGAGCTTGCACCGTCCTATTCGGACGTAAGGCAACCAATGACTCTCCCATTCTCGGCAAGGTCTACCATCACTACGCGTAAGATGCCTACAATTTTTTATCTCGCCTTTTCGAATATGGCCGCCGTTAATGGCAAAATTATTCTCATCATAGGTGCCACTTGAGGTGTCTGTCGTGCTTCCGCTCTAGCTTTCGCTGCAGCTAGAGCAAGCGTTGTCTGTATAGCGCGCCCGTACCGATGATATGAATTTACGGTGTGGGATATGAGCACATGCGTAAGAAAGAACTCATACCTGTGGTGGCAGATGTCACAAATCTAGCAAGCCTAATATAAGTTGCCCGACGACTCGGGTCGAGGCTTGGAACTGTCGACGTTCTCACCGACATTACGGGAGTAACATTATTCGGTACTCTAGAAGCAGAGAAACCTGACGGTTAGCGACATGTCGTTGAAAGTAATATTTGTGGACTGACTTCCCTCATTCATGCGGTCCTGCCTCCGATGATTGCTGTTAAGAACCGGTGTCCCCAGATTGATCAGAAGCGCCTCAGGATGTCTGGACCATCCTGTCAGCGCTGCTTACGCGACATCCAAGGCCACTTCAATTAGATTTCACCAAGATCTTCAAATGGAACCCAGAAGGAAAGGACGTCCACGGCTGTTACGTGCATTCCGGCTCTATGGCCATGTATCTGAGTACCGCGAGCGGTCTATGCGTATTAACTCAGTGGGCTTAAGCTAAGAATACAGAACGTACTATCAGCTTTAAAGCATGGAGAAAAGACACCGAAGCTGGCTGCACATATGATGATGGCGTTGTGTACTGATGAGCGCCGAAGGAAAGTAAGTGTGAATTATATTTAATCCTTAGCAGGATATCGCAGGTGTCATGAAAGATGCTACGATAAGAAAGGAAAAGATCGAAGAATTGAGAAGGGGAGACTATATCATTCAAAAGTTGATGCTTGTCGCTTGCGAATGTTGGGTCAAAGACAAATTGCGCTTTTTGCACTAAACCATGTAATAGTCATAATTGCTATGAGGTGTTGGTGCACGGTACTACGTCCCGATGGGACTCCAAATTCTGCATATCCGAATGGACTCTTGATAGCTGATTTGTTGCTACTCAAGTTGATTGGGCTGGATTCCAGCAGCCAAGATTGCCGCGGATTGGAACCTTCATCATCTCTGACCAAAAAATTTCCTACACTTAACGGTAGTGATGAAGCGTCCTGTCCATTGGTGATACAAGCATGTCAAGCGCATCTTCGATCGCAGCTAGAAGTTTGTGATGGAGCTCGCTTGGCGATACCTAGCTATCCGCAACTGGTGGCCTGAAGTTGATTGTCTTGTGGAACATGACGAGGCTAGCTCCATGGGGACCTCAGATAAAAAATGCTCTGTTTCTTCGGCCTTGTAACACTGTATTGCGCTGGCCATTGGACTTGCATTGTTAAGGAACCCAATATTTCAATCTGGTTGCTTGATTATAGCTCTAGACTTACTACCTGGAGATGCCATGAGATCACATGCTCCCGAGATACTACCACAAGAGGGATCTATGCCTTAATTGAACCGGTCGAGAAGATGGAGTTTGGACAAAGTGCCTGCGCAAGACAAGATGGTTTGCTTTGGCTACGATTTTCCTGGAGATTATACTTGTAGAAGCCGTTGCCGAGCTACGTACGGCGAAGCAGAGCATGGTCGCCGTTGAGAATGTACCAGTTATATGTGTGGTTCACAAAGATTGGTTTCTAAAGCGAAGACGACATTGACCAAGCTATGCAATAGGATGGGGAGATCGCTGGCAATACTACAAACCCTAAGGTTGAACGAAATACGGAACCTGCTCATCAAACTCGTACGAAATCGAAAACCGACTTTACCCCAGTTCATGCTTATTATGCGAACGTGGGACGCTTTCGATTGCTCATTGCGGCAGAGCCGAACATATCTGAAGGAGTCCACGTTGTGCGGGCCAGAAACATGATGGGAGGAAAAGACGTAGGCCATCCGTTGGATGCTATATGACTTGCACATGAACGATCTAAGGGGTTCATTACGACCTTGCCTTTACCGACTGAGGATGACATTAAAGACAAAAGCAAAACGAGCGTTTTCGCGAAGGCCGTGATACTAAACTTTAGATTAGTAATCTCACTTGTTGCAGGAGCAGTCCTAGGTCTTAGCATATCTCAGATGAAGATAATAACTTATAGGGTCTATCGCTTGTACAGTCGCGACCTGTGGTTTTTAGTGGAAGAGACCTCAAGTAATAGAGACCCCTATGCTACTTACTGCATCTTTCGACAATTTCCAGATAGCGAAGCTATAGCAACTACGCTCCGATAGCCTTCTGGAACTGTTATTCCTGCCTCATGGAACAGACCCCATTGCTACAGATCATATACCAAACGGAAGTAAAACTATTCTTCCACCGCTCATCCAGCCTCTCATGGCAGTCATGGCGGCATCCACCATTGTCTTTGGTAGCCTGCACTTGCTCGCTTGGGACTACGCATTCACAACCGTTTCTGAATGGTGCCTATGGAGAACTGCGGCTCTTATTGAAGTGTATCTGCTATTGTTACTATTAGCTATCAATGGCGCTATGGCGACACTCGACCTTCTTCAACGAAGGGACGCTCGTCGTTTTCTAAGCACTCTTCATTCTACATTCAAAGACTTCCTGGACTCTCCTGCACAACATTGTAGCTCTCCAAACAGTGGTGTATTGGTGATGAAACTCGAAGATTGAAACTCAAGGATCGATAATAAAACACCTAAGCTCACTATAGTCAAGTGCTCTCATCTACAATCCGCCTTCCTTCAATATGTCCGCAATCTGCGCTATTAGAACTCGTAATACCTAACTTTCGTCAAGAACTTAAAGCCTTGTCAACATAATCGACAATATACCAACAACAACCGGATATACACGGCGAAGACGTCGACCTTATTGACATCTTCCCTAAGATTTTAAGGAAAGCCTGCCACCTGCTGGACCAATCTCTACACGGATGTAGTTGCCAAATGAGCAATCTTCGAAGGTTTACAGAATGGATTGGAGACAATGTTGCGAAGCTGTGGCCGCGGGGGACGTTCTTTATAGTGAGGGCAAGATTCTACTTTTCCGCGAGGTTGACTATTCTTGCACTGGCGTTTGCTAGTTTGAGGAGAATGGAGGATTCGGTATACAAGTTATCTTGAACGAATAACGTCTCAACCTTATAGGTGGAGGAGAGAGTTTATAAATACCAATTGCTGGTGGACCTGATACTTCCACATCTAACGATATGTCGATGCCACCATACTTTTCATATCATTACTAGCGTTGCCCTAAACCCCGATGATATCTCCGCTGAAATTGCCGGATCGACTAGCCCAAATGATGTAATGACCATTTCAATCCACCACGTCAGTCTACTCCCATACCTTACCTTAATCTCTGCACCAGCTGCAAACCTCCATAACCAACCACCCTCTTAAAACCCCATCAAACCCTCCCTCCCAAAAATGCCCCCCGCAACCCTCCGCCGCGCCCTCCCCGCCCTCCTCCCCCGTGTCCCCATCCCCCACCCCCGAAACAACGGCACCTGGTCCGGCCGCCAACCCGACGAGCACGTCACGAACCAAGACCACGAACTCGACGTCCACTCCTCGGCGTCAAAATCGGGCGGGCGGCAGCGCGCCGCAGGCGACGGGAGAGATTCGAGCGCCGCGACGGAGAAGGATCAGGGGGGTCAGAATGAGAAGGCAAAGAAGGATCATCCGGAGGCGCCGGGGCCGGTGATTGGGATGAATGATGAGAGGGGTGGGGTGAGTGCCTTTTTTTTTGGGTGGGGGGGTTTCTGTGGGAGGTGTGTGCTAATGGGGGTATAGAAGGGGCATGCGAGCTGAGGGTAGTGGGGATGTAGGGGGCTTTACTGCGGGGGGGATGTTGGGAGGCAAGGGTTTGTTGCATGATATGGCGTTGGGCTTCGGAGGAATGATTACTTTGCTGGCTCTATGAATAAAAGAACGTACAATCACGGCAATGTTTTCAATCCCAAAGCACGCTGGATCAAGTGGATGCAGCTAAATACACCAACACACAAGATCGAAAGTTTTTTTGAGTTCTGATTCTAACTCCAAGCATCAATGGGTATTACCCCGATGTGACCGAATATCTTTGCCTCGGCCTGGGTCGGTTTATGAACCAGGCCATGACGGGCCCCATTACGAAATATGCGGTCAACTTCTTATCTAGTACTCTCATATGACCGGCAAGCACTTGGTCCACGCCCTCATCATCGGGGTCGACTCCTGTAGCCTCGACCAAGTCAAAGGCTTGGTTGAGCTTGGGAATGAGGTGATGGGGATTTAAGATTCAGCCTATCGCCACCGACATAAGGCTGTATACACCTGTGTAGATGCACTTGTTCTTGACTTTGGCACACCGCCATCAGCGTTTGTGGTTGACCGTATCCACCCCAATCGGTGTTATAGGTATTTCCCTATCTACTTCGCTTCGAGTCGACGAAAACCCCATGGATCTCCTTTGTGACATACGCATATCCGGGGAGCAAAATCGTTTGGAGAGGTACGCAACATGTGATAGGTTGCGGTCCATCCATCTTCGCCCAGCTTCTTGTGGACGCCTTGAACAGAATCGTTGAAAATGCAATAGCGAGCTCGGTGTGTATAGGACGCCCCTTCCCAAGCGCAGTACATGGTTTGGACGGCGAGAACGAGAGACATCTCTTCCCGGCGTGTGCAACTTGGCAGAATCAGGACAAGCATGCGGGGATTCGCGCTGGGTCCCTGGTAGCTGGTAGGATATCGAGAGACTTGACTCGTCAGAGATCACTATATGTTCGTCGGCGAAGTAGAATTCTTTTTATATGCGCACAGTTGGCGGCGTCGGCTCTGGTGTTTCTACTATCGCACAGAAGACGCAGCGTTCTTCAGTACGCTCTTGACGGTTGTTTTAGACAATACTGTCTCTCGATTGCCTTACTCTATCTATGACAAGATTCGCATATCACCCTTGGAATCGCAGTGATCGCGAGACACGTTACTCAAGTCGACGATGCAACGCTCGAAGCTGCTAGCATTGAATTAAAACGAACGGGTGAATGCCCCTGCTTGAAGTGAATATTGAGTACTTTAGCTGAATGTACAACGCCGACGGCAGTTTCTTCATCGTCATCTGTTTTCTCGCTTTTTGGGCCTAGTATGTTTTACCCACCGGGTCGATAGAATATTTATTTGCCTAAACGTTTTACTCAAGATGTGTTGGTTGAATATCAAGGTTTGATTTAACGCACACTGAAACCAACGACGGCAATAACTTTTCATTCATCGAATTTTTTTCGACATGGCTCAAGAGGCCGTCTAACTTCAATGTCATTTGATAGTCCTCCTCTCATCATGTTCAAGATAATCGAATTAATTCAACAAACAAAACCTTGTTTGTTTTTAGTTGTCTGGTTGATCGTTTTCACTCTAAAAGATCAAATTCTCGTCATTCAGCTGAGCGAGGCTCCTGCGTCCAACGTTCGTGCTTTTGGCTAACAGCATTCCCGGGAAGCCTTCAAGCATTTGAAGTGTCTGCTTATTGAATGGAAGAGAATGTTCTCTTGATCCACTGTAGTCCTTGAGCGAATCTTGGGGGACCCCTCTGGGCGAGGTGCTGGTGGCTGGAGTCAATTTGTGCTCCTACCCTGGATTGTCCTTCGTTCAATACTTCTCTTTTGTGATGTCCTATTGCTCTAGCTTGTTGTAAATTCTGACATGCTTGGATTTCCCTCTAACTTTCACCTATCATATCAGAAACGTAAACATCTTGAACGCATTCCCTTTGAGCCGCGCTGGCTCTGCCGAGACCTGTTGTCGGAAAACAGCGACCACGTGGTTTTCGCCCTGGACATAGTGCAGAGAGTACTTCCTCGATAAAAGCCACTATGAAGTGCTTCGAGTTTCCATGCATCTGGTGGTGGTGCAAGGATGTCTGCTGAGAATAGAACGAAGTTTCCACTGTCGAACCTGGGCACACTCTTTCTCTTCCTTGCCTCTTCTAGTGGTTAATTTAAGGCAATCATCCCCAGAATGACCATGTCTTCTGTTATGCCTCGGAGGAAAGAGAGCTGCTCACTGCTGTGCAATGACATACACGGAATTGAGCATATTTAAGTTCGAAGTATTGGATCCCAGAATTGTGTCTGATCTGTGTAAGAATTTTCAACGACGCTGGACCTGTCGTAAACGACTAAATGATTTGTTCATGTGCTGCAAACTTGACGCATGCGTCACTGAGTCCTGCAGCTCTCCCAATGAGATAATTCGAAAAAAGGAATCAGATTGTCTCGTCTTTGTCATTTCAACAATTAGTTTGATAAACATTATAAATAACAGGAACAAGGACATTTATATTGCCCTCATGAAAAAAAATCTTCTTAGCCATCCACTTAGTCAGACGTTATTCTCGTACAGACATTCATAAGACATGATGTCGACGTCGTCGAGGCCGACAAGGATCTTGCCAGGTATGAAACGGTTCAGGGGCGATTCTTGTTCTATCCGAACAAAGACACCAACACCGTCATCTTTGAGGAACCTCAGAAAGATCTCTGGGGTGAGGAGATTCGTTAGTAAGGTCTTTGAACCGTCATTTCTCCACCGTTTCGATGGTTACGAGGATCTCATTCCATGCGTGGAATATGTTCTCCCCCTATCTTTTGTACTATATCTTGTACAAATTGCTTACCAGTCTGTCTGACATGACGATTATACTCGGCGTTTCCCTAAAGAAGATTTTCGTCCTCTTGAGCGGTCTATTCTTGCTTCTGAGCCGCCTTTCATATCTGTGCCAGGGCTACTCTGCCTCGTCAGTTTTGTTCCAGTTTAAGTTTACGCGGCTCTCTCAGCCCTTAATCAAAAACAAGAAGTATTCGATAACCTGTAAACTAACAGAGTAAAGGTTATGATTGATAGTGTGACAGTCAAGAACAAGTGATAATCATTGGATAATTCAGCTTTATCAATCATCAGTTAATCTCTTTTGCTTTTTGCCAACTCTCTTATCAAAGATTGAATTAATCAATGATCAATAAGATATCGGTGAATGATCAATCGACTTTTCCTCCCATTAATTCATCCGGAAATACAATGACAGTTCAGATTAATCGAGGATTAATCCCAGATTAATCTTTCTCACAAGTGAGAGTTTTACTCACCTGATTCTTATTCCAAGCTGGGTGTCATTCGGGCCTTGTCGTCATTGTCTGGTATATCTTGTAGCACTCTAAATCCTTAATGGAAGGCATATATGTGAATGATTAGGCTTAGAAGATTGATTGTGTATTGATGATGGAGTAGTTGTAGGTGTAAAGGTTCAGCCGACCATGAAATCTATGTATTAAGCTCGGGTGTTAGCGTGGCTCTTAGCTTCGGATATTTTGCATGGTCGGCCGAGCTCTAGCGTTGGTCGCGACCTGCATCCTCCCTTCGTTCATCCCAAAGAACCATGTATTCGAAATTTCACTTCAACAATGATTATTATAGCGATACGTTACCTCGTATACAGAACGTATCGGCAAAGGTAAGGTTTGCATAATTTAGAGACGAGAATACACAGATGTGTTCAAATTCTCTAAATCGCTTTTTTCTAGATTCAAAAAATCTTTCTGCATCTTGCTGAAAATCCTCACTCTGTTACACCTCCTGATTACCGTGTTGACTTCGGTGCTCGTAAGGCCCTAATTAGACGTCACAACGCAGAACCCATATGGAACGATGCTCAACGCTTCCGACGATCTGGTCACAGCTGATATGTAGTGCGTATAACAATTTCGTTGCAAGGATGACTTCCAATGTATGTGGCTCGAGCTTATCAGAGGCTCTTATTGTATGTTGCTACCATATAGTGACGGCGCCAATGTCGGTGAGACTCGCGAGTTGCTACTTGTGGCGACCTATTGGCTGCTTCGAGAACTTGTATCCTTCGATTGGTTTTATGGCTCTTTTCGTGCCGACTTTCAATATGTGCCTTCTCAGAAAGGCATGGCCTTCTTTCGTAAAATATGGGTGAGCTCTCGAATCCGTGTATCGTTTTCAGATGGAGAATACTTAATCTAACCCCTTTCTTTGTCTGTAATGTAGGATGTGCATCTGTACCAGATGCATCTATAGTAGATACACCATCATCGCCAAGCATTTCAAGAAGCCGAGTCAATCTCATCCTGATCATTATTGTATGATTGCATAATATCAGGTGCAATGTAATCTTTAACGTAAAGCTCTGGAATACACCCGAATCCGTCGGAATGCTGGGTAATGAGCTTGCCGGCGCTGGCTGGCTTCTTGGCGCCGACTTTCCCTAGCTGCAAAGAATTGTTGAGGACGCCGGTGGTTTGCAGACCTATGCGCGCTTCTTATCTGAGGCTTTCGAACACCGTCTTGCTTGTTCCAAGGCTTGCCTTTACGGTTTCTTGGGTGTAGTTCTTGGGCATAATTTTATCCAGAGTTACCGGGTCTGGCTGGCATGGTTTATGATATGTCTCGAAAAATTGGTGTTGAGAGAAGGCACGTAGATGTGAATGGTACAAGAAATGGGGAAGCTCAACTCTCAAAGTGAGCTTTGCAACATGACGCGCTTCAGCGTTAGTGCACAAGTGACATCGAGCTTACAGTAGTTGTGGGCTCAAAATTCTGGTACCGCAGTAAAGGCCGACGACTTGTGCTTAAATGTTTTGATAATAGCATTTAGGGATTTCTTGACAACATCAAGCTACACACCTTTGCGCCAACCCTCTGTAATTTGTACATGGCTTCCTCTTGCTAAAAAGTGTCGTTTTCGATTGTGGAGCCATATTGCCCATTGAGCATTCTGTGCCCAGTGTTAAATATGTTTGGAATAATAACAATATTCCGGGCTACCTTGGTCTGCTTAGATGCCTAAAACCGGGTGTTCTGGCGGTCAGAAAGCGAATGAACTCTGGCAGACATTGCATTTGTATTTTCCTACTGACTGTTACTGACTCCGTCACGTATGATAGCCATCCAATTCCAGTTTTGCCGAAATGCACAGAGTCAGTGCCACCTTTATCATTGTATGCTTTGTATAATGATATATAATGATAGATTTCTTTAAACTTTGACTTATTGCAATTGAATCATCTTTGTTCTTAAATAGATGAATGACAGATTCAATATTCTTGATTTCATCTCGTAAAATCTGATTCATGATATCCATAATTTTTTGATTCAATGTCTTCGATTTCTTGATCATATTGTTCAAAGTATCAATGATTGGCTCAGACAAAGCAGTACCTGCAATATTAGGAAGGTAAAAAGGTCCCACTCAGTGGACTCGTGAGTCGTGACCCACGATAGGATTGACGGTAGCGAGGAATGATTCGACTTGGTTGTGTTTTGGTATTCGGTAACTAATCTCTGAAATGGTCTAAATCTTTTAAGTCTTCTGATCTGGTGGATAGTAGGCTATGTTGACTGATAAGCTCACTGTAGTAGGGTATAGATTGTATTAGAAATGGTTTCGTATCGCGACATCGAAGCTTCGGGCATTATATGAGCCTCAAAGAAAGCAGTACAACTAGATGTTGACTAGTAATGCGCGCCTGGAGTCATTCTCGTTGTTTTGGACCGGGCCCATTCTTCGGAACTCTTCCGTCCCTTTATTCCACTTCTAATCTCTTGTTCGAGCTTGGTTTCTAGGCGTCTATCTGGGGCATACTTTCTGTAGCACATCGTTCTACTCTCTTACTCGGAAATACATTGCCGGCGGTTGAGAACAACACGAGTGGGCTGCGAGATTAGGAACTTGTTTCCTGCCTAATCTGACTTCTTGTGAGCTTTGTAATACTCGAACATGGGACCCTCTCCCGAAGCGATATCGTCTAATCCCTTCTGGAATGCCTTGAAGAATTGGCCTTCCGCGTTGATGACATAAAGGAAACCTATATCCTCCGTCAACTGCGCTTGATGAGTTTCAAAATACTTCGCATCGATGTTCTGCAGATATTTAGGCAATTGCTCTTCGCTCGAGCCTCGATAACGCTACGTAGTCCGCTCGTGGCGCCAAATTTCTCCATGATTTCCCGGAAACGCCTCCAGGCATCTACTGGCAAAATCCTCAAGAAAAGGCTCTCTGTGTTATTCTGGTTCACTTTGTTGCCCCGAGTTTCTGGATTTTCGGGTCATTCACAATACTGAACAAGATAGGTGTAAGCTGTCGTTTGTCCGCTGAACTAGAAGTAAGCTGCCCTCTCTTGATTAACCCCTGTCGATTCGCCGTGGTGTAGCGCAGAAGTCAGACTAAGACCTCGACATCAGGCTCGTTATCTGTGATCTTGTCATTCTTGGTTCGTCCTTTACGTTCCCTGCCTTTGCCCTTTGGTGAGGCAAGAAACTTCACTTCCACCTTTTCCTCTCTTGACGTTGTGTTTTTTTGGCTTCATTTTAGCTTTAAATTTCCAAGGAAGCTCAGTTTCAAACAATGTTTGAACTTCAAAGGTTGTTTAAGTGCTAATATCACGGTCAGCAAGTCATGTTCGTCTGATGCGTTCTTGGAGAACGGTCGAGCCCGGATCCATGTTTTCGAAGTTTGTCTGATCCTCAAGGTAGCGTCCGCTAGAAAGCATCATCCAATCCATTGAAGATGTTGAAAGTTTGCGTTTGGTCCTTCAAGGATCTCATAGATCGATAGTAGAAGAAATTTCGTGTGTCCGCACTTATCAAAATCGAACGGTGCAGAGACTCTAGCCGCCTAACTATTCCCGTCCTTGATCGACTAATGAACCCAACTCCTTGGCCGTTTTGAGGTTTCTTCCTTGAACATGTCGTAATCCTTGGGCAAAGAGTACAGGACAAATGAAATACGAAATACGAGATATAGCTCATATTGTGTTTGGCGTGGTCGGCCGGAATTCAGGGGACCCTTGAGGGTTGACTGGTGTGAACGAAGATGATCTTATTGGACGTGATTGACCCACCTCAGAGGAAATCGAATTCCAAAGACCTCATGGTTGTGAAAAGGCCTTCAACGTCAAATTAAAATTTTAGCGAGGGTGACGTTGGGAAGTGTGAGGGTGTTGCTATGCCATAAGCAGGATCCTGATAGTGAAAGGGTCATTGAAAAACAAGACTCTATCTGACTCATTATTCTCTTAGTTCTCTATCATAGTTCGGACTTTGGAAGCGGTGGCTATCAACACGGTCATGAACCACGTGTATTTTTTTCGGTCTCGATAGCCCAACTCCTAACCTAGTCTTGGCAGACGTAGTGTTTGCCAGATATCGTACAAGGAATGCTTGTATGAACTTGCAATTGTCGCCAACATAGTATTAATTAGTTTAGTTCTCTACGCTGGGAGGATGTTAACTCCCGTAGTGGGTAGACCGGCTTCGATATGCATGGCTGAGGAAAGGAAGGTACAAATGTAACGCAAAGGAGGTAGTCTCTCTAAAAGCTGTAGTTAAGAAGAGGTATACTCTTTGAAAGCAGTACCCAGAAGAAAGTAGTTGAATATTGGTAACAGAACCGCTTGATACGATCAGAGACGAAAAACGAGCCAAAATGCAAAGTTGGCAGGTTTCTGACTGGGAGACAGAGAGTCCGTGCAACGCAATGACTTTATTTTGTTCTATTCCTACATGAGTCTAATTCTCTTGGCATGATAGTTTGTGATTGTTCCGTTGACTTGTTTCGACTAATCTTGGTGTGGTACTGCACGAGTATACCTAATTTTGAGAGCGTTCGAAGGATTTGTGATCTTCCAGACGGCATTACTTCTTAGATGCGGATTGAGGGCTACAGTTTTCGAAATCGGAAAGCTCCGAGTTGGTCGCCTTGAATTCTTTCGGACCGGAAATCCAAGGTATCCAAGGGATTAACAGTTCATTACGTAGATTGACGACTCCTCTGTCATCGAGATTTGCTTCTCAAGGATGTCAAGGTAGTCAGCGGTGTCATGAGCTTCAAACAGGTATTGACGTGACAATGAAGCAGATTTAAAAGGATGCTTCGAAAGGCTTGGCAAACCCGGATGCCCCAGTAGACGTGAATAGCCAAAGACCATAGAGGCTTTAACTTGGACGTCCCTGTCCTTGAATCAGCTGCCTCCATGAAAAGGTAATCATGTGGTGATGCGACTCGTTGGGTAGCTCGGCTAGAAAGTCTTTCCTACTGTCCAATTCACGCCTCGTAGAGGAGCTGAAGAGTGGGTAGCAATTTTTTGGATAATTTTAAGACCACAATTGTTTTAATGCTATGGCTCAGTGCTCTTGCTCGAGGTTTCGATGGGTACCGAAGAGACCGATTTAAGCGCAGATGACAAATAAAACGGTGGAGTTGATGCAGACTTAATGCAGGAGCTGGAACAAACACGATTGATGGCCGGCTGAAGATAGGTTCAGCGAGATGATGGTCTGATGATGGTATGCAATAAATGTGCTCACAGCATCGAGGTTTCAGCTGGTTGTATAGGATCCAACGGAGATTTGACAGAAGCCTTTGTTGTCTGAAAGCAATTGTGCACGCAAATCCACTAAATGTATAAAACCGAAGATAGCGGAGCGTGTCAAATGTTAGCTGTTTCCCCCCCTTCATTAGATTGATGTGGCTGAGACTGCTAAAAATGGTCGAACTGAAACTCCGGAGGGCGATGACTGTGCACCATCTGGTTTGATCGCTTCTAATAGGCGCTTGTCCATCTTCAGTGCCGAACTAGCACGTTTCTCCTCTAGAAGCTCGAGCTCCCAAGGAGCAGATCTTTTTCAGTATGAGCTTTATATCGATGATGAAAGAAAGCTGATGGTTTCGTATAGTAACTGTCCGCTTTCACGCCTTGGACCATTTTAGGTTTTCCACCTCTATGAATCGTACAAACCTACTCACTTCTTCGCAGCTCTATAGCAGAGCGGTCATATTGATCTTGCAGTATGTCTAAGAAATCGCTATTGAGTAGTAAAATATTTGGTCTGCTGCGAGAATGTGAGCGGTGATGCTTGTGTTTTGAGCCATCTTTCTGTAGAAATAGCTGCAACTCAAATGAGCGATTTTGTAGAGAGGCTAGATGTTAGCTAGGTACGTGGGCGGGGAACCAAGATCGATACATGAGAGCGCAAGGGAGAGTTGAAGTTAAAACAAAATCTGTGTTTCGCGCTCCCACAGTATATCCAATCAAGCCGCGCTTCCCTTGAATGGCTTTTAGCCACTCTAGCGTTGGAGTGACTTCTTCATCTGACGCTCAAGCGATGCAGCTGGCGGATCTTCCCTGATTATGAAGGCGTTTATGGAGGAAGAGGACGGTGGCGTTGGGACGGTAGTGTCCATGAAGATACCGCGGGTGTAGAAGGGATGTGTCTTTCTTCCCGATACCGAGTATGTAAAGTCTATAGAGTTGAGGTTGCATGGTACGCTGCCCCGAGGTGCTCTTATTATGTCATCGATGCCCAGGGAGAGAAGTCAGCAAATATTGTGGTGCGCAGGAACATGTTCCCGATGTATTACATGTATAGATATGAACCATCAAAGCAAAAACAAAAACAAAAACAAAGATTGTTGTTCTGAGTAATGGAAGTAGAAAATGTTGTGAGTAAGAGGGAGTGATGTGGAAGTAGCCGATTATATACGCCAGGATGAACACCAACAGCTAAGATGGAATGAGTGATAGCTGATTCATTCTGTGTTCCCATAAGGAACGCATGAACGTAGTATTGGGATATGTGAAGTAGAGGAGCTGAAAGACGAACAAATTTGCTTCATGACTTTCATGCAGAGTCAAAACTCCTTCAAGATATCCGTCGGAGGCGATTGGTAGATATCTCTATTAGATACCAAGAGGTCAGCACTCGTGAATCTCGGCATGCCTGTCCACGTCAGCACACGCCATCCTCCAACAGTGTAAAAATTCCGATTTAAATAGCCGTTGAGTCATCATGCCAACCTTAATTTGCTTGTTGCTATATTTCAACCAAGAGAATTTCTATTCCTTTCAAAAACAGATCCTCCGCAAATTCGTCGAATTTCCTCTTCCGCTGATCACCATGCTGTCCTTTCTTCTCCATCCAGGCCGCCACCAAAGACTCTGGGGTCAAAAACGCAAAACCACGCTGCTGGAAACTTGAATCATCTTCAGTACTCCACACAGGTCGCTTTCTTTCTAGTGTGATTCCATGCATGTGTCCCACTTTCCAAGTAGAGGAAGTGTACGGTGACCCCTCGAATGAGTACACCGTATTCTGCAATTAAAAAAATGCCCGCCCTTTGTTGCGGTTGATGGCACGGAACGATGCATTGTAAGTTGGTAAGCCCATTAGTGAGCATCATATTCATGGTGCGAGGATTTTGCATAATTCTCACCAATAACTCCCGATGGAGGACCGAAACGTCCAATAACTTTAGAGTACGTGCCACCTCTCCTGATGGTGTACATTTCGTGAAGAGGGTGGCTGCTCGATTATGATCCATCCGAGGAAGCCCATTTTCACACATTGGCTAAGGAGAGTCGTCGATGGTTACTTGCGGCAGGCGGCGTAGAGCGAGGTTCCATATGTATGCGCAGGCAGATGAGTCCTGTTCAATGGAATGGTTTGGCACATTGTGTGATGAATTGCGATGGCTCCTAGCCCAACCAAATTCTCTTATGTCTCGTGCCCCTCCAGTATAGCCAATCAGCGCTGGGTTCCCAGGATCGTCACGCTTGGCTTATGTGAGATTAAGCTCCCAAGTCTTCGAGTTCAGGCTGGCTCCTCGTCGGCGTCTGATATTGAACTTCACGCGGTCATCCAGCCATTTGAGTGCATCAAGATCTCTCGAGAAATTCCGAGTTAGATTGCCAACCAGTTCACCGGTCTCGGAATTCACAAGTAAAAATCTTGATCTTCTGTCAACATGCTGAAGCATAATGGTGTCCAAGATTTTAACATCTCTAAGAGTTTCTCGACCTTTTGAGCGATCGTTTATTAGCCTCCTTGTTCGATTTTCTTCTTGCGAAAGATGAACTATCTCGCTGGTCTCTGCCATCCATATCTTAGCCAGAGGGTACGCCACTTCGAGCCTCTTGACCAAGACCCTAGGGATCTAAGCTAAGAAACCGTCATGCTCTGGTCTTGATTGCGACAGTAAAGGGCCGTCCTCCAAAGACATGGCTTACATACGAATGTTTGAAATGTCTCTCCGTAAAACTGAAAATTGAGGATTCCGTTTGTAAAACATGGTTTGTGATGCTGTCTATTTCAGTTGTGCGAGTAATATAGTCAAGATGAATGCCGAAAAGCTTTGTTTCGTAGTGGCGATCCTAACACAAGCGGATATTGTTCGGAGTTACAGAAGAGCAACATCATGTGCTGCGTCGTACGAACACCTGGGCTTGACATTGTATGGTAACAGCTGTTATACTTTGTACATTGAAGATATCCTAGCAATGCTACGCGGATTGGAGGCTGCAGTCATGATTTTGACACCGGACCAAGGCTCCTCGTTGAGGGATATACACGAGTAATACAGTCTTGCCATTGGAGTAGAACGGGATTTGTCCGTATTGTCCTATACAACCCTTTTCAAGCATTCATCCACCGATTTCAATCTCTGCAATGAGTCCACCTGGATTGTGACAGATTCTTAGGACGCAAGCTTTTTGTAAGTGTATTTAAATTGTGGGAGATCAGAGGCTGCGATCAGGCGGCCATGCCATTACGTCCATCAAGCGTACTGTCTTGTTCTGGATACGAAGTGAAACAGGCTATTGAGAAAAAGACTCGACTGTTCAATGGCTGGGACTGGTATGAGCGGTTTGGACATAACATATTTCTTAGATGTGGCAGACTAAACGATCGGGATGTCGAGACAACATGTCTCCATGACTATCAGAGTATCGAACGGCCGTGATCAAGCATAGACCCTCTGGCCTCCTGGCATGAAGGTGCTCGGGCCACTGACGCTATTAGGATCTGGCAATTTCGAAAAAAATATAGAATAGACGTAGGTACTATATAAAAAACTTTTTTTACTCTCTCCTTAAACAGTTTGCCGTGTAGCCGAAAACAGCCTGCGATATGGGCGACCATAGGATGAATGTGCTGAAGGCAATGCTGAATAGTTAGTTCTTCGTAACCACTAACTCGATTGCCGCTTTTCGTATATCATGAAGAAGGCGGAAACTAGAGCATGATGTTTTTGCTATCGAGCCTATGAGTACTCAGTCGGAAACCGTATAGATCAGACAAGTCGTTGAGAAGACTTAATGTCGAGAAGATCAAGCGGTCGTACATTGGTGACCATAAAACGAAACTTGGTTCGTACTGTAAGCGCTGAAAAGAAAACACAGCTGTCAATTTATATCTTGGGGCCGAGAATGAAGTGTGGGAAAGAATCATAGCCAGCCGTGCTCCTTATTGAACTTATCGGCTACAGCTTTCGTGGTCTTGACGATTTCTAGACAACCTGGAGAATCGGAATGGCAACAGATCGAGATTGGATAGTCCTTAACAGGAAGATGGACTTTACTTCCGTCTACAGCTGTGACAGTCTCGGTCGTGACCTGTTGAGTGACGCGCTGTTCAATATCCTCTAATTTCCATGGTCTGTATTGTGATCAGTTTCCAAGCATGTCTTTGGGTTTGAAGACAAACTTTTTAACTCTGTCGATTACCAACATTCCATCAGCATTGTATTTAACGTCCGCATACATCTCGGCCCAGAACTCGATCCCTAGATTATTGGCAGCCTTCTCCATGTTTGTTCCTGCAAGACCAAACACTGGTACTCGTTTCGGTATTCCCCGCCATACTGCTTCCGCCACTTCGTAGTCTCGACACATCATGCCATATAGCACACCATGGGGCTTCACATGGCTTAGTGGGACCATTTCGCGGTCGAGAAAGCCTTTCAGTGCGCCTACTTGGTAGACAGTGATGGCGGTAAGTTCTTCAGGTTGTAGCTTCATTTCGCGGCGGCCAAAGCCCTGCAGATCTGGAAGTCCCGGATGAGCGCCGACCTGAACACCGTGGGATTTACAGAGCCGGACTGTGTCCATCATGATAAGTGGGTCACCTGAGTGAAAGCCACATGCTACGTTGGCATGGGAGATGAAGGGGATGAGCTCCTCGTCAGGCCCCTGGACAGCGGAACGATCGTGAGCAATGTTCAACGACTGTGAAGAGGAGAAATACCGACACATTTCAAGTTCCCATAGCCTTCGCCAAGATCAACATTGATGAGAGCCTTGTGTTTAATGGGACCCATGCTGTCTGCTTCACTCTTTGCTGAGCCCTTGTCTACTTTAGCAGTAATGGGAGTCGACTCAACCTGCAGAACAGAAGTCTAACTTGGCTCCAAAGATGGCCGGCCGGAAGGCGAGAGTTTAAACCTGGTGAACCTAGAACCCCACCTACGTACTACGTGCATCTCCATCAGTCCTGTACGTAGTTCTCTTTCTAGCCCTTATCATCCCCACCCCCGCATCCAGAAGTTACCCTGGAAAAGCGGGCTATCTTATTGCTTCTTGACTTCCAATATAGAGGTCGCCCTCTCCCAGAATCATCAATGGATTATTGGGACCCTCTGCCGACTATTTTCTTCGTCCAATATCATTTGCAAGTATGGAGAAATTGAAGACCTTGCTGGTTGCAAATAGGGCTGAGATTGCGACAAGGATAACAAAGACCGCTAAGTGAGAAGCACGTGACCCCGCCTTTACTTTCTTGATCTTTGACTTTGAGAATTAAAGGAAGCTTGGGATACGTACAATCGCTATATATACCGAAGCGGATGCAGCATCTTCTCATGTGGTTGACGCTGATAAGGCAGTTCTGCTCCCTGGCGATGACGCCAAAGGATATCTGGATGGGTAAGGCAATTTCGTCTTATCCCAGTGCTTCATGTTTGCGAGTTTTCTCGCATTATTGAGGTTGGACCGTGAAATTTTCTACATTATAAGGGTCTTCGACAAAATCATCAATCTTGTATCCTGAAAACCTACTGGCTTGTTTTTTGCCGCTAGATTATATGTGATATTGTGCTACTGTTGAAATCACTTCTGGATAATTCAGTCTAATCATACCGAACATTGTTTAGAGACGGAATCATAAAGATAGCCAAGCATGAAGGGGCAGACGCCATTATACCAGGCTATGGCTTTCTGTCTGAAAATGCAGACTTTGCAAGGTCTGTTGCGGCTGCTGGTATGGCCTGGGTGGGACCAAGCCCTGAAAGTATTGAGTCTTTTGGGATAAAACATACGGCGAGAGATTTAGCAACAAGGGCAGGAGTGCCAGTGGTACCAGGCACTAAAGGACTTGTTGATAGTGAAGATGAAGCCGTAACGGAAAGTGAGCGGCTAGGATTTCCGGTTATGCTCAAAGCAACAGCTGGTGGCGGTGGCATGGGACTTTCAACTTGCAAGGATGTGGCTGAAGTCAAGGAGTCTTTTGCCACGGTTAAGTCTCGCGGGGAAAACCTCTTCAAGAACGCTGGTGTTTTTATAGAGCGCTTTTATCCTGACAGCCATCACATCGAAGTGCAAGTATTCGGCAATGGTAAAGGGAGTGCTATCCACTTTGGTGAGAGAGAATGTTCGATTCAACGAAGACATCAAAAAGTCATCGAGGAATGCCCCAGTCCTTTCGTCACTGGACACGCCGGTGAGTCATCTCAACGCAAAGTGCAAGAACGTGATTGACCATACTCAGATATTAGAGGAAAATTATGTTCAGCAGCTGTGCGCTTGGCAGAGTCAATTCAATATGGTTCGGCAGGAACAATTGAATACTTGGTGGATGACAAGACTGCGGACTTCTTCTTTCTCGAGATGAACACGCGGCTACAGGTTGAGCACGGCATCACAGAACTTTGTTACGATGTCGACTTGGTTCAATTGATGCTTAGACAGGCAGACGCCGAGCTAGCGGGTAAAGGCGGTCTTGATACTGAGGAACTTAAATCATTTCAACCCGCAGGACCCAAAGGTGCAGCTATAGAAGCTCGTGTGTACGCCGAGAACCCTGCTAGAGATTATGCTCCATCTCCGGGAACTCTTCAGATTGTAGACTGGAAAGCAAAGTCTGGCTCCAGGATCGATACCTGGGTTCGAACTGGAACCATTATCTCATCACATTACGATCCTCTGCTTGCCAAAGTGATGTTCCATAGCCCAATGCGAGAGACCACGATTGAAGGCATGATCGAAATATTGTCTCATTCCCGGATCTGTGGTCCCCCAACAAATCTTGACTTCCTCGCGGCCATTTTGGAAGACACTCAATTCATTGCCGGAACAACTATGACTAAATTTCTCACCAACTTCAAATATTCTCCTGCCGCCATTGATGTGATTGCTGCTGGCGCGTACACCCAGGTTCAAGACTACCCTGGTAGACCAACCATGGGCAGAGGATTTCCCCATGCTGGGCCAATGGATCCGCTGGCATTCCAAATCGCGAACGCGCTGGTTGGTAACGAGTTGGGTAAGGAAGGGCTCGAAATTACCCTCGATGGGCCAACCCTTCATTTTCTGGGCGCTGCGGTCGTCGCAGTATGTGGCGCACCGATGGACGTCAAGCTGGATGGAAACCCCGTACCGATGTGGTCGAGGCTCCAAATCAATGCTGGACAGAGATTGATCATTGGTAAGACTACAGGTGGCGGCTGCAGATCTTATCTTGTCGTCTATGGTGGATTTCCAAGCGTTGCCGAGTGGTTTGGTTCAAAGGCCACTTCGCCTGGCGTGGCCGTAGGTGGCTATCAGGGTAGACAGCTTGCTGCAAGCGATCTTCTAGCGATTGCGAAAGATTTTCCCGCACACCTTTCCAAGCCACTCAGCATACCTGACAGACTCATTCCTCAGTATATCAGCCACTGGGACATACTAGCGATGGTAGGACCCTACGATGTTGGGTATCTTCTCGATGAAGATATCAAGATGATTTACGACACCAAGTGGCAGATCTCCCATAACGCTGCCAGAGGTGGTATCCGTCTTATTGGACCGAAACCCAGATGGGCCCGGGCTGACGGTGGTGAGGGAGGTGCGCACCCTTCCAATGTTGTGGAATATGGCTATCCAGTAGGTGCCCTAAATTGGACTGGTGATGATCCATGTATCTTTCCTGTCGACTGTCCGGATTTCGGTGGATTTGTCTCAAGCACAACCATTATCAAAGCCGATTTCTGGAGACTAGGGCAGATGAAGGCAGGAGACACTATGCAGTACAAGAGGGTTTCGCTGGCAGACGCCTTGTCAATGCGGAAGCGGGTGAATGGCTTCATCGAACAGATTGCTGGGGTGTGCTCTGGTAGCGGTTCATTTGACCAGATTGTGCCTCTTAATTACTCAGAATTGGTTCCCTCTGCCTCTTCGGGGGACCATGGAAAGGCCATTGTCCACCAAATTGACGCTAAAGGCAACCAACCTTTGACTTACTATCGACAAGGTGCTGACGATTATCTTCTGGTTGAATATGGCGACGGAACGTTCGACCTCAATCATCGATGCAGAGTCACCGCCTTAATAAAGGCACTTAGGGATCCTGAAAGCGACATCAACTTTTCAAAGGGTATCATCAATACCGTAGGATGTTGTACATGTAAGCCTTTCTCCCAACCGCATCAGACTACAGCTAATACTTCCCTTACCTAGCCCTTTTAATCTACTACAACGGA
>JAABVA010001074.1_pt1 | contig 30350 bp, 26 predicted proteins | sample 5560331 | NCBI WGS metagenome assembly JAABVA01 (sample SAMN12812661, study PRJNA571458) | rock metagenome | isolation source: Antarctica rocks | place: Antarctica: Victoria Land, Mt New Zealand sud | collected 2016-01-07 | reverse complement strand
TTTCGATTTCTCTGCCGCGTCTGCTCGGGACGTATCAATAGTGCAGTATGGCGTGTCAGTGTATGTCGATGGTACGGTTAGTCCTGACGAGACAGGTGAGATGTTGCTAGGGCGACTGTTGGGTGGTGTTTTCGCTATTGCGGCATAGGTCGGTGATCCTCCCGAGGGACGTGAATGCTTCGTTTTTGTGCATTTGCTAGGGCCGTGTTTTCTGCCTGATTCTGAGAAGTTCCCTCCGCCAAATGTCCGCGTCATCAATTGTCATGTCATAGAAGCTGTGATACACGCAAGAAGGGCCATCAGAAAAACCTGTTGGCCATTTGATCTTGACAAAATCGGCCTCATCCGCAAAGATAGAGTCAGCATTGAAGCAGCTGTCAAGGTTTACGAGGTAGATGTTGAACGGACAAGCATTGGTATCTGGCATTATTGGATATGGCGCGGCTACTATGTTCTACGAGGATCAGAAGGGAGTTTATGCCAACTAGGTATAAAATCTTTAGATAGAGCATGATTCACCCTGAACCACATATCGATTATCTGTTAAATTATTGCAGTGTACTAGATAGCACTGGGCTACCTCTTATCACGGATAGAGTACGATTGCACTTCGCAGAAGAATCCGAACCCTCTGTCGAGGTGGAACGAGAGCGGAAGATTTGGAACATCAGAAACGAGCATCTATTGAGGGTCGTCAACAATACTAGGGATATTCAGCAATGCATAGAGTTCTTGGAGAAGTGGTTCCTGCGATGTTCAAACCCCTCAACCCAAAGTTCGAAAGCAACACCCGGCGAACACATCCACGCCGATGTCCTCATAAAGGATGAGATGGCTGCATTGGAAGTCAGGAGAATTCTTGCACGTTCTACACTGATGGAGCTTTCCACCGCCATAGATGTCCTCTTAAGACATAAGCTGGCTGGAGTCCCTTACCCACCACCTCCTCAAACAACGGGGTTCAATCCCTTTGATCCGCCGTTGACGCTGATACGGATCTGGAACGATGATTCTCATAGCCCGTATACTGAGTCACTCGGATTTCGCTGTGGGAACTGGAGGAATTGTCAGCCGGCGAATAGCTTCAGCGAGTTACAGAGCAAGGCTATCGTTGATTTGCAGACTATTTCAAACCACTGTGGAAACACGGCGCGCCCTTCGAGCTGGATCTCGTTTAGTGACAGCGCTTCGTGGATATTGGCGAAGTTTGTAGGACCCTTCTCATCGAACATCAAGAATCCTCGTGTTGCGGTATTGAGCGTGGCGAAAATGGACAGGTTGAGAATCCCCTGGCACCGATCAGACCTTCTGGTGCAAGACCTTGGAGGAAACCCATATTCTCCTAAGAAGGACAGTGTTGACTATGCGTGGGCTGGACACTATCTCGTATACGGATGGATACCTTCACAATGCATTATCAAGGTGTTTACACTGAGGCAATTTCAAGACCGTTGCCAGGCAAGGAACATACTGAAAGGTTATTCTCCAAATCAACGTTACGCTGTGCCAAAGGATTAGCTGACGAAGCTGTCAAGATGACATCATCATGCATCATCCCCACGAACTTCTCTAGTAATTCGATGTGATGAGTTACTTCACTACCTCGTTTTGTGGGCGGGCTGTCAGGGGTTGGGGCAGGCTACTTGTGATCAGTTTTGAGGGAAGATTCGGTATGAGCGGGGCAGTCATAGTTGTATGAAGTGTGGGATCAGTCAGAAGCTATGTGCGACGGGAGAGACGGGGAGGCTCAGTGTCAGTGATCAAATGTGCTGGTTCCGGTAGTGAAAGTAGCGGTGGAGATGGTGGGTGGGTTTGAGATGGTTTGCAAGGCTGGGTTCGAAGGAGAGCTCGGAGGTGACTTGAGCAGCTATTGTAAATGGGTGGGGCAGCGGCATGTTCGGCGGGTGTGGGGGTTATTGAGGAGCAACGCAATGGTGGTGCTTATCAGAACAGTACTGTACATTAAATATTGCCTTTGTCTACGATGCAACTCTCTGCCTTCAGTCTGACAACAAAGACAAAGCTAACCTTGGCAAAATAACCACTCGACAAGACCTGACAACTACTCTGATGTTTGGGCATTGGGCCAATTATAGGTTCATTAACCATAGCCAGCAGTGGTGGTTTCGGCCGCATGCGGCACCGGATTGGGTGAAACGGACATATGTACGTAGCTGACACGGCTTACCGGCATGAAGACGTGGTCAGCCAAACCGCCAGTGAAAACGCCTTGGCACCAGACTCCCAGAAGACGCAAAGCAGACCCTCATTGCGGCAAGCCAGCTGTAGATAATCAAGATGCACGCCTCATTCTGGCATTTCATTGCTTCAGGTTCACCGCGCCGCCGGACTCCCCACCAAGAATTCACTTACTTCATTCTCAGTGCTGAGTGTCAGGTGTCACAACAGGGTAAGTTGGATCACAACTGAAAGGAAAGCTTAGGCAATTGTCAGCAAGAATTTCCTTATTGTTAGCGCATGCTTTTGTGTACAATAATCATTTCTCACTCTCCAGATAATTCCCTTCTCTCTTCAGTCTTAGTTCTTCTGTCCCTAGGTAGTTACCTGTTGCTTAGAAATCAGAAATTCAACGATCATTCACTCAAAGCTTCACACTGAGTAAGCAGATAATCATTTCATTGCATAGTAAGTAGTGACGTTTCATCACCTGCTCCAGCTCCTCAGCTTCCTTCCATCGTCCTCGACCTCTGTATGTTGACGCCAGATTGGCTATGCGAGTCAGTGTGGAAGGATGCTCAGCATCCAGCTCCCTTGAATTTGTTTCCATTACCTGCACCTCCAGCTCCTCAACTTCCTTCCATCGTGCACATCGTTTGGGGTTCCTAAATCGACAATTCATAACTGGATGCATATCGAGTGAGATCGAAGTCCACACACCCTACGAACTGGACGGCCTCAAAAACTCAAAACTCAACTAACGAGACCGCCGACACCTAATTCGCATAGCGACAGCATTGTACGAAGGTCGCAGACTTAAATGGAAAGAATTGGGTCAATTGGCTGGGTTGGAGGTCTCAGGGAAGACTATAAAGTGGGCATGTGAAAAGGAGGGATATCACAAGTGCAAGGCATGCCGGAAGCCATTCGTTTTGGTGGAAACTCGCCGGATTCGAAGGCATTTTGCTAGGTTTACGGCAGAATGGGCCCGGACTTCTGGCAACGAGTTATGTGGTCAGATGAGTGTTCCTCTGACACGTCAGGGGGCACCACTAAATGGGTGATTCGTACGAAGGGCGAACAATACCATCCAGCATACTGCGAGTCAGTTCTCAAGTCGAATTCAAAGACCATACCAATATGGGGGCCATTGGGTATAACTGGAAGTCTCCTTTGGTGTTTTTGGAAGGGCATGGGAAGCGGGGTGGAGTTACAATGGAGGACTACAAGAAACAGGTTTTGAAAGCTGTTGTGGGGCCAGTTTTCAATGGACAGCTTGGATGGGAGTACTGGGACAGTCACGGGCTGTTTCAGGAGGATAACGCGCCAGTTCATGGGTCAGGGCGTAAAAGAAGCCTACAAAAGTGGAAAGAGGAGCAGGGCATTCGCTTATGGGACTGGCCGCCAAGTTCCCCTGATCTTTCGCCTATAGAGAATGTATGGCGACTGCTCAAGCAGTGAATCCACCGTCGAAAACAGCCTCCTCGGACTCGTACGGCCAGATACAGGCAATTCAGGAGGAATGGGACCGGTTAGAACCAAAGGATTGGAGGCAATATGTGGATAATATGCCGACGCGGTTGCAGCAAGTCTGAAAACGTCGTGGATTAGCCACTGACTTCTAGTTAATCGTCATGAAGACAAGAAAGAGGGTATTCAGGAAGGATGATCCTGCCCCAATACCCTTAAACTTGTTTCCATCACTTGCACCCCCAGCTCTTCGGCCCAATGCCAGATTAGCTGTGCTGGTCAGTGTGTCTGGATGTTCCTGCCCCAATACCCGCAAACTTGTTTTTAATCACTTGCACCTCCAGCTCTTCGGCTTCCTTCCATCGTCCTTGATTCCGGTACGTCGACGCCAGACTGGCTAAGATTGGGCTTGAATGGAATGGGTAGCCGCGCCCACAGCGATGGAGGCCTGCGTACTGACCTGTATACACTGCCTTCTCTGATCTGTGCCCACTCTCACTACTCCCATTTAGGCCTGCATTGTCTGCTGTGCGTTCCGAAGAAGCTCAAACACCTCTGGTGCCTGTGGCCGTCATAGATTTGTTGGTCATCCCTGCCTCTATATAATCCCACTCATATTATTTTAGCTCCATCTCCTTTGTTTTCCTTCTCTCTTCCCTCGCCGGCTGAGTGATAGGGCTCGATGTCTTTGAGAATGCCGGCGCATGATCCATAGTTCGGTACGCCATTGGTTGACGAAATGACAGTGTCATGTGGTGGAGGGGGAGGATTGCATATGAAATCCATTTAGTTTCTTGCGGGGATGACAGATCTAGGTCGACTCCGTCTGTCAGCATTGAGCCCTTCCAGTGAGGGCTTGAAGGATTGTACCCAGCTACTGAGCCCACCACAGAAGTTGAAGGAGTGCTGAGGGAGCAGTCCTCCTTGCCCTGCCCATCAGAAGCTGAAATGTTGCTACTGTAGTAGACGCCTCCGCCACCGCTGCTGTCGACACCCCTATCCCTGTCTTCACCGTTTCCCGGTTAGGGGGTGGGAGCGTGATTACAATCTTTTTGTGGAAGGTGCTCAATATTGTTGTCGGATCTCTCCATTCCGTGTTCAACATTTGAGGCCGTTGCTTGCAGCTCTTGCGCTCCTCCGGCACCACACAGCAGTTTGTGGAGGGATAAGAGATCAACATTCTTTGTGACAGCCAATGCTGTGGCAACCCTGTGTGTCAACTCGGTTTGGGGTACCTGTAGTTATTGATTAGTGTTCATCAAAAGTGAAGACGGTGAGCTGTACCTCCGGCGTGCGACTCAGCACTGTTGAGATCCAGTGATGGAGTGGGGAATGGATGGAAAGACTTTACCGGCGGCGAGGCAGTCAGGTCAAGATATTCAATCAGATTGAACACTTCAAGTCCACTGCTCAGACTGCCACTTGGCTCAAGAGCCCTAAGGTTGTTGTGCCATTGCTGACCGTGGGAGCAATAAGGTTTGATGTTTTAGACTGCCCTCTATTAGATTGACATCCTGTGGTTGGAGGCTGATAGAAGTGAATGGAATTCAGATTGACGAACGCAATTGTAAGATGTGAGTGCAACAGGAATAAATGGTTTTACAGCGAGAAGAGGGTTATATGCACCCAAGGGCTAGCAGACCGTCCGCTGCTATCGTTGCAGATCACAAATCCCATTTTGTCTCCGTCTACGCTCCAGTGACCACAGATCGCCGATCTCCAAGCTCGCCAAATATTTCAAGACAAGCCCCAGCGTAGCTGCCAGCCCGCTGGAGCCTCACACCCGATAGATCCTATGTAGCTTGATTCCCACTGCACCCCTTGTAAACATTCACATTGCGTCAAACATGTCAGCTGCAGCGGCCTGGTCTTCGAGCTGAGACTGCCATGATGCATTGGCTGTACTGCATCTCCCATGATGCTTAGCGAAGAACGAGATTCTGGTCCCAACGCCCAGTCGTGCAGCTCTCGGCACCTCCTTTCCAAACTCTCGCCTCTCTTCTTGTCCAGTCACCTGCTATTCCCCTCAGAACCTTATGCCTGGATCGAAGCTCCACGGCAACAGTCAGCTGGACCATCATACATGTTTGCCTGGCAGAACGCCTCGCAGGACACCAGGTAACGCCCTGCGCGGCATGGAACTGTGTCCTTCTGAGGCCGGTGGTCGCTGATCCACCAACTGTGCAAGGCTTAGCGTCGGCACAGCCAAGACTGTATTGGTGCGGGCAAGGAACGTTCGGTAAGCTGGCATACGAAAGCGTCACACTTCCAGGAGCTCCATCGCCGATCAAGGTGTTGCCGAGCAGTGTACATGCACGTCCTTGTGATCAACCGCCGCCACGTCAGCAACTGCTATGACCTTGAAACCCAGCTGGCTGTCTCCGACAAGTGTGCCCCAATCACCACTTGAGCCAGACCCTACTCAGCAGACTCTACCAGATCCCAAGTGAGGGCGCAGGGTGCAGGGACGGCACAGAGGAGTGGACAGTTAGATGAGCGAGCGAGCGAGGCCGACCGGTGGGGTGGGAGGGGAGGGCGACGGACGATATCTATGCGATGGAAAATGGGCGAAGGCTCGCGACCGTGCGCCTTGCCTGATTGGGGGACGCCAAACCCGGACTGTAGAGGGTGAAAGTATCTGGTCGAGTCCGAGTCCAATGAATTCAGCAGTACTATGGATCGCGATCAATACCGAACTCTCTTTGACAGGGTCGGTGGCGCTGGAGCGGCGCCAGGGAAGTGATAGTCGTTGCTGTCAACATCTTTGATTTCGAGAGAGGCCAATAGTAGGAGAGACAATAAGGCAACAAGGGTACACCAGGCGAATGAAGGGAGATGAGGGAGGTGAAGGACAGAGGCAGGGACGGAGGGTACTACTGTGTATTTTATGGGCTACAAATAGTACCATGGCCCCACAAATGTATTGGCATCGATCGTGTGGGGTGAACCTAAGAGTCTAGGCAGCAGGATGCCGCCAACAAAAGCCGGGCTCAAGGCATCCACTTCAGGGCCCCTGCGTACTGCGCCTCTTGCATTAACCCGCGAGAGCTCACCTCGGCTCAGGCACCGCTCACCCCAGCTCACCTCATATGTAAAAGAGCAATTTGAGCAAAAGTGACGAAACGTAACCTCAATCAGTATCGGTAGGTTGTCTCTGCACGATCCGCCAAGTGTGCAGCAGTCAGATGGCAGCTCTGTATCGATGGTTTATGCTGCAGAAGATGCCGGCGAAGGCAGTCGACCCTTGAATCTTGGATCCTGATTAAGAGAGCAGAGCAAGGGGAAGTGAGGTGGCCACTATGTACATTTGAGGCAAAGCCGGTTCGGGGGAACAGTCAAGGCAGACCGACAAAACGGGCTGAACAACGCTAAGAAAAGTAGGCAATAAGTTAGATAGTCTTCGGGAGTGGATGCTATTGGATACAGAGGTGGGCAGTTGAAGGGCATCTGCAGGTAGCAGAGGTGAGTCACTGTAGCAGCCAGCCACACCCATCCATGACTCACCCCGTCCACTCCCTCGGCTTTGCACATATAAACTTCACCGGGCGACAAACAGTACATGCTTATTCTTTGTTCATAGGTCCTTCACCTTGATACGCGAGCCAAAGGTTATCCTCGAACCGCTATTCCCCGCCGGGTGCCTACCTTTACCCATCTCCAAACCACGATTCTCATTTCAAGCTTCACTATCGAAGAAATTCCCTCGCCATGTCTGGGATCACCACCAAAGCAATCGAAGTGGTTGAGAAACTCCAAGACGAGAGTGTCTTTGAGAAGTGGGTGGATGCAACGTTTCCCGTCATGGGAAATTTTCTTTTGTCCTGCGGTTGGGATGGAAGGATCGTTGTCCGCAATGAGGCTGGCGCAGTTTTGCACCAAATCGAGCCTCGCAATCAAACCCAAACTGCGAAGGAGATGAACCTGGTCCGGTCCGGCTACAAGTTTCGACTGCAATCATCTTCAACTTTTGAAAATGATTTCGGATGGGCTATGCTTTTCAAATCCTTGACGACTCAACTGGAAACGGATGGGGCGGGAATGCACAGTGTCCTTGCTCTGGTCTACAATTTTGACTGCTTCACCAAGTCCGAAAACGACTGTCCGGGTCTAGGACGAACCGCGAAGGCAATCTTGGGGGAGTAATGGCGGTGTATGCGGCGCTCCCGGTCAGGTGGAGAAGAGAAACGTTTGTTGGGCGGTCAGCAGTTGTTGGGGGGACGTTGGATCAACACCGTGGCCAGGCTCTGTCTTTTTTGCGTCAGTCTTACGAACTTGGAGATGTGAAAAGGATGTGTTTGTTCGGGTTTCAGTTCCCCCCTTATTTACACCGGGCAGTCATATCAGGCGCCCTATATTAGCTTCTCCCTCGCACCTTTAGTTCCAGCACCCTCTCTTAGCTAGCTTCCAATAAAACCCGAGACGCTTGTCATCTGGTAGCCCTGACATGTGTCATGCGCGACGTCGTCCCAACAGACCTCATAGTCGCCCGTCTTACATGACACGACATGCATATACAGCATATATCCAGATGTAGTTATCTGACACACTGTAGGCGTAGCCGGGTGCTTGCACGCCCCCGAAGCGAAGCGCAGGTCGGCAGGCAAAGCCGGAGGTGAAAAGGTCGGGCAGGCAGTAGGAGGACGGCAGCCCCGCGACCTCGACGCCGGCCAGGTGTGCGGCGAACCCGGTTGACTTCAGCCACGGTGTGATCTCCGAGATGTGCGCCGCCTCCTCCTCCATGGCCGCATATCGTCCAGTCTTGTGGAACCGCTGTGCGGCCCGGTACCGTCCCATCACTGTCTCCCATTGTGGGCCGGAGGCGCCCGACCGGCTCCCCCCCGTCGACTCTCCCGCCCGCTCGGAGCCAGGGGCGTTGCACTTGCCCTCACCTTCATGGCGGCCCGGAGCGGCGTCCGCATCCAGAGTAAGGGTGAAGATGGATCTGGGCGGGTGCGCTTCAAAGTATTGCCTCTGCTTGGTCTCGGTGAACAGCGTCTGCAGCTTGGCCAATCTGTAAGGGAGCGTAGGCCGGCCCTCATCCTCCACCTGTGCAACCTGGTGCTTTCGCCTCCACCCATGCGCCTGAAAGCAGTGTTGCTTGATTGCTCGACGTTAACGCTACTGTGACCGCAGCGGAGATGGAGACAGCGGAAACTGTCCAGCAGCAGAAGGCCCGAGATTGCCTCTGCCCCGTGCGCTGGATGCTGTGCCTCCTTCAGGTTAGCGGCAATGTTGGCTGCCTCAAGTGAGGCCAGCGCCTGCTTCTTCACCTGCCGCTGGAGCTGGTGCTGCTCACCGAGGTGGCGGGCGATGTTGTGGGCGGGCGATGTTGCGGCGTGTGTAGCAGCCCCTGTGCGCGAGACACAGCACCACCCGCGCCGCCGGCACCACCTGCAAGAACGGTGGCAGTGCCGGCGGCGAGAACGCAATGTTGGACCCTTCTGACATGCCTGAGGTCTCAGATGCCTGAGGCTACACCTGAGACACCTAGCTCTTGTTTTGGGGCCGGAGGTGGTCTTGTGACGTCATTTATTGCGCCGGACTTATTGCGCCGGGGATTTCCGCCTCGGGTCGGCCGCGCCGCCGGACTCCCCGCCCGAAATCCACTTATTGCGGCGTAATAAGTCGGAACCTATCGTTAGAAAGCTTGTCTTTCTGTGTCATATTAAGATTTTGGAGCTGTCAGCGATGCCCATAGCAAATTCCTTTTCATCCATGTTGTATATATCCGACTCCAAGATACCATGCTGAATTCGAGTGAAGTTGTATAGATCAAACCATTCCTCAATGGTTTTGAGGTTTCCAGCATCCTTTCGATCCTGATTGAGGTTGCGACTATATCGAGTCTTAAGTCCTGGATGTCGACACAAAAAACTCAGGTACCAGTTGTGTCCTAGGGGTTTTTGATCACCCTTAGCCTCCATAAGCTGTTTGGCCATGGATTCCAGCTGGGCAATTCGTAGAGGCCACCCCCAGGCTGTCATAGTATCAGTCCACCGAATCAGGGCATCCTCCTCGTGCACTGACAGCCGCTGTTGGGCGGTGTGGATGGTATGGTGTTAAGCGTCTTGAGAAACGACAGAAATTACCTAACAATATTTCTTGTTCTGTTGACTATATAGGGTGAAGTAGGGTATTCCGCAGGTGTTTTAGCTACCAGATCTTACATGGATGGAAGCCTTGTTCGGATGTGGCTTTACTGATAAGGCAAGTGGGGTAGACAAAAATAAGACTGACTTGCATGCTGCATATCACCAATGAGTAGCGAAGCTTTCTCTTGCATCTACATGTGGCGCTACACCTGCATTACCTCAACACCCTACACGCCAAATCAATGTGAATTGTAGAGGTCTATGCTGAACACAGCCCTCACCTGTTGAAAGCTTTGATCCAGCATTTAAGTCAATTCACGTGCAACATTAACGAGGCAGGTAGAGGTTTAGAATGCGGTGAGCAAGGCTTTCAACCATCCAGGACACAAGGCTTGCTCCACTGGCGCCATCTAGGATGCCTTGCTGTCTACCTTGCAGACCCTACATCTTAGTCTGCGCCCGCTTTGTCAGGGACTTTTTGCAACAAGGCATCCAACCACCTTTTTGAAGCCTACAAACGCTATGCTCCGCTGCCTGGCCATCAAAAGATTCTTCAAAGACCTGTGCCTGCGCCCCAATGTGCATTCTCCCCTCTGTTATGTTTGAGATTACAATCCAGGCAAAGCAACCCGACTGTTTCATTTCTCGCCGAGGACGACAAACTCCAAGATTCTGCTGTGATTTTAAATTTCAATTGCAGAAAGCTTGAGTTACTCAACAACGAGAGTATCCATTCTATATTGATATATCAGGATCTTGAAGATTTTTTTGACTCCCTTTCCTTTCTCTAGTACCATTAATATCAAGCATGTCGCGGTAAGCATATCAGTGATCCTGACTGCTTTTCATGGTGAGCTGACAAATGCAAGTCATCAATACAATAATGAAGAGTTTAAGGTTGTTGGTGAGCGTCCATACTACATTCAAAGCACAACGGTGAGTTTTTCGCAGTAGACTGGCAACATATGCAAGGGCTGAATCAGTCACCATAGATACTGAAGTTCCATCTTGATGAAGGCAATATCTATATTTCTGCTTTGGGTGGCAAAAGTCAGGGGCCATTCAAAATAGCGAGTGTAGAAGTCACTTTAACGCCTATCTTGTACAGACTTAGCCGTGCAGATGATACTCTGGTGGATGATGGAACACTGTTTGAAGAGACTAGGCTGACACAGCAAAAGTGATTGTGGAGAAGGCATTTCATGTGAATCTTAAGATTCTTGAAGCACCACCTTCTTGGCAGCTAGCGTAGCAAAACAAAAGTCAAAGAAGAAGCGTTATGTATTGTTTATATTCAGAAAATCCGTAGCTGTTGCTGATCACGTATGGCCAAGTCTAGACTGATAGTTACACAGCAGGCTCCAGCGTCTGTATAAGCGGGGTATAATTGTAATAAGGGTTGAATGCTCTTGCTATCTAGCAATCTCTTCTCATATACAGAGCATTGGAATCATTCCGCAAAAAAATTGCCCATTGAAAACCTCTGTTGTCGACCCACGAACTGTCCCATATTCAATCGAGCACTTTCTACTGATGCCGGAACCTCAGATATGGCTCCTGCTTGCCGGAATCAATTTCTACCCTAACAAAGCTGATCAGCTGCGCGGCGCCGTCAATGACATAGCAAGTATTGAGCTGGGCTTGAAGGGGTATCACAAAGAGATCAATGTTATCAAACTTGTGGCATCTGTCACTGGCGAGAATCAGGCCAAAATGCCCCGCCTGAAGATGAGCATTTGTGGCTGATGTGGGACAACTTCACTGGCAACATCAAGGACATCACTCAGAGAGCATCTGCGGGTGACATTGTCTGGATCCACTACTCAGGTCATGGAACCCTACGGCCAACCAACACCCCTGAGTTTGTCTACCAAGAGGGTTACGGAACCAATGCTGCCCTGGTGCTCCTGGAGCCTAACGTACGACAAGGAGTCCGCTACCTGCGAGGAATTGAGCTTGCTATGCTCCTGGATGATATGGTAGACAAAGGATTGAAACTTACAGTGGTGTTGGACTCATGCCACTCCGGTAGCATTTCACGCGGCGAAGATTCAGTTCGCGGCATCCTGTGGAGCATCGAGGTTGACTCCGAGTTTCCCCTACACGTACCGGTGTTGGCCTGGGCGTCGGCTTCGAAAGAGAAGATCCTCCAGGATACAGCCACTACATCTCCTTGGCTTTTGCATCCTCAGGGTTACACTTTGCTGGCGGCCTGCGGTCCACATGAGCGGGCAATAGAAATTATACTCACAGAGAAGCAGCAATATCGTGGAGCGCTATCACATATGATATGTAAGGCACTCGATTTCTGCGCACGGGAACCAATTCAGGACGTTACGCACAAACTAATCCACCGCCATATCTGTACCAAAATGTTTAAGGTTGCTGGGCAACATCCCATACTCATTGGTGCCGAAAACACCACCCTTTGGGGTGCGGAAGTGGCGCGCCTTTATGCACACTCAAGCTTTGAGATTGTCAAAGTGTCTGCGGCCCAGGAGATTTGGATGAATGCTGGTCTTGTTCATGGGGATTGCACTGGAAATGAGTACGGAGTCTATGCTGACACAGAAGCAAAAGAGCTTATTACTCACATCATAATCACCGACGTCAAGGCCATCCATGCAGTTGCCAAGTATACTTCTGCCACGGGGTCGGAAGCGGATGGCTTCCAGGTTAAAGTAGGATATCATGCCGTTCTTACAAAGTTGGCCCAACCCCAAGCCTATGTTAAGCTTGTTCCAGGGGCCGATGATTCCTGGGGAGATAAACTTAAGGAAAATGTATGGCTCAGGCACCTTCCCTCAGATAAGCCAGCTCCAGTTGATGTTCCTTGTTTCTCCGTTGTCAAGCCAAGCAGCGACCAATATAGCATTCTTAATTTCAAAGACAATCCCATCTTGAATCTTTCCCCCTTGCTGTCATCGACCTCTGGTGTTGGCGACAAAATGTTTACTATTCTTGAGCACCTCTCCAAATACACCTTCGTCCAAGCTCTCGACAACCAACACACAGACAGCCTCACTGACTCAGATTTTACTATCACCATCAAAGCTGAAGCAGATCATCTCAACCCCTACAAGTTGACAGGCAGCATCATTGTCCCGCACAACTCAAAGGCGGACGTTGAATTCCAGAATCTGACGCAAGAAGTGCTTCACTTCACTGTATTGAGTCTCACCCCACTCGAGGCAATCAAGCGCCTCTACCCTGCGCACAAGGAATATCAGAGCGTGATGCCGCGCAATCCACAGGATGTACTGCCGAGAGACATATCTGACACCGGTCCACTTGGTGTGGTCCACCTATCACTACATATGATAGTTCCAGAGCGGCTCAGGGAGCAACAGCAGGGCTCTGTTGGCGCAGAGGACATGTTCAAGTTCATTGTAAGCACAGACACTTTCCGCGGTACCAAGAGTATGGAGTTGCTTGACATATGGGCCGCCGTGGATCCCAATGGGGCCGCGGCACGCTCAGCGGATGAGACCTTTGGCGCGTTGGTGCAGAAGAGTTTGGTGGAGAAGAGTGAGGGGCCGGAGCAATTGGGGGGCGAAAAAACAATGAGAAAGTGGGCTTGTCGGAACATTACAACTCGCACTATACTTGAGATCATTTAGGAAAACGTTGCCACAGATTTGTTATGCTAAATCCGCTGTAATTACTTGACATAGCTCCATCTGTCTCAAGTGAAAAAACGATCATGGACACTGGTATTCCCTTAATTTAAGTGAATAGATGGAGATAGAGTGTTATAAGTGACGTAGAGTGAGATAGCACATGAGAGATGATCCCATTGGAGAGATTTTGTTGGATGAAATTCTATTTATTCTAGCAAGCTTCTGTACTTGCCAAATGCGAGAGCCATGACTATCTGACTTGGACATCATCAAGGTTATTGCCTTTGTCCACGATGCAACCCTCTGCCTTCATCCTGACAACAAAGGCAAAGCTAACCTTGGCAAAACCACTCGGCAAGACCTGACAACTACTCCGACGTTCAGGCAATAATGTTCACTCACTCAGGGTGGGCCATTAGGCCAACCATAGGTTCATTAAACCATGTCTGGTGGGGTTCAATGAACCAACCACTATGGCTAGCAGTGGTGGTTTTGGCCGCATGCGGCACCGGATTGGGTGGAACGGAGATATGTATCTTATGTAGCTGGCACGGCTTACCTGCATGAAGACATGGTCAGCCAAACCACCAGTGTAAACGTCTTGGCACCAGACTCCCAGAAAAGGCAAAGCAGACCCTCATTGTGGCAAGCCAGCCTTAGGTAATCAACATGAACGCCTCATTCTGGCATTTCAGTGCTGCTGCCTAGCAGTCCACTAATTTCTTGGCTGCTTAGATCGAGGCTCAGGACGAGAAATCGTCGCCATGCCAAATTTTAAAAAATTAAGAAAAACCCGCGTAAGGTGGGCTATTCAGTAGGATGGGATAGGATTACACTAGATGAAATCAATCAGTATATAGCCACTAGGCATGAGTGCATGGATCAGTTGTGGAGCGCAAAGGATTGCGGACTCAGTACTAGGTTTTGTATGATACTGTTGCGAAATTTCGCGAAATTTAGTTTTGGCGCTTGGCTGCTTTAGTAAAGGAAGTTGTTGATGTAACATCTTGCGAATTGACAGCGCTTGATTTGCAGCCACCATCATTCTACAAAAGTGTGGACTCAGCGTCAGACAGCTAGAAACCCTCAAGACTTGGCTGTGAAAAAGTAGCCTGCTGTGAAAGCTCAAGATTGACATCAGACAGCAAATCATCAATGGCAGAGCATAATCTTCAGAGATGAATTGGCCTCAATAATTCATAGACATTCTTTGTGAAGTTTTAGGGAGTATTTCTCTATGCGGTCCTGTTCCGTAATGTTCAAACTTGCAAAATAGGATGGTGATGGAAAGTGGCTTGTCATCTGTTACTACAGCGTAATGGTCGTGTATTCTCACCACTTCATTGTCTGTGAGATTTAGAAGGTGAGACTCTCCCAATGAAGCTCCTCTTTGCGCTTCACAGTTTTGTAGAGTTCAATGCCTTCTCTTGTAGCAATGGTCATACTATGAGCATTCTGTCGATCAGCGACATCAAGTGCTGCAGAGCCGCACTTCACCTCACACGTCAGGAACGGGAAGTACATGCGGTATGAGCTTATGTTTGGAGGTATACTGCAGATGACTCGAGCCTCGTTCCTGTCCATTCTCGCATGTTGATCTCAATAAGTCATCTCACATAGAGAATCGTTCAGAACTGTCTGCTCTGAGTTCAGCAATGTTTTGCACCTAGTCAGGCTCGCCTCTGTGGACCGGGGCGTTGTCCTGCATTGAAATTGTACCCTGCCTTATCGGTCAGTGCACTAGGTACCTGTAGTTCGGAACATGACTAAGCGTTGGTCTTCCTTCACCTCTAACGCCCCACGCCCCACACTTTCCCTCGCTTCTTACGACAATGTCACTTGGAACCTTTCATTGTGATATATGCGGCAGGGACTTGACTAAGCCCTACAAGGCTAGACATCTGAAGCGGTGCAAGCAGGTAAGCCCTGTCAGCCACAGACAAATCAGGTCATACCTAAGCACACTATGTGCAGACCACTTTCAAATGAGCAAGACCAGTCTCGACCAGTCTCAACTTGTCCAGGAACGTCTGCATCCAGAAAACGATTGAGGATATGTGTGAGAGAGAGCAGTGGGACCGCTCTGCATACTGTGAAGTGTGTTCTGTGTTTACGTAGTCCTTACACTGATACAACATTAGGTTCAATTGAGGGAGACAACAGCTTTCTTGGCCCCCGTAGAGAAAGAAGACGTGAAGCACTTTCTGTTCCGCTGCACCAGATGGAGTACGGAAAGAGCGCCCCTACGGCGGTATCTTACAGCAAGAGAAAGCGCCCTCTCCCTATGCCTAGGGGTTAAAGCGTCATCAGATCCAGAAAATTGGTTACCAGACATGACAGCTGTCAGAGTCACCATCAAATTTGCCCTGGACACTGGCAGGCTTGACCACCAACCAGGCCTAACGATAGGGCCTACCACTCCTCACTAATCGTCTCCTCTCCCACTAACATGCACCTCGTAGCCCCATGGCGCCTGCTTCGGCTGCTGACCATAGGACGCCGAACATTTGTAGAACCACCTCCAAAATGCGCCTACAACCTCACCTACGACTACCCGAGCAAATCAGGAGTAAATGAGCATGGAAGATAGCAAGGAAAAGACGTTTCAGTAAGGGCTCTTCATGGGGCATGGGCATAGCAATAGTCATGACAAGTTAATAGCGCTAGAGCCCTTTAGGCGTAGTGCCTCCGGGCGGAATAAATTACCTACCTACCTAGGTCTACGAAGTCTGTCTTGACATAGATCAAGTACATGGCGACGATGAGAAGGTTCGGGTGGTACCAGAGGTGTTCAATATTTAGGTCAGGGCTATAAGGAGGCCAATTCATAAGGGTTATGCCATGCTCTTCAAGCCACAGCTTCGCAGCGCCAGCGTTATGAATTGGCGCATTGTCGTGCATGAAAATGAGGCCGGAGGTCCAGATTCCAAGCAAATTGTCGTCCAATATCTTGACATAGGACTTCGCCGAGTACCCGTTCTTCTTACCCAATGGATCCCTTTCCATTTGGTTCAAGTTTGACCTCCCTCCACCCCAGAAAGCTCCCCACACCATCACAGACACATCCTTGCCCTTAGGAACAGCCTGAATGTTCTCCTTCTTCCACTTATCCACTGGGGTGCGGAACACCCACTTCCTGCTTTTGCCTGTGCCCCGCTCCACTGAACACTCGTCCGTCCAAATCACTTTTACCCAGTCATCGTCGGTCCAATCCTTCCGTTCTTTCGCCCAGGCAAGCCTCTTTGCTGCATCTTCCTCCCGCAGAAGTGGACAATCCTCTGCGCTCCACAACTGATTCATGTGCTTATGCCTAGTGGCTATATACTGATTGATTTGAGCTAGTGTAATCCTATGCCATTCATACTGAATATCCCACCTTACGCGGGTTGGTCTGAATATTTCAAAATTTGGCATAGTGACCATTTCCCGCCTTGAGCCTTGATCTAAGAAGCCAAGGAATTAGCGGACTGCTAGGCAGCAGCACTGAAATGCCAGAATGAGGCGTGCATGTTGATCACCTACGGCTAGCTTGCCGCAATGAGGGTCTGTTTCGCATCTTCTGGGAGTCTGTTGCCAAGGCGTTTTCGCTAGCGGTTCGGCTGACTACGCCTTCATGCAGGTAAGCGTGCCAGCTACGTACCTATGTCCGTTCCACCCAATCCAGTGCCGCATGTGACTGAAAATCACCAGTGCTAGCCATGGTTTAATGAACCTTTAATTGGCCCAATGCCCAAACGGAGCAACCTTGGCGACGCGGCTTCGGGAGGCCCTCCATAAAACATAGGAAAGTCGTGTACTGACCAAGCCTTGAATGGTTCTACCCGTGTCGTTTCACCCGTTTGCTGACGAATCTTTTTCTGTGAGCTTTGCGTGTACTCTCCTCATTTCTGTAGTGTCAATTAGCGCTTTCTGGTTTCGGGATCTGTGCGTTTGCGGGTCTCGCCAGATTTCTGCATTATACCCACAGTTGGCTAGAAACGGTATTCTTCCGGTGGTCTCGTTCCTGGCGCTGTTGTACACAAACTGTGCCATGGGTCATAACTGTACCCGGTTGTCTTCTTTTCAGTTAATAAAAATGTCGCAAGCATGTTCAACTGTCTGGTTCATTTGTTCGCTTTGTCCATCTGTCTGCGGTTGATAGGCTGTCAACATCTTGAGTTTGGTCCCGACCTCCGCTGTGAGCGTTTCCCAGAACTTGCTCGTGAACAGTTTGTCTTTGTCTGTGATACACTCCTTTGGTAGTCCGTGATTGCTGACTAGTTCTCACAGTGTTGTGTACGCTAGTATTGGGGCTGTCGCGGTTTCTCTGAACGGATTGAACATCGTGTATTTGGTTAATCTATCCACTATGGTCAAGATGCTGTATTTCACTCCCTATGCCGGATCTCTCGATGGTGTGGTAATTTGGTGATGAAGTCCATGATAACCGACTTCCACAGCGCATCCGGTGCGTCGAGTCGTTATAGGAAACGCGAAATTGACATGCTTGTCAAAGAAGAGAGGCATTTGAGATATGGATGAAGCGATGCAGACAGAAATATTTGCATTGAAACTAATATAATTTCTCTTAATATCCTTATCGCAGCAAGGGGACAGTGCAAGAAAATATTAATTTATCTGTAGCCGAAGCTCAGCACAGATCATGGAAATAACGAAATCACGTGAGCATGAGGCCGAGATCGTGCCGACGGCGGATGGAAATGCTGCCAGAAAGGAGGAGAGAATGCGAACACATGGGTGGCTTAGTATCAAGATAAAGCGCAAAGGACAGCATGCACTTAGACAGATTTAGCTCGGTCACCCGACTCTGCACCATATTCATTGTCTAGAAGTGATCCCTGGTCTGTGCACGGCCCTAGTCGAATGCACACCCCCCCACCAAAATACCCCACATTTCAAAAAATCAATAACTCCATGGATATGGATCCAATTGAGGCAGCTCTTGCTGCATTGAAATCGCAAAACATCCCTAATTACACTGCTACTGCGAAAAAATTCGGAGTCAATCGCACTACGTTGTCACGGCGCCATAGAGGCATTACGGCTCCTAGGGGTGCTACCGCTAGTTCTCTGGCCCTATTGTCGCCTGCGCAGAAAAGGTCTGTATAGACTATATCAATGAGCTTACCAAGCGAGGAATACCTCCTACGGCTCGTATGGTAGCCCGATTTGCTGCTGAAATCAGTGGAAAGCAGCCAGGAAAAAACTGGGTGAATCGCTTCGTTCGATCAGCAAAAAAGGAGTTGGCATCAATCTTTCTTACAGGCTTTGATCTAGTCCGAAAAAAAGCTGATAATATCTATCAATATGAGCGTTATTTTGAGCTAGTATGTGACCCCCTTAGACCCAAGTTCTATACTAATATAAGCCAGGTTGATGCCAAAATCGCTCAATACAAGGTTTTGCGCCAAAATATCTACAATATGGACGAAAAAGGCTTTCTGATAGGTGTCTTACAAAAGACTCAACGCATATATAGCGTGAAAGAGCTTAGGAAAGGTCTACTGAAAGGTGCAGGTCAAGATGGCAACAGAGAATGGATTACTATGATTGGTACAATTTGCATGGACGGAACCCCTATTCCTCCTGCAATTATCTACCAGGCTGATTCAGGTGATCTTCAGAACACATGGCTTGATGAATTTGATCCTAAAGAGCATTGCTGCTTCTTCGCTTCATCTTCTACGGGTTGGACCAATGAAAATCTAGGGTTATCCTGGCTTACCTGTGTGTTTGATGGCTCTACAAGGACCAAAGCTCGATTTGGCAATGCCTACCGGCTTCTATTTGTTGATGGGCACAACAGCCATATCAATATGAGGTTTCTAGACTGGTGTCACGACAATAAGATACTAGTAGCAGTGTATCCACCTCATTCTACGCATCGGCTACAACCCCTGGATGTCAGCCTGTACAGCCCCCTATCTTCATACTACTCGCAGGAATTGGATACCTGGATCTTTAAGACTGGAGGCTTATCTAGCATGACTAAAAGAGCCTTCTTTGGCTTATTTTGGCCTGCTTATCAACGAGCATTCACCGAAGAAAACATCCTGAGCGGATGGAGAAAGACAGGGTTATACCCTTTCAACCCAGCACTGGTACTAGATCAAGTTAGACCTGAAGAAAGACCCTCTTCTAGTACTACTGGGTCCTCTGCTATATCCAATCCTAATTGGAAGCAAGTCCGGAGCTTGATAAGGTCAGTAGTGCAGGGGGAGGTAGGAAAGGAGGTTAGAAGGCTTGAAAAGACGGTGGATGCTCTGTACGTTAAGAATGTGGCGTTGGAAGCAAGAGTAGCGAACCTAAAGACCACAGTGAACGTGGAAAAGGCTAAGAGAAGACGTGGCAAGGCTCTTATGATCAGAATTTGTGAGGAGGGTGAGGTTAAGGCTATGTTTTATAGTCCTAACAAACTACAGGCAGCTCGGCAGCGTCTACAGGAGGAACAGCAGGAAAAAGACGCTGCGGAAGCTCAAAAAGAAGAGGAAAAGCGGCGAAAGCAGCAAGTGAAGGAAGAAAAGCAACTGTTGATTGCTCAGAGGAAGGCAGCACGTGAGGAAACACGTATTCAGCGCGAGGCGGACAAACTGCAAAAACAGCGATAGCAACAGGAGGCTATGGAACAGCGAAAAATAAACAAACAGCTTGCAGCGGAGGCTCGGAAAGCAAAACAAGATCAAAGAATTGATCGGGCAAGGTCAAAGTTGCAACAAGAAGAAACAGATACAGCGAATGCGGAAAATCAGAAAGAGGAGGTTCAAATCAGGTCTTCGCGATTCGGCAGGCAAATTAAGCCTTCAAAGCAATTTCATAGATAATTTGAATTGATCAAAGGCTTCTAATTGATCTGTTTAAGCTCCTATTAAAATATGAATTTATTTGAATAAGTGGTGGTTGAGTAAATATGGTCGGAAGTAGGGTGGGTGTCAGGTGGGGGGGTGTGCATTCGACTAGGGCCGTGCACGGACCAGGGATCACTTCTAGCATATCATTATATTGTTCAATTTTCTAGAGAATTTGACATCAAGCTCCCTGACTGTCTGCTTCAACCTTGCCGCTCGGGCCTTCAGCTTCACTATTTCCTGCTGGAATTGTTTGACACAGCAGGCATGGCACATGAGTCTGTCCTCAAGGTCCCTATTGAAATCAGAATGAGTACTGACTTGGGTATGAAGAAGCTTACGCAACAGTCAGAGACGACTTCCTGCTGGCTGGGTGATCCTGTTGATTATGAGACTGTCTGTATTGGTGGTTGCCACATGGGGCAGGCGCTGCCAAGCCAGCTGTGTTGTAGTCATGATAGCTTGGTGCAGGTGTCAAGGTAATATCACTGGGTGTATAGTCAATACTGGACCACATGGCCGGCGTCTGAGTAGAGTTGAAGTGATTGTGTTGAACAGCTGCTTTCTGGCACACCCGCGGTCAACCCTCAGCCCCGGCCCGCAAATGCAGGGCGTCGTTCGTGATCGAAAGAGGAACACAACCTCATTATACTGGAGCAGACCAGAAAATGAGAACAACAGCAAGAGGATGAAAACCAGCAAGAGGATGAAAACCAGCAAGAGGATGAAAACCAGCAAGAGGAAGGACGCCAGCCAGAGGAAGAACAACAAGAAGCGGAAGAACAACAGCGGAGAGGGAGGGGAGGGGGATCACGAAGGATGCAGAGGAGACGGAGGATGTCGATGCGAAGGATGCAGGAGGATGCGGAGAAGGAGAGGATGTCGAGGAGGTCGAGGCGGCGAAGGCGGAGGACGTCTCTATTCGAATGGATCGATTGGAATCTAATAGTCAACAGATATTAGCGTTACTGCAAAGCAAAAGGGATGGACCAAATCTAGACAATCAGATAAGTTTCCCAATGTAGGAGGCCGCACTAGAAAGTCACTTCCAGATGCATTGTTACCCTGTAAACACGTATAACATTTAGTTAGTAGGACAAATATCATGTAATGTCAAACCACACGCTGTGACCGGTCCAAGGTTGATTGCTAAACGCATTTGACAGCCAAAGGTTCTAGGTATTGCGAAATGCTTGCTTCATTTCACTGTTGAAGGTCTGAGTCAAGACTCTGACACGACTCATAGCAGATATCTGAAACCGCACTAGGACAATGATCTGGTCCATATGCCAGATTGCATCCGGCGTTTTATTTTACTAAATCAACTGACCAATTGCTACAAACATCAAGGAAGCCGCCGTCTACAGGGTACAGTACCACGTCAAAAGTCTTCGCGAGTGTCCTGTTTACCACCAAAAGTCAACATCATTAGTGCAGCATAACTCAAAACTCTAGGCAGGCCAAAAGATCTAATGCCATGTTCTTGTCACCCTTAGGTAGAATCTTATCAAATAAACACCCAGACGGTGTGGTCCTTCGCCGGGTTTTTGCCCTATTCTTGTGTTCCTGTGGTGCGATGGCGCTCGAGTATGCAGCGATAGTGCTAGCGGTGATATGAGATGTCCTTCCATGGTTCATTACAGACACCACCACAGTGATCAACCAACCCATACATGGACAGTATCATTTCACCCGTTCATTGCAAGACTTCTGGTGCTTACGCAAGTCTACTCACATGAGTAACACTTGGCAAATATCCCCAGTAAAACCACCCGTCTTACACATCACGACCAACACGCAAAACCCCGACTTTTTCTACTTTTCTTCCTCCCATACTAGCTATTGATCTTCTTTATCGTATCTACCACAGTTGAAGCATGATGCAGCTGCACAAGCACCCCGAGGAGATTCGGAGCAGGTTTCTGGGTCTCAACGGCGTCAACGGCGTCGTTGTCACACCTTTTCAAGTCTCACCTTATCGACCTCACCTTACCTTGCATTACCTTGCTTTACCTTACCTAGTCTGATTGTGCAAAGGCTTGCCTGTGTGCTCAGGGACGGTGTAGCTGTGAGGCCTCAAATATGCCTGCTCCAGCAGTTATTTGTATCGGACGATTGACCATATTACCATACATGAAAAGAGAATAACTCGGGGCCTTTGGGAGGTTTGCGCTAAGCCTGATCAGGCAATATCTGTATGTGTCTAGTCCTCAGCGCTAAGCCGAATTAGGCTCGAATCCGACAATTTGTACCTTCTTAGTAAGCAGCACAAGAAAGCGTTATGCCTGGCCTCGCTGTCTTCCTTGGCTGCACATTGTTAATTGACTTCTTGCGACAGATGGGTAATGGTTTCAATAGCAACAGCTACTTCATCCTTCTGCTCCTGATGCTGCTGTACTGACTGCTTCGCTTTGCTGCATACGTGTTAACAACCTCACAACTTCTCCAGTCAGCACAGTAATATTTGCTGAAGTATCTTATGAAGCGGCATTATGAGTTGGAGAACAAGTGACACGCTTGGTTACAGCAGACATGATGTCGATACCAAAATGCCAACAATACGTGCTCGAATAAGCAATGGAGACGCAGAGTGAGACTAGTCAAGCGTAAGGTCACACTTGAGTCAAGAAGTGAGATAGGCTTGGCTGACAGCAATAGGATCAAGGGATATGGAGTTGAGTAATTGCTGAGCTCAAGGTCACCTTCTCAAACAATCTGTGCACTCGCAAAGAAACTCCATGACTGGAATCCAGATTGGTATCTAGCCTCACGGTCATTCACGCATGATGAGACCAATTAAGAGACAGTGAAGTGTCACTAAAACCTTTTAACTTCTGATTGGCAGACAGCCATGAGGGTGCTAATGGAACTGAAAGCGGGAATTTTCAAGCTTACCCCAGTTAGGTACAAGCATTCACAATTTCTTACTGACATACAATGGAAGCATTAGCTACTTAGATCCCGCAAGACCGAGTGTTTCAAGACCTGACTAGTACCTCCGTCACCAGGTTCAGTAAGCATCCATTCTCGCTGCATTTCCATCACGACACGAGTGGGTGAAAGTAACCCAAGCCGGTACACGGGAATGGGAGGCTGAGAAGAAAGATTGGTTCGGAAAGTTATAGTCCTAGAGAAATTACTATAATGATTGAGAAGGATCTCATATCCAATATCAGTATCCGCTAGAACACTGTTGCATGAAAATCTAATTGATCAACAGTTGGTGGAGCATCGTTCTTTTAAGAGATCTCTGGAATGACAGCCGTAAATATGCACGGGACTAACTCAAGGAACTATGCATCCAGACCACTATGTCCTCCAATATACTTTCCCTCATACTCTACCATTGAACTTGTAGCAGCTCTCACTCTCTTTGTCTATTCTTGAGCTCTGCCCTCAGATTTCGCTTTCTATAGACTTCCCTAAACTTCTTCATAAGTCCAGCTCCATTCAAAGTCCCGTCTACCTACTACCGCTGCTGTCGTAAGAGCGGTAACTTCTCCACCTGCTGTACCTGTAGCAATAATCACGTTAACAGCGGTTCCACCCAAGGTGCGCTCTGGCACCACCCCAAAAGACTTCCCACTTCAACAAGACCAAAAGAAGCCTTCGATCCTGCCGCTTGTGCTGCCAGCGACCAAACCCAGTGCACTGAGGCCACAACTTTGACATTTTCTGGGAACTTGTGTCTGCCACTCTACCAAACTCAAACAGTGGGTACTTGTTTCTGGTAGAAGGTACAACATAAGCATCTACATGGTTGCCATCTGGAGGTCAGGGGCCAATTTGCCCCTAAGGACTTATACCCACCGTGCATGCCCTTTACTCTTGCTCGTAGCTGCTTCTTTATATATTTGAGGCTCATTCCGGAACACGGTTCCATATCTTCGTGTTTCTTGTTACTTCGAATCCCTGCACCAGCAGCGTCCAGGAACACCTTGTGCGCGGCCAATACGGCGATGATATGTTGCTAGGGCTTGTGGGTAGTATACCTTGCCAGCACAGTGTGTGTGATCGAGCGTTTCTTCTGGCTTTTTCGTTCAGACATAGGGCTACCCGCTCCATTCTAACGTTTATTCCTTTCAGTTCGTGTGGGGCATGTGTAAACGTCGGTCGGAGCGAGAATAATCTGATCCGGGTTAGGGATACACCTTTAGGGCTTTAGGGTTTGCAGCTCTGGTGCACCTTCAGCATCACCGCCCAATCCCATACCGGAAAGAACAGTATTTCCCAGTGGCTCAAGATATTCGACACACCTTGCGGCCGAGAAATTCCCACTGAGTCTATGACAACAGGTTTTCATTTGGTCTAGGTAGCCTGCATCGTGCCCATGACCATCCTCTAAAGTTCTAGGAGAGTGGGTGCTCCCTTTGCCAAACTTATTCACTGTCATTGTTCTCGTCACCCAGTCCTTCTGCGCAGATTGCCTGATCAACAAAAGTCTGCTCTCGTATAACCAACGTCGTCAAGACTTGCGCATCCTCATATACGTTCCCTGCAACGCTTTGCGCATTCATACACTGCCTCCCACATGCGCTTGGGTTTCCCTTATGAACAGAGATCCCACGTGGGCAGACGTACACCTTTTTTGTCTGCCAGCGGGGATAATGCTTCACACATTCATCTGTGCTTCGAGTTTCCGACCAATTTGTCCCTTCAAGTACGTCCGCGGAGTACCGGATCTTTATCGCTTGAGTAACCTTTTGCTCTTAAGCCAATGCTCTAGGCGTGAAATCTGAAAATATTTTGCCTCTTCCCAAAGGGCGAGATATAGAGCGTGATTGTGGCCCTTCGCATTATCATAGAAGATAGGAAGCACCACCACGTCGGACATAGCGTAGAATATGCTCGAAGAGATCGGGATCCGCATCAATAAAAAAAAAGCCATCTGCGTCCGCATTATCCCAGCGCCCTGAGAATAGTGCGGCAAAGAAAGCGCTTTCTTGTCTCATTGTCTCTGCCGTAGTCATAAACCGCCGTTCTCCAACTTGGAGGGTAATGGACCTGCGTTGCTATTTTGGAGGGAGCCGGTTTGGGGTTTTGCGAAATCAGTTTTCAAAGCCTTCGCTTAGCCATGAGGGGTGGGGGTCGGACCGGGGTTGTGCTTGGCATTCTGGGAACAGTGCCGCTTAAACGGCGACGAAACCAATGTAAAGTCCTCTGCCTATGACTGCTAAAATTACAAAAGTATGTCATCTCAAAGGTCGGCTTTATAACGTGACGTGTATTCCCTGCAGTCTCCCACCCTCTCAAGGAACTCTTCCATCTCCATAACCCTGAGAGCCCCATCCTTGTCCAGAATGTCGCCTTTTGCTTCCTTAACCTTCGTTGCAACATCTAGATTCAGCTCCCTGATTTATCGATACACTTTATCCCAGCATTTGTGCGACACGCTAAGCCTGAACGACCTGGTCTCTCGCTTATATTACCTCAGCCCTGATATAGTTAGCTCTGCCACGTGAGAATCTCATGTGATGGGCCTGTGCATACCAGGCAACAACAAGGCAGTCACCGCGAGAATACTCTGTTGAGAGTGCTATGATCTCATCGATCATCTGGAATTCCTTGATACATGCTTTGGTGGAATGCCGCGTTAGGTGACGGGACTACAGCTGTGAGCTCTGCGGTCCGCCAAAGTGAAAGAGATTGATGTCTGGAAGCAGAATGCCTAAGATTCGATTGCCATTCGTTTACGGCTTTATGGTGGGGAGATACGGCCCGGGTTGGGGACTATTAGTAAGCCCGTTCGGATAATGGTGTTAATCCACTCCGCTTGCCTAGCCAAATAGTCAAGGTAAACAAACAGACTCCCATATAATCCTGTCGTCGTCATAATCATCACCACCGTCATCATCGTCACAGCTGCAACATGGCCCAACAGTCACCGGATTACAAACAACTTTTTTTTGAAGAGCAACGCAAACGCAAAGAAGAGCAACGCAAACGCGAGGAAGCAGAGCGCGCCCAGAAAGAAGAGCGACGCCGCCGTGAAGAGGCCGAGCACGCCGAGGAAGAGCAGCGAAAGAAAAACCGCGAGACAACGTTGCCCGAGTTCCTCGACGCCTGCCATGTCCATCTCTACTCGGGTCTCGCCGTTCAAACAAATGCGACGATGTCGACACAAGGCGATCCTTCGAATGCAAACAACAAGGTTCGTCCCGAAAGGATACAAGCATGGGACGATTTCCCACTGCGGCAGGAGGCAATCTGGAACGAGCTCATGGGATCGGACTTCATGCTGGAACGGCACTTCACCCCGCTGCTCGCCTTGGAAGTGTCTGGGAGGGCTGTTCGTAAGAGAATGATGGGTTCTGAGCTAGACTTGCACTCCTTTGAGCGTAACACCGTTGAGGACCACATATCATCGGTCATCGAACAACTCTATCGCAGTCCGGCACTTAGGAGGAAGTTTCACCTGAAGGGGTCAGTGAGGTTCGAAAACCATGCCAACACTCTCAGCTCGGAACAGCAGATGGAGGAGGACATGCAACAGATGAGTCTCTCTGAGAACCCGCCACGGCGATCAGCCCGCCTCTTAGCTCAGGCCAAGCGAACGAAGCCGCCAGCCCTGACTGAATCAACGGAGCCGGTGGCCGTAACAGCAGCGAGGGCAGCAAGATCCACCCATCCTCGTGCAGACCAGTTCTGCGTGTACAACACTTCCGATGGGGCTCAGGATACGGAGCATCGAGTCGCCGCCTTCGTTGCCGAGTACAAGGCTCCACACAAGCTACCCCTCGGCACCATCTACGAGGGTCTCGGCGACATGGAACTTGAGGAAGTGGTCCACTGCCGCGAGACGGACGGCCGGCAGGACCACTTTCGTCGCCTGGTTGCCGCAGCCATCACTCAGGCCTTCTCTTATATGGTCCAGGCTGGGCTGGAGTATGGATACGTTTGCACGGGCGAAGCGTTCATATTCCTGCGGATGCCTGATGATCCGAGAACGGTGTACTACTTCCTATCCGTCCCAAAGGGCGACGTGGGGGAGACGACTAGATGGGCACCGGATTCGGACAGGGATAATCGGTTGCATCTGACCGCTGTCGGACAGGTGCTGGCATTCACCCTTCAGGCGCTGAAGACTCCGCCTCGAAATCAGGAATGGCGGACCGACAAGGCGGCTCAACTGAAAATCTGGGAGTTGGTCTACGACGATCCGCTAGATCCGAACGATTCAACTCCTATACTCAATGTGCCTTCATCGGAGTACCAACCACCTCGTCAGACCGATTTCCTTCGCATGTCACCCGTCCGGCTACGACAGAGATCGGCTTCAACCAGTTCTCCCGGCTGTCATCCGCGGCAAGATCAGAGTCAGCCCGGTGATGACGAGTTTGACCCAGGTGATCCAGATACCCCAAGCCGACCATCTCAGCACCGCTCATGTCAGCCTCTGTCTCAAGCCCCGGACCCCGCTGGCGGAGCGTCACCCGGTCGCGATTCCCGCAGTAAAGGCAAAGGTAGGCAATACTGCACTCAAAAGTGTCTCCGTGGCTTGGTGGAAGGGAGCCTGCTTGACGAGATGTGTCCCAACGTGCGAGACCACGGGGAAGGCCGCCATCAGATCGACCGACCCACCTTCCTCGATCTCATGCGCCGTCAACTCTCGCAAAACTTGGATACTGACTGTAAGCCAGTGGGCTTGCGCGGATCGCGAGGGGTCCTGTTCAAAGTCAGGTTGACGTCGCACGGATACACTGTAGCCGCCAAATGCACCCCCATCGACTTTATCGCTCACCTGCGACATGAGGCTGCCATCTACGAGCGCCTCCGACCGATCCAGGGGATCCACGTGCCGGTGCATCTGGGGAATGTGGATCTTGTCCGTCCGTATTTCTATGAGGGCATTGCGGAGATCGTTCACATGATGTTCCTCAGTTTCGGGGGAACACTCATCTCTCAGCACATCAGCGCCAACAACAGGCCAGACCTGATTGAACGGGTTGGGCGCTCGATCCAGGCCATCCATCGGCTAGGGGTGTTGCACCGAGATGCGATGCCTCGTAACATGCTTTGGAATGAGGAGGTTCGCCAGGTGATGGTGATCGACTTCGAACGGGCAGCGGTTCCGAAACTGCGGGCTGTATTGGGAGTTATGTCGCCGAATCGGAAGAGAAAGCGGGTGATTGAGGGCGGCCTGAACAAGCAGCCGATAGATGGCCGTGGTGAGTTTGTGCGGGAGATGCAATGGGCGATGATCGAACTCAGCTGGTTAAAATAACCTCAAGGCGTGTTATGGTCTCACTCTCTGGGCTCGAACAGCAGACTCGCCGCGCTCGCCATATTGTGCGGATCAAGGGGTTGCCATGACACAACGTCTCTTGTCGTGTCCGCATTGCACATGGCTTGGTGAAGAGCCTTATCGACATAGGTACGCTACCCAAATATGCCATCCACACACCACCCTATCCCTCTACAACCCAACCCGACTTCACCTCCCTACCCTCATCTCCCCCTCCAGAGTATTGATGGTGAAGGGGTATCATTTGTTCATCTTATCTAAGCGCCGATTTGTTGGACACTAAAGGAGTCCCCTTTTCGATTATCAAGACTAACATGCCTTTCAAATGGTGAAATGCTCTACGCGCCCAGTCTCAACGACTTAGTCTTTCGCTTGTTCCACCTTAGCCCTGATATGTTTTAGCGGCTACTTCTTTAAGTAGGTAATTAGAATCATCGTCGTACGCTTCCGACCAGACGTCGCCGTTGAATCTGCGTGTGCCTCCTCCTCTTATCCACAGCGACTTGCATGAGGTTGAGCCTCATTCCTCCTTGCTGACGTCGACTGCTAGGATGATGTCGCCTGCGCCCCCGAGCATTTTGATCGCCATCCCTCCAAAAAAATGGCACATTCTTACTCATCAGCGCGTATATAGGTATATAGGCCCCCGCAATTGATGCAAATCCTTCAATCCAGAGCTGGTATTAGGCACAAATCCCAATAACGCTCTAGCCTCTCCGACATTCTGATAGGTAGCCATTCCAGAATCTCAAGAACCATTGTGGATTCCAGAGATCTCAGGCTGACCACAGAAATGATTGCGTATTCGTATGTTTGATGGACTGGCTTTCTGAGGAACTGACCGGGTCTCCAAGAAGAAAGGAGTTGGCCGGGTCTCCAGCGGAACATCTTCGCTTCAATGCTGTCAAGCGTAGACACAACGAACCATAAAATCCTCAGGAGTACCCTAGCGCATGCCGAGGGAACTCTGGCAGTATGCATCTCATCTCTCCTTTCACAGACGATTATCAGAGGGATGGTAGACGATCATCATAGATAGAATTTATAATCACTCCTATTGTGGTCTCTTTTCGTTCGCTGAATTGCCTACAAACACAGTTCCCTTTGGTCAACAAGCACGGCAATCTCCTTATACCTCTATCAATGGTGAAGTTGAGAACACCAGACGAAGGCTCTAGTTGTTTTTGCTATCTCTGTAATGCGCTGCACAGTCAACATTCTAAAGCTGCCCCATCAGCCTCTCCCTCCAATCTCCCGGAGGTGGTAGTGGCCCGTTTTAATTTCAGTGTAATACATACTTGTCAAGCAAGGTAAGTTACATACAGCAGCCTGAAAATTCTTGCTTTCAGAGCGTGTGACCGAATAACTCATATCGTAGTAAAGATGTTCAGCTCATGGCATTGGTCCGGCTGACAGCTTCTGAACCAATATGACAAATTTTTGAGTGGGAATGGTGAAAAGCCTTGTGTTGATTCACGCAATATTATGACGGCCTCCACAAGTGGGGGCATTCATAGTTGGGACCAACGACTGGCCTCCCATAATCGGCACCACAACCGGCATCCGCAATCGGCAGCAACTGGGAATACTCCACAAAAAGACCGCAGCACTTTAAAGTATCCCACTCTCTGTTGAATGCTTTGACCCAAGTGAATGGACAACGAGCCTTTGATACTTCAAATTACTACTATCACTCTTTCGGAGAGGCACAACCGACTGGATCATTTGTCAGCGCTTCATCAACGCTGTAGCAGACGAAATGTGTCTCATAATTGTCACATCGACCTGCGAAGACTCTTCCTCCACGCGGTGCAGGCTGGGAACCTGAAAGGCTTGCCTTTCAGAGCTAATAGAGTCACCGGTCGAGCTGTGGTTGTCGCAGTGCAAGGTGCCACGGTGG
>JAABVA010001073.1_pt1 | contig 30368 bp, 22 predicted proteins | sample 5560331 | NCBI WGS metagenome assembly JAABVA01 (sample SAMN12812661, study PRJNA571458) | rock metagenome | isolation source: Antarctica rocks | place: Antarctica: Victoria Land, Mt New Zealand sud | collected 2016-01-07 | reverse complement strand
ACGACGACCGCGCGCTCGTGCGGCAGCTACACGACGAGCATGTGACAGGGAGGGCAACCACCGTGAAGATCACCGTCATTGGCCGGCCCGGCACGGCCATCGAGCAGGGCCAGGCCGTCGTCCTCGCGCTCGTGAGCGCGAAGGTGCCGGACCTGCCCAAGGGCCTGCCGGAGCCGCCCGACGGCACGCGCTACACCGTCTTCGTCGCCCGCAAGCAGTGGGCGAAAGTGGCCGAGGCGCTGGCCGCCGACCCGGAGGACGCGGCCATCATCGAGGGCTACGCCGCCCTCGACCCGCGCGTGGAGGGCATCGCCGTCTACGCCACCAGCGCCACCACCAAGCGCCTGCAAGCCGCCAAGCGCGCGACCCCACCGGCGACGACACCGTGAGGGCCGCGCGCCCGACGCGCGGCCCCTGGTAACGCACGAGCCCAATGGTTACATGGGGGCGCAAAGATCACATCCCGCGCTTCCGCGATGCCGAAAGCATTCGGCGAAAGGCTTTCACATGGGAGGCACGATACGAACGGTGCTTTGGCTAATGTCGCGATCCGCTCCGCCATGCCCACGCCCCTTTCCGCATGATCTGCAGTTACGTACGATCTGCGCGTTAGCCGCCGACGAGAGCAATGAGGATCTGCTCTTGGCTCAGTAGATAGTTATGCGAGAGCACAGCGACGGAGTAGTCGATCAAGATCCATCAGGGGTAAGCCGCGCCGGTAGGGCCGGCAGTACTCTCGCGTACGATCAACTGGAAGGGCGGCTGGATGAGCTCTGATGGGACGGTACGCGAGCCGTTGACCCGTCCAAGTAGGATGGATACGGCCAGTCGCCCAATCTCGACTTTGTCAGGGGCGATCGTGGTCAGACGTGGCGCCGCGTAGCGCCCTTCCTCAATATCATCGAATCCCACAACAGCCACGTCGTCAGGCACGCGATAACCCGCGTCCTGTAACACCCGCATCGCTCCCAAGGCGACGAGATCATTGAAGCAGAGCACAGCGTCGGGAGGGTGCTCTAGCGCAAGCAAGCGACGCATGGACTCTATACCCTCCATGCGGCCATGGCGCGTGGTGGGCGTAGAGACAATGAGGCTCTGATCGATCGCGATTCCTGCCTGCGTCAACGTTTCCGTGTACCCTCTCAACCTGAGGCGAGGTGTATCACCACGCTCCTCCCGGAGGTCGACCGCAGCGATGCGTCGTCGTCCAAGACCTAAGAGGTGTTGCATAGCAAGGCGCGCCGCGGCCACATTGTCTATCACCACATGATCGTAGGGTGCGCCAAGTAGGCGCTCGCCCAGGAGGACAATGGGCACGTTGATATCTGCCAAATCCTCGATCTCCAGGGAGATTGGGTTGAGAATAACCCCATCAAGCAAATGGCGGCTGAAGCCACTCGCGATAAGAACTTCGCTAGCGCGTCTTCCCCCCGTATGCTCGATGAGCATGGCATGCTGGTGAGCCTCCGCTGCCTCGACCACCGCAGTGCTAAGGGCAGCAAAGTACGGATTGATGAGGTCGGGGATAGCCAGGGCGAGCACGCCAGCCTGTCCTTTGCGCATGTGGCGTGCGGCCACGTTAGGGCGATAGCTTAGCGCCGAGATCGACTCAAGGACACGGTCTCGTGTCTCCACGCTGACCTCAGAAGACCGATTGTTGACCACATTGGACACAGTCTTGAAGGAGACGCCAGCATGCTCAGCTACATCTTTAAGCGTCGGAGTTTCAGTATGTTTCACATGAAAGATCTTTGCGCCGCCGATGCGTCAAGTGCGTGACCTCGCACCGGACACACATCGCCAACGGCTTTCCCCCTATTCTATCTCACTGCCCGTCTGTGCCACTACGGCGAACCCTCATCAGGGTACGCCTCTCGATTGTGATTGTAATCGCTATCTCACAATCGCGGGGCACACTCCTCTCATTACCCCCTATCTTTTTCGTGAAGGATAAGGGAATCAATGACGCAAGGGCGCGGTATGATGATGGCCGCGCCCCTGCGCCGCTCGACACGTTATTGATCCGCCAGGGCGTTAATCTCCTGCTGTGATAGGACACGGTTGAACATCCACACGTCATCTATGGCGCCGCTGACGAAGTCCGCGCCCGTTCCATTGAACTTACCGCGTCCGATGACGGTGTGCAACGGCGCTCGCCAGGCCGTCATATACGAAACGGTCTGTTGTAGGGCGCCGTTGACATACAATGAGATGTTTTTCGCTCCCGCGTCGTAGACGCCGACGAGATGGTACCATGTCCCCGTTGTCGGCGTGGCATTCGCCATGGCCCGCGTGGAGGTAGCCGAGCTATTGTCGGAGGCGAGGGCGCTGAAGGCAAACCGGCCGCAGGACGCGCAGTACTGCAGGAAGAAGCCACTGACGTTGTTGCCGTCGATGCTAGCAAACGTCTGGAAATTGTTCGTGGAGTTCAATTTAACGTATCTTATCGAAAAGTCGGGGACTACGCCGCAGCGAGCGCCCGACTGGAGGGAGCTTCGGCCGCGCGTTGGGTGATGAGGGCGGCCAGGGAGGGCAACCGGTTGGCGCCGGAGAGACGGTCGTAGAGATAATGGGCCACATTGACGCCGAGCGTGGCCGCCGTCTGCGTGATCGTGCCGAAGATGTCCCACGCCGTGATGCCCGCGCGGCTACGCGGGCCGAAGCTGACATCACGCTTGCGCACACGGTGGCGGGCACCCAACTCGGCGGGGTTGTTATGCAGGGGAACCTCCGGATGAGCGAGCACGCACAGCAACGCCTCTTTCTTGGCGGCGGTTTTGGCGATGCGCTCGTCGAGGTGCCAATAGCCGGTGCGGCGGGCGAAGAGGGCATCGAAGGCCGCGTCCAGGCGCGTCCGCTCCCTCACTGTGGGTGCCGCGCGGTACGCCTGCAGCTCATGATAGTAGGCCCAGAAGTCGGTCAGGAACGTTTCGACCAGCGCCCGATGGTGCGCAAAGATAGGGGCGAGCTTCTTAAAGTGCCGCCCCGCGTGGACCCAGCACAGCGCCAGATCCGCCGTCACGCCCTTGAATTGGGGCGCGTCGTCGCAGACCAGGATCTCCACCACGGGCACGTCCTGCTGCACCCGGTAAGCCCCGATCGCTGCTGCATCCAAGACATGTGCCCGCTGTTGCGGACCAAGCCGCGGCACATGCTCCTCCAACAGCGCCCCGAAGGTGTCCGCGTCCAGATCCATGCCCTGGGGCAGCCGCCCTAGCGCGGTCACGACGGCAGCGGGCAGTCCATGCGCCGCCAGGAAGGCCCAGGCATAGTGGTTCAATTGGTAGGTGCGCGGGGTGCCCAGCCGCAAGACATCGAGGACGGCCTGCCGGTCCGTGCGCGGCGTGGTGCGATAGAGGGTGTAGAGGGGGCCGCACAGGATAGGGCACTGTTCCTCCACCCCGTCGACCCGCGTGCTCGTGTCATCCAGGTGCTGGTACGGGCTGCTCGCCCGCCCCGCCCGCGCGATCTCCGCATACTCCGCTGCGAAGACGGGTTGGTCGATGAGCAGGGTGGACAGATGCGCCGCCGACATCTGGATACCGACACTCCGCAGCATCTCCAGGATCTTCGGCTCGCTCATCTGCCCTTGATAATAGAGTTGCAGCGCCAAGGCTTTGAGCCCCGGCCCATAATGCCCCTGCTCCCGATAGTCGTCCGGCAGCGGCGCTTGGTAGCTCCGCCGCGTGCTCGCCGCGTACCAGCGCGCACAGCGAAAGAGCACCGTGTCCGTGTGCAGCGCCACATCCTGCACCACAAACTCCGCATAGCCCTTGCGCTCCGCATCGGATGGGAGCAGCGCCGGGTCCACCTCCCGCTCCTCGGTCCGGTCGATGTGGAGGAGGGGCCGCTTGTCCACCCGCGGACGTGCCGGGCGTCCGGTGCCGCGTTCGCGCTCGCTGGCATGATCGGCGGCCACCCGTTTCGAGGGCAGGATCGTCGGCGCGCCCTGCTCCCCTTTGAGCCGGTTATTCTCGTCGCGCAGCCGCTGGTTCTCCGCCCACAGCGTCGCGATCTCGGTCGCCTGCGCCTCGATCACGTTGCGCAGCAGATCCAGGATGCGCCGCGCCTCCGGGTCCGTGACTCCGCTCAGGTCTAGGTCGTCCAGCATCCCTGCTTTACTCCACCGCGCGCCGACTCATTGGTCCCCGTATACCTGCCCCCGTGTTTTTGAGGTGATACCGGTTCTCCCCCACTATTGTGGGGACATTGCTGAATACTCAGCGTGATGCATCGCAGACGTACGGTTCACCCCCACAGGGTGAGGAGAGACATCACTGTTTCTAGGATACTGATTATCGTCTCTAATCTACCAGCTATGATGAGGATGTGTCAGGATTCAGAATCCGTTGTGTTCGGCGTTTGAAAGTGGCCCCGCTGCGGCGCTTGAAAGTGGCCCCATCTAAGGTCGTGTACCGTGCTCGCCCGACAAGCCGTCGTGGCGATGATGGGTTGGCTTTTTTGTACGTCCCAGCCGTCCGCGTGCGGCATGCACAGGTGGCCCCACCCGCTCATGCGCACATCTTCTTTTCCCAGTAGTGGACCCCGCGGCGCGCCGCGACCATCCCGCGTGAAAATAGGGCGGGGCAGAAGCGTCAGCGGCGGCTATTTTCAGACGAGTTGGCCGTCGCCTCCCTCCCGTTTGCGTGGTGCGAACCTGTCCATGGGTTCTTTCTCCCCCTGGGGGGCTGTGTCGTCGGCGCGCCCTACCGGCTCATCGGTCCATGTCCGGGTCGTCGACGGTCTCAAGGAAGGCGTGGGCGAGCGTGTGTAGACGCGCCTGGGTCACCGCCGACGCGCCGCCGACGTAGGCCTTGTGCAGGTGACCCGCCACCCGCCGATAGGCGATCCAGTAGGCGCCCCCATGGGCGCGCCGTTCTTTGCGCACCGTCATCATGGCGACGATGTAGCCCTTGGCGGGATCGACGATGGGGTACGCGAAGCGGGTCGTCGTTGCCGCGTCGAGCCAGGCGTTCCAGGGCGGCGTATCGAGCCACACCCGCTCGTCGCCGGGCTGGGGGCCGTCGATGTAGGCGCGGTCCTCCCACGCCAGGACCCACACACGGGGCGTCATAGCACTCATCGTTGGCCGCTCCTTTCGGCCAAAAAGGTACCCAACATCGTCCCCTCCCGCCGGCGTGGCCGTCCCACGCGGCGTGCTGGCCTCGTGCTGACCGATGCTGTGGCGCAGCCGGAAGCTTTGGCCAGCGAACTGGAGCACATGAGCGTGGAACGCCAGGCGATCCAACAAGGCGGCGGTGAGGCGCTGGTCGCCGCCGAAGAGGCTGGTCCACTCCGCGAAGGGCACCGTCGTGGTCACGATCAGGCTGACCTGGTCATGCACCACGGACAAAAAGCTGAAGAGCAGATCCGCGCCGGCCTTGGTGAAGGGGACGAAGCCCACCTCGTCGATGACGAGCAGGTGATGACGTAACAAGGCACTCTCGAAACGTCCCAGCCGATGGGCGGCCTGCGCCTCGATCAGGTCGTTGGTCAGGCCGGCCGCCGTGTAGAAGCGTACGCGCTGCCCCTGTCGACACGCCTGCACGCCCAACGCGGTCGCCAGGTGCGTCTTCCCGGTGCCGATCTCGCCGGCCATCAGGATGTTTTCCTGGGCGGTGACGTAGCCGCCCCGCGCCAGGTCGAGCACGAGGTGACGGTTGAGGTGCGGCATTAAGGAGAAGTCGTACTGGTCGAGCGTCTTGACGGTGGGGAACTTGGCCGCGGCGAGGCGTCGCTTCTGCATGTTCTCGTCACGCTGCGCCAACTCCGCGTCGAGCAGCGCGCGCAAGAACCCCTCATAGGAGAGGTTGCGCTGGGCGGCGTCCTGGGCCACCTTGGGGTAGCGGGCCAGGACGACGGGCAGGCGCAGGCGGCGCAGGTGCTCCTCCAAGAGCAGCGTCTGGGCCGTGGCGTCGGGGCTGGGTGTCGTGGTCGCGGTCATGGACAGACCTCCTCATACGCAAAGAGCCGGTCGAAGCGATGGGGGTCGGGCAGCGCGATCTGGACCTGCGCCAGGCGCGTGAGGGTGGGCCGGGCCGCGAGGTCGACCGTCGTCGCTGGCGGCGGCGCATCGAGATCCTGGTAGACGAGCTGCGCGACGCCATCGGCGGACCAACAGCGCAACCCATAGGCCCGCTCCACCGCGGCGGCGAGCACGGCGGGCGTGTAGCGCGCGTGGAGTTGGAGGATGCGCACGAACTCGCGCCGCGCCTCCTGGGGGCGCGCCTGCTGCAGCGCGTCGAGGTAGGTGCGGTAGATCGGTGGCCACTGCGGGGACCACTGCTGGATGGGGCGGGCCAGGTCGAACGCGCCGACCTTGCGCTCCAACAGGGACAGGTAGTGCAGCGGGTCGAGCTGCTCGCCATCGCGCCCGTAGAGGCGGGGATGCCGCGCCACGACGGTCTGGCCATCGGTGATCTCGACCTCCCAGGGGAAGGCGCGCAGCAGCAACCGCTGGCCCTCGTAGCGCGTCGGCACGCTGTAGCGGTTGCGCTCGAAGGTGACCAGGCTCTGCCGCGTGGCCCGTGTCGCCCGCAGGCGGCAGCACGGGTACCCGTGCCGCTGCAGCGGGAGCAGGTGCGCCCGTTCCTCCTGCCAGAGCGTCCCGATCAGGCCACCGCGCCCCGAGCCCGGGCGCGCGTCCTCCCGCACACAGCGCTCATAGAGGTAGGCGTTGAGCGCCTCCCACGACGGCATATTGGGCACCGGTCCCAGGACATTGCGGCGACTGTAGCCGACCAAGCTTTCGACGAGTGGTTTCTCATGCGCGCCCTCCTGGCCGGGCAGACAAAAGTGGCTCGCGAAGAGGTGATGGCCGCGGAAGGCGACGAAGGCGTCCTGCTCCGTGCGACTCCGCCCTTCGAGCACCTTTTGGACGGCGCTGGTCAGGTTATCGTAGGTGATGCGGCGCGGGACGCCGCCCCACAGCGCGAAGGCCGCCTCGTGGCCGGCGAAGAAGCACTCCTGCCGCGCCGCTGGGAACGCACACACGAACGGCTTGAGCGAGTAGGCCAGGCGGATGCAGAAGAGGGAGGCCATCTGCTCCACCCCGCCGAGACGCACCAGGGCGTCACCCCAGTCGCATTGCGCCTCCGCCCCCGGCGCGTACGCCAGCGGCAGAAAGCCCAGCGCCGCCCCCTGATGCTCCTTCTTCCAACGCTGCACGTACTCCCGAACGGCGCGCTCCTTGCCCGCATAGCCGTGCTCCGCGACCAGACGGTCGTAGACACGCTTGGCCGTGTGCCGCTGCTTGCGTGGCGCCTCCCGGTCCGCCTCCAGCCACGCGTCGATCGTCGGCGACACGGGGTCTAGCAGCGGCCGCGCCCGTGGCGTCCGCTGGCGGTACCGCCGGGGCGGAGGGCTGGTCCCGCTGATCGCCTCTCGCACCACCCGCCGATGGTGGCACTGCGCCTGAGAAATCGCCCGGATACTCTTGTGCTCGACGTCGTACGCCCGTCTGATCATCTCGATGTCGTCCACTGGTAGCATGCCCTTCCCCCCGCTCACGCCTCGCGTCCTGTACTGCGAGGGTAGCGGGTTTGCGTGCCCAGTGGGGCCAGTTTCGAGTGCCGTTAGTCTCTCAAACGGGGCCGTTTCTCAGCGCCGAATACAGCCATGGCCCATGGAAGCCACGACAGCGATATTTCGGGTTACATGAGCATATCTTGAGGCCAGTGAATCCTCCTTCTTTCCGGAGTTGGAGCAGCGTTTCTCACGTTCAGATCTTGTCGGCGATAGTCACGGGGCGAACAGCCCCTGTGCTCATGGAAGACGCGGCTGAAGTACTGGCCGGACTCGAACCCGCAACGCAAGGCAACGTCGGTGATGCTGAGCTTGCCCCGCTCGATGAGCAGGCGCGCGGCTGCCTCGACCCGGCACCGCAGCAAGTAGTCAATCGGCGACATGTTCGTAATCTCTTTGCAAAGTGAGTGAAGCGGGTGCGCCCCAGCCCGCACGCCGCCGCCATTGATGTCAGGTCCCACGGCTGGTCGACCGTTTCTGGTAGCGCGGCCAAGAAGACGTCGACCGTGCGCTGCCCCGAGGATAACGACGTATCGAGCGCCGGTTGATGCCGTTCCAGCAACTCCGTGAGGACGACCAGCAAGCCCCCGATGTACAACCTGAGGCGGCTCTCGTTCGCTGTGGCCGCCGCGTCGACCAGCTTTTCGAAATAGCGTTCGATCTCGTCGTTCGCCATCCAGACGGGTTGCTCGTTGTGGCTCAGCATGGTGGTCAGGGACTTAATATCGGACGCCGACGAGGCCAACCACGCGGGCCATCGCCACAGTTGGTTCGGGCGGCGCACGCCTACGTCGAGGATCAGCCAGTATAAGCGGGAGGCATTGACGTGCGGATCTCCGACGCGGTGCATTTGCCACGGCCGCGCAATCGTCAGATCGCCACGCTTAAGGAGGAACCGTTGATCGTCGACATCGAAGCGCGCCTTCCCGCGCGCGAGATAGGTAAGCTCGATGCCCTCGTTGCGATGCCAATCCAACCCCCACGACTGGGCGTGGTCCGCGTCCCAGTACCCCACGCTCCGCACCTCGGGCAGCATCCTAGGAGGTAAAGGAGCTCCTGGGTACGCGCCCCGTCCGCGTGCCACGAGCGTGACTTCTCCGCGCTCCGTTGCCCGCTTCAGCGGCTCACAGGTATCCGCGTAGTAGACCTGCCCGGCGAGACGATACGCGGCGACACTTGTTTTCATATGGCCCCTTTTTGCACTATTTACCACTGTATGATTGTGCAAGACAGTGAGGGCGAAGCAGTATATAATCGCCAGTATACACCGTTGGCTCGGCGCTTGAAGCATCAGTATCGACAAGATTTGTCTATCTTTGCTGATCCGTCAAGAGCCTCTTGGTCACCGCGCCGTCCCTGTACGAAGTTTAGATATGCTTGGCGCGTGCAACGGATATCATCGTTGATTTCATCCCGTCGCACGCCATTCGTCGATGAGGACACCTGTCATGCAGCAGCCCATCGTCGCGCCCAAAGCCCTCGCGCCCGTCCGACGGCGACGCGGTCTCCCAGGAGAGACCGTCGCCGCTTGGAGTTTCCTGACGCCGAATCTGGTTGGTTTCGTGGTGTTCGTGGTCGGGCCGGTCGTGGCCAGCTTCGTCCTGAGCTTCACGCAGTACGATTTGATCAGGCCACCCAAGTTTATCGGCCTTGACAACTACGCGACGCTGCTCTTCCACGACCCCTTGATGTGGCAAAGCCTGGGTAACACCCTGTATTACTCGGTCCTCACTATCCCCAGCGGCATCGTCATCGCGCTTGCACTCGCCCTGGCGCTCAACCAGGGCCTGCGTGGCACGATCGTCTATCGGACCCTCTATTTTCTGCCCGTCGTCACCTCGGCCATCGCCATTTCCTTCGTCTGGAAGTGGTTGTACAACCCCGACTTTGGCTTGCTGAACTGGTTGCTCTCGTTGGTCAACATCACGGGACCCGATTGGCTCAACGATCCGGCCTGGGCGATGCCCTCGATCGCCGCCGCCGCCGTCTGGAAATCGCTGGGCTACACGATGGTCATCCTGCTCGCCGGCCTCCAGGGCGTCCCGCAGCACCTCTACGAGGCAGCCAAGATCGACGGTGCCTCCGCCTGGGAGCGCTTCCGCCACGTCACCCTGCCACTTATCAGCCCCAGTCTCTTCTTTGTCACCGTCATTAGCGTGATCGGCTCCTTCCAGGTCTTCGATCAAGTCTACGTCATGACGCAGGGTGGCCCCGGACACGCCACGCTCGTTTACAACTACTACCTGTATCAGAACGCCTTTCAGTACTTCAAGATGGGCTACGCCTCCGCGATGGCCTATATCCTGTTCGCCATCATCATCGTCGCTACGCTGATTCAGGTCCGTCTGCTCAATCGCCGCGTGGTCTACGATGTCGCCTAATCATCCCCGTGTCACCGAATGATTCATCGTGTCATCCCCATAGGAACGTGTGCCCTTATGATCGAAGCTCTCCCACGTCCGACGGTTGCTCGCGCCGCAGGTACAGCAATCCGGTCGCGCCACGTCGGGCATGCCCTGCTCCACGGTGTCTTGATCCTCGGGGCGCTGACTTGCCTGGTGCCCTTCCTCTGGATGGTTAGCACGTCCTTTAAGACCGCCGCGACCGTCGTCAGCATCCCCCCGCAATTCATCCCTCATCCGGTGGTCGGGGATAACTACGTCCGGGTGTTCACGGTGGCTCCCATGGTTCGGTACTTCCTGAACAGCGTGGGCGTCGTCACAGTCATCGTGGCCGGTCAACTGCTCTCCAATTCGCTGGCCGCGTACGCCTTCGCGCGCCTGACGTTCCGTGGCCGCGATGCCCTGTTCTTCGCCTATCTGGGCACCATGATGATTCCCAGTCAGGTGACGCTGATCCCAAGCTTCATCTTGATGAAAGATCTGGGGTGGATCGACACATACTTCGCCTTGACCGTGCCGTTTATGTTGGGCAGTGCGTTCGGCACCTTCCTGTTGCGGCAATCATTCCTGACGATCCCGGCCGAACTGGAGCAGGCCGCGACCATCGATGGCTGCGGGTACTTACGCCTCTATGCCCGCATCGCCCTGCCGCTCTCCAAGCCGGCGTTGGCCACGTTTGGCGTCTTTTCTTTCCTGTTTTTCTGGAACGATTTCCTCTGGCCCCTGATCGTGACCAACTCCGACGAGCATAAGACGCTGCAGGTCGGCCTGGTCACGATCGCTCAGAACTACTTCGGCACCGATTGGGGGTCCCTCATGGCTGGCACCGTCGTTTCTGTCGTGCCCATGGTCCTCATCTTCCTATTCGCCCAGCGCTATTTTGTGCAGGGTATCGCTCTAACGGGGCTCAAAGGTTAACAGCACCCGTAGCCCAGACATGTAGAAAGGAGGGACAGCGCTTACCGGGGGCGCGTGCTACACGCGCCCTGATCGATCCACGCGTGGGCCGGTTCCGGACGCACCCGCTCATTGCCCATGCTGAATACAGGAGGAATATCCATGATACGTTTCGCACGCCGACTCGCCGCCGCAGGCGTCTTAGCGAGTTTGACGCTCACCGGGAGTTACAACGCCGTTGGCGCGACGACGCATGCTGCGCCACAGATCACGCTCACCGTGGCCAGCTTTTACCCCCTGGACCAATCGTCCGGGTGGTCCGGTCTCGTGGCTCAGTTCGAGCACGACAATCCTGGCGTGACGATCAAAGCGCAAGTCACGGCGGGAGGCCCAGGTGGCACCACCTATCTGGCCAAGATTCTGGCCCAAAAGGCATCCAACACCATGCCCGACGTGCTCGGTGTCGAGAACAGTTGGTTCGCGACGGCCGCAGCCGATGGGCTGCTGCTCGATATCACCAAGCGCCTCTCCGCAGACAAGAGCTTTAATCGGAGTCAGTTCTTCCCGAAAATTCTCGACCGCTTCACCTATCACGACCGGAACTATGGCATCCCATACGACGCCCAACCCATCGCGGGCTTCTACTACAATAAAACTCTGTTCGACCAGTCTCACGTATCCTACCCGACGACGACATGGTCCTGGGCGGATATGATGACCGCAGCGCAGAAGCTCACCAAACGCATGGGCAGTCGCGTAGTGCAGTACGGTCTGGATCCCGGCGACGGCGACTGGCGCACCTTTGTCTATGCCTACGGGGGGCGCATCGCCGACGACTATCGCAACCCGAAGACGGTTGTCCTGGATAGCGCGCGGGCTACTGCTGGCGTTGACGCGTACGTCAGCCTTTTCAAGAAGGGGCAGCAGGTCGCGCCGACCCCCAATCTGTCGGGCTCCACGAGCACAGGGTTGAGCAGCAGCGACCTGTTCGTGGCGGGCAAAACAGCAATGTATATCGCCGGCTATTGGGAATATGTCTTCAATCCACAAAAGTATTCCCAGATTAAGCTAGGCTATGCGCCCATTCCGGCTGGGCCACATGGTGATCGTGGCTATGCGACCGGCGGGACATGTTATGGCGTCTCCTCGGGCAGCAAGCACGCCGACCTCGCCTTCAAATTCGTCCAGTATTTCATGGGTCTACCGGGCTGGCGGGCTGCCTACCAGGCAGCGCCATTCCACGGCATCTATCCCCCGGCCTATTACCCCGCCTACAACAGCACGCTCTTCCTGCACAATCCACACCCGCCGGTGCAAAATGGCTGGATCAATGGATGGGGCGCGCAGTACGCCCTCTTTAACCCCAATGATCCGAACTGGGTCGAGCTCGACCAGAAAACCCTGGAGCCGGCGATCAACACGATGGTTCTCGGGCAGACTCCGGTCGCGGCCACCCTCAAGCACCTGACGCCGCAGCTTACGGCTGGCCTGTCCGCGCATCAACATCAACACTGAGATATGGTTCACGCGACGCTCGGTCACGCGTGACGGTTTACGCTTCCAGCAGGTACAACACTGTCACGTCCGCAAACTCAGCCAAATGACCCGTCCCCGATCAAGAACGTACCCGTGGCCGAAAAAGCAAGTCATCGAAGCTCCACTGACGCCTACGACGGCCTCAGCAGCATCGTTTTTTCGGCCACAACTATGTTGCTGTTTGGGGACACATCATTTGGCTTGATCTGGTCAAACTCAGCCAAATGACCCGTCCCCGATCAAGAACGTACCCGTGGCCGAAAAAGCAAGTCATCGAAGCTCCACTGACGCCTACGACGGCCTCAGCAGCATCGTTTTTTCGGCCACAACTATGTTGCTGTTTGGGGACACATCATTTGGCTTGATCTGGTCACGTCCGTGTGAAACACGCCTAAACTGAGGGGGTATGTATGTCGTCGTATCGCGCCGCGTTGATCGGCTGTGGGCGTCCCGGCCCGCCGCCCGGTGTGGCGGAAGGCTACGCCATTGCCTACGCCCATGCGAAGGGCTACCAAGCTGCGGGGAATGTAACGCTCGCCGCCGCTGCGGACATTAACCCGACCAATCTGGAGGCCTTCACCGCCGCGTTCGGCGTACCGGCGGCCTACGGCGACTACCGCGAGATGCTCGCGCATGCGCGTCCCGACATCGTCAGCGTCTGCACGTGGCCCGGATTGCATGTCGACATGGTCGTGGCTGCGGCGGGGGCTGGCGTTCGCGGGATCCTGTGCGAGAAGCCGATGGCGCTGGGGTTGGGCGACGCGGATCGTATGATTGAGGCCTGCGCGCGGAGCGGGACCATACTCAGCATTTGCCATCAGCGCCGGCTGGCTCCGCCGTTCACAACGGCGTGCTCCTGGCTGCGGGCGGGTGCCATTGGCCGTTTGGTGCGCATCGACGCATGGGTCGGCGGGGGCTGGGATCTGCTCTCGTGGGGGACGCACTGGGTGGATATGTTCTTCTACATGGTGGGCGACGCCCCCGCGCGCTGGGTGTTCGCCGGCATCGATTGTACGCAGCGCCAGCGACGCTACGGGCACCCTGTCGAGGATCGTAGCCTCGCGATGGTCGGCTTCGACGATGGGGTGACTGCGGTGCTGCACATCGCACCCGAGGTGCAGGGTGCCGGCGTACGCCTGATCGGGGCGAACGGCCAGATCGACATCAGTGATGGAGCGCCCGTCCCGCGCCTCATCGGGGGGGACGTGGCGCGCGCCGCGCCACCGGACGACGGGGCAGCGGCGTGGACAGACGGCTTCGCCGCCGCCGTCCGCGATCTCGTCACCGCCATCGAGGCGGGCGCGGCCCCCCAACTCGATAAGAACCGTGGGCGCGCCGCCACGGAGGTTATTATGGCCGCCTATGCCTCCGGCGTCGAGCGGAGACTGGTCGCGTTACCGTACACCGATCCGGAGTTTCCATTGAACCGTCTGTTTGCCGCGTCGGCGGCGCTGTAGGTCACCTGATGGGGACCGCATAGGCGGACCGTGAGAGGACAGAGGGAGAGAGACAGATGGATATCGGATGCTTCGCGCTCGTCGACCCATTCAGCCTGATGGACCATCAGCTGGAGCGCATCAAGGGTCTCGGTTTTGCCTACGCCGATGTCACCGACAACCACAACGGGGGTATGTTGGGCACGGAGTTCGGCTTCACGGCCAGCGTGAGCCTGGACGCCAATCCCCACGACCTGCGCCGCATGTTCGCGCGTCACGGGCTCACCCCGACCACATTCTGCGCTCACGCCAATCTACTGGACCCCCCGGCGCCCTGGCGCTACGGGACCACGGAGATCATCAAGGCCGTGCGCGCCGCTGCGGCCATGGGCGTGCGACACGTCATCACGACCGAGGGCGAGCCCAAGACGGCCGCCGGCCACGGCCTCTCGCCGTCCGAGCGCATCTTCGCTATCCGTCATGCTCTCGCCGAGCCCATCCGCGTCGCCGCCGACTTCGGGGTGACCATCCTGCTCGAGCCCCACGGGCCGGTCACCGATAGTATCGACACGATGGATGCCCTCCTGGAGGCCTGCGGCAATCCGGACAACCTCGCCATCAACGTGGACACGGGCAACATCTGGCTCGGCGGCAGCGATCCCGTGGCCTACGTGCGCCACTTCAGACATAAGATAGAGCATGTACATTGGAAGGACCTGCCAGCCGAGATGGAGGCACACCGCGGGACCGTCTTTGGCTCCGGTATGACCCTCACGCCCCTCGGCGCCGGCGTCGTCGACATCGCTGGCGTTCATCGGGCCTTGCTCGACGTGGGCTTCGACGGCCATACCACCCTCGAGGTCGCGGGGGACACGGCCGTGCTGGCGAGCCGCGACTACCTGCTAGCGCTGGAGTGCAAGCCTGCAGGCGTTGCTGCTAGCCGCTGACGTCGCGCGCACGCGTGCCTCTCGGTGCCGGCGTCGTCGACATCGACAATTTTGTCGATCTTTCCTGCTCCGTTAGGAGTCTCTTGTTCCGAGACATCGCTCGGAACAAGGTTAGATGTTTAATATGGGCGAACGTGTTGCGATTGCGTCAAGTTCTTGTGGCACGTCTCGTCGGTCTGAGGCGGAGCCTCGCTAGTCTACAAGGGCACGCAGGCGCGATTGAGTGCGGGATAAAGGAGGACACGCAGCATGCATACCGATGGACAGCCGCGCCTCGTCTTTCATGTGGGCGGACCGGCGTTTCATCCCACGGCGCAGCAAGCCGCTCTCATTGCTGAATGGCTGGGCGACGACTATGTGTGCGAGATACGCGACGGCGCGACAGCTTTCGACGATCTCTCCGCATGCGACGTGCTGGTCATCATGGGCCTGCATTGGACGGGCATGGGCGAGGACTGGGCGGGGAGCTTGACCTATCACCCTCTGAACGAGCGTCAGAAGCGATCGTTCGAGGCCTACGTCGCTTCCGGCCGCCCCATTCTCAACCATCACGGTGGAATCGCCAGCTACGACGATTGGCCGCGCTTCGGCGCGTTGCTGGGTTTTACCTGGATTTGGGGCGTCACGGACCACGTCCCGCTAAGGGAGCACAGAGTTGATGTGCTCCCGACAGGGCATCCACTGGTTAGAGGAGTGCGCGACTATGACATCTTCGATGAGCTCTACTATGATATACAGGTGACGCCGGGTCTACAACCTGCCATCCATGCCTGGGCGACGTCGCACGAGCGCACGGTGCCGATGGTCCTGTCGGCCGAGGGGGGGCGCGTCGCGGGCGCGGGGCGTACCGTTTACCTGGCGAATGGCCATGACATGGGGGCGTTCGAGTGCGGCGCGCTGCGACAGTTATGGCTCAATAGTATCGACTGGCTCTTGCACGTCGACCGTTAGATGGTCGCGGCCATGACGCGGTTGTAGCGCTAATCTGAAGCGAGAACAGGACATCGCGGCAAGACGACGGTTTATGCCTGCTCTCCCGCAGTCTCGATGACGCCAAGGGATAGACAAAATGGCAACTCACCTTGTAAAAAGCGATGGTGAACTCCTGTAGGTGTTCATTGTTGCCTTGAGAGAGACTGTGTGGCGGAGGGAGAGTCCGAGCCAAGGGAGATTCTGCGCATCGGGAACACGAACAGCCGGCTGCGCTTCGCGCTGCTGCCGGACGCGTTTGTGAATCGCTGGTGCGCGGAGGGGCCACCGCACCACGTCGCGCTGGGCATCGGCCACGAGGCGGCGACGCTAGAGAAGGTCGGACGTCTACTCGACTGCGAGATTGTAATCGTGCGAGGGGACCGACTCGAGCGCCAATCGCCGAGCGTGCAGGGGTTTCGCTGAATGCCTTCGCCTCTATAAACTTATCGTTCGCGTGGATTGGCAGGCAGTTTAAGGATGGAGCGTGATACGGTAGAGTCGAGGCATGACCGAGACACTGGACATCACGACCGAACAGATCAATGACCTGCCGTTGCTGTGGGGGATAGTGGAAGACATGGGGATTATGGTGGACCCAAAAGTCAAGACACCAAAAGAGGGCTGTTTGAGGTGGAGACCGCTCCTTTCTCTCGCCCGTCGGCGACGCGTTGATCGGCGGCGGGGCGGGCGTGTGTCGGGTGTGGCGCGAAGTAGACCTCGGCCGGAGTCCGATAGTCCAGGGCCTGGTGGAGGCGCTGGTGGTTGTAGAAGTCAAAGTAGCGCGTCAAGCCCTGGCGCGCCTCTTTCGGGCTGGCGTAGTCGTAGCGATAGACCTCCTCGTATTTGACGGTGCGCCAGAGCCGCTCGGTGAAAATGTTGTCTAGGGCGCGGCCCTTCCCATCCATGCTGATCTGGATAGCGTTGTCTCCAAGAAGGGCCAGGTATTGTGGGCTGGTGAAGTGGCTCCCCTGATCGCTATTCCAGATCGTCGGCGTCGCCTGGGCGAGCGCCTGTTCGGCCGCCGTGAGCACAAAGGGCAATTCCAACGTCTGGTCGAGTTGCCAACTCACCACGTACCGGGAGTACCAATCCAGCACGGCGACCAGGTACAGCCAGCCGGCGTGCAGGCGGATGTAGGTGATGTCAATCCCCCACACATGGTTCGGGTAGGCGCTCGTCACATGGCGCAATAGGTACGGGTACACCGGGTGCGCCAAGGTAGGCTTGCTCGTCTGGGGTCCAGGGGCAATGCCCACGATCCCCATCTCACGCATGGAGCGTTGCACGGTCTTGCGATTGATCATCACCTCCTCTCGCTGGAGTTGGGCGCTGATCCGGCGCGACCCATAAAAGGGATAGCGCGTGTAGATCTCGTCGATGCGATGCTTGAGCGTGACCTCCTTGGTTGACGGCGGCACCGGCCGGTAGTACAGCGCCGCTCGGTTGAGGCTGAGCAACTGCGCTTGCACGGTCAGCGGCAGTTCAGGGTCCGCGCGCTCCACCAGGACCAAGCGCTCCCCCCTAGACAGGGTCGAGGCCAGATTTTTTTTTGAGCCAGGCCACCTGCGTGGTCAGGCGTCCGATTTCCGCATAGAGATCCGTGACCTGCTGCTCGTGCGTGGCTTTAAGATCGATCGTCGCGTCGCGCCGGTCGAACAAGCTTGGCAACCCCTGGATGGCGAGTGCTTTCCAACGCCCCAGTTGGTTCGGATGGACGCCGGTCTCCGCGGCGATCTGCCCCATGGTCTTGTCCTCCCGGAGTAGTTCCTGCACGATACGGGCTTTGTAGGCGGTCGAATATTGTTGTCCCATTTCTTGTCGTCTCCCACCTTAAAAGTACCTCCTTTCGTGTTGCGTTTTCTAGGTCCACTATAGCTCCCGGTACCACACTCTATCATGTCACCCCGCTCACACCTGTCCAAGAGCACATCATTGCTCTGCTCGGCCTCCCATTCGATCTCTACGGCCGCTTGGCGTCCCCCGCCACCCAACCGCTCGCCCATTTACGCGAATGATAAGTATAAAAGGTACCACTCTAAAAACACGGGGGCAGGTATATTGGGGCCAATGAGTAGGGGTGCGGTGGAGTAGAAAACAAGGATGTTGGACGACCTGGACTTGAGTGGGATCACGGACCCCGAGGCGCGCCGCATTCTGGGTGTGTTGCGCAACGTGATCGAAACGCAGGCGGCCGAGATCGCGACGCTGCGGGCGGAGAACCAGCGCCTGCGCGACGAGAACAATCGCCTCAAAGGGGAGCAGGGCGCGCCGACGATCTTGCCCTCGAAACGGGCGGCGGCGGATCATGCCAGCGAGCGCGAACGCCGCGCGGAGCGGCCGGCACGTCCACGCCTGGACAAGCGATCCCTGATGCGCATCGATCGGACCGAGGAGCGAGAGGTGGACCCGGGGCTGCTGCCACCCGACGCGGAGCGCAAAGGGTATGCGGAGTTCGTGGTGCAGGACGTGGCGTTGCGCACGGACACGGTGCTCTTTCGCTGCGCGCGCTGGTACGCGCCGAGCACGGGGCGGAGCTATCAAGCGCCGCTGCCGGAGGGCTACGTGGACCAAGGACACTATGGACCGGGACTCAAAGCCCTGGCGCTGCAGCTCTACTATCAGGGGCAGATGAGCGAGCCGAAGATCTTGGAGATACTACGCAGCGCTGGCATCGTGATCTCGGCGGCGCATCTGTCCACGCTGCTGATCGAGCAGCCCGTCTTCGCCGCTGAGTATGAGGACATCGCGCGGGCCGGGCTGGCGGGCAGCGCGTTCCAGCACCTGGACGACACCAGCACGCGCGTGAACGGGGAGGAGGAGCACTGCCACATCCTGTGCGGTCCCCTCTATACCCTCTACCGCACCACCCCACGCAAGGATCGGCAGACCGTGCTCGACGTGCTGCGGCTGGACGCGCCGCGCGCCTACCAACTCAACCGGTATGCTTGGACGTTCCTGGCGGAGCATGGGCTGCCCGCCGCCGTCCTGAGTGCGCTGGGCCGACTGCCGCAGGGCGTAGACCTCGACGCGGACACCTTCGGGGCGCTGTTGGAGGAGCATGTGCCGCGGTTGGGCGTCCAGCAACGCCAGCACATCCTGGATGCGGCGGCGATCGGGGCCTACCGCATGCAACAGGACGTGCCCGTGGTGGAGATCTTGGTCTGCGACGACGCGCCCCAATTCAAGGGCGTGACGGTGGATCTGGCGCTGTGCTGGGTCCATGCGGGGCGGCACTTTAAGAAGCTCACGCCCCTCTTCGCGCACCATCGCGCGCTGGTCGAGGCGTTCCTGACGGACTTTTGGGCCTACTATCATGGCCTGCAGGCGTACCGCACGCAGCCGACGATCGCGGAACGGGCGCGCCTGGACGCGGCCTTCGACACGCTCTTCGCCCGGCGCACCGGCTACTGGCACCTCGACGAGCGTATCGCCACGACCGCCGCCAAGAAAGCAGCCCTGCTGTGCGTCCTGGATCATCCGGAGGTCCCCCTGCACAACAACCCGGCTGAGTTGGGGGCGCGCCAGCGCGTGCGCAAGCGCGACGTGAGCTTCGGCCCGCGCTCCCAGGCGGGCGTCACCGCCTGGGACGTCTTCGGCACGATCACCCAGACAGCGACCAAGCTCGGCGTCAACGTCGCCCACTATTTGCACGACCGTCTCTCCGGTGCCAATCGCATGCCCTCCCTGGCCGCCCTCATCACCCAACGCGCGGCTGAGGCTCACGCCACCGTCGCGTTCGCGGCGGCATAGCCCCCCCGACTTTTCGATAAGATACAATTTAACCCAGGCCGCTACCGCATAGCTCTGACTCGTATCGATGACCGGATAGGGTGCATCTACGACAGCGTTGTTCGACCCATCAAAGTTGATGGCGTGTGAGCCGACTCTGCCGCTGCTCGTCCAGGTCGCCCCGCTATGCAACGTGCCCGTATTGTTGTTGCCAGAGGAATCACTCGCCGTCGTGCCGCTCCCATCGTCGAAGGTCCAGTGGGCCTTTGGGGAGACCGGGAGAGTAGGCCGAATCGTGACTTTCCAGCGTGCGTTGTTCCCTGCGTTCTGCAGGATGGAGGTGAGTTGGACACGCCCACTCCAGCCGCTCGGCGCATACTGACTCAGCGAGATCGGGAAAGACGCTATATTCGGCACGCTTACTACCTGATCGGGTTGACGCTGTGTACCCCATGGCATCGGCGCGGAGCGCGCCGGATCGTAGAGATCGACGCTGCCGTTGTAGGAGCCGTGGAAGAGTACGCCCTTCGTATAGGCCCCGTTGACCTGGTAATCGACGCGCACGCAGGCGCAACTATTGGCGTCATTCTTCACGAGGGCTCCATCGATCTGAGACGTAATGTCCAGGCTAGCGGGCAGTTGCTCCGCCGTGACCCCCACCTCCTGGTCCGCCCATTGATTCCCCGCCATGCCTAGATGTCCGATCCAGGTCTTTGGATCGAAGTCGGCGTAACTCGCCTTCGTGCGATCCGGGTCGTAGTTCTGCACACGGATCACTTTGCCGACCGTCACCGGATTGAGTTGGGTCGCGCCGGACCCATCCTCGACTTCGAGGTAGACCATCGAGTTACTGGGGATGGTCCCCGACCATGTCAGTCCTCCGGTCTGCACGTTCGGGTACTGCTCCGTCGGGGTCAGGGTTTCGCTGTTGGGATTATCGACGAAGCTAGCGTGGGTCGCGTCGATGCGATAGACCCGAAAGTTGCCCGTGGCGAAGGAGATATTCTTCAGCGCTACGTTGACGGCCTGATCACTCCCCGAGAGGTTCCATAAAGCGACGCTCGCTTTGTGTTGGTCGGCGGAGGCCAAACCGTCGACCGAGCCACCGATGGTGAGTTGGCGCCGGTCGACCGGCATGTTGGCGTAGATGCTATAGGCGTTGTACGGGGCGCGGCGATGCCCATTCTGATCGAGCAGGCCGATGACATCACATTGGATGGCGCAGATAGGGTCCTGCATCTGCGCCCAATCTACGTGCGTGATCCAGGGCATTGCCAGGAGCGATTTGAAGCTGTTGAGGAGATACGCCGCCTCAGGATAGTGGATGACGACGGTGTTCGGCGAGAAATCATGCACCGGATTATACTCGTCGAGATTGTCGTCCAGGCTAGCCCAACGGTAGACCCCAGTCGAGGCGCTGTTGGACGCGTCCCGATAGGGTGTGAGTCCCCGCTCGTCGGATCGCCGTAGTAGTGGAATGAGAAGACGTCGAGCGGCAGGTTATTGGCGTTGACGTAGTTCAAGAAGTCGTTGTGCCAGTCGGAGCAGCATAGAGCCGGCCCTGAGACGACGCCATCGGGATTGCCGGCGCGGATGCCCCGCGAGGCAGAGTTGAATAGGCTGAAATATTGGCTCTCGTTCCCCGTCCAGAAGACACCTGAGAGATCGGGTTCGTTCCAGACCTCGTGCTCGGCCACGTACCGGTTCGTCTGCCGGAAGTGCGCGGCGACGGTGTTGGCCACCTGCGATCCCCACGCGTCCAGAGGCGAGGGTGGGTTATTCCACTGGCCGCCGGACGGCTGGAGCGGGACCGGATTGTAGCCGTAGCCTATGACGGGCGAGAGGTTGGCGTTGTTCAGGGCGTCGATCAAGCTATCCAATTGCGTGAAGTTGTACTGGAGGTTGCTGGCCGCGCCCGTGATGACCGACGGCCAGCCGTCATGCTCGTCGCCCCATTGCTGCTCGATGCGCACCTGTGCCGGCCGCAGCGCCTGGATGAGGGGCATGTCGCGCAGCCAGCGCGCGAGCGAGACGTAGCCGCTATTGTAGACGCCGAACTTGGACTTGATGAGCGGATAGTCGACGCGCGTCCCGAAGTCGGCGGTGACCGTGATACTCGCGGCACGCGCGGTTTTGCCGGGCGGCAAGCCCACGCCCAACGCTGCGATAGTGATACACAAGCAGAATACGGTAATAAAACGGACCATCGGTCTTTTCCTCCTTAGTCTGGCTTGTTGCGCTTCCGCGTCGGGGATACGTCCTTTGGGGCTCACGGTCAGAGAGCTCCGTGTGCCAGCCACCGCTCGTCGCCCGAACGAAGCGGTCACGCTACGGAGCAAATACGCGGATACGCGGACCTCGAAAGCTACAACGTTGAAGGAGAGGGTATGGCTACCGTAGCACATGGTGGTAGCCGTTGTCAAGGGGTAGGGGTAGGGGTCTTGACAAGATGGAGCCACTCGTGTTACCGTACCTACAACGTTGAAGGACGTGGGCTGATGGCGGGGCATTGTCCGTAGCTGGTTAGGCCTGATGGCGCATAGCATCATAGGGTGATATGACCGAGTGACCGCAACGGACATAGTGGAAAGGGGGTGATCGTTCGGGCTATCTATGCCGCTTTTCATCCTTCTTCGCTCTCGATCAATGGAGAAGACGAGTCATCAAGGGAAAGGAAAAGGTGTACGCAGTGGACACAGAACGATATGGGCGACGCGACTTCCTGCGCCTGGGCGCCGCGGCTGCGGCCGGCGTGGCCGCCACTGGATATGCTCTCCGCACCGGCGCGCCGATCGTACGCGCGGCGGAGCCGGAGGCCAGCGCGCCGTCCGGCACGCTCTCCGTCGCCATCTGGGGCGACACGGTGGACTACAAGACGCTCCACACGGCCATCAACAAGTACATGACGCTGTACCCGGCGGTCAAGGTCACTGTACGGGAGGGCAACTGCGGCGCCGATTACGCCGCGTGCAAGACGCTCATCGCCGGCGGGACGATGCCCGACGTGTTCGTCCCCGGTATCTGGAACTACAACGCGATGGTCGACGCCGGGGTGCTGACGGACCTGACACCCTACATGAAGAGCGGCGACTTCAACCTGGGCGACTACAATAGCACGATCACCGGGCAGATGAAGAGCCTCAAGGACGGCCACCTCTATGGGCTGCCCATGGGCTTCAACATCCAGAGCATCTTCTACAACAAGGACATGTTCGACAAAGCCAAGCTCGCGTATCCCCCGATGGATGGGAATTATACCTGGAACGACCTGCGCGCCTGGGCCAAGAAGCTGACCCTGGACGCCAACGGCAACACCCCCGCGTCTTCCCACTTCAATGCCCGCAAGGTCAAGCAGTGGGGCTTCTTCACCTGGGCCATGATCGAGCAGCAGGCGCACCTCGACTCGATTTTGCTGGCCCACGGGGGCAGCCTGATGACCTATCCGAGTCGCCAACGGTGCAACCTGGAGAATCCCAACACCATCAAGGGCCTGCAGTTCATTCAGGACCTCATGTGGAAGGATCGCTCGACGCTGACGCCGCAGGCCAACCAGGAGGAGTTCGGCGTGGACCGCTTCGTGGCCGGCCATGTGGCCATGGAGCAGGGGTCACACGAACAGGTCGGCCTCGTGGCGGCGCGCAATCCCAGCATGCGCCTCGGCATCGCCCCCTTGCCCAAGGGTCCGTATGGTGCCGCGGACTGCATCCAGATTCATATCTGGTCCATCTTCAACCGCGCTCAGAACAAAGATCTGGCCTGGCACTTCGTCAAGTGGATCTCCGGCCCTGGCTCGGGGACCGAGATGGGTCTGGTCCCCCACTATAAGGACTACGCCTATGGCCCCGATTTCCTCAAAGGGCGCGGGGAGCCGGCCGGTCTCAAGCAAGCCCAACTCGATCCTTTGAAGTGGAAACTGACTATCGTCCCAACGTCCTTCAACCAGAAGAACGACGGGATCGCCGGGCAGGACGGCTTCGGGCCGGCGCTGACAAATATCATGGCGAACAAGCAGACGGCCGCGGACGCGGTGCGTGGCGTATCCCAAAAGGTCAACGCTATCATGCAGCAGTAATAGACCACGCGTCTGTCGTCCGGCTCCGTTATAACGGCAGGGAGAACAGAATACCCTCCCTGCCGTCCGTTTGACGGGAGGAGTTTCCTGTACACCCGTATAAAAGGCGTCTCGTGTCTGCCGTGGTAGAGCGGGTTGCACGCGAGGTTAAGAGGATGAGTGATGAAAGCAGTCGGAACCGCGGCGCGGGCCAGGCGCGGGCCACAACCGCGCGAGTGGCGGGAATGGCTCGCCGCGTATGCCTTCCTCGCGCCGCAGTTGATCGGTCTGGTCGTCTTCGTGGGCGGCCCGCTCCTGGTGTCGCTGTACTACACCTTTACGCACTGGGACCTCGTCGCGCCCGCGCCTACTTGGGTCGGGCTGAGCAATTGGCGGTATTTCTTCCAAGATCCGCGCATTGGCACCGTCGTCGTGAATACCATCAAGTTTATCCTGTGGGGCACGACGAGTTTCCTGCTGCTCTCGCTGGTCATGGCCCTCATCTTGAATAGGCAGGGGCGCGGCGTTGGTCTGCTCCGGGCCGCGTTCTTCCTGCCCTGGGTGCTGTCGCCCATCGCCGTCGGCGTGACCTGGAAATGGATGTTTAACACACAATCCGGCCCTATCGCCCTGGGATTTGGAGCGGTCGGCGCGCAGAGCCCCGACTGGCTGCTCGATCCGCGCTTCGCCATGATCGCCATCGCCATCATGACGACGTGGCAGGGGATCGGCTACGGGATGACCATCTACCTGGCGGGATTGCAAGGCGTCCCCGGCCACCTCTATGAAGCCGCCAAGATCGATGGCGCCACGGCTTGGGCGCGTTTGCGCTACATCACGCTCCCGTTGCTCTCACCGACGATCCTGTTCCTCACCATCACCTCGTTCATCGGCGCGTTCCAACTTTTCGACCCGGTCGTGGCCATGACCGGCGGTGGAGGGTCAGGGACCGGCGGCGCGGGCGGACCCGACAACTCGACGCGCACCATCGTCCTCTATCTCTACAACCAGATGTTCGAGTACAGCGAGCGTCATTCCGGCATCGGCTACGCGTCCGTCATCGCCTGGATGCTCGTCGTGGTGATCCTCGCCGTGACGCTCGTGCAGTGGGGCGCGGCCAGGCGGTGGGTATTCTACGGCGGGGCGGAAGAAAGGTAGGTCGCAGCGCATGTCCGTACAGACGACGACACCGACGACACCGCGGCCGAACGTCCGCGAACGAGACGGCGCCTATCGGGATCGGTCCACCGGTTTGTATCGATTACGTTTGAGAGCCGGCGCGACGCTCTACTACATCATCGTGACGGCCCTGGCGGTCATCTATCTCATCCCCCTGGGCTGGGTGCTGTCCACCTCTTTTCGGACGAGCGCGAACGTGTTCGACCCAACACAGTGGATCCCGCACCCGTTCACGGTCGCGCACTATCCGGGCGTCTTCCAGGACCTACCGAACCTGGGGACATATTTTATCAACACGGTGCGCATCGCCGTGCTCACCATGGTTGGGCAGTTGCTCTCATGTTCCATGGCTGGCTACGCGTTGGCGCGCCTGCGCTTTCCCGGACGTGGCCTCGTGTTTTTCATCCTCTTGCTCACCCTGATGGTGCCGGGGCAGGTCACAATCATCCCGGTCTATGTCTTGTTCCGCACCCTGGGATGGATCAACACACCGCTGCCCATGATCGTGCCGGCCTTCTTCGGGAACGCCTTCGCCACGTTCTTTTTCCGCCAATTCTTCATGGGCATCCCGCGGGAACTGGAGGAAGCTGCTTTTCTCGACGGCGCCAGCCGCTGGCGCATCTACCGCAGCATCATCGTCCCCGTCTCCAAGCCACCCTTCATGGCCCTGGGGCTGATTACCTTCGTCAACGGCTGGAACAGCTATTTCAACGCCGCCGTCTTCCTGCAGACGGAGAACCAGTGGATCCTGACGCAGGGGTTACTCAGCCTGATCGGGCAATACGCCAGCCAGTGGGGCGAGATCATGGCCGGTGTCGTGTTGATGTCCTTGCCCATTTTCGTGCTCTATCTCGTCGTGCAGCGCCATTTTGTCCAGGGCTTTACGTTCGCGGGCATTACAGGATAGTCAGGATCGTCGTGATTACGTCGTTGCCAAAGGGGGGAGAACGTTGTCTAGCACAGACACGCGCGTCAGGACACAGAGGGCTGTGGCAATCGGCGTCGATTTCGGGCAAGCGGTGGATTATCCGCTGAGCAAGATGAAGTTTGCCGTGTATAACTCAGGTCTCGTGACGCTGGACCGCTACAAGCGTGACGCCGAGCGCTTCGCCGACGTGGGTCCGGAGTCGCTGCGCATCGACATCGCCTGGGGCTGGGGCCCGGGGTGGAATCCATACGAGGTCCAACCCGTCACCGGGACGGCCGAACACCTCTTGTATAACTTCGCCGAACTGGATGAACTCGCGACGCTGCTGAATAGCAAGAAGGTGCTACCCTATTGGTCGTATTGCTATATGCCGATCCCCTTACAGCAGGGGGGCGACTGGCGCAGCGCACCGGTCACTATGGAGGGATGGGAACAGGTCCTGCGCGCCTTCGCGCGGCACTATCGCGCGCAAGGCATCCGTATCGGTTATCACGAGGTGTACAACGAGCCCGATCTCATCGACCCACGCACCGGCCCCGTCTTCTTCACGGGGACGCGCGACGAATACTTCGAGATGTATCGGCGTGGCGCGTCGGGCATCAAGGCGGAGGATCCCGATGCCGTCGTGGGCGGACCGGCTCTGGCCTTCACCGACGAGAGATCCTGGATCACGGCTTTCCTGGAGGACGTACGCGCGCATGATCTGCCGCTTGACTTCTTCTCGTTCCACCACTACGGCCCTGGGGTCGGCGCGGCGGTAGAGCGGATGCGCGACGGACTATCGCGCGACCCGCGATTCACGACGACGGAGATGCACTTGAACGAGTACAACTCGTTACCGGTCGATTACCCGCTGGGCGGACCGCAAGAAAAGCATCCCTCGGCGGCCATGCTGTTACAGGATTTTCACGACTTGCTCGCCTATCCCTGCTTGACGAAGGTGAGTTGGGCGCAATTCCTGGACAGCGGACAGGACAACTACTCCGGCATGGTCAGCTTCGAGGGCCGGCGCAAGGCCGTGTTCAACGCCTATAACGTCTATATGGGCATGCCGGTGGACCGTCGCAGGGTAAGCGTCAGCGGATCGCAGGAGGTCGGGGGCATGGCCGCGACCGACGGGCATCGCGCCGACCTTGTCTTATGGAATAGATCGGATGACGATCAGACGGTCAGCGTGGACCTGAGTCACGCTCCCTTCGCCACCGCGACCCTCCGTGTCTATCGGATCGACGCGGAGCACGCCAGTTGGGGCGACGACCCCGCGCGCGAGGAACTCGCGCCAGTTGACACATCCGCTGATGTGCGGACGGCGGGCTTGACGTGGATGGGAAACATCCCGCGCGACGGCGTGGTCTATCTGGCCCTGGATGATGGGACTACAGTGTCCGCCATGCCGCCCGCGCCGGTCGCGACCATTATACGGACGCTGCACTATTACCCCGACCGCACGACGGCGGCCTACGCGGATTTCGATAAGAGTACGTGGACCGCGCGCCTGGGGATGGCAACGGAACAGCGCGCCGAGGCCGTGGTCGGCGCCACCCTCGAAGGGCTGCCCAACAGGCTCGACCTGCGGGTCGCTATCGATGGGACGCTCCAGCGACTCGACGCTAATAGTCTGCTCGGAGTGCGCCTCGACTACATGGTCGACGGGGCGTATGCGACGAGCGTGCTATTCCACGGATCATATGCCGGCGGACCGGACCTGTACGACGTAGACCGCGCCTCGCCGACGCCCTGGGGGACGGGGCGACAGGCCGACCGGGTTATCGCGATCACGGATCTCGCGCGCTTTCAGATAGAGGTTGGCGTTTTGGCTCCCACGGGCTGGAGCGGGCGCGCCCAACTCACGTTTATCATGCAAAACACAGGACCGGGGACGCGTGCCAAGATGATAGTGCGGCAGGGATAAGGTGAGGCGCTCGTGATGGTATATAGACGATGGATATCCGCCGTTGGCGCTCTGTTGATGGTGGCGAGCGTCAGCCTGCCGGATTACCGTCTCTCCCCGTCTGGCGCGGCGTCTGTCACGGTCGTCGCCGACTTCGGCGCGCCGGTCGACTACCCGCTCGTCAAGACGAAGTTTGGCGTCTTCAACTCATGTATCGTGCCCCTGTCGCGCTACCGGCGAGATATGCATGTCTTCTCGGAGGTACATCCCGACTCGCTGCGCATCGATGGAGGCTTGGGCGGCGCTTTTTGCGCGTGGCTCGCCCCGTTCGTCACGGGGTCTGCCTTACACCCGCGGTATAACTTCACGGAGGCCGATCAGCTCATCTCTCTATTGAACGGGCGCAACGTGCTGCCCTACTGGTCCTACGATTACATGCCGGAAACCCTGCAACCGGTGATGGGCGACTACAAGAGCCCGCCCATGAACTTGCCCGCCTGGCAGGCAGTGCTGCATGCTTTCGCGGCCCACTTCCGCGCGACGGGCCACCGGGTGGGCTATCAGGAAATCTACAACGAACCCGACAACCGTGACTTCTGGAGTGGGACGGAAGACAACTATCTGCGTCTGTTTGACTATGGCGCACGGGGCATCAAAGCGGGTGATCCCGATGCTGTGGTCGTCGGGCCGGCGCTGGCTTTCACCAACGATTGGGTTCCCCCGTTCCTGGACGATGTGAGAAGGCGGCAATTGCCGCTCGACGCCTTCTCGTTCCATTTCTACGGCACGACCAACTACGACAATGAAACCATCGCCCAGGAGTTGGACACGCTGCACGGATACTTCGCACGGCGCCCGTACGTCGCCACGACAGAGTGGAATTTAAACGAGTACAACTCATACGCAATCGACTATCCGCAGGGCGGCGACCAGGACAAGTTCGGTCTGGCCTCCGCGCTGCTCAACGATTTTGACTATTTCATCGCGCAGCCCGAGCTCACTGCGGTTCATTGGGCGCAGTTCCTGGACAGCGGGCAGGGCAACTACTCGGGCATGATCAGCATTGATGGGCATCGCAAGGCCGTCTTCAACGCCTACAAGATCTACACTATGATGCCCATCGATCGCTATCAGATGCGTGTTGGCGGACTGCGCAAGACCCTAACCGGCAATCCGGTACAAGGCATGGCGTCCGCGGACGACCATAGGGCGACGGTTGTGCTGTGGAATCGCACGGGCTACGATCAGCCATTGAACGTTTCGTTGAAAAATGTCCCGTTCGCGCGCGGCGCGTTCCGCGTCTACCGCATCGACGCGGATCACAGCAGTTGGGGCGACAACCCCAAGAACGAACTGCTGATCCCGACCGAAACGCATAGCCACGTCAATATAGCGCGCCTCACATGGTCGGGCTCCATTCCCTCCGGCGGCGTCGTCTATCTAGAAGCCGACGATGGCAGCGGTCTCTCCGAGCTAACGCCGAATCCCGTGGCGCGCGTCGTGCGGACGCTGCACTACTATCCCGATCGCTCGACAACGGCCTATGCGGACGTCGATCGTAACACCTGGATCGCACGGCTTGGCATGGGTAAGGAGGGACGAGCCGACGCGGAAGTTGGCGTCACAGCCGAGGGGTTGCCGCGCGCGTTAACCATCGCGACAAAGATAGATGGAGTTCTACATAAAGAAGGCCCCAACAGCTTGTTGGGTTTACGTATCGACTATCAAGTCAACGGCGCCTATACCAAGAGTGTGCTGTTCCATGGACCCTACAACGGTGGTGTCGATGTGTACGACGTGCGGCGTGCGGCGTCGATGCCATGGGGTACCGGGCGACACCCGGATCACGCCCTGGCCGTGTCTAATCTGGCGCGGTTCACGGTCGTGCCGCGTGCGTACGCGCCGACGGGCTGGAGCGGGCGCGCACAGATCACGTTTATTATGCAGGATACCGGAGTTGAAACGCGTGCGAAGATGACCGTACGTGTCGGGTAGGAGGGTAAGCATCGCTGCTTCCCTCGCCGGGTAGCAGGGCCTAGGGGATTAGACATGCAGGACCTGCAGGGGAAAGTGGCCGTCGTGACCGGGGCGGCGCGGCGCATCGGCCTGACCATCGCCCGGACGTTGGCGCAAGCCGGCGCCGCCGTCGTGATCAGCGACGTGGTCGACGGAGAAGCCGCGGCCGCGGAGATCCGGTCGGCCGGCGGACAGGCGCTCTATCGGCGCGCCGACGTCAGCCACGCCGAGGAAATGGCGGCGCTGGCGGCGGCGGCGATGGATGCCTACGGCCGGCTGGACATCTGGGTGAACAATGCGAAGGTCGATGCGCGGGGGAACGTCACCGAGCTCGCCCTCGAGGACTGGAATGCCGTCCTGTCGGTCTGTCTGACGGGGGCGTTCCTGGGAGCCAAGTACGCTATCCCGGCGATGATCGCCTCCGGCGGCGGCGCCATCGTCAACATCGCCTCGGTGCATGCCGTGGTGGCGTATCCCCAGTGCCCAGCCTACGACGCGGCCAAGGCGGGGTTACTGGCCTTGAGCCGCCAGATCGCCGCCGAATACGGGTCCGCGAACATCCGCGCGAATGCGATCCTACCGGGCCTCATCGTCGAGCACAGCCCTGACGCCTATAGCCCGCGGGTGGAGCGCCTCGCGCGGACGTTGTATCCGATTGGGCGTGTGGGGACCTTCGCTGATGTCGCGGCCGCCGTGCTTTACCTCGTCTCCGACGCGGCGCGTTTCGTCACGGGTAATCGCTCAGGGGGGGCTGGCCGGGATCGTGCAGGAAGGCGTGGGCATGAGTGCACACAGGCCGGACGGTATCACAGCAGAGGACTGGGCGGCGACGCCACGGTCCGTGCGCGTGCTGGTCGGGG
>JAABVA010001071.1_pt1 | contig 30387 bp, 24 predicted proteins | sample 5560331 | NCBI WGS metagenome assembly JAABVA01 (sample SAMN12812661, study PRJNA571458) | rock metagenome | isolation source: Antarctica rocks | place: Antarctica: Victoria Land, Mt New Zealand sud | collected 2016-01-07 | reverse complement strand
GATGGTCCGCCGCAGCGACGGCTCCCGGGCCAGCCGCACGATCCCGGCCACCATCTGCGCGTCCGTCTCGCACAGCAGCCCCTCGCGTTCGTGCCCGATGAACTCTCGGACGCCGCCCTGCGCCTTCGCGACCACGGGCAACCCGGCGCAGCGCGCCTCCAGGGCCGCGATGCCGAAGGACTCGAGGTCGGCCGGGGCCACGAACGCGTGAGCGGCGCCCAACAGCTGACGGACCTGCGTCCGCTCCAGCCGTCCCACCAGGTCGACGCTGTCGCTGAGCTGGTGGCGATGGACGGACCTCTCCATCGCCGACCGCATCCCGCCTTCGCCGGCGACGGTCAGACGGAGCCGGGTCTGGTCACCCAGCCCCCGGAGGACCTGTTGGGCCGCGTCGAGGATCTTGAGCAGCGCCAGGGGACGCTTGCGCCTCGCCAACCGCATCACGGCGACCAGCCGGAGCTCCCCCGCTCCCTCCGGAGCGGCCGGCATACGCCACGCAGCCTGATCGATACCGTTGGCCAGCAGAGTGATCGGCGTACCAGGCAAAAGATGCGGGCGTACCGGCTGGGCCGCCGCGGCACTCACGGCGGTCCACTCGATCGGCAGCGTCGACCACCCGCCCAGTGCGTCCATGGCCGACATGATGGAGCTGACACCGGCCCACATGGAATGGACGGTGACCACCGTCGGTCGGCCGGCGCGCGCGGCGGCGCGCGCGGCGAAGAACGCGAGCGGCGTGGCCACGCCGAGGTGGCAGTGGACGACGTCGACGTCCAGCCCACGCAGAGCGCGGATGCCGGCGGGCGCGGCGAGCGGGTTCATCGCCGGCCCGAACGGCCCGGTCACCCGATGGACCCTCGGCCGGTCCGGGCCGGCTGTGGTCGTGACGACGTGGACGTCGTGGCCCTGCGCCCCCTGTCGGGCGGCGAGGTCACTGATGTGCGTCTCGATCCCTCCCAGCCGGGGAAGGTAGAAGTCGCTGACGTGCGCGATCCTCACCGGTCCACCCGCGGCGACGGCGGAGTCGGGTCAGGGCTCACAGGACTCCACCCCCGGAAGAGCATGGTGCGATCGTCATGGCGAATACCGACCTCCGTGGGTTGCGCGTGCGGCGCGACAATGCGGTCGCTGACGCCGGGCCCACGCTCGCCTACTCCACCTGACCATATGTCACGGCTGTGCGCGCGCTGGAATCGGACCCGCCGCGCCGCTGGGTCCGTCGCGCGCGTTCAGCTCTGTGGGAGGGCGGCGACGACGTCGATCTCGACGAGGATACTCGCCAGCTGAGAGCCCACCGTGGTGCGCACGGGATAGGGCGGGGTGAAGAACTCCTGGTAAGCCGCGTTGAACTCGGCGAAGTCGGCCAGGTCGGCCAGGTGAACGGTCGTCTTCACACAGTCGTCAAGGGTGAGCTGACGCTCGGCGAGCACGACCTGGACGTTGCGGAGGACTTGGCGCGTCTGGGCGGCGACGTTGTCGGCCACGGCGTTGCCGTTGGCTGGGTCCTGCGGGCCGAAGCCCGCAGTGAACAGGAACCCGTTGGCCTCGATGCCCTGGCTGTACGGACCGGCGGGCTGCGGAGCCCGGGTGGTGTGGATGGCGGTCTTGGACATGGTTCAGTTCCTTCTCTGGGGTTGGGAGGGTCGGCTGCGGCGTAGCCCGCGACCGGGCAGCGCGCGGGTGAGCTCGGCGCCGGTCAACACCGGCACCCCGGCGACGAGCACGTCGTCGATGCCCGTCGCGGCCTGCCGGGGGTCCTCGTAGGTGGCGGTGTCGCCGACGGTGCTCGGGTCGACGAGGACCAGGTCGGCGACCGCGCCCACGGCCACGGTTCCGCGCCTCCCCAGGGCGAACCGCTCGGCGGCCGCCGTGGACACATGGTGCACGGCCTCCGCCCACGACCAGGTGCCCCCCTCGCGGACATAGACGCGCAGGTAGCGCGCGAACGTGCCGAACGCGCGAGGGTGCGGGTGCGCACCGATGAAGATGCCGTCCGACCCTCCCATGTGGCGGGGGTGCGCGAAGATGCGGGCGAGCTCGGCCGCCGACCGGGGGTGGCGCACCGCCATGACCGCGCTCACCTCCAGTCGACAGGCGGCCAGGACGTCGAGGGCGAGGTCGATCGGGTCGACGCCGGCCCGCAGCCCGGCCTCGCGCAGCGTCAGACCGTGCGCCCACGCGTACTCGGGGGCGGTGACGTGGGCCAGCGTGATGAGACCGGGCCAGTCGGGGCCCAGGCTCGGGCTCAGGCCGGCCCGGGTGGCACACGCCTCGCGCAGCCGAGGACGAGCGGCGGGGTCGGTCAGGGCGCGCACCACGTCGGCGACCGGCTGCACCGACAGCTCCGGCGGGAGTAGCGGCATGCTCAGCAGCGAGCATCCCCGGGTGTAGGGGTATGCGTCGAACGTGGCGTCCACACCCGCTGCCGCCAACCGGTCGAGCTGCGCGAGCACGATGTCGGCGTCCGCGTGGAAGTGCGACACGTGCACCGGGAGTGGCGGCGCGGCTGTGGTAGCGGTCTCGGCGATCTCGACCATCTCGGCGATGCCGGTGGCGGCGTTCGCTTCGTACCCGCCCCGCAGGTGGCTGACGTACACGCCTCCGGCTCGCGCGACGGGGTCACACAGGGCGGCGATCTCGTCGGCCGACTGGAAGATGCCCGGGACGTAGTCCAGTCCGGTCGACAGCCCCAGCGCACCGTCGGCCATCCCCCGCGCGACCAGCGCTGCCATCCGGTCGCGCTGGTCGAGGGTCGCCGGGGTCTGCTCTCGGCCGCACACCTCGTGACGCACGGTGCCGGCCGGCACGAGGCAACCGACGTTGAGCGCCGACGTGCCGTCGCAGGTCGCCAGGAAGGCGGCCACTCCCCCGCCGCGGTATGCCCGGTGCGGCCCGTTGATCGCGGCGAAGTACTCGGTCGCGTAGTCCCCGGATCCGGGCGGGTAGGACACGCCGTCCTGCCCGGCGATGACCGTCGTGACCCCTTGGCGCAACAACGCATGTTGCACGGCGGGGTCGGCCAGCAGGCCGTCGGCGTGTGAGTGGGCATCGACGAAACCGGGGAGCACGAGGCGGTCAGTGGCGTCGACGACCTCGCCGTCGCCCCGCCCATCGACCGTGCCGACGTGGGTGATCCGGTCGCCGTCGATGGCGACATCCGCGCGGACCAGCCCGTCACGAGTGACGACGGACCCCCCGCGCACGACTCGGCGAACGGCGTGGACGCTCACGGGATCACGACGTCCTCAGTCGTCGCGGCTAGAAGTGGGTTCGGACGAGGTCGACGACGACGTCGGACTCTGCAGACTCGACCACGGGGAGCACCCGCCACTTGTCGAACGCCGTGCAGGGGTGGGACAGGCCGAGGGCGACGACCGAGCCGACGGCAAGAGCCTCGACATCAGCGGCATCGGTCACGCGCAGGTAGCTGTGCTGGTCGTTCATCGCCGAGACCACGGCGGCGACCAGCGGCTGCCACGGCCCGGCCAGGTCGGGTGCGGACCGTCGCGGAATCGGTAACCCCTCGTCGTAGGGAAAGTCGCGCTTGCCGCCGTCGACCAGGGCGAGCCCGGGCTCGGGGTGCGAGACGACCCGCGCCAGGCCGTGCATCGCGACACGGAGGTGCGGAGCGTCCTCCGCCGCCGCCTCATCGAACGGCGACATGCGCCGGTAGAATCCGTCGTCGTGGACGATGTAGGCGCCGGAACGCAGGACGAACCGGGCCCGCTCCCGACCGTCCGCGGCCGCCGCGAAGGCCTCCGAGACGAGGTCGAAGTACGCGCTGCCGCCCGCCGTGACGTAGACGTCGCCCTCGTCGTAGGACGGTTCGACTGCCCGGTGCAGCTCCACGAGACTGGTGAGGTAGCCCCGGACTGCCGTCAGCGTCGACGGTGAGCGATCATGCCCGAGGGACCCCTCGTACCCCGCGACGCCGGCCAGCCGCAGCACACCGGACGCGGCGATACGCTCGGCCACAGCGATGCCTTCGGCGACCGTGCGGGCGCCGGTGCGTCCGCCGTACGCGCCGAGCTCGACGCAGACGTCAACCGGTCGTGGCGGCCGAGCCGACCGCAGACCCCCCTCCATCGCCTCGACCGTCGCGGCCGAGTCGGCCCACGCCACGAAGCGAAACGAGGGATCGGCGAGCTCGCCGGCCAGCCAACCCAGAGAGCGTTCGTCGACGACGGCGTTGGCCAGCATAATCGACCCGAACCCGTAGCTGCGGGCTGTGCGGACCTGCCCCATCGTGGCCAACGTGATCCCCAGGGCTCCAGCGTCCACCTGCCGCTGCCAGAGCACGGGCGCCATGGTCGTCTTGGCGTGCGGCATCAGGTCCAACCCGCGCTCGCGACACCAGCCGGCCATCGTGTCGACGTTGCTGCGCATCGCCTCGTCGTCGAGCACCACCAGCGGTGTCCAGAACTCGTCGAGGCGGGGGCGCGTGGCCAGAAAGCCGGCCGCCGTCATCCCGACGGCTCGCTGCGGCATCCCCTTGTCCCGGGCCGTGAGCAGCTCGCCGTCCAGCCTCATGGGACCGTGGCGGAGCTCTGTGCCAGCTCATGCAGGCGACCCGAGCCCTCGACGTCCGGACGGATCGACGCGGTCGCCGTGGCGATCGCGCCGATGGTGCAGATGACGGCTACATAGGCCACGAGCGGCCAGATCGCCCCGCCGGCGGACGCAACGAGAGCGGTGGCGATCAACGGGGCCAGGCCCCCACCGAGCGTGTTGGAGATCTGGTAGCCGATGTTCACCCCGGTCGTGCGCGCCTCCGGATCGAACATCTCGCACAGCATCGTCTGGAGGGTCGCCTGCATCGCGACCCCCGGGATGACGAACCCGAGGACCATGCCGAGCCAGATCAGCCAGGAGTTCCCCGTGTCGAAGAGCAGGAACGTGGGCCAGACCAGCAGGGCGAACGCCACGCAGCCGAAGAGGTAGACCCGGCGCCGACCGACCCGGTCGGACATGGCCCCCCACGCCGGCGCGGCGAAGATCTGGAGGAGGCCGACGATCATCGTGCCGATGAACCCCACCTGGGCGGGAACGTGCTTCGTGGTCACCAGGTAGGCCAGGCCGAAGGTCAGCACCACGTAGCCGGCGATCGACTGCGGCAGGCCGATGAGGATGCCGAGGATCGCGTTCTTGGGGTGTCGGAACGCCTCGCGCAGGGGGTTGGGCCGCTTCCCGCCGGCCGACTCCTGCATGGCCCGGGTGGTCGTGAACTCCTCGGACTCCTCCAGCTGGCGCCGCAGGATGACCGCGACGATCGCCAGCACCAGCGCGAGCAGGAACGGGATCCGCCAGCCCCACGTGAGGAACCACGACGCCGGGCCGGCACCGAGGGCCGCCATCAGGCCGGCCGAGGCGACATTGGCGATCCCGGCGCCGGTGATGAGGAAGGCGCCGTAGAAACCGTGACGGCCGGTGGGCGCGTGCTCGACCACCATCGTCGCGGCCCCGCCCATCTCGCCGCCGACGAAGAAGCCCTGCAGCATCCGGAAGAACAGCAGCAGCACGGGAGCGGTCACGCCGATCGAGTCCGCGGACGGGATCAAGCCGATGCAGGTGGTCGCGACGCCCATCCCGATGACCGTGGTCATCAAGGTGACCCGACGGCCCATCCGGTCGCCGATCGCCCCGAACACGAGGCCGCCGACCGGGCGCAGGAAGAACCCGACCGCGAAGGTCGCGAACGACGCCAGCTGGGCGACGACCGGCGTGTCACCGGTGAAGAACACCTTGGGAAAGACCGCGGCGGACGCCAGGCCGTAGAGGTAGTAGTCGTAGTACTCCATCAGGGTGCCGATGGCGCCGCCGGCAACCATCTTGCGTTGCTTGGCGTCGAGGCCGGTGGGTGACGGTGCAAGGGTCATGCGATCCTCCATACCTGGCGGTAGCCCTGGGGCGAGCGTGAGGTGGAGGCTAACAGGGCGCTGAACAGTATGTCTAGGAGTAAGACTCTTTGTTCGAAAGGGGTGGGGCGATGACTCACAGCACGTTTGCGGACGCCACCGAGGTGTTGCTGACCTTCCGCCCGGTCATGCGGGCCATCGCGGCCGCCGGCGGCCCGGCCTGCGAGGTGGTGCTGCACAACCTGGACGGCGCCGACATCGACCTGGGGCACACGATCATGGCCATCGAGAACGGCCACGTGACCGGCCGTGAGGTTGGCGGTCCGTCGACCAGCCTCGGTCTCGACATCGTCCTCGACCGTCGGGGTGACCATGATGCGTTCGGGTATCGCGGGTTCACCGGCGGCGGCACCGAGCTGCGCTGCTCCTCGGTGTACTTCCACAACCCAGCGGGCGACATCATCGCGGCGCTCTGTATCAACGTCGACCTGAGCGGACTTCAGCAGGCCCGCGGCATCCTCGATGCGATGCTCCTCCAGACCGTTGCATCCCCTCCCTCCCCGCCTGACGAGATCATTGGCCGGGACCTCGTCGCCGTGATGGACGCCATGGTCACCCAGGCCCTCGGCGAGGCCGGCAAGCCGGTCCCCCACATGACCCGCGACGACAAGATCGCCGTCCTCGAACGGCTGGATCGACAGGGAGTCACCCAGATGCGCAAGTCGGTCGAGCTGATCGCGGCTCGGTTGGGCATCTCCCGCGTCACCGCATACGCTTACCTCGACGAGGCCCGGTCCCGCTAGCGGATCAGGCGTCAGGGGCGCCCGGCGGCCGCCACGGCTCGTGCGAGTGCGAGAGCCAGACCTCCGCAGGGTCCAGAGCTTGCGCATCCCTGGGTCGGTGACCGAGTCGGGGACGGTGGGACGTCCGTGGGCGCGACGCCACCAGACGAGGTCGAGCTCACCGACGTCGACGCGGTCACCCTCCTCGGTCGGGAGCGTGACCGGGTGGCCGCCCTTGTTGTGCCAAGCGACGCCCCCAGCAGCGGCGAGCCGGTCAGCGGCGACGATGGCGACGTCGATGCCGTGGGTGTCCTTCATCCGTTGCCTGATCACGTATGCATGCAGGTCACCGGCCAGGGTGACGATGGCCATGCGGGTCATCTCAAGTCTCCTTTGCGTCGCTGCTGGGGGTCGTCGCTGCTGGGGTCGTGCTGGGGGTCAGCGACTCACTCGTCGCAGTCGTCCCAGCCGTCGTCGCAGCCGGAGATCGAGCCGCCCGGCCAGATCGGGCGCATGGACTCCGGGCCGAGGTTCAGGGCGGCCTGCTCCCAGGCGTCGAGACGGGCGGGGTGGACGTAGCCCTCGTGGCTCCGGGAGAAGCGGGCGGCCATCGGCGTCAGGTTCTTCATCGGTATGCGTGCTCCTTCGGTTCCCGACTTCGGTCGGGCTCGGACCGGTGTGGCCGAGCGACGGGTAGGAGCCCCCGCGCCGCCGCCTGATACACCGGCCATCGACGGGCTGGGGAGCGCCCGCCGGGCAGGCACAAGCCGGCGGGCCACCGGGCATGCCCGCTCGAAGGGGACGGCTGGGACGCCCTGTGCCGGTCCGTCGGGCGGGCTTGGGGGTCGTCAGCGCAGGACGTCGCGGGCCACGAGCTCGACGGTGACGACCACCGAGAGGGCCTGCACGAGCAGCAGCGCGACGAGGACGAGCAGCTGCACCGCGGCAGCCTGCAGGGGGCTGGCGCCACCGAGCAGCATGCCGACGAAGGCGCCGGGGAGGGTGACGAGGCCGACGGTACGCGTCTGGTCGAGGCCGGGGAGGAGGGCGAGCCCGGCGTCGGCCCGGCCGATGAGAAGTCGCGCGTCGCGGGTCTCCAGGCCGATGGACAGGCCTGCCTCCACCTCGCCGCGCCGCTGGCGGAGGGCGTCGAGGATGCGCCGGCCCGCGAGGGTGGTCGCCGTCATGGCTCCGCCGATGAGGATGCCGAGGACGGGGACGACGGCCACCTCCTGGATGGGGATGAGGCCGCTGACCAGGAGGACGGCGCCGACCGGTAGAGCTCCGACGGCGATGGGCACGAGCGCCCACCACCAGCGACCACCAGGGACGAGACGCCGGCCCGAGGTGAGGGCGGCGACACCGACCATGACCAGCACGAACGCGGCGGTGAGCCACCACGACCTGAGGACGACGGCGATGACGACACCCACGAGGGCCAGCTGCACGGTGGCCCGCGCGGCGGCCACCAGATCCTCCCGGGCGAGCTGGAGACCGCCGAGACGGTTGACGAGCGCCGCCAAGCCCGCGAGCACGGCGACGATCAGCACGAGCCGGACGTAGCCCGCCGTGTCGTCGACCGTCACGAGCGCGTCGGCCGCTACCGACCCCGCCACGGCTCAGCGCTCGCGCGAGAGGTACAGCAGCACGGCCAGCTCCCAGGCGGTCTCGCGCCACGCGTCGTAGCGCCCCGACTGTCCCATGTGGCCGGCAGTCATCCACGTGCGGAAGAGGATGGGGTCGAGCTCAGGGTCGTTGGTCGCGTGGTCGCGCAACCGGGCGACCCACTTCGCCGGCTCGGTCACGTAGACCCGGGTGTCGTGGATGCTCGTCGTGACCAGCAGGGCCGGGTAGCGGCGGTCGGTCACGTTGTCATAGGGGGCGTACGCCTTGATCCAGCGGTAGGCGTCAGGGTCGGTGATGGGGTCACCCCACTCCTCCCACTCACCCGCGGTCAAGGGGAGGTCGGGGTCCAACATCGTCGTCAGGACGTCGACGAACGGCACCTGCGCGTGCAGCGCCCGGAACCGGCCCGCGTCATCGTTGGCCACAGCGCCGATGAGCAGGCCGCCGGCCGAGCCGCCCTGCCCGACCAGGCGGTCGGGGTGCACGAAGCGCTGCTGCACGAGGTGGTCGGCCGCGGCCGCGAAGTCCTCGAAGGTGTGGTGCTTGTGGGCCATCCGGCCGTCGTCGTACCACGGCCGGCCCAGCTCGGACCCGCCACGCACATGGGCGACGGCGAATACGACACCCCGGTCGAGCAGGGAGAGCCGGGCGACGGAGAACCACGGGTCCATCGAGATGCCGTAGGCGCCGTAGGCGTAGAGGACGCCCGGTGCTGTGCCATCGAGCGGCGTCGTGCGCCGGCGGACGACCGAGACGGGCACCCGTGCGCCGTCGCCGGACCGCGCCCACTCGAGGGTCTGCTCGTAGTCGGCGGGGTCGTAGCCGCCGAGGACCTCGCGCTGCTTGAGCAGCGTCAGAGCCCGCGTGGGCACGTGGTAGTCGTAGACGCTGGGCGGGGTGACAAGGGAGCCGTAGACGACCTGAAGGGTGGCCGTAGCGGGGTCGGGGTTGTCGCCGAGACCCACCGAGCGCACCCGCTCGTCGAAGGCGATGTCCCAGGTGTCACTGAAACCGTTGTGGGAGTGGGCGTCCCGGGCCACCAGGCGGACCGCGGTCTGACCCTCGGTGCGCAGCGAGACGACGACGAACCCGGCGAAGGCGTCCACCCCGCCGACCAGCTCGGCCTCGGTGGTGAGCCCGAGCGGCTCCCACTCCCCCACGGCGCCGTCGACCCAGCGCGCGCGGGCGACCTCGAAGTTGACCCGGTCGCGGTTGTGCACGACAAGGATCTCGTCACCCATCACCTCGATGTCGTACTCCACCTTGGGGCGGCGAGCGGCGACGAGAACCGCTGCGGCCGTCGGAGTTTCCGCATCGAGCAGGTAGGCCTCCGAGGAGGTCGAGGAGCCGACGACGAGGACGACCCACCGGTCGTCGCGGGACGTCCCCACCGCGACCCGGAACGCCGGGTCGCGTTCCTCGAGCACGAGGTCGTCTGCGTCGGCCGGAGTGCCTAGCTCGTGCCGCCAGATCTGGAAGGGCCGCCACGCGTCGTCGTAGCGCGTGTAGAACAGGTGAGAACCGTTGAGGGACCAGGCAACCCCCGCGGCGATTCGGGTCACCGCGTCGTCGACGACCTCCCCGGAGCCGAGGTCCTTGACCCGGAGGTCGTAACGCTCGTCGCCGGTCACGTCCACGGCATACGCGAGCAGGTGCCCATCGGGCGACACGTCGCTGGCCCCGAGGGAGAAGAACTCGTGCCCCCGAGCCTCGGCGTTCTCGTCGAGGATGACCTGCTCACCGGCGGGGGGCCGGTCGCCGTCGAGGTCCGGCCGGGCGGGGTGGTCGGCGACGGGCACCCGCCCTTCGACGGAGTACTGCTCGCCCTCGATGGTGCGGGAGTAGTACCACCAGCCGCCGTGCCGCACCGCAACGCTGAGGTCGGTCTCCTTGGTGCGGGCCTTGATCTCACCGAAGATCGCGTCCGCGACGGGACCCACCTCAGGAGTCATCCCCTCGGTGTAGCTGTTCTCGGCCTCGAGGTAGGCCCGCAGCCGAGGGTCGTCCCGGTCGGCCATCCACGCGTACTCGTCGGTGACGGTGTCACCGTGACGGGTCCGGGTCGTCGGCTCCTGAGGGGCGTGTGGCGGCGGGGTGAGGCTTGACGAGACGGGCACCCGTAGAACCCTAAGCGCCGGGGAAGGCGACCTCGACCGCGGTGCCGAGGAACCGGCCGTAGGCCACCGCCGCCCGTTCGACGGAGCGCCGGCGGGACGGGGTCAACAGGGCGAACGGGGTCACGGTGACCACTGTGCCTCGGGTGGTCGTCCGCCGTCCCCACGTGCCGGCGACGACCCCACCGACCGTGACGGTGCCGAGAAACATCCCGTTCTTCCCGGGTACGACCAGGAGCTCTTCCGCGGCCGACATCATGGCGGAGCGGTCCTTGTAGCCGAGGACGAACTCGTCGAACCCCGGGAGCAGCCGCACCGCGGCGGTGGTCGCGACCGGGGTCGGCTCCGGCGGCATGAGGTACGCCTGTCCACCGATCTCGGTGGTCCGGACCTGGTCGCCGGCCAGGGCCACGGCTTCGCGCGCGAAGATGAGGGTCTTGCCGACCCACCCCGCCAGGTCGCGCATCGTCACTGGACCGTGGCTGGCGACGTAGCGGGTGGCGAGGGCCGCCAGCGCCTCCTCCCGGCCGGGGTCCCACGACCAGGGCACCCAGTCGTCGAGCAGCACGAACGTCGGCTGGCGCTCCTGCGCCGGACCCTGGCAAAGCAGCGCCTCCTGGCATAGCCGCCCGAGGATGTGCGCCGCGCGCTGGCCGGACGGGTCGATCCCGTTGGCGCGCAACGTGTTCAGCACCTCGGGTCGAGGCATGGCCACCCCGCCCCGCAGAGCGGCGCTGAGCACCTCGCGGGCGCGGTCCAGCGTCGCCGGGGTGAGCTCCAGCTGGGCGTGGCGGGTGCGCTCGGCCGTCGTCATCTCGGCGGCGAGCAGGCGGCACATCCAGCGCACGTCCTGGGTGGCCATGAGGTGCAGCGTGCCGCGCATGGGCCACGAGCGGGTGATGAGCCGGGCCGCCGCGGCGGCCTCGACCTCCGCCCGGGTCGCGCCGGTGCGCACGCCCACCGACCACAGGCCGCTGGCGGCGTCCTGGGCCTGCATGGCCAGGTGGTGGTGGACGGTGCGGGCGATGGTGTCGGCGGCCGGCTCCGATGCCCCGTCATCACCGGCCTGGCGCACCGCGGCCGGGGAGATCCGCATCGCCGCCAGCCGCTGGCCCGCAATACGGCGCCGGTCCGTCGGGCGCACGGTCAGCTGAGGCAGGAGGGGCCGAGCAGCGCCTTGAGGTCACCGAATAGGGCGGGTGACGCGGTGACCCGCAGCCGGTCCTCGACCTTCATGAGCACCGACCGACCGGGCTGGGTCAGCTTGAGATGCACCTCGGTGACACCGGGGTGCTCACCCAAAACCCGGCGGATCTCCTCGGCCACGGCGTCGGTGGCCCGTTGCAGGGGCAGCGAGACGACCACCGGGCCGCGCGGCCCCTCCTTGATGTCGGGCAGGCTCAGCTCCTGCGCGAAGATCGAGACCGAGTCGTCGCGGCTGCTCACCCGCCCGCGGACGACGCAGACGACGTCGGTGCGCAGCAGCGGGGCGACCGGCGCATACGAGCTGGGGAAGAAGAGGCACTCGATCGCCCCCTCGAGGTCCTCCACCGTGGCGATGGCCCAGAGGTCGCCCTTCTTGGTCCGCTTGATCTGTAGGCCGGTGATGAGACCCGCGACGGTGACCGGGGTGCCGTCGGGCTTCGGCTCGTCACCCATGAGCGAGGCGATCGAGGTGTCGGCGTGCTGGGTCAGCACGTGCTCGATGCCGAACAGCGGGTGGTCGGAGACGTAGAGCCCGAGCATCTCGCGCTCGAAGGTCAGCAGTGTCTGCTTGTCCCACTCCTGGCGCGGCACGGGAGGCAGGCCGTCGACGGCTCCTGAGGACATCTGCCCGGGCATACCGGCGTCCTCGTCGGCGTCTCCTAAACCGCCGAAGGCGCCGATATTGAAGATGTCCAGCGTTTCCTGTCCGTGCTCCTGGTGGCGTTTGACGTCGACGAGGGCGTCGACGTACTGGACGTGCACCTCGAGCATGCCGCGGCGGCTCTCACCGAGGGAGTCGAAGGCCCCCGCCTTGATGAGCGACTCGATGGTGCGCTTGTTGCAGACCACGGCCGGGACCTTGCCGAGGAAGTCCTTGAAGGAGGAGTAGGCGCCCTTCTCCTCGCGGGTGCGCACGACCTCGGCGACGACGTTGTGCCCGACGTTGCGGATCGCGGCCATGCCGAACCGGATGTCGGTGCCGACGGCGGCGAAGTTGGCGACCGACTGGTTGACGTCGGGCGGCAGGACCTTGATGCCCATCCGGCGGCACTCGTTGAGGTAGAGCGCCGACTTGTCCTTGTCGTCGCGCACGCTGGTGAGCAGCCCGGCCATGTACTCGGCGGGGTAGTTGCCCTTGAGGTAGGCGGTCCAGTAGGAGATCAGGGCGTAGGCCTTGGCGTGCGCCTTGTTGAAGCCGTAGTCGGCGAACGGCATGAGGGCGTCCCACAGCGTCTTGATCGCCCCGGCGCTGTAGCCCTGCTCCTGCATCCCGGCCTCGAAGCCGGCGAACTCGGCGTCGAGGACCTCCTTCTTCTTCTTGCCCATCGCCTTGCGCAGCAGGTCGGCCCGGCCGAGCGTGTAGCCCGCCACCTTCTGGGCGATCTGGATCACGTGCTCCTGGTAGACGATGAGGTTGTGCGTCGCGCCGAGGATCTCCTCGAGCGGGTCGGCCAGCTCGGGGTGGATGGGCGTGGCCGGCTGGCGGCCGGTCTTGCGCATCGCGTAGTTGGTGTGGCTGTTGATGCCCATCGGGCCCGGGCGGTAGAGCGCGATCGTCGCCGAGATGTCCTCGAACGTCGTCGGCTGCATCTGGCGCAACAGCGTGCGGGTGCCGCCGCCGTCGAGCTGGAACACGCCGAGCGTGTCACCGCGCTGCAGGAGCTTGTAGGCCTCGGGGTCGGTCATGTCCTTGGACAGGACCTCGAGGTCGACCTCCTCGCCCCGGTTGGCCCGGACGTTCTCGATCGCGTCGTCGAGGATGGTGAGGTTGCGCAGCCCCAGGAAGTCCATCTTGACCAGGCCCAGCGTCTCGCAGCTGGGGTAGTCGAATTGGGTGATGATCTGGCCGTCCTGCTCACGGCGCATGATCGGGATGAGGTCGATCAGCGGCTCGCTGCTCATGATGACGCCGGCCGCGTGGACGCCCCACTGGCGCTTCAGTCCCTCCAGGCCCAGAGCGGTCTCGACGACCTCCTTGGTCTGCTGGTCCTCCTCATGAAGGCCGCGGAAGTCGGCGCCCTCGTGGTAGCGGGGATGGGTGGGGTCGAACACCCCCGACAGGGCCATGTCCTTGCCCATGATCGGCGGCGGCATCGCCTTGGTGAGCTTCTCCCCCATGGCGAAGGGATGGCCCATGACGCGGGCCGCGTCCTTGACCGCCTGCTTGGCCTTGATGGTGCCGTAGGTGACGATCTGGGCGACTCGCTCCTCGCCGTACTTCTGCGTGACGTAGCGGATCACCTCACCGCGCCGGCGCTCGTCGAAGTCGACGTCGAAGTCGGGCATCGACGGCCGCTCGGGGTTGAGGAACCGCTCGAAGACCAGGCCGTGCTCCACCGGGTCGAGGTCGGTGATCCGCAGGGCGTAGGCGCACATCGACCCGGCGCCGGAGCCACGTCCGGGGCCGACCCGGATGCCGTGGTCCTTGGCCCAGTTGATGAAGTCCGCGACGACGAGGAAGTAGCCGGCATACCCCTTGCCGAGGATGACCCCGGTCTCGTAGCGGGCCTGCTTCGACGCATACTCGGGCACGCCGTCGGGGTAGCGGGCCCGCAGGCCCCGCTCGACCTCCTTGACGAACCAGGACTCCTCGTTCTCGCCCTCGGGGCAAGGGAATCGGGGCATGTAGCGCCCCTCCCCCTCAATGAAGGTGACGTTGCACTGCTCGGCGACCCGCAGCGTGTTGTCGCAGGCCTCGGGCAGCTCGCGCCACAGGTGGCGCATCTGCTGCGCGCTCTTGAGGTAGAACTCCTCGGCGTCGAACTTGAACCGGGTGGGGTCCATCAGGGTCGAGCCGGACTGGACACACAGCAGCGCCGCGTGGGCCTTGGCGTGCTCCGGCTGGGTGTAGTGCAGGTCGTTGGTGGCGAGCAGTGGCAGCTGCAGGTCCTTGGCGAGTCGGAGCAGCTCGCGCTGGGTCTGCCGCTCGATGGGGATGCCGTGGTCCATGACCTCGGCGTAGAAGTTCTCCTTGCCGAAGATGTCCTGGAACTCGGCCGCAGCCGCTCGGGCCTGCTGGTACTGGCCGAGCCGCAGCCGGGTCTGGACCTCGCCGCCTACGCAGCCGGTCGTGGCGATGAGCCCGCCGCCGTAGTGGTTCAGCAGCTCGCGGTCGATGCGCGGCTTGAAGTAGTGGCCCTCCATGGAGGCCAGGGAGCTCATCCGGAAGAGGTTGTGCATGCCGCCGGTGGTGCGGGCCAGCAGGGTCATGTGGGTGTAGGCGCCGCCGCCGCCGACGTCGTCGCGCGACGCGCTGTCGTCGCCCCACCGGGTGCGGGTGCGGTCGCGCCGGGACGTGCCGGGGGTGAGATAGGCCTCGACCCCGATGATGGGCTTGATGCCGTAGGTGCGGGCCTTGGACCAGAACTCGTAGGCGCCGAAGACGTAGCCGTGGTCGGTCGTCGCGATGGCCGGCATACCCATCTCCGCGGCCGACGAGAGCAGCTCGTCGATCCGCGCAGCACCGTCGAGCATGGAGTACTCGGTGTGGACGTGCAGGTGGACGAAGCTCTCGTCGCTGGGCTGCTTACGGGAGGGCGTCGGTGGGGCGGGCTGGGCGGGCATCGCGGTCGAGTCTAGGCGGGCCGCAGGACACCGTCGGCGTGTCGGGCCGCGCCGTCGGCGGTCCTGCGGCGACGCCCTCTCCGACCTGCGACGACGCCGAGGAACCGGCTCGCAGTCGGCGTGTCGGGGCGCCGTCGGTGCCGCTCAGGCCAGCGGGAACCGGCCCACGACGTCCCATTGACCGCCGACCTCGGGGCGCCCGACGAAGTGGACCTCGCTCACGCGGGTGCGGACCGGGAGGGCCGTCCGCACCTGCCGCGCAGGCGGCCCGCAGCGGCTCGACCGGCGAGTCGTGGCTGACGGTGAGGTATGGACGACGTCCTCGTTGGCTTCCTCGTCAGGCGGGTGCTGGGGGAAGGCGGCGGCCACCGCGGCGGTGAGCCGTCGCAACGGGTCTCCCGGGTCGGGGGCGAGCCACCGGACGTGCAGAGCGAACCAGCCGGTGTGCGCGAACGAGGCCGTGAACGCGGCCATTCCTGCCACGGCCCGGGCCAGCGGCATACCGCGCATTCCTACCGCGAGTGGGTATGCCGCGGGCCGGTATGCGGCGGGTTCCGGGTTCGGGCGGTGTGGGGCTGTCTGCTCGGGTCAGCCGGTGGAGATGACGTCGAGCGCGTGCTGCAGGTCGGGCGGGAAGGGGCTGGCGTAGGTGACCCACTCGTGGGTGCGCGGGTGCTCGAAGCCCAGCCCGGAGGCGTGCAGCCATTGCCGGTCGAGGCCGAGCCGGGCGGCCAGGCGGGGGTCGGCTCCGTAGGTGAGGTCGCCGCAACAGGGGTGGTGCAGGGCGGCGAAGTGCACCCGGATCTGGTGCGTCCGACCGGTCTCGAGGTGGATCTTGAGCAGCGAAGCGTGCCGGAAGGCCTCGACCACCTCGTAGTGGGTCACCGCGTGCTTGCCCGACTCCATCACGGCGAACTTGTAGTCGTGTCCGGGGTGGCGGCCGATGGGCGCGTCGACGGTGCCGACGACCGGGTCGGGGAGTCCCTGCACGAGGGCGTGGTAGGTCTTGTCGACGGTGCGTTGCTTGAAGGCCCGCTTGAGGACGGAGTAGGCGGACTCGCTCTTGCAGACGACCATGAGGCCCGAGGTGCCGACGTCCAGGCGGCTGACGACCCCTTGACGCTCGCTGGCGCCCGAGGTGGAGATCCGGTAGCCCGCCGCGGCCAGGCCCCCGAGGACGGTGGGTCCGGTCCAGCCGACGCTGGGGTGGGCGGCTACCCCGACGGGCTTGTCGACGACGACGATGTCCTCGTCGTCGTGGACGACCGTCATCCCCGGCACCGGCTCGGCGACGACCGCGACCGTGGGGACGGCGTCATGGCGCGGTAGCTCGACCTCGAGCAGGTCACCGGCGCAGACCCGGTCGGACTTGCCGGCGGACCGGTGGTTGACCTGGACGGCGCCGGAGACGGCCAGGTCGGCGGCCCGGGTGCGCGACACCCCGAACAGCCGGGCGATCGCCGCGTCGACCCGCTCGCCTTCGAGGCCGTCGGGCACCAAGAGGGTGCGGGCGTCGGTGGTCATGGCCGGGCGTCGTCGGGTGGTGGGGACTGGTCGTCGGGCCGGCCCCCGGGGCGGATCTCACCGGTCCCAGGGGCCTCACGAGTCTCACGAGTCTCACGAGTCTCACGAGTCTCACGAGTCTCACGAGTTCCGTCAATGCTCCGGCCGGTCACCGCCAGGATGCCGATGAGTACGGCCGCACTGACGATGGCGATGTCAGCGACATTGCCGATGAACCAGCCGTTGTAGTTGATGAAGTCGATGACATGGCCCTGGCCGAGCCCCGGCTCACGGACGATCCGGTCGGTGAGGTTGCCCAGGGCACCACCGAGCAGCAGGCCCAGCGCCCACGCCCAGCCCGTGGAGCCCAGTCGGCGGCTGGTCCGAACGATGACGACGAGCACGACGACGGCGATGAGCGTGAGGACCCAGGTGCTCCCGGTGCCGACCGAGAAGGCCGCGCCGGGGTTGCGGATGAGGTCCAGCTGCAGCGCCGTACCGACGATGCTGCGAGGCGGCTGGTCGGTGAGCGTGCTCACGGCCCACGCCTTGCCGAGCTGGTCCGCAGCGTAGGTGACGACGGCCAGGGTCACGAGCGCCCCGAACAGGACACGGCGGCGCTCGGCGGGTAGGCCGGCGGCCGGGCCGGGACGGGGCTCGGCGGGGTCGCGCTGGTCGGGCGTCGCGGGGATCAGCGGTGCTCCTGCCTGGTCTTGCACGCCAGGCACAAGGTGGCCCGTGGCGCGGCCTGCAGGCGCATCTTGCCGATGGGGTTGCCGCAGGACTCACAGACGCCGTAGGTGCCGTTGTCCAGGCGTTCCAGGGCATGCTCGACCTGCTCGAGCTTCTCGCGCGAGTTCGCCGCGAGGCTCATCTCGTACTCGCGCCCGAAAATGCTGGCGCCGGCGTCGGCCTGGTCGTCGCCCGCCCCTTCACCCGCGTCGCGCATCAGCCCCTGGAGGTCGGACTCGGCGATCTCGAGGTCGGCCAGCGCCCGGGCCCGCTCGGCGTCCAGCTCCGCGCGGATCTCTCGCAGCTCCTTCGCCGTCCAGGGCTTCTCGGTGTGGGCCACCCGCAGCACGGTCGTCGGTGGAGCGGTCGTCGCGGCCGCCTTGGTGCTGCGGCTCCTGGCCGGTGCCGGCGTCGCCTTGGCGGGGGTGGTCTTCGCCGGCGCGGTCGTGGTCGCCTTGATCGCCGCAGGCGTCGCGGGCGTCGCGGGCGATGTCGCCGTCGTGGTGGCGGTCTTGGCCGGGACGCTCTTGGCGGGGGCGACCTTGGCCGTCGAGGACCGCTTCGCTGTGGGCGCCGGCGTCGCGACCTTGGCCAGGGCCGCCTTCGACGCCGCCGTGGCCGGGGCCGCCTTCGACGCCGCCGTGGCCGGGGCCGCCTTGACGGTGGGCTTGGCGGTGGGCTTGGTGGTGGTCTTGGTGGTGGCTGCCTTCGACGCCGCCGTGGCCGGCGCCGCCTTGGTGGTGGTCTTGGCGGTGGTCTTGGCGGTGGTCTTGGCGGTGGTCTTGGCGGTAGCCGCCTTCGACGCGGCCTTGGCTGGGGCTGCCTTAACGGTGGTCTTGGCGACGGTCTTGGCCGGGGCCGCCTTCGACGCGGCCTTGGCTGTCTTCGCGGCCGATGGCTTGACCGCAGTCGTCGTCCGACCCGCCGAGGTGGTGGCGGGGGTCCTCTTGGCTGCCATGGCAGTGTGGCCTTCCGGGAAAGGGGGTCCTCGATGACGGACGGGGCGAGGATAAGCCCCGCGCGCCGAGATCCCCAACGCGGCGCACCGCCGGGGTCTCCCCGGTGCGGTCTGTGCCGCGCCTGACGGGTGGCTGCCACGGTGCCGTGTGGCATGGGTGAACGGCCGCGGGCCTCATCCTCAGGTCGAGGAGGAGGCCCGCGGCGCGTCGGTCGTCAGTGCTGGTCGGCCGAGCGGTGACCGGTCTCGTCGACGTGCGGCTCCTGGCCGTTGACGCCGCCCGCGTCGACGAGGTGGCCGTCGCCGTCGCCACCCTCAGAGGGATCGGCGTCGCCGTGGTCTGAGGACGCCGACGTCTCGGCCGGCTCGACGCCGGTCTGGTCGAGCTCGTTCAGCTGGCCCTGGAGGTAGGACTTGAGCTGGCTGCGGTAGGTGCGCTCGAAGCCGCGCAGCTGGTCGATCTTCTGCTCCAGCAGCGTCTTCTCCTGCTCGAGCTCGCCGAGCACTGCGGCCTTCTTCTGCTGTGCCTCGGCCACCATGCCGGTGGACCGTTCGCGTCCCTCGGTGATGAGCTGCTCGTGGCGGTCCTTGGCCTCGGCGAGGAGCGTGTCGTGCTGCTGCTGGGCGGTGCCGATGAGCTCGTCGTGACGGGCCTGGGCCGTACCGACCAGCTCGTCGTGACGAGCCTGGCCGGTGCTGAGGAGCTCGTCGTGACGGGCCTGGCCGGTGCTGAGGAGCTCGTCGTACGTGCTTTGGCCGGTGCCGACGAGCTCGTCGTGGCGCTGCTGGCCTTCGCTGAACAGCTCGTCGCGGCGGGCCTCGCCCTTGCCGACGTGCTCGTCGTGGAGCCGCTGGGCCAGCTCGATCAGGGCTGCGGCGCTGGTGCCGCCGGCCGCCCCGCCCGCGACCGCCTGCATGACGCCCGTCTTGCTCTCGCCCTCGACGGCCGGCTGGGACTCACGCTCCGCCTTGACCGCCTCGGCCTCCTGTGCCGCCGCTGCGGCGCGCTGCTCGGCGTCCGCCGCACGCTGCTCAGCCTGCTGGGCCCGCTCACGGGCCTCGGTGAGCTGCTGCTCACCCGTCCGGATGCGACCGTCGGCGTCGCCCGCCGTCTGCTTCGCCTCGGCGAGCTCGCGCTCCAGCCGCTCGACCCGGTGCTCGGCCTGGGTCTTGGCCTCGCTCTCCTGGCGGGCGCGGGACTCGGCCGCCTCGAGGCGGTCCTGCACCGAGGACTCGATCGCCCCCTGTCGGTCCTTGACCTGCGCTTCGGCCGCGGCCACGGCGGCCTGCGCCTTGGACAGCCGGTCACCCACCTCGCGCTCACGGGCCTCGGCCCGGTCGATGCGAGCCTGCAGCTCAGCCAGCTTGCCCTCCTGGTCCTTCACCCCTCGGCTCTCCTGGCCGGCCAGGGCGGACCCGCGGGGCTGCCCGACGCCAGAGCGCGACTGACACTCCTCGAACTGGTGCTTGTAGTCGTCCCGCTGCGCGGCGAGGGCGCGCATCTCGGCGACCACGTCGTCGAGGAAGTCGTCGACGTCCCGCTCGTCGTAGCCCTTCCGGAACTGGGTGGTCTGGAAGTGCTTGTTGAGAATCTGCTCGGGCGTCAGCGCCATGGTGAATCCACCTCGTTCATCGACCGGTCAGGGCTGGTGCGCCCGTTCCGGATCAACGTTAGCGAACCCCCTGCGCACCACCAACATCGCTGGTGGACGGCCCGGGCCGTCGCTCGGGGTCAGATACGGATGTTCATCAGCACGGACGTGATGACCATCAGGACGAGGAAGGCGATGTCGATCCGCATCCCCCCCAGGTTGATCGAGGGAATCACCCGGCGCAGCAGCCGCAGCGGTGGGTCCGTCACCGTGTAGACCAGCTCGGCCACCACCAGGATGCCGCCCTTGGGACGCCAGTCCCGGGACAGCACCTGGACCCAGTCGAAGACCAGCCGCCCGATGAGCATCAGGAAGAACAGGAAGACGACGGTCGTGAAGACCGAGCCGATGACGCGCATACGACCAGTCTCGCTGATGAATGCTCTGAACCCCGACTCCGGGGTGTGTGGCTCGCCCGGCGAGCCACCTCACCGGCTCGCCGGTGGCTCAGGACTGGTTGAAGAAGCCCCGCGTGCTGGGCACGGCCTCAGTCTCCTCGGTCGCCACCTCGACGTGCGCGGGCGAGAGGAGGAACACCTTGGAGGTGACCCGCTCGATGGTGCCGTGCATCCCGAAGACCAGCCCGGCGGCGAAGTCGACGAGGCGCTTGGCGTCGGCGTCGCTCATGTCGGAGAGGTTCATGATGACCGGCGTGCCGTCGCGGAACGCCTCGCCGATGGTCTTGGCCTCGTTGTAGGTGCGCGGGTGGATCGTCGTGATCCGGTTCAGCGGGCCGACCTCCGGCTCGCGGACGAGGCGCGCGACCGACGTGGGTCGGCGGGGCAGCTGCGTCACGACCGACGCGCCAGTCTCCCGCTGAGGGCTGCGCTCACCGCGGTCGGTCCGCTCGGAGCGGTCGTCGTATGCGTGGTCGCGGGCGCTGTCATGAGCTCCGCCGGCATCGTCACGGTGGTCGCCGTCGTCGTAGCGCTCGTCGTCCTCAGCGAGTCCGAGGTAGACCATGGTCTTTCGAAGCGCCCCAGCCATCGTGGAACTCCCTTGGTATAGCAAATCGGTTGTCGTCAGCGACGTTAGCGAAGGGCCGGACGGGAACCGAGGATTGCGCTCCCGACACGCAGGTGTGTCGCCCCGTGCCGGATCGCGGCCTCCAGGTCGCCGCTCATCCCGGCGGAGACCCACGTCGCTCCAGGGTGGGACTCCCGCAGTCGCTCGGCGACGCCGGCCAGCCTCTGGAACGCCGCGTCGGGGTCGCCGTCGACGGGGGCAACGGCCATGACGCCACCCAGCTCGAGGGCCGGCGCGTCGGCCACGGCGTCGGCGAGCGCCGCCACCTCGTCGGCCGGTGCGCCACCCCGGCCGGCCGCCCCGGCGTCGTCGTCCAGGCTCACCTGCACGAGGACTCTGGGCCTTCGGTAGGCCCGGTCGGCGGCGGACTGGAGGGCGTCGACGAGACGGCGCCGGTCAACGGTGTGGACCACGTCGGCGTAGGAGACGACCGACCCCGCCTTGTTGGTCTGCAGCTGGCCGATGAAGTGCCGGGTCAGCCGCGTGTCGGCCAGGAGCGGGTCGGTCAGCTTCTCGCGGGCCTCCTGATCGCGGTTCTCGCCCACCTGGCTGACACCGAGGTCGGCCAGCAGCCGGACGTCCGAGGCGGGGAACAGCTTGGTGACGACGACCAGCTCGACCTCGTCGGGGGCGCGACCCGACTCGGCGCAGGCGGCGGCGATGCGCCGACGCACCGCGGTCAGACCCGCGGCGAGCTCGTCGCGCCGGGCAGCGGGGTCGGTCATGATGTGGCCGCCGACGGCGGGAGCAGCCGGACGACACCGGCGTGCCTCCCGGTGCGCCCGTCGCGCCGATAGGAGTAGAGGTCCCCGTCCTCACGCGTACACCCCGGTACCCAGGTCACGGATGCTCCGGCGCGGCGCAGCTGGTCGACGACGCCGGCGGCGATGTCGACCGCGGGCGTACCCGTCCACGACACCGTGGCGCTCACCGGGCTCACGGCCGCGACCTCGTCGCGCAGCGCGGCGGGCACCTCGTAACACCGGCCGCACACCGAAGGTCCGACCACGGCCTCGACATCCTGCGGGTGAGCGCCGACACCCCGCATGGCCGCGACCGTGGCGGCGACCACGCCCGCGACCAGCCCAGGACGCCCGGCGTGGACGGCGGCGACGACGCCGGCGGCGCGGTCGGCGAGCAGCACCGGCACGCAGTCGGCGGCGAGGGCGGCGAGGGCCACTTCGGTATGCCGCGTGACGATGGCGTCGACGGACGGCGCCTCGCCGGCCCAGGGACCATCGACGACGGCCACGTCACGGCCGTGGCACTGGTTCATGAACACCAGCCGTTCGGTGGGCAGACCGAGGTCCTGGGCCAGTCTGGTCCGGTTCGCCGCGACGTCATCGGGCGCGTCACCGGTCGCCCCACCGAGGTTGAGCCCTAACCACGGCCCCCGGCTGACTCCACCGCGCCGAGAGGTGAACGCCAGGACCGCGCCTGCTCGCCCCGGTTCCGCAGAGAGAGCCCGGCGCCAGGAGTACACGCGGCCCATCCTCCCAGAACGGCGCCGGCCGAGACCGGTGGCTCCCGTCCACGGCCGCACCGGGCATACCCCCCGTTGAACGGGGTGAGGTCGGACGTCATGTCGCACCTCATGTCGCACGTCATGCCCAGGTCATGGCCAGGGACCCGGCGCCTGACGAGCCAACCCCGCGCAGGGGGCAGACGAAGGACCGCCGCCGGGTTCGGCGACGGTCCTGCGTCCGGTGGTGCGGTGTGGGGGTGCTACTTGAGGAAGTCCGGCACATCGAGATCGTCGGCGTCGTCGAAGGTCACGGCATGCGGCGGACGCTGCACCGGCTGGTTCGGCTGCACGACCGGGTTGGGCGCGCCCTGCTGACCGCTCTGGCCGCCCTGGCCGCCCTGGCTGCCCTGGTCGCCGTGGCTGCCTTGGCCGGGGGGGGCCGAGGCGGGTGGCAGCGGGGTCCCGGACGGTGACGACTCTCGCGCCGGGGCCGCCTCCGGACGGCTCGGAACCGAGGCGGCGTAGGCCGGCTGTCGGCCGCCACCACCACCCTGGACCGAGCCGAGCGCCCGGTCGTCCTGGCGCTTGTTGGGTGAGCCGCTGTCGAACCCGGCCGCGATGACGGTGACGCGCACCTCGTCGCCGAGCGCGTCGTCGATGACCGCGCCGAAGATGATGTTGGCCTCGGGGTGAGCAGCCTCCTGCACCAGGCGAGCCGCCTCGTTGATCTCGAACAGCCCCAGGTCGGACCCGCCGGAGATGGACAGCAGCACACCGTGGGCACCGTCGATGCTCGCCTCCAGCAGCGGCGAGGAGATGGCCAGCTCGGCCGCCTGGACCGCACGGTCCTCGCCGCGCGAGGAGCCGATGCCCATAAGGGCCGACCCAGCGCCCTGCATGACCGACTTGACGTCGGCGAAGTCGAGGTTGATCAGGCCCGGCGTCGTGATGAGGTCGGTGATGCCCTGCACGCCGGACAGCAGCACCTGGTCGGCGCTGCGGAACGCGTCCATCATCGAGACGTTGCGATCGCTGATCGACAGCAACCGGTCGTTGGGAATGACGATGAGGGTGTCGACCTCCTCGCGCAGCGAGGCGATGCCGGACTCGGCCTGGTTGGCCCGGCGCCGGCCCTCGAAGGTGAACGGGCGCGTGACGACGCCGATGGTCAGCGCGCCGAGGCCACGGGCGATGCGCGCGACCACGGGCGCACCACCGGTGCCCGTGCCACCACCCTCGCCGGCCGTGACGAAGACCATGTCGGCGCCCTTGATGACCTCTTCGATCTCTTCGGCGTGGTCCTCGGCCGCCTTCTTGCCGACCTCGGGGTCGGCGCCGGCGCCGAGGCCACGGGTCAGCTCGCGGCCCACGTCGAGCTTGACGTCGGCGTCGCTCATCAGCAGGGCCTGGGCATCGGTGTTGATGGCGATGAACTCGACACCCTTGAGGCCGACGTCGATCATCCGGTTGATCGCGTTGACCCCTCCGCCGCCGATGCCGACGACCTTGATGACGGCCAGGTAGTTGTGCGGGTCTGCAGCCACGAGGGTGGGCCTTCCTGAAGTGCTGTGGGCGTGTTCGAGTGTTCGGGTCTTCGGGTGTCGTCTACGGTGTGTCGCGAAGTCTCAAGGTCAACCTGATGGTTAGATTGAGGAGGTGTCCGCTGGTGCCCGACCGTATGCCGTGCACCCACCTCGATCAATCAACGCGGCGGCGTGTCCTCGACCTCGCCGCGAGATTGACCCGTCCCTGTTGCGGGAGGGACTGGAGTGTCGCGTGTGACTCGCTCGGTGAGCGGACCCGCCGCCTCGATGGACGCCTCAATGGGACGCCCGCGCCCCGACCGGACTCACGAGATTGGCGATTTCGGGCCGACTGACCCTTCGGAACCGACAAACACGTGAGTCCGGTGGGGGTGGGACCGGGGGAGTCAGCGACTGACAGGGGTGTCCGGGGCGCTCACGTCGATGACCCCGGGGTTGGTTGGAAGCAGGGCCTGCAGCACGGTGAGCTTCTTCGGTCCGTCGGCCAGGCCACCCCACACGACCGAGACCGCGCCCAGCTGGAGCGTGACGAGGTCGGCGCTCGTCACGGTCACCTGGGTCACCTGGGCCCGCTGGGCGGCCGGGAGGAGCTGCAGGATGCTGATGGCCGCCCGGATGCCCTCCGGGTCGGCCGCATCCGCCGCCGCGTTCACCTGGGCCACTCCCGCCGGGACGGCGTCGACGGTCTCGTACGGAATGCCCGTGACATCGACAACCTGTAGTTGACCTTGAGGGTTCTTCACGGCCAGCACCGGGACCTTGCGCTGCACCGAGACGACGACGGTCGACGGCCAGGAGCGGCTGACCGTCACCGAGGCCACGGCCGGGAGCCGACCCACCCGGTCGGTCGCCCCCGTGATGTCGACGCGGGCCAGCGGGGTCCCGACCGCGATCCGCGCGGCCGCGGCCACTCCTTGCTGCTCGGCCGGGTCGGACAGCCCGGTGACGGTGACCGTCCGGGTCGCCAGCAGCGGGCTGAACCCCACCGCCCACACCACGGCCGCGACGAGCACCAGGAACCCGGCCAGGACCCCGCCCAGCCGCCACGGCCGGCGCCGGACCTGGGCAGCCCGTCGCTCGAAGAGAGCCCTCGACGAGGGCGAGATCGCCGCGGCTCCGGAGCGCCAGCCTGACCCTCCCGCGCCGCGAACACCCGCGGCCCCACTGGACCGAGCGACCGGCGTACGCCCGTTGCCGGCCCCCCGCGCACCGGCACCACTGGCGCGCCTCGGACGTCGTCCCTGTCGGCGGCCCCCCGCCACCGGACGCCGGGTCGGCGCCGCGTCGACGCCGGGCTCCCGGCCGAGGTCGGCGTCCGGGTCGGTGCCGGACCTGGCGGTCTCGGTCAGCCACCTGGGTCGCTCGCTCATCCCGTGCCCTCCTCCTGCGCCCTCTGAGATCCGCCGTTCGGATCCGCCGGTGCGTCCCGCAGGCGGAGCAGCACCTCGGGGCCGACCATGGTCACGTCGCCCGCACCGACGGTGAGGACGAGGTCGCCGACGCGGGTCAGCCCCACGACGACGTCGGCGACGGCCGACCAGCGCGGCACGTAGCGCACCACCACACCGGGGCGGGCCGCCGTGACGGCCTCAGCGACGAGCCGGCCGCTGACCCCTGGCACGGGGTCCTCGCGGGCGGCGTAGACGTCCATGACGACCACGACGTCGGCCCCCGACAGGCTCTCACCGAGCTGGGCCGCGAAGTCTCGCGTCCGGGAGTACAGGTGCGGCTGGAAGACGACGACGAGCCGTCCGGCTCCAGCGTCCTCGAGGATCTGACGAGCGGCGCCGACCACGGCCGCCACCTTGCCCGGGTTGTGGGCGTAGTCGTCGACGACCTGCACCCCGGCCTCTCGACCCTTGGGCTCGAACCGGCGGCGGGTGCCGGTGAACGAGGCGAGACCGGAGAGCACCCGGGCGGGCGGCTGGTCCAGGCCGACCGTCGCCGCCGCGAAGGCGGCCGTCGCGTTGAGGATGTTGTGGCGCCCAGGGACCAGCAGCCGTAGCCGGTGCCGGTCGGCGCCCACGACGAGCTCGGCGCTCCACGCCAGCCCCCGGTGGGAAATCTCGGTGACGCGCACGTCGGCGTCGTCGGCCTCCCCGTAGGTGAGCACCCGTACGCCTGAGTGGGACCCCGAACGCGACCCCGAGCGAGACCCCGAGCGAGACCCCGAGCGAGACATCGACCGGGCGTGGTCGGCCAGCGCCCGCGCCCCCGGGTCGTCGACGCACACGACGAGCAGGCCGTCGTCGGCGATCGTGGCGACGAAGGCGCGGTAGGCCTCCTCGACCGTCGCGAGATCGCCGTAGAAGTCGAGGTGGTCGGCTTGCACGCTGGTGACGATGGCGACGTCGGGGTGGTAGACGAGGAACGAGCCGTCGCTCTCGTCGGCCTCCACGACGAAGACGTCGCCGGACCCGCGGTGCGCGTTGGTGCCGTGCTTGGCCAGCTCGCCGCCGACCGCGAACGACGGGTCGACTCCGCACGCCTGCAGGGCCACGGTGAGCAGGGAGGTGGTGGTCGTCTTGCCGTTGGCCCCGGCCACGGCGACCCGCCGTGAGCCGGCCATCGTCGCGGCGAGCGCCTGCGCCCGGTGCAGCACCCGAAGGCCTCGGGCCCGTGCCGCCGTCAGCTCGGGGTTGCCGTCGCGGATGGCCGAGGAGATGACGACCGTGTCGACGTCGTCGACGTAGGCGGCGTCGTGGCCGACGTGGACCTGCGCGCCTTCGACGGTCAACGCGTGGAGGACCGGTGAGTCCCGCGCGTCGGACCCGCTGACGCTCAGGCCACCGGCCAGCATGATCCGCGCGACCCCGCTCATGCCCGCCCCCCCGATGGCGACGAAGTGCACCCGCCCCAGGTCCTCGGCCGCGGGCACCGGCGCCAGGTAGTCGAACCTGGTCTGCGGCAACGTCATCGGGCGACCCCCGGGTCGCCGCCCGCGGCCGACCCCGGTCCCGTCCGGAGGCCGGCCGACGACGCGGCATACGCCTCGTGCACGAGGTCGGCGAGGGCCACGTCGGCGTCCCGCTGGCCGACCGACTCCGCTGCCGCCCCCATAGCGTCGAGGCGGCCCCCGTCGGTGGCCAGCGGGACCACGTGTTCGAAGAGCCAGTCCGGCGTGAAGAGCGCATCGTCGACAAGGATTCCGCCGCCCGCGGCGACGACCGCCGCCGCGTTGAACCGCTGCTCGCCGTTGCCGATCGGCAGGGGCACGTAGACCGCCGGGAGGCCGACGGCGGTGAGCTCGCAGACGGTGTTCGCCCCGGACCGGCAGACCACGAGGTCGGCGGCCGCGTAGGCGAGCTCCATCCGGTCGGCGTAGGGGACGGTCACGTAGGGCGCTCCGACCAGCGGCCGCTCGGGCTCGAACTGCTTGCCCTCCCCAGTGACGTGCAGCACCTGGAGCCCCGCGGCGCTGAGCTGGGCGGCGCGTTCGGCGAACGAGGTGTTGAGGCGCTGCGCACCGAGCGAGCCGCCGGTGACGAGGATCGTGGGCCACTGTGGGTCGAGCCCGAAGGTCGCCATTCCCTCCGCACGCCGGGCGAGGCGGTCGAGCTGCGACACCTCACGGCGCAGCGGCATCCCGATCACCCTCGCCCGGGCCAGGGGCGTGCTCGGGAAGGTCGACGCGACGAAGCGGGTCAGCCGCGCGCCCAGCTGGTTGGCGACCCCGGGGGTCGCGTTCTGCTCGTGGACGACGATCGGGACGCGGCGCTGGCGGGCGGCGAGGTATGCCGGTGCCGAGACGTAGCCGCCGAACCCCACCACCACCTGCGCTCCCGTCTCGTCGATGGCGCGGCGGGCGGCGGCGACGGCCCCCCGGAGGGAGCCGGGGAGGGCGAACAGGCGCGGGTCGAGCCGACGCGGCAGGGGGACCCGGGGGACGTAGCGCAGGTCGTAGCCCCGGGCGGGGACGAGGCGGGCCTCCAGGCCGGTGTCGGTGCCGAGCGCGGTCACGGTGACGTCAGGGTCACGTCGGCGCAGCGCGTCGGCGGTGGCCAGCAGCGGCGAGACATGACCGGCCGAACCTCCCCCGGCGAGGAGCACCGACGCAGGTCCCGGGGGCGGGACCATCAGCGCTTCCTGCGACTCGGCAGCACCGCGAGGGATCGGCGGACGACGCCTGGACGGGCCGCGAGGATCGCCCGCGCGCCGGGCTCCTCGCGGGCGAACGACATCAGCATCCCGAGCGCGAGCAGCGTGGTCACGAGGGCGGACCCACCGGCGGACGCGAGCGGGAGGGGCACGCCGATGACCGGGAGCAGGCCGATGACCGCCCCGATGTTGATGATCGTCTGCATGAGGATCCACGCCATCACGCCCGCCGTCGCCACCCGGACGAACTGGTCGCGCGAGCGCTGGGTCAGGCGGTAGCACGCCCAGGCGAGCAGCGCGAACAGCAGGAGGATGACGAACGTGCCCGGCAGGCCGAGCTCCTCGCCGATGATGGCGAAGATGAAGTCGTTGTGGGCCTCGGGCAGCCAGCTCCACTTCTCCTTGCTGGCCCCGAGACCGACGCCCCACCAGCCGCCGTCGGCCAGGGCGTACAGGCCGTGGACCGACTGGTAGCAGGTGCCGTCGGCGTTGTCGCAGTTGCCGAGCCAGGACGTGATGCGGTCCATGCGGTTCTGGTTGGTGACGACGAAGCCCATGGCCATCGCCGCGAACATCCCCGCGGCCAGCAGGAAGAAGCGCGACGGCACCCCCGAGACGAAGAGGAGGGCCGACACGATGCCGATGAGGATGAGCGCCGTTCCCAGGTCGTGGCCGACGAGCACCAGGCCGACGGTGACGAGGACGATCGGCACGAGGAAGGGGATGACGACGTGGCGCAGGCGCCCGAGCAGCCTGCGCTTCTTGGTGAGCACGACCGCGCCGACCAGGATGAGGCCCAGCTTGACCAGCTCGGACGGCTGCAGCTGCACACCGGGAGCCAGCTTCACCCAGTTGCGGTTGCCGTTGACCGACACGCCCAGCCGGGTGAAGACGAGGGCCTGGAGCACCAGGGCGCCCAGCAGCGCAGGCAGGGCGAGCCGCTTGTACCAGCGCACCGGGATGTGGGTGGCGACGGCCGCGCCCACGATGCCGATGAGAGCGAACTTGGCCTGGTCGAGGAAGACGGTGAACGTCGAGCCGTCGTCGCGGTAGGACGTGATCATCGAGGCCGACAGCACCATGACGAGCCCGATGATGAGAAGAATGGCCGTCGTGCCGAGCAGCACGTAGTACGACGTGACCGGGGACTCCAGCCGGGCGAGGAACGGCAGCGCGCGGTGGAGCAGCGAGTCACCGGCTGGCAGCGCGGTGGGGGCGCTCGTCGCCCGTGCGGGGGCAGGTCGACGGGTGCCGGGGACGGCCTGGGTCATCGGCCGCGCCCCTCCGCCCAGCGGCGGACCGCGGTCTCGAAAGCGTCGCCGCGGGCGCCGTAGTTGGCGAACATGTCCATCGACGCCGCAGCGGGGGCCAGCAGCACGACGTCGCCCGGCTGGGCCAGCTCGGCGGCCCGGGCCACGACGGCGTCCATCACATCGACTCCCGGCAGGTCCCGCATGGGCTCAGTGTGTGACGGATCGAGGTCGGCCACCGGGACGTCGGGCGCGTGTCGGGCCAGGGCCTCGGCGATCCGCGCCCGGTCGGCGCCGATGAGCACGACGCCGCGTAACCGCGGCAGCACCGACATCACCAGCTCGTCGAGCTGCTCCCCCGTGGCGCCCTTGAGGAGGCCGCCGGCGACCCAGACGACCTTCTCGAACGACAGCAGTGAGGCGTGGGCCGCATGGGGGTTGGTCGCCTTCGAGTCGTTGACGAACCGCACGCCGTCGACCGTGGCGACGTCGGCGATCCGGTGCGGGTCGGGCCGGAACGTGCGCAGCCCGTCACGCACGGAGAGCGGCCCCACCCCGTAGGCGCGAGCCAGGGCAGCCGCCGCGAGCGCGTTGGCGATGTAGTGCGGAGCGATGCTCGGCGCGTCGCCCTGGAGGTCGTGAACGGTAGCGAGCTCGGCCGCGGAGTTCTGCCGCTGCTCGACGAACGCCCGGTCGGCGAGCACCTCGTCGACGAGCCCGATCATCGAGACCGCCGGCACGCCGAGAGTGAACCCGACGGCGCGGCAGCCATCGACGACCTCGGCTTGCATGACCAGCTGCTCGGTCAGCGGGTCGGCGACGTTGTAGACACACGCGATGTGGGTGTGCTCGTAGACCCGCCCCTTGGCCCGTAGGTACTCCTCGAACGAGCCGTGCCAGTCGAGGTGGTCGGGCGCGACGTTGAGGCACGCCGAGGCCACCGGCGACACCGACCGCTGCCAGTGCAGCTGGAAGCTCGACAGCTCGACGGCGATGACGTCGAACGGCTCCG
>JAABVA010001069.1_pt1 | contig 30429 bp, 32 predicted proteins | sample 5560331 | NCBI WGS metagenome assembly JAABVA01 (sample SAMN12812661, study PRJNA571458) | rock metagenome | isolation source: Antarctica rocks | place: Antarctica: Victoria Land, Mt New Zealand sud | collected 2016-01-07 | reverse complement strand
GCCACGTCACCGTGACGGAGCGCCGCACGCGCCTGGACTGGGCCTACGCCGTGCGCGACCTGGTCGACGTCCACTTCCCCGAGGCCACCAAGATTCGTCTGGTGTCTGACAACCTCAACACGCACGATCCTGGCTCCCTGTACGAGGCGTTCCCGCCGGAAGAGGCGCGGCGCATCCTGGATCGGCTGGAGTTGCACCACACCCCTAAGCATGGCAGTTGGCTCAACATGGCCGAGATCGAGTTGAGCGTGCTCGGTCGGCAGTGCCTGGACCGGCGCATGCCCGACCACGCCACACTGGCGCGCGAGGTCGTGGCGTGGGAAGCGCCCCGCAATAGTGCCGCCGCTGCCATGGACTGGCGCTTCACCACCGCCGACGCGCGCATCAAGCTCAAGCATCTCTACCCCGTCACCACGCTGCTGGCCCACGACCAGGCCACCGCACCGGCCGACCTCGACCAGTGCGACACACAGGTCGCCTGATGTGGTAGCTTTTTATGAAATCTCTACTGTTCAGAGTTCGCTTGACAGACTACTAGTCCGGGGCCGGACCTGCGACTGCGGTCGCATGGCAAACAACGCCGACTGCGGTCGGGTGGACCTGACACCGCAGTGTCCATGGTCTGCCATGCGACCGCAGTCGCAGGCGTTACGAGCGCCGGAAGAACACAGCCGAGGCCACGCCGCGCCAGCCGAGCAGGAAAATCGTGTTGAAGATGAACGCGACGATGGCGAAGGCCGCCGTGATGTCGCCGTGGAAGACGACGGCGCGCAGGAGCAGCGCGATCGGCCACGCCACGACCCAGGAGAGTTCCGTGCGCGGCAGCAGCGGAATCGGGCGTGTGGTAGCCGCGCTGCCCCGCCGTCCGAACGCGCCCAAGAATGGCGCGACGAGGAACCAGGCGATGATGAACGGCGCGGCGATAGCGACGACGCTCTGCGGGCTGACCGTCTCCTTGTGGTTGGAGAGACCGACCGCCGTGAAGACCAGGAAGGAAATCACGTCGCCGACGATGAGGGCGGTCAGGCGGCCCTGGCGCGGGGCGGTGGCGTCCGGCGCGGCGGCGCCGGCGATAGGCGTGCTAGCGTTGATCATTAAAACATCCATTTCCGGTTAGGGGGCACGAGCAATATGCACCTATAGTGTAGCTCACCGCACAGCCTCCGGGGGACGTATCGCCGTTCTTGGCAGACGCGACGTACACGACTCCCGGAATCAGGATGTGCGCGACATCATTCGACGGTCTCGTTATAGATGCGCGGCAACCACGCATTGTAGGATTCCCTGCTCTACTCTGTCCGTGTGCCGCCTTTTGGAACTGGCGGCGCATCCCCGATGGCGCGACTCACTGTTACTACTATGGTCATGGCGAGAAGCGCGCCTGTGTCAATCACCGCGGTTGTCCTTGGCCCAACCGCTTGCAGCAACACACCGGCCAGAGCAACACCAATGGGCGCCGAACCCAGCGCGATAAGACGATAGGCGCTATTCACCCGTCCCTGGAGTTCGTCAGGAATAGCGGCCAATCGGTAGCTTTGCGTCACCACATTGTAGATCGGTCCCGTAAAGGCGATGCCGGCCGCCACAAGCGCCACTTCAAGCGGGTTCGATGTCAGGGCAAACAGGAAGAACAGCGGGACGGTCACCCATTGGATCGTGCGCACGATCCGCGCAAAGCCGAACCGCTTCCGGACACGCGGGGCGATCACGGCGCCCGCTATCGCGCCGAGCGTTTGTATGGAGAACACCAGGCCGATGAAAAATGTCGGCGCATGCTGCTCCCTAGCCAGCAGGATGATGATGAGTGGCATCCCGCCGGCCACGAGCATAAATCCTCCCGTCAACGTCGCCATGAGCAGCAAGAGTCTGTCGCCGACGAGCCACGACACGCCCTCTCTGATCTCCGCGTGGATATTCCGCCGTGGACGCGCGTCCTTTCTCTGAAAGTCGGTACGTATCAAGAGCAGCGACGCGACGGACTCGATATAGGACAAGGCGTCGACTAGAAACGGGATCGTCTGGCCGACCGTCTGGAACAGGAAAGCGCCCACCGCTGGGGCCGTGACTGTCGCTACTCGACTAAAAGCCTGAAACTGGGCGGTCGCCGAGGTGAGGCGTTCCTTTGACACGATGCGCGGGATAGCGGCCGCCGCGGCCGTGGCAAAGAAGACGGAGCATGAGGCCTCGGCGAGCGCCGCGACGTACACCTGCGCCATCGTCAGGCACCCCAGGAGCGCGGCGAGGGGGATGCTGCCCAGGACGAGCGCGCGCATCGCATCACAAAGTATCATGACGCGCTTGCGATCCCAGCGATCCAGCAGCGCGCCGGCGTAGAGACTCAGCAGGACGAGCGGGAGCGCGTCGGCGGCGCCGACGAGTCCGGCCTGGAGAGCCGAGTGGGTCAGCGCCAAGACGAGAAGCGGGAAGGCGACGTTTGACACACTCCCCCCGAACTGTGAGACGCTTTGGCCGGCCAGAAGGATCACATAGTCGCGATTGCGCGGCAGCGGCGCTCTCACACGCTGTCGCCCCCGGCGCGCGCCGCGTCCAGACCACCGACGAGGTAGAAGGCATCCTCCGGTAGGTGATCGTAGACCCCGTCCAGAATGCCGCGACACACCCGCACGGTCTCCTGACGGGGCACAAACTGGCCGGGCTTGTGAGTGTAGGGCGCGGCGATAAAAAAGGGTTGGGTCAGGAAGAGGCGGAGCTTGCGGGCGCGCGCCACGCGTGTGGCCTCGACCGGCACCAGGGTACGGAGGGAACCGTCCGCTGCGGCCGCGCCATCGCGACGGAGGGTGTCGCGCACGGCGTGAGCCACCTCATAGTGCGCGCGGCCGACGATGGCTGGGTCGAGCAAGCGTGAGGTGGAGCGGAGCGGGTCCACGGCTGGGTAGAGGCCCTGCGGGATCAAGGGACGAGACAGATAGACCAGCGCGTCGAGGGCCGTCGCAGCGGCCACGCCGGGCGGCGAGTCCGTATCGCACGGGTCAGCCACGGCGATATAGATGGGCCGGAGTGTCGCGGTGCGCGGGATCGGATCGGCGAGGTCGTGCCAGTACGCGACTTCGCGCCCCTGCGAGAGGAAGGCGACGATGGAGAGGGCGCCGGACGTCAGGGCGATGGTGTGCAGCAGTTCCGCCATGACGACGCTCTTGCCCGCGCCGTAGTCGCCGACCAAGCCGATCATCCCCCCGACGGCGCAGGGGCAGAGCAAATCGATGACCTTGATGCCCGTTTCCTGCACCTGTGGAGGAGCTATCAGGGGCCCGCCTCGCAGGAGCGTGAGGGCATCACCCAGGATGGCCGGGGGGACCGGCATCGAGATTGGACGCCCCGTTTCCCTCACCATCATACCGGGGAGCAGTGGAATCGGAGCGGAGAGCGCCACACAGCGCACGACGCCGCCCTCCGCGTCGTCGGCGACCATGAGCGACGACGCGCTACGATCGCCCTCGGCGCCGACAGCGAGATGCGTCAGGCGGCGCGGCGTGTCATCCGGAGCAAACGCCACATCGACGACCGGGCCGCGGACGGCCACGATCTGGCCGCTGGCAGGGACCCGGAGCGCGTCTTTGAGCTGGACGCGAGCCGCGTAGAGCCGGTTGGTGACCGTCGTCACGGGGAGTCCCAGGAACGCGGCGATCTCCTGGCGCGAGTAGTCTTTGATGAAATACAGCGCCGCCACTTCGCGCTGTTGATGGGACAGGGCGGCGATACTCCGCAGGATAGATGACAGGCCCTCACTCTCCTCCACGACGCGCTCTGGCACCGATGGGGCCATGACTTCGAGCGCGGCCTCCAGCGGGACGAGATCGACCCGGCGTTGGCGACGGAGGCGACTGCATTGATGGCGCGTGATTCCGCGGAGCCAGCCTGGAAAGGCGCGCCCATCCCGCAGCTTGGAGAGATTAAAATAGGTGATCAGGAAGGTCTCCTGTGCAATATCCTGCGCGGCATGGTAATCCCCCAGCAGGGCGTAGGCGTACGCTAGGACCATGGCGTGGTACCGTTCGGTCAAGTGGGCAAAGGCGGAGAGGTCGCCCGCCCGCGCCTGATCAACTAATGACTGCTGGTCCACGGGCATGCCTCCGCTCACGGCTGATCCTATTCAGTGACCCTCTTTAATATAGAAGTGCCATTTCTGGGGTCAACCTATTATCGAGCTATTATCGAGCCGCTTTTCACAGGCTAACGTTCCAATTGACAGGGTACGCGGCGCGCGCGTAGACTAACACTAACGGAACATGGTGGAAAATCGAGGCGTTTGGGAGCATGGGGGCTGATGAGCGTAGCGGTCTATTCGCGACTGGGTGACCTACTCCGAGCGCGGGGGCTAGACGTGGAAGATCTCCGGCGCCGGATCGTCGCGGACACCGGCTTGGAGGTGAACGCGCGCGCCCTCACCAGCTTGGTGGGCGACAAGCGCGTGATGCGCCCGGACATCGAGATTGCGGGGGCAACCGCGGCGACTCTGGGTGTGCCCCTCGATGACATCTTCGACGTGCGGGTTGTTCCCGACGCTGTTGAGGCAAATGGCGAAGGCAACGGGACAGACGCGGGCGAGTGGGACCCGCTTGGCCCTGAGCGGAGTCGTCGCCTGGACGACCTCCGCGCACTCCGCGATGAGCGAGACCTCGACGACGAGGAAAGCGCCGAGTTGCGCGCCTTGCTAGACGCGTCCAACCGGGCGGTAATCGAGCGCGGTATCCAGGAGATTGCCCAGGCACAAGGCATACCCGCCGACCGCGTGCGGGCGGAGATCATGGCGGACGTAGAGCGGTCGTCCGCCCTCTGGGCGGCCCTCAAGGCCGATCCCGCGCGCATGGCGGAGGAAGTGCGCGCGGCCAAGGAGCGGCGACGAGCAATGAGAGCGGCGACAAGCCACTAATGCCAGCCCCCTTTCCGCACGGCCTCTGGGGACGTATCGCCGTTCTTGAGAGACGCGACGTACACGACCCCCAGAATCAAGATGTGCGCGATGTCGTCCGGCTGCGCGCCCTCGATGCCTGCGAGTACTGCCTCATGCCTACAGCCGGCAATTTCCACATCGAGCATATCGTCGCCCGCGCTAATTGGTCTGCTTATCAGAGCGGGACCCTACGCGGCCCGCTCCGGCTACGCGATCGGTCCCGCCGGGCGACCGCCGACCACATCGCCAACTACGCCTGGTCTTGTTCCTTCTGCAACGAGAGGAAGGGAGTCGAAACGATGGGACGCTACGGCGGACGTCTCGTCCGCTTCTTCGATCCGCGCCACGACAACTGGCCGGACCATTTTGTGTTCCCCCCGTCGAGTGAATACGGCGTCATCATCGGCGTGACCCCGATCGGGGAGGCGACCGCGGAAGGTTTTGGCTTCAACGATGGCGGAGCGGAAGGCCCTTTGGCAGCGCGCCACGTCGCGGTCGTGAAGGGTGTGTATCCTCCGGCTTGGGCGCGCGTCGCCTACAGCCTGTGAGAACGCCCAGCGGAAAACCCTTATAGACCTGGGAAGTACTGCCCGTGGAAGCCGAAGGGGATGTGGTGCGGGACTTCGGCGCGCGCGACCTCCTCGAAGGTGTGGGCGTCGAGCACGAGCAGGAACGAGGCGCCTTTGGGGGCGTCGAGGACGACGGAGAGCACGACGCCGTCGTCCTCGGCGCGCGCGTCGGGGGCGGGCACGAAGACGGGTTCGCCGGGGTAGCAGTCTTCGGCGTACCAGATGTGAGCGTCGCCGCAGGCTATGTCGACTTTGACTAACTGGTTCTGGAACGCGTAGGGCTGCCCCTCGCGCGTGCCGCTGGCATACATATAGCGGTACTCCGCCGCGTTGCAGCGCGCGTCGTTGATGCGCGGCAGTTCCATATTCTCGCGGCTCACCACCTCGTACGACGCTGATCGGCCAGCATGTAGAGGGAGGCGGTAACGCCGCAACTCGGTCGGCGGGGCGGGACAATGGTCGCCCTCGGGGTGGCGCAACACGTCGAGGTAGAGCTTTTGCACGACCGAGGCGTCCTGGTAGGCCAGCAGGTCGAGCACGAGCTCGTCGTCGCGCTCAAAGGCGTTGACGTGGTGGAACGAAAAGAACGGGTCGCACGGGTAGCGCCCCACAACCGCGCCGTCGCCCTTGTCGATCACGATGAACGTCGTGGGCTGCTCCGGCTTCCAGCGCAGGTTCTCGGCGAAGGACATGCCTTTGACGACGCCATTGAACACGAGGTCAAGCGGGTTGACCACGAAGGGGTACTCGGCCAGGACCACGTAGCGGGCGGTCTGGCTGAAACTGTGCATGTAGGCCGGCTCTTTGACGGGCAGCGTGGCGAGCGGGACGCGGCGACGCGCGCCGGCGGGGATGCGGTAGACCTTGTAGGCGCTGGTCGGGCCAAACTTGACGGTGTTGTTGAGCGCGCCGCCGTTGGCAGGGTCGGTGTGCGGATGCGGCGTGGTGGTGAGGGCGTCCCAATCGTCGTCGAAGTCGAAGACGCCGAGCGTGCGCAGCGTGCGCGGGTCGAACTCGACCGGCAGCGGCGTCTCGGTCCAGGCCACGAAACGGTCGGCGATCATGCTGACGTTGACGCTGGCGTTGTGGCCGAATTGGGGCGAGAACATACTGGTGACGCGCTTGAAGAGCGAACGGCAGGGATCGGTGGCGAATTGTGAATAGCCGAGCTTGCCGTGCTCCGTGGCGTAGGTGTAGTCGGGGCTGCGCAGGTAGCGGTTGGCGTACGAGACCGTGCCCGCGTGGAACGAGAAGCGGTGCAGCATAGCGAGCCCATCGAACCAGTGGCGCAGCGTCTGGCGTCCCAACTCGAAGCGGGCTGGTCCATTGCGCACGAGCGTGCCGTCCAGCCAGGCCGGGAAATCACCCGTCACCGGCAGTGCGTCCAACTCAACCTCTCGCTCCAGCGCCGCGAGGCCCTGCCCATATCCAACCGTCATACCACAATCCTATTTTTCGCCTGTTACCTGTTATTGCGCCCCACCCTGAGGCCCTCTCTCCAGTGTACCCGGCGCTCACTATGGGCGCCTATCGTGCGCCTTGCCTTCAGGGCTACATCCTGATTCTTATCTATTAATAAAAATTAGGATGTTATCGCTTGACATTGTGATACACCTCGTGGTAGAGTAGTTCTATACAAGGAGAGGAGAACAGACGATGGCACGAAAAGTTTTGGAAAGCTGCCCGAGTTGTGGCGGCACATTAGAGATTACGGAGGTGCACTGCCTCAACTGCGACGCGCGCGTGCAGGCGCGTTTCAGCGCCGGCGATTTTAATAGCCTCAACGAAGAGCAGAGCACCTTCCTGCGCATCTTCGTGACTAGCCGCGGCAACCTGAGTGACGTCGAGAAGCGGCTCGGCGTGTCCTATCCCACGGTGCGCGCCAAGCTCGACGAGGTGATCGCGCGCCTGGAGGAGCCGCGGACCGAGGAGGGGGCGCCGGAGGGTCCCTTCAGTGGCGCGCCGCTAGGCGCGTCCACCCGATCCGCCCGCATGCGCGCGGAGGCGGCCGCCGGCGCCTCGGCGTTGGGCGCGTCGTTGAGCGCCGAGATAGGCGCGGCGGTACGCGGCGCGCTGAGCGAGGTACGCGGCGCGCTCGACGAGGCGCGCGTCGCCGCGTCATGGCCGTCGTTCGAGGATAGGCCGGTCGAGCAGACGGAGTCCCCGCGCCGCGCTATCCTTGACGCCGTGGCGCGCGGCGAGTTGACGCCCCAAGAGGGGCTGGAGCGCATTCGACAGATGGGGGGTGAGTAATGGAACGGTTCGACGAGGTCGCGGCGGGTGTGCGCGAACTGTGCGTAACGCTGGGCAAAGGGAACATCACCCTGCGGATCGCGCAGGGGAGCGCGTGGTCCCTCGACTACGACGACGCGCGGAAAGGCGACGCGCTGGAGGTGGAGCGCGACGGAGATACGCTGCGGGTGCGGCAGCGCCTGGGCGGCCGCCGCGACGTACGGCTGACCGCGCCGCTCGAACTCGAGCATATCGACCTGCGCGCCGGCTCCGGACGCGTCGAGGTGGAGGGCGCGCACGGCCGCATACACCTGGACAGCGGGAACGGTGCCGTGGCGCTGCGCAACGCGGGCGGCGCGGCCACGCTCACAAGCGGCAACGGCGACATCGATGTCGACGGCTTCGACGGCGAACTCGCGGCGACCAGCAGGAACGGCCGCGTGCGCGTCGCGGGGCTGGGCGGGCAAGCGACGCTGCGCACCGCGAACGGCCGCATCGAGGTACGCGACAGCAACGGATCGGTTGAGGCGCACAACGGCAACGGCGACGTGGCGCTGGCCCGCGTCGGCGGCAAGAGCGAACTCCACACGGCGTACGGGGCCATCGTCGTCGAGTCACCGCGCGACCTGGCTACACGAGCCACGACGAAGATGGGCGCCATACGCGTCGTCGACGGGGCGGTGCGCGACCTGCGCCTCAAGAGCCATATGGGCGAGGTGCGCTGCTCGGCGGCGTTGGCCGCGGGCCGGCACGAACTGGAGACGTCTATGGGGGCCATCGTGCTGGAACTGCCGGCGGCCATCGCGGCGCGCGTGGACGCGCAGACCGCCTTCGGCGCGGTCCACTCCGACTTCCCGCTCGTGCGCGTGGGCCGCTCCGGCCCCATGGGCTTCGGGGGCGTGCGTATGGTCGGCAGCATCGGCGCCGCCGACCCCGCGATCGACATCTCGCTGCGCTCCAGCAAGGGCAGCCTCACCCTGCGCAGCCGCTCCGGCGCGCCGCCACGGCCACCTATCGTCGAGCGGCCCCCGGCGCCGCCCGTCCAGCCACGCCAACCGGAGCAAGGCGCGACCTTGCAGGTCCTGGAGGCGCTGGCGCGCGGTGAGATCACCCCGGCCGAGGCCGAAGACCGGCTATCGCAGCGCGTCTAAGGAGAAGCGACATGATACATGCGCCTCCTCGAAGAAACGGCGCGCCCGACGGCAACGCCCATGGGACCCTACTCCCACAAGCGTTGCACGCGCCGCGCGCGCCATCTCACCGCTAGACCACCCGCGACCCGGACGTCTGCCAAACGTTACATGGGGTACCGGCAGCCTCACCATGCATTGTACCACTACCGATGGGCTGCCTGTATCTCTCACGCCTCCCACGCCTTGCCGCGCGAACATAGCGCGCGGCGGCGCCAGCGCGCCTCCAACTATCCCTGCATAGAGGGAGCTTGTGCGCGCGTATCGCCGAGGAGAACACGAGTATGGACAGCAAAACTCTCGCGCCACCGTCCTCCGCGCCGCGGACAACCTTACAGGATGGAGCGCCTATGACTATGACCACGGTGGCGCCCGCGCCGACTGCACGCGTATCCGGCCCGTTCATCAACCGCGCCTTCGCCCTGCTCTGGGCCGGACAGTCCGTCTCCAACCTCGGCGACTGGGTCTTCAACACGACGCTCATGCTGTGGATCGCGCTCGGCCTCGGCCACAATCAGCCCTGGGCGCCCGCGGCCGTCAGTGGCGTCCTCATCGCCCGCTTCGTGCCGACAATCCTCATTGGCCCCCTCGCCGGCGTCTTCGTCGACCGCTGGGACAAGCGCCGCACGCTGCTGTGGGCCGATGCCCTGCGGGCGCTGCTGATCGCGCTCCTGGCCCCCGTCGCCGTCCTCGTCGCGCTCCCCCTGGCCTGGCGGCTCGGCGCGGTCTACGGCGTGGTCGTCCTCACCACGCTGTGCGCGCAGTTCTTCGACCCCGCGCGCCTGGCCCTCATCGGCGATGTCGTCGCGGAGCCCGACCGCCCGCGCGCCAGCGGCCTGGAGCAGGTCACCATGAGCCTCGCCTTCGTCATCGGCCCCGCCGTGGCCGCGCCGCTCTACGTCGCGCTCGGCGCCCAGTGGGCGATCCTCGCCGACGCCCTCTCGTTCGTCATCTCCTTCCTGCTGGTGCTGCGCCTGCGCGCGCCCCATATCGCCGCGGAGGACGTATCGAACGAGCGAAATCACGCGGGGCGCGAGTTCGCCGCAGGGCTGCGTATTATTGCCGGCAACCGCGTCCTGCGCACCGTTTTCGTCGCGGCCATCCTGACTCTGCTGGGGTTCGGCTCCATCAACGCGCTCGACATCTTCTTCGCGACAGGGACGCTGCATGTGGCCGCGAGCCTCTACGGAGTCTTAGAGGGATCAGTGGGCGCCGGGCTGCTGGCAGGGGCGATCGTGGGCGGCCTCTACGCGGGACGGCTTGGGCTGACCCGCGTGCTGTGGCTCTCCCTCGTCGCCCTGGGCCTGCTTGAGCTAGTGTACGCGCGGCTCACTGGCTTCGGACCCGCGCTGCTCGTGCTGTTCCTGGTCGGCGTTCCCAACGGCACGCTCAACGTCGTCATCAACCCGCTCCTGTTGCAGGTCACACCGCGCGCGTTCGTGGGCCGTGTCAGCGCGGTGCTGATGACAGCGATAAGCGTGGCCTCGCTCCTCTCCATCGTCGTGTCGGGTGTACTGGACAGCACGATCTGGCACGGGTTCCACGCACGCCTGCTCGGCGTCAACGTCGGCCCAATCGACACCATCTTCTCGGCGGCCGGGCTGCTCGGTATCGCCGGCGGCCTCTACGCCTTCCTGAACCTACGCCATGTGTCCGGCGCCCCGGATATGCCGGATATATACGCCTCTACAACACCATCCGAATAGTTAGGAGATAACGTCAATGGCACACGATACCCAAACATTTACGTTCGACGCGGCCCCGACGATCGTCATCCAGGCCTGTAATGGGGATCTCAAAGTCACGGGGCAGACCATGGAAGAACGGCAGGTAACAGTTGTAACCGACGATGCGACGCGGACGGTACAGGGCGGGGACCAATTGGTGATTGAACGGTGCGACGACGCGCGCTGCAGCGTCCCCCGCGACACGACGCTCGTCGTCCAGCGCATCGGAGGTGATGCCCGCGTGGAGCGCGTGGCGGCCTTACAGATCGAGAGCGTGGGCGGCGACCTCGACGCCCATGAGGTCGATGGCGCGTGCGTGTTCAACAGGGTCGGCGGTGACGTCCGGGTCGCGGACATCGGCGCGCTGGCGCTGGACGACGTGGGCGGCGACCTGCGCCTGGAAGGGGCGCTAGATGGGATAGGGCGCGAAAACAAAGACATGGAGTTCGCGCTGGGCCATATCCACGGTGACGCCCAGTTGGACGGGTTACGGGGACGGCTGCGGCTCGAACGCGTCGACGGAGACGCGACATTGCGCGGGACGGTCGATGGCTTCGGACCCACGTCCATCGGTGGCGACCTTACCCTCGACCTGCGCTATACGCCCGGCCATGAGTACCAGCTTGCTACCAAAGGGGACGCCACGGTCACGGTAGCGGAGGGCGCCAACCTCGCGCTTCAGGCGACGGTATACGGCGACGTTTCCGGTCTGGAACATGGTTACCACGCGTCCGACGGTTCCAACACCATACGGGCAACCTGGGGCGCCGGGGCGGCGCGGCTCTCGCTGCAAGTCAGCGGCGACCTTCGCGTACGCTCGGCGACCACGCCGGCTCACCCGAGCCCACCTACGCCCCCAACCGCGCCGGAGCGTCCAACGCCACCCGCCCCGCCGGCCGGCACGACCGCCGCCTCCGCCGGCGCCCCATCGACGGCGCCCACCGACGCCAAAGAGGCTGGCGATACCGATCCGGCGCTCGCCGTCCTCGAAGCCGTCGCGCGCGGCGAACTCAGCGCGGCGGAAGCGGACGACCTTCTATCACAGACATCTCGCTGATAGCGACGAAAGGAACGAGTTGATGAATGTTGCCCTTGGACCTATGCGCGTACAACTACAAGTTACCTTCACCCCGCCACGGGCGGGAACAAGTATCACGGAAGCGCGAGAGCGCGCGGAACGCCAACTGGCCGCCCACTCGGCGCTGGTCGAGCACGCCTACAATCGGGAGCGCCAGCGCCGCGCCATCGAAAACGATCGGTTGCGCTGGGAATGCGACCATCCGCGTTTATAGATCGTGGTTAGGAGGTTATTGTGCTCCGCTTATTCGCGCTGCGCGACGTACGGCTGTTCCTTATCGGGCAGACGCTATCGCTGTTCGGCGACACCGCGCTTTACCTGGCGCTCGGCATCTGGGTCAAGAGCCTGACCGGCAGCAACGCCGCGGCGGGACTGATCTTCTTCGTGCTGGCGCTCCCGGCGCTCGCCGCGCCCGCCGCCGGCCTGCTGGTGGACCGCGTGCGGCGCCGCCCGCTCATGATCGCGACCGATCTCGTGATCGGCGCCGCCGTGCTGCTCCTGCTCTTGGTGCACGGCCGCGAGCAGCTGTGGCTGATCTACGGGGTCACGGCGCTCTACGGCGCGGCCGCGATCGTCTTCAACTCGGCGCAGTCGGCCCTGCTAACGGTGATGCTGCCCGACGAATTGCTAGGCGAGGGCAACGCGGCGCTGCAGACCGTACGCGAGGCGCTGCGCATCGTCGGCCCGCTGACCGGCGCCGGCATCTACGCGGCGTTTGGCGGTGGGGCCGTGGCCGTGATCGACGCGGCCACCTTCGGCGCCTCCGCGCTCTGCCTGGCGGCCCTGCACGTGCCCGAAAAGGCGTTGCCCCGCAGGCATGAGGGTGACGGCGAGGGGGAGCAAACCTTTTTCACGGAACTGGCGGCGGGCGCCCGGCACATCGCGCACACCGCGGTGCTGCGGCAAGTTGTCCTGACCGTCGCCGTGGCCCTGCTCGTCGTCGGCTTCTCCGAGACGATCATCTTCGCCGTCGCCGGTCAGGGGCTGCACCGGCCGCCCTCGTTCATCGGCGTGCTGAGTTCGGTCCAGGGTGTGGGGGCGATCGCGGGAGGCCTGACCGCGGCGCGTATGATGCGCAAGATCGGCGACGCGCGCACCATCGCGCTCGGCCTCGCCTTGTTCGCGCTGGGCGACGGCTTGCTCATCGCCCAGAATCTGGCCGTGGTGCTGGCCGGCATCCTCGTCGCGGGGGCGGGGCTACCCTGGATTGTCGTGGGCTTCGGGACGGCGCTGCAGCGGCGCACCCCGGCGCATCTACAGGGACGCGTCTACTCGGCGGCCGACACGCTGGTCGGCACGCCGCAGACACTCTCGATTGCTTTGGGCGCGGGCCTATCCACCCTCGTCGACTACCGCATCCTCGTCGCCGTCATGGCCGTCGTCGTGGCCGGCTGCGCCGCCTACCTGTACGCGCGGCGCGTCGAGGCCACACAGGCACGAGGTCTCGTGCCAGCGATCCCAGGCGAGCCTTCGTCGAGATAGTGCGATGACACCCCGCACGCCCTGTTCGAGGAAGGTCCTACCGCTCACCGGCGTCACGGCGACGGCTGCTACAGGGCGGTGACGTACGAATCAGGCGACTGGTCGGGCAGAAGGGGGAGCCGTTGGTGTACCAGGTCCGGCTCGAGGCCCAGCGCCTCCATGGGAATAACGCCCAGCAGCGGCTGCGTGCCGCCGGGCAACTCCAGGCAGTCAAAGGTACCTTCCCGCCCCAGCAGCGACAGCCACGCGTCCCTGAATAGGCGCGACTGGCGCGGTCCGGCGGCGGTCCTGATCGTTACCTCCCTACCCAGGCGCAAGCCGAGGCGCGCAATCACATCGGCGGGCAAACTCAGGAACGTGGCGCCGGTATCGACCAGCACGCCATCCAGCGTCACGGAGCGCACAGCGGTGGCGTCGATGTCGCCGGCCTCGGCGCGCACCTGATCGCCACTATTGGTGACGGTCAAAGGCACATCTACCCTGCCCATCTCGGCCTCGCGATCATCAAATGATACTGTTGCCATAGAGTCTGCTCCGTTCGTATGCTGATCATAATCTCCATTATAGGACATGAGGAGGAACCGATGATCCTTGAAGCAGCAATACTGAACGTAAAAGAGCACGCGCAAGACGAGTTCGAGGCCGCTTTCCGCGACGCCTCACGCATCATCGCGTCAATGGACGGCTATATCACGCACGAGTTGCACCACTGCCTCGAAGATGAGCGCAAATACCTGCTGCTCGTCACATGGCGCGACCTGGAGGACCACACCATCGGCTTTAGGAGATCGCCGGAGTACCAGGAGTGGAAACGGCTATTGCACCACTTCTACGAGCCCTTCCCCACGGTGGAGCATTTCGCGCGGGTTGACCTAGCGCTCGCGTAGCTCGCGGCGCAGCAGCTTGCCAGACGCGTTGCGGGGCAGCGCGTCGACGAGCGCGACGCGCGCGGGGACTTTGTAGCGCGCCAGGCGCTCACGGCAGAAGGCGATCAGCGTGTCGGGCGTCAGGGGCAGGTCGGGGCGCGGCACGACGTAGGCGACCGGGACCTGTCCCCACGCCGGGTCATCCATGCCCACGACGCCGGCCTCGGCCACAGCGGGGTGCGCCAGCAGCGCGGCCTCGACCTCGGCAGGGTAGACGTTCTCGCCGCCCGACACGATCAGGTCGTTACGCCGATCGAGCACATAGAGGTAGCCCTCGGCATCGAGGAGACCCAGGTCGCCGGTGTGCAGCCAGCCGTCGCGGATCGCGCGGGCGGTCTCCTCAGGGCGGTCGGCGTAGCCAGGCGTCACGGTCGGCCCGCGCACCACGATCTCGCCAGGTTCACCGGGCGCCGCCGCTCGGCCGTCCTGTTCGACGCGTATTTCCATTGGCAGCAGCGGTTTGCCGGCCGAGCCAACCTTGCGCAAGGCGTCGGAGGGGGCGAGGGTCACGGCCTGCGAGGCGGTCTCGGTGAGTCCATATGTCTGCACGACCGGGACGCCGCGCCGCGCGCACTCCTCCAACAGGGGCAACGAGGCGGGACCGCCACCTAACAGGACATGGCGCAATGTGGAGGGATAGGGCCGGTCGCCGCGCGCGTCGAGCATACGGCGCAGTTGCACGGCCACCACGGAGATGATGGTCGCGCCGTCCTCGTCGATGGCGCGGTTGACCGCTGCGGGATCGAAGCGCTCGTGCACGATGGCGGGGATGCCGTAGATGACGCTACGCATCAGGATGGAGAGGCCGCCGACGTGGAAGAGCGGCAGCGGGGCCAGCCAGCAATCGTCCTCGCGCAGGCCGAGGTTGAGGACCGAGCCCATGGCGCTCCACCAGTGGTTGCCGTAGGTGAGCATCGCGCCCTTGGGGCGGCCCGTCGTCCCCGATGTATAGATGATAGTGTGCGTGGCGGCGAGGTCAATACGCCCGCGCGGCGCGAAATCACTTTCGCATTGCTGGTAGAAGTCGTCAATGTGTACGGCCCTCACCCCCCCAGCCCCCCTCTCCCATGCGCGGGAGAGGGGGGAGGCGTCCTCCGTATCAACAGGTTGCTCCCCCTCTCCCCTTGAGGGAGAGGGGGTTGGGGGGTGAGGGGAATCGTAGAGCAGGAGGCGCACGCGGACGTCCTTGATCTGCCAGGTGAGTTCGGCGGGGGCGAGGCGCACATTCAGGGGCACGAGCGTTGCGCCGATGCGCGCGACGACGTGGACGAGTTCGGCCATGGGCAGCGCGCCTCGGAAGAACACGGCCACGCGGTCGCCCTCGCGCACGCCCAGTCCGGCCAGCCGCCGCGCGGCGGATGTGGCGCGGCGGTCCAACTCGCCGAAGGTGATGCGCTGGTCACCGACCATGAGGGCAAGGCGATCGGGCGTGAGCGCCGCGCGCGCGGCCAGCCAGTCAGGCATCTCGCCGCCATAAAAATAATTTGTGTTATTCATCAGAGTGACTTATGGGAACAGTATGGCCAGAGCGAACAGCACGCCGAAGAGCAACTGCATCATGCCCGTGCCCTTGAGCGCCTTGTTGAGCGCGGGGCCATCCACGCGTGTGAACACGACGCGGACGAGGCGATAGGCCAACGGCGCCGTCAGCCACGGCAGCCAGAACAGCCACGATGCCGCTCCTATCAGCCACAGGACCAGCGGCGCGAGGTACGAGAGCACAATCAACGCCAGGTAATAGTAACGCGTGCCCTGCCGCCCCAGGCGTACGGCCGTGGTATGCTTGCCGGCCACACGGTCCGTGTCGATGTCGCGCACGTTGTTGACGACCAGGATGGCCGTGATGAGCAGCCCCATGGGGATGGAGGCCACGAGCGCGGGGGCGCTGAGCGAGAGGGCCTGCACGTAGTAGGTCCCGGTGACGGCGACGACGCCGAAGAACACGAACACGAAGATGTCGCCGAGGCCGTGGTAGCCCAGCGGATAGGGTCCGCCCGTGTAGGCGACCGCGGCCGCGATCGAGGCCAAGCCGACAAGCAGGATGGGCCAGCCCCCAACGAACACGAGGTAGAGCCCCACGAGCGTGGCCAGCCCGAAAGCGAGCGCGGTGGCGTAGGCGACGCCGCGCGGCGAGACCATGCCGCTCTGCGTCACGCGCGTCGGACCGAGCCGCGCGGCGGTGTCGGCGCCTTTCCTGAAGTCGAACAGGTCGTTGGCGAAGTTGGCGCCGACCTGGATCAGCAGGGCGGCGACGAGCGCGGCCAGGAACGGCGCCATCCGGAAATGGGCGGCGCGCCACGCCACGGCCGTGCCCACCAGCACGGGGGCGACGGCCGCGGGCAATGTCGCCGGTCGCGCCGCCATGAACCACACGCGCGCCGGGCTCGGCCTTGTCTGTACGGTTGTCTGCATATAGCTACCTCATGGGCCTGAGCGACCGCGGTCGCATGGCAAACGACGGGCGCTGCGGCGCCAGGGCAATTGGTGTAGGAGCGTATAGCGATACGCCCCTACACCCCTATCGAGGGTCTGTGAAAAGTCCTGGGAGCGCGGGCGTCTCGCCCGTCCCCGGTGTCCGCCGGGATGAGCCCGTGATGGGCGGCGACGCGCCGGCCCTGCGGGGATGGTCGGCCCACGCCCGCGAACGCCGAGGACGGGCGAGACGCCCGCGCTCCCAGTGGGACCCGCTGACTTTTCACAGACCCTCAGTCGCTTGGAGAGGTTGTAGATTACCTACAGGACCGAGGCGCCCATCTGAGAGGTTTAGTGATGAGAAGATCTATCATGCGCCGCCGGACGCGGTTCCTCCAGCTTACCCTGGCGGCGGCCGTCCTGACGCTTGTATCGGTCATGCCGGCGCGGGCGTCCGAGCGCACCGGCGCGGCGCCGCCGGAGCTTACCCTGCCGGAGGCGCTGGCGCTGATGCCCGACGCGCCGAGCGTGCGCGCGGCCGGCGTGTGGTACAACGATTATACGCTCGCGCGGAGCACATACGCGCTGACTAAGACGATGACTATCAGCGCGTCCAGCGCGTCAGACATGCGACAGTACTTCCAAGCCATGCTACCGCTGCGTCCGGGCGTCGAGACGGGTGTCGCCGCGCTCGTCACCGGCCAGTGGCGCCAGCGATACGGCTACGACATGTTCCAACTCGGCGGAGACATCTACAGCAGGAGCGGCGATAGTTATTTCTGTCCCCCCAAAGGAGGGGGCGACTATCCACTGGCCGTGGCTGTCGGGGATTTCGACACCGCGCTGATCAGGCGCGACCTTGTCGCCGACAACTACATCGTAACGAACACCGTTGGCAGCCGAGGCGCCTTGTTCATACGCCCGTCCCTCCTCAACCTGGACGCGCATGACTCACTGATGAACGCATTGGCGCCCGGCCCGCGCCGGCTCATCACGGGGGGACGCCCATGTGGCGTCGCACGCGTGGCGCAAGCCCTCGACCAGGGGGCCGCGACCCTAGGGGCGGACGATAACTTTGTCGCGCTGGCGGAGGCGCTCGGCCGCGTGCAAGCGGCCTACATGGCGGCGAACGTGGCGCCGCCACCCTTCGCCCTCCCGCCCTTCCCGACTCCAACCGGGGGCCACGCCGGGCCGCCTCTGCATCCATTCGGGCTCTACGCGGTGGCCTACCAAGAGACGCGTCCCGGTGAGCGCTACATCGTGCTGGGACTGGACTACGCGCGACAAGACGATGCGCTGACCGATGTCGCGACGTTGAGCGCGCGGCTGCGGCGGGAATCGCTCGCCATCTACGGCGCGCCCTGGCGTAACCTGGTCGACGTCACGCGTGCGAGCCTGACCGTAGACGGCGCCGTGCTGGTGGTCCGCCTGCGCCTACGCCCGACTACCCCACCGACGCTATGGCAAGATGTCGTGATCGAGCATGGGCTTTCGCTGCTGTCGCGGTAGTCAGTCGGAAGTCGATAGTCGGAAGTCGGAAGTGAGGCGTGTGGCGGACGAGTCACGCGCCACTGACAATTGTCGGACGATTTGCACCGACTTCCGACTTCCGACTTCCGATAAACAGCCTGTCTTTCCTATTTGCGGAGCGCTCCATCCCGCGTACTCTAACCACATAGGCGTGAGCCGGAACCACATAGGCGTGAGCCGGCTTGACGGGCGCGTTGCGCGTCCTTAGGTGCGCGCCTGTATTAAACGGCGGGACACACCGCGCCGAGGCGGAGTAAAGATAATACCATGCCCCATGTGACGGGCGCGATAGTGAGCGGCGGGCACGTCCCCTGGTTCGTCGTGCTGATGACCATCGTCATCGTTGTTGTCCTGACAGTCCTGGCCGTCGCGGCGTTCGCGCTGTTCAGCGGCCTCGTCAGACAGCGCGCGCATGCACGCGCCGTGGAAGCGGAGGAGCGGTCGCGGCTCCTGACGCGCGCGCAGGAAGCGCGTGGTCAAGCCGAGCTAGCCCAACGACGCCTGGAGTTGCTCTCCAAGGCGAGCGATGTGCTGGCGTCATCGCTCGATTACCCGACGACGCTCGCCACCGTGGCCCGTCTGGCGACGCCGGAACTCGCCGACTGGTGCGTCGTGGACCTCCTCGCGGAGGACGGCGCGCTGCATCGTCTCGCCACTGCTCACGCCGACCCCGTCAAAGACGACATGTTGCGCGAGCTGGCCCGTCTCTACCCGCCAGACCCGGCGTGGGGGCGCCCCACCATTGAGGTGCTGCACAGCGGGCGGCCACATGTGGTCACGACCGTCGAGGTCCCTTTCCTGGAACATGTCGCGCACGACGCCGCGCATCGGCGCCTACAGGTGGAGTTGGGGTGTGTATCGTACATGAGCGTGCCGCTGGTGGCGCGCGGACGTACGCTCGGCGTGCTATCGTTCATGTCAGCGCGCCCGTCGCGGCGCTACAGCGTCGCGGACCTGCCGCTGGCCGAGGAGTTGGCGCGCCGCGCCGCCCTGGCCGTCGACAACGCGCGCCTGTACAAAGAGGTCGAGGACGCGCTGCGCGTGCGTGACGACTTCCTCACCGCCGCCTCGCACGATCTGCGCACGCCGCTCACGTCGATTAAAGGACGCATCGAACTCATGCAGATGCGTTTGGACCGCGGCAAAGAACTCAGCGACGAGTTCCTGCGCTCTCAGATAGGCACGCTGCACAAGGGCGCCGCGCATATGCTCGCGGTCGTCGACGAGATCACCGATGTCGCGCACCTACAGATGGGCCGCCAGCTTGCCCTGAACAGGGAAACGTTCGACGTGGGCGAACTAGCGCGCGCCGCGGCGGCCCTCGTGGGTAGCGGCGACAAGGGGGAGCGCGCGACGGTCGTCGTCACCGCGGGCGCGGAGACGCTGGTCGAGGGCGACCGCGTGCGCCTAGCGCGCGTCCTCCAAAACGTTATCGGCAACGCGGTCAAATACAGTCCGGCGGCGACGGTGGTCAACGTGGAGGTGCGGGACGGGACCGACGCGGTGCGCATCGTCGTCCGTGACCATGGCGTCGGCATCCCCGCGGACGAGTTACCGCGCATCTTCACGCGCTTCTACCGCGCCTCCACCGCGCGGGGCATTGATGGCACGGGCATCGGGCTGGCCGGAGCCAAGGCCATCGTCGAGCAGCACGGCGGCCACATTACCCTGGAAAGCGTCGTCGGCGAGGGCGTCACCGTTACGATAACGCTACCGCGTGTCGTGGCCGCGCTCGAGCCTCTGTCGTCCGCGATTCCCGAAGCGATGTAGCCTGCGACTGCGGTCGCATGGCAGACCACGGACACTGCGGTGTCAGCGCGAGGCGGGCGGGGATGCCGGTACGCTGGCCCGTTCCCGACCGCAGTCGGCGTCTGCTGCCATGCGACCGCAGTCGCAGGCCCACAGCGCCGATAATTCACGAGCTCTGCCTGCGAAAGGCGCAGGCCCCCACACGCCCGGCACATCCCATGCTATACTTAAAAGTATAGAAGCCTTCGGGGCGGGGTGTGATTCCCCACCGGCGGTATGGTCAGCGCGTACAGCAAATAATGTCGTGTATGTGTATGGCCGAGCCCGCGAGCGACACGTCCGCTATGGACTGGTCGCAGACCTGGTGAGACGCCAGGGCCGACGGTATAGTCCGGATGGGAGAAGGTTGTCTAGGCGTGCATCACAATGCGTCTGGATCGTCTGGCATGGCGTGCCGCTGTAGGGGCATGCCATACAGCCGTCGCTCCCATCCGTTTCCGTACCCCCAGAACAGGCTTCTGGGGGTTTTATTTTTGTGCCGAGCGAACACGGACACAGGAAAGGAAACGGGATGATGCAACAACGGGCGCGCCGTGACGGGTGGACAGGGCGGCCGCCGACGGGCGCCATGGCCGTAGCGCGCGTCGATCTATCAACGGAAGAGGGGAATAACCACCCCAAGCAGACGCGTCACGATAACGGCGCGCCGGCGCGCGCGCACAAGCTGAGCGCGCGCGCCTTTTTGCCCCTGTTCTCGCTGCTGCTCTTCGCGGGCCTCATCTACGCCGTGTGGGAGGCGGTGAGCCGGGCCGGTCTCGTCGACGCCTACATCTTGCCGTCGCCGGCGCTGGTGGCGCAAGAGTTCTGGATCGAATTGACGGATGGCACGTTGCCCGCCAACGCGGTGGTCACGCTGCAAGAGGCGTTGAGCGGCTTTGCACTCGCGGCGGTCATCGCGGGAGTCGCCGGGTACGTCATCGCTCACATCCGCCCGTTGGAGGCGCTGGCCGCGCCGTTCATCGCCGCCAGCCAGGCTGTCCCCGTCGTGGCCGTGGCGCCACTGCTCATCCTGCTCCTGGGCGGCGGGCTCTGGTCTAAGACGATCATCTGCGCTGTCGTCGTCGTCTTCCCGCTGCTGATCACGGTCGTGACCGGCCTGCGCGGCGTCGAGCGCGACTACCACGACGTGGCGCGCGTCTTCGGCGCGTCGCGGCTGCAAACAATCACGCTGGTCGAACTCCCGCTAGCCGCGCCGACCCTGCTCAGCGGGCTCAAGCTCGGCCTCACCCTGTCCATTATCGGCGCGGTCGTGGGCGAGTTCGTGCAAGCTGACAGTGGCCTGGGCTTCCTGATCAATAGCGCTAGCGGCAATTTCGTGGCCGCCCCTAAATACGCGGCTCTGATCGCCTTGATTCTCCTCAGTATCACGTTATTCGGATGCGTGACGCTCCTTGAAAGGATTGTCTTACGATGGCGCGACGCCTGATCTCCGCTACCCTGCTCGTGGCTCTCGTGGCCGTGGCGCCCCTACTCGCCGCCGCCAAGATTCAGGCCGCGCGGCCCGCGTCGACGCCGCGCGCGCTCCGCACGATCGCGCTGGGCATGGGCTATATCCCCAACGTGCAGTTCGCGCCATTCTACGTGGCCGACCAGCGCGGCTACTACCGTCAGGCCGGCCTGCGGGTCGACTTCGCCTATGGCGCCTCGCCGAACCAACTGGAGTTGGTCGGGACCGGCCGCGTTACCTTCGCCATCGCCGACGGCACCGACGTCATCGCCGCCAGCGCGCAGGGCGTCCCCGTGACCAGCGTCATGACGATGTACCAGCGCCTGCCCGTGGCCGTCTTTGCTTTGGCCGGCAAGAAGATTCGGCGGGTGGCCGATCTGCGCGGCAAAACAATCGGCGTGGCCGGCCGCTACGGCTCCAGCTACGCCGCGTTGCTGGCCGCGCTGCGCCTGGCCGGGCTGCGGCCGGATCGAGACGTGACGATCAAAAGCATCGGTTTCAATCAAGCGGTGAGCGTACAGAGCGGCAAGGTCGATGCGGCGGTGGACTACAGCAACAACGGGCCGGTCATCCTGGCGCGGCACGGTGTCAAGATCGACACGATTCAGATCGGGACGATAACGAACCTGGTCGGCCCCGGCGTCATCGCGGGGCGCGCGCTGATCGCCCAGGACCCGTCGCTGATCCGCGCGTTCGTCCAGGCCACCTTGCGCGGCCTCGCCGCCACGATCAAAGACCCACGCGCCGCGTTCGCTATCGCGCGTACAGCCAAAGGGCTGCCGCCGCTGCGCGGGTCCGATGTCGCCGACCAGTATGCCGTGCTACAGAGTACTCTCCCTTTCTGGCACGACGCCGTGACACGCGCGCATGGCCTCGGCTACGCCGACCCCGCACAGTGGAGCGAATCGGCGCGAACCCTACAGGAGATTGGACAGATCGCGCACGCGCCAGCCACGACCTCGCTCATCGCCAATAGCTTCTCGGCGGGGGCCGCAAAGCTTTAGGGTTTTCTCCAAGGGTTTTTCTTTGCAACCAGACCACCCCCTATTGGGAGATGTAGCCTGACCTTAAAAGGTCATGGCAGTAGATGGACCTTAAAAGGTCGATCTGGGCGTGAGACATGCCTCGCCCCATGTGGCGCGTGGCTAGTAGTGGTGTGACCTTTCAAGGTCCGGTCCCTGCCATGACCTTTTAAGGTCAGGCTCACAGTGGGCGCCATCATGGCAGGGTCGCCTCCGCGCCTTTGTCATACGCATCGCCCTTTAATGACAAAGGCGTGACCTCGCGACGCGGTACTGTCAGCGGTACTGTCAATAAGTACCGCTACCACGACTGCTATACTCTCATGGCTTGTCTATACTCATCGCGACAATGTCCCATACGACGCCACACAATCCACAGTGGGAGATCGCATTATGGACCAGGAAAAACAGCCCGGAACAGGACAGACAGTGACGCGCCGGACCGCACTGACCGGGGCGGCGGCCGTCGGCGCCGGCGCCGCGCTGCTAGGCTCGGGCGCGCGGACCGCGCTGGCCGGCGGGGCGCCCATCACCAGCGGACAGCGAGGCGCCGGGCCGGTCATGAACTTCGTGCTCGCGCACGAGGAGTTCCCCGTGCCGCAACTCGTCGAGTACGGCGCGGCGGCCGAGCAGGCCGGCTTCGAAGGGATATGGACGAGCGACCACTTCCAGCCCTGGCAGCCCAACGAGGGCCACTCCGGCCAGGCCTGGGTGACGCTCGCCGCGCTTACGCAGCGCACGACGCGCCTCATCATGGGCACGGGCGTGACCACGCCGACGTTCAAGTACCGCCCGGCGATCGTGGCCGAGGCCTGGGCCTCGCTCAGCCTGCTCGCTCCCGGCCGCGTCTTTCTTGGCCTGGGCACGGGCGAGAAGTTCAACGAAGCGGCGTCCGGCGGCGGCTGGGGCCTGTACCCTGAGCGCGCCGCGCGTCTGGTCGAAGCCGTGCGGATCATTCGACGGCTATGGACGGGCGAGCACGTTACCTACAACGGGCAGTACTGGCAGGTCGACGCGCGGCTCTACTAGATACGACGCGCGCCCCTCTGCCCAGCGCGACAAACTGGCGCGCACCCAGATCAAGGCCCTTACTTGACACGTACGGTTGCCGACCGTACTCTTTGTGTGAGGAGGGACGTATGCAAAGCACTGAGAGGAAGATAGCCCCACAACAGCGTGCGGTGCGCAAGGCGCGCATCGACGTGCGGTTGTCGCCCGCGAACAAAGAGCTACTGATGCAAGCCGCTGCCTTGCGCGACACGAATCTGAGCGACTTCATCCTGAATAGCGCTCAGAAGGAGGCCGAACAGATCGTCACCGCGCACCAGATCATCGCGCTTAGCGAGCGTGATAGCCGCGCCTTCGCGAAAGCGTTGGCAGAGCCGCCTGCGCCCAGTGAGCGGGCGCGACAGGCCGCACGAGGTTACCTCGCCCACTACCACGAGTAGCCGTTCCATGCCTCCCTACCCCATCGAGCCACTCGGTGTGGAGCACGACCGAGCGGCTTTTTCCTGTGGCGTCCCGCTGCTTGACTCCTTTTTGCACGAGCGCGTCGGACAATTCGCGCAACGACATCTCGCCCAGCCATTCGTGATGGTTGATCCGGCGCGCTCTGGTGAGAAAAAGACCATCGCCGGCTACTACACGCTATCCTCACAAGGGCTGGACTACGACGAGATGCCCGACGACCTGAGGAGGAAACTGCCTAAGAGGATACGGGTCGGCGTCACGCTCATGGGCTACCTGGCCGTTGACCAACGGTACCAAGGACAGGGTCTGGGCAAGTTGCTGTTGTATGACGCCTTATACCGCGCTCTACAAGCCAGCAGACAGGTGTCTTCGCGGGCCGTTATTGTCGATGCCATAGGCGACGTTGCCGCCACCTTTTATGAACGGTACGATTTTATCCGCTTTAGCGACGAGTCAAGCCGCCTCTACCTGCCAATGGGCACGATAGCGGCCATGTTCTCGCCGTCATAGCTACCTTATCCTGTTCCGCGATTACCTACGCGGCCACCCGGATAACGCGGACGCACGCCGATGCGCAGCGATGAAGTAGAACCTGGTCAGGTCCTTGGGAATGATACCCGCGCACGTCCCCTTCAGTCTACGCGTCCTGGACAGCAGCCGACCACTCCTCGGCGTTCAGGACGCTCGCCTGGCGCGGGAACACCTTGCCGAGCAAGACACGATGTACCTCGTCGTCCCCGTCGGCACAGCAATCGGAGAGCACGGTGAGGCGATAGTCCAGATCCGCGGCGTAGCGTAGCGTGGACAGGACCACGCCGCTCGTCGCGATACCGGATAGGACCAGATGATCGATATCCTGCGCCCGCAGCACTACATCCAGGTCGCTCCCGGCGAAAGCGCTGACCCGCCGCTTCGTCACCACGATGTCACCGGCCTGTGGGGCGACCGCCGGGTGGATAGCCGTGGCGTCGTTGGTCTCCGCCATCGTGGCCCCCGCATCCCGGATCGCGGCAAAGCTCCGATTCCGCGCGCTGATCTCGGGATATCCCTCCCGAAACCGCACCGCTACGTAGATCACGGGGAGCGCGGCCGACCGGGCCGCCGCGATCGCGGCGGTGAGTCGGTCGAGCAACTGTGGCGCCCCTCCAACGCGCTCGACGATTCCGCGCTGGACGTCCATCACCAACAAAACGCTACGTCTTGGCGCCGGTGTCTCACTCATAGTCCTTAACTCCTCTCTTTCTGGCCTGTCATACTCAGTCGCTCACGGGTGATCCGTATTTTCAGATGCCGCGTCCCTCCCTACGCCCTTCTATCATATACTTACTATCACGATGAAACTGCTTTACCTCGCCGGCCCGCTATTCTCCACCGTGGAACGGCGGTTCAACCAACAGCTCACGGACAAGATCGAGGCTCTGGGCTACCGCGTGTTCCTACCGCAGCGCGACGGCGCGGAGCGTGACCGGCCGCCCTACGACGCGATGACACGCGAGGAGCGGCGCGCTGCCATGTTCGCGCTGGATCGGGACATGATCCTGACCTGCGACGTGTTCCTTTTCATTCTTGATGGCCGCGTCCCCGATGAAGGCGCTTGCGTCGAACTCGGCATCGCCTACTGCCACAAAACGCTCCAGCACCCACACAAGAGGCTAATCGGCCTGCAGACCGACGTGCGAGCGGCCTTTCTGGGCGCGAAGCTGAACCCGATGGTACGCGTGCCTCTGGAGTATGTGGCCGATACAGAGGAGTCCTTGCTACGGGCGTTGAAAGAATGAATCCCTCGAGTGATCCCATTGTCGTGGTCGACTACGACCCGACATGGCCGGCGCTTTTCGCCGCGCTACGCGCCCCCGTAGCCGCCGCGCTCGGCGACCTCGCTGTCGCGGTCGAGCATGTGGGCAGCACCGCTGTACCCGGACTCGCCGCCAAGCCCGTCGTCGACATGGATGTCGCGATCCCGTCCGCGTCCGCTCTCGACGCGGCGATCGAACGGTTGGCATCGCTTTGTTATGTCCATAAGGGTGACCAGGGCATTCTCGGCCGCGCCGCGTTCGACTGGCCGCCGCACGTACGACGACACCACCTGTATGTCTGCGCCCACGACAACGCGGAGTATCGTCGTCATCTCCTATTCCGCGATTACCTGCACGCCCACCCGGATGTCGTGGCCGCGTATACGGCATTGAAACGCCACTTGGCCGCGCGGTATCGTACACAACGTGAGACGTACACAGACGCCAAGGGACCCTTCATCGGCGATGTACTGGCGCGGGCCGAGGAGTGGGCGCGCGCGATTGGTTGGACAGCCGCCGACAGCAATGATCTTATCCGTGGTATGATTAAGCCATGAAATACGCGAGGATATCGGTAACGCTGGAGCCCAAAGTAGCTGCGGAGTTACGCGCGGCAGCCGGAACACATGGTGTCTCGGCTTTTGTCAACGAGGCCGTGCGCCGGCAACTCCAAGCGCAACGGCTACAGCACATGCTGGACGAAATGGATAGGGAATACGGCCCCGTTTCTGAAGCGGTGGCGCGCGAAGTCGACGCCGTCGAATGGCCCGCTTGATCCTCGACAGCGGGGCCGTCCTCGCGCTGGCGTCGGGGAACGAGCGCGCACGCCGGTTCGTGCGGCGCGCCATTAGCGCGCGCGCCGCGGTCATCGTCCCTGCTGTTGTCGTCGCCGAGACGACCAGAGGCGGGCCGCGCGACGCGACGGTCAATCGCGTCATCAAAACGGTCGAGGATGTCGCGCCGGTCACGGAAGATGTGGCGCGTGAGGCCGGACGTCTATTGGCGGGAGCGCGGAAGTCCAATGCAACCATGGACGCCCTGATCGTCGCGTCGGCGGCACGCCGAGAGTCGACGATCATCCTGACCGGCGACATCGACGACATCACGGCGCTTGCGGCAAACTACCCGCATGTGCGCGTCGAAGGCGTGTAGCCTCCGCGACGCATCGCCCGGACTTCGCGCTTTCAGGCAGTCGCGCGCGCGTGACCAGCGCCACGCGCCCCTCAAGCTGCCTCTGCATGGTACTTTCTCCGACTGCGTTGGGACTCTATACGCCCTAACAACCGGCAAGACACATGCCGCTGCCGCCGACGGCTAACGGTGGCCATGCCCGACCCCGATGTAGCGCGCCTCACCCGCGCCGATGTTGTCGAAGCGGTGGGGCGCGTCGGCCACAAAGTAGAGGGCGTCGCCCTCTTCCAGGTCGTACGTCTCGTCGCCCATCGTGACGCGCACGGCGCCTTGCTCAATCAGTAGGTAGTGCTCCATGAGGGTGAGGTGTGGGGCGAGGTCGCCCGAGCTGGACCCGGCTGGCATGACCACCTGCACGATATCGACCGCACTGCTGCCGAAGGCGGGAAACAGCCGCCGCTCGATGCCCGTGGCCGGGTCGAGGAAGGTCACGCGCTGCTCCTTGGGCAACCGCAGCGCGCGCCGCCGCTCGTCGGCCCCCATGAGTTGCGACATGGTCAGCCCCAGCGCCCCGGCGATCTTGGCGGCGACGACCAAGGTGGGGTTGTTCTCGCCACGCTCGACCTTGGAGATCATGGCCTTGCTCACGCCCGCGCAGTCGGCCAGGACATCCTGCGTCCAGCCGCGCCGCGCGCGCATCTCATGGATCCTCCGCCCCAGTCGACGCGCGTCCGCCGCGTCCACTTCACGCGCCGCGGGCGCTCCGTTTTCAACCACTTGCGCCCCCCTTTTCTCATATGTTACTATTAAATCAAATATGTGATCTAGGCGAGGCGGGCGAGCCGCCCCTGCCGCTAGTGTAGCAAAGAGGGGTGGAACAGTGGTCGATGTAGTGATCGCGGGCGGCTCGGGCGGCGGGGCGCCGGCCGTGGGCCGCGGCGAGTGGTACGACGTGGTGGTGGTCGGCGGGGGAGCCGCCGGCTTGAGCGGGGCATTGGCGCTCGCCCGCGCGCGCCGGTCGGTGCTGGTGGTGGATGGGGGCCAGCCCCGCAACGCCCCGGCCGCGCGCGTGCACAACTACCTGTCGCGCGACGGCGCCGCGCCCTCGGAGCTGCTGGCCGCCGGCCGCGCTGAGGTGACCGGCTACGGCGGCCGGATCATCTCCGGTAGCGTCGCCTCGGCCGCGCGCCTGGACGGCCCAGATGGCCGCGGCGGCTTCCGGGTGGCGCTGACCGACGGCTCCAGCGTGTATGCGCGGCGGCTCCTGGTGGCCACCGGGCTAGTTGATGAGCTGCCCGACGTGCCCGGAGTGGCCGAGCGGTGGGGCCGTGACGTGCTGCACTGCCCGTACTGCCACGGCTGGGAGGTGCGCGACCAGGCCATCGGCGTCCTGGCCACCGGACCGATGGCGGCGCATCAGGCCCAACTGTTCCGGCAGGTGAGCGCGGACGTAACGCTTTTCCTGCATACTGAACCCGAGCCGAGCGCGGAGGAGTCCGAGCAACTGGCCGCCCGCGGCATCAACGTCGTGCACGGCGAGGTCGCCTCCCTGGAGGTGACCGGCGATCACCTGTCCGGCGTCCGGCTGGTCAGCGGACAGGTGGTCCCGCGTCAGGCCGTCGTCGTCGGGCCGCGCTTCAACGCCCGCGCGGACGTGGGCGCCTCCCTCGGACTCGCGACGACCGAGTTGCGCGTCGCCGGCCAGGTCATCGGCACGTATGTGCCCACCGACCCTACCGGCGCCACCGCGGTCCCCGGGGTCTGGGTCGCCGGCAACGTCACCGACCTCATGGCCCAGGTCATCGGCGCCGCCGCCGCGGGCCTGATGGTCGGAGCGGCGGTGAACGCCGATCTGATCGCCGAGGACATCGAGCGCGCGGTCGCCGCCTACCGGGCCCCCTCCTCCGTCACCGTGGAACTGGTCTCCGCCTAGCTGGAAGCCGGCGCGCACGCACATGTGCGCGACGCTCGTCGCCACGGCGTCTGACGACGGCGTCATCGAACGCCTTCGCGGCCCAGGACTCGTGAATTATCGTAGGGGCGTATAGCGATACAGTCCTGTCTGATTAAAATTTGCCCCATTGCCATAACGGTTGTAGGGGCGTATCGCTAGACGCCCGTGTTCGCCGCAAAGATGTCCACTGGGCGGCAAACGCCGACGAACGCCAAGCCCCCCACCCGTGAGCAGCGGGCGTCTAGCGATACGCCCCTACGCCCTTATCCGCGCGCCATATTGTAATCAGACAGGGCTGTATCGCCAGACGCCCGCACGTTCGAGCCGCGGGCGTATGCAATACGCCCCTACGCCATGATGGGCGCCTCGGCCCATTGGATAATTCACGAGCCCTGCCTCGCGGCCGCCTCACGCAGCCGATAAGTCAGAGCAAGAATGAGTCAGGGCAAGAATAAAGGAGGACCGATGATCAACGATGAGCGTCAAAGCGAAGGCGATGACAGCCAGGCCGAGCGGTTCTGGGAGGGGCATTACCGCGCCCATGAACGTGTGTGGAGCGGGAGAGAGAATCCTGTCCTCGTCGACGTCGCCGGGTCGCTGTCGCCAGGCACGGCGCTGGACCTCGGCTGCGGTGAAGGGAGTGACGCGATCTAGCTGGCCGGGCGCGGCTGGCGTGTGACCGCCGTCGACGTATCCGCCACCGCCTTCAGTCGGGCGGCGACTCATCTCATGCATCGCGGTCAGACGCCTCACGCCATGACGGCCCCAACCTGCTCGCCAAAAGCCGCGTCAACATAAACAGTAGAACAGTAGAGGATAGACACGATGAGTATCGACACCCACCATGCCCATGACCATCAGGAAGACGATCCGAGGGATGCCGTCATGGGCGAGGCGTTCTGGGACGAGCGCTACCGCTCACACAGCGCGCTCTGGAGCGGCGCTCCCAACCCGCAACTTGTCACCGAGGCGGCTGACCTTGCACCCGGTACGGCGCTCGACGCCGGCTGCGGCGAAGGCGCGGACGCCATCTGGCTGGCCGAGCGCGGCTGGCGCGTCACCGCGGTCGACGTCTCCGCCGTCGCGCTGGAACGCGGAGCCGCCCGTGCCCGCGAGGTCGGCGGAGACGTAGCCCGGCGCATCGACTGGCTCCATGAAGACCTGACCGCATGGGTCCCCACAGAGTCATCCTACGACCTGGTGTCCACCCAATACATGCACCTGCCAAAGAATCTGCGCGAAGCGCTCCTCGCCCTCGCCGCCGCGGTGGCGCCCGGTGGCTCCTTGCTCATCGTCGGCCATCATCCCTCAGACCTCCAGACCATCCCGCGCCCCCTGCCACCCGATCTGTTTTTCACCGCCTCCGACGTCGCCGCCTTACTTGACCCGCGCGAATGGGACATCGTCGTCAGCGCGGCTCGTGAGCGCGGCGCCACCGCTCCCGACGGACGGACCGTCACCCTCCACGACGCGGTGCTACGGGCGTTGCGGCGCGCGGCTAGCCCGCGTCCTGGGCATGCGCGCGAGTCCTGATAGTCTGCTCCAACTCATTCGCGTCACACCCTGCCCCGCGCTCCCGGCTGCTCAGATCGGTGGTATGGACAAGTGGGCGTGGCGCAAAGGCATGCGGTGCGGCGCCGTCCTGGTGGACCTGGTGCGCCATCGCCTGGCCGCCCTCCTCAGGGTCTGTGAAAAGTCCTGGGAGCGCGGGCGTCTCGCCCGTCCCTGGGAGCGCGGACGTG
>JAABVA010001068.1_pt1 | contig 30429 bp, 30 predicted proteins | sample 5560331 | NCBI WGS metagenome assembly JAABVA01 (sample SAMN12812661, study PRJNA571458) | rock metagenome | isolation source: Antarctica rocks | place: Antarctica: Victoria Land, Mt New Zealand sud | collected 2016-01-07 | reverse complement strand
GACCTGGGGGTCGGCTACTCGGCGCTGGCGAACCTGCACCACCTGCCTTTCACCTCGGTCAAGATCGACCGCATGTTCGTCGACACGATTGACCAGCAGCCACCAGGGCTCGTGCTCGGCCTCATCGCCATGGTCAAAGACCTCGACATGCTTGTCATCGCCGAAGGAGTCGAACGAGCCACCCAGCTCGAACCGCTACGCGCCGCCGGCTGCGACGCCGTGCAAGGCTTCCTGCTCGCCCGACCAGCCCCCGCCGACACCCTGCACCACCTGATCGAACACAGCCACCCCCTCACCACAGAGCCGGGCAACTACGAACTCGTCTAGCTAAGGACGAGGTCGACGAGGTCGACGAGGTCGACGGCGCCGGGGCGTTCGCCAAGGAAGTCACCGACAGACGGTGCACGGTCGGCGGCCTCGGCCCGCTGCGACCACCGGCCTGCTTGACCACACCCGCGAGCACAGAACGAGCAGCAACCCCAAAGCGCTAGCCTCGGTACCAAGGAGATACCCCGCTGCTGGACCTGCATGAGCCAGCCGCTGGACTGCTACTCCTGCGTGACGACGTAGGCCGCTTGATCAACAATGGGGCGCCACCGAAGTTCCACGAACCCCGGACAACCTCCGGTGTTCGCCCTCGCATTGCTTGGCCTGACCGCAGGCTAGCCGGTCTTCGGCTCATTCAGTGTGTACTCGTCGCGGGCGCCCGCACGACGGTCCCTGCCTCCTGCGCAACTGGTGCAGGCGGGGGGAGGTTCACCAGGGCCTGGCCGAGGACGATGTCGATCCCGGCGGGGTCATCCCGGGGTGGTCGGGCTTCGCGCAATGCCCTGAGCCCGTGGGTTAGGGCATCGGGTGGGACGCTGCGGGCGGCCAGGACGTGAGCGAGCCAGGCGCACTGCTCGTCGATGAGCGTCGGGTCATCGAATAGCAGGGTGAGGCTGGCCATGTCCAGCAGGTGCAGCAGGTCGGCACGTGTCCGGTCCCGGACCTGCGAGGGGAACCTGGCCACTGCCGGCATCGCCGCCTCGAGGACCCCCATGGCACGTTGGGCCCAACCAGGCTCCTCTGCCTGGCGGGCTCGGTACTGCACGAGCCGCCTGCAGATATCGCTGGTGGCTCGTGCACCGCCAGTACCAGGTGCGGCGGGGTCGGCGAGCAGGCGTGGCGCGTCACCGGCGCGCAAGGCCCAGCCGTCGGCCCCGGCCCTTTCAGCGCGTCGGGGGCTCTGCCCCAGAGCCCGGCCGCCGACGTACACCGGCACATCCAGATCATGGATCGCCTGAACGGCATCGACAAGATTGGGCAGCGCCATCGGGACGGCGCAGCTGAGCAGCACAGCCTGCGGCCGGTGCCGGGCGATGTGCTCGGCCAGCAGGCTCGTGGGGTGCGAGGCGCCGAGGAAGCGCACGGACCAGCCGTGCGACACCAGTACTTCGGCGAGCATCCGGGAGGGCAGGCTGTGCCAGTCGCCTTCGACGCAGGCGACGACGACCTCACCTTTGCCCGGCGGGGGGGCGCACTCGGCCGCTGCAGCGGACAGCGCTGCTTCGGCCACGGCGGTGGCAACGTGCTCGTCGGCCACTGACCACACCGCCGCTTCCCACAACGCCCCCACCTGCGCCATCGCCGGCGCCAGTCCAGCCTCGACCAAATGCTCCAGCGAGACGCCGGAGCCGACTAAGCCAGCGCAGTGCTGCGCCGCTGCCCGCCGGTCAGGGGTCACCAGGTGCAGCAGCAGCTCGTCGGCCAGGGGCAGGCTCACGTGCAGAGCACCTCGTACCTGTGCAGGCTTTCCAGGACTGGTGCCTGATCGCCCGGCGGGATCCGGCGGTGGGAGGCCTGGTGGTCACTGCTTCGCATGTAGCGGGCGAAGCTGGTCTTGTCGGCCCACCAGGAGGCCATGACGTAACGGCCGGGGCTGTGCAGATCGCGCCACACCTGCAGGCCGCGGTAGGCATCCCAGACGTCGACGGCGCCGAGCCGGTCCAGGAAGGCCCGCTCCAACGGGCCGACCCCTGCCGGGGGAGCCAGCAGTGAACTCACGACCACCAACGTGCCCGGGACTGGCGGCGCCGGCTGGGGAAGGATGCTGCTCATGGCCGCACCTTGCTGTCGGCGCGGGCCGGTGGACGGGGGTGCGGCAAGGCGCTGGTACTGGCGCTGGCGAGATTGAACCGGTCCCGTCCGGCTTGCTTGGCGGCGTACAGCGCGGCGTCCGCCGCGAGCAGGGCCTCGTCGAGATCTGCCTGGTCGACGGCCGCGATTCCGGCGCTGAAGGTGACCGGCAGCGGCCGTTCGGCTTCCCACATCTGACGCAGGTGCTCCAGGGCTGTCCGCACCCCTTCGGGGGGCGTGCCAGTCATGATCACCAAGAACTCCTCGCCGCCCAGCCGGTAGACGAGGTCGGTTGAGCGCAGGTGTTGGCGCAGCGCCCGGGAGAACGCCACCAGCACCCGGTCGCCGCCGTCGTGGCCGGCGGTGTCGTTGACCCGCTTGAAGTGGTCCAGGTCGAGCATCGCGACCGAGTCCTGGCCCGGCACCGCCGCCCGACGGCGCGAGAGCCCGCGCCGGTTGCCCAGCCCGGTCAGCGGATCGGTGTCCACCTGGCCGGACAGGCGAGTCAGGCGCCCGGCTCTGTCGGCCGCCGTTCTGGCGTCCTCCACCAAGGCAGGCAGCAGCCGCTCGAGGTCACTGCGGGCAGCACTGCCGGACGGTGCGAGTGGCAGCACCGGATCTGCCTCGCCCAGGCTGATGTCGATCGGAAGCGCGTCGGCAGGCGCCTTGGCCGCCGGAACGGTGCTGCCGCCCAGCTCGGTGACAGCGCGCATCAGCACCCCGACGGCCTGCTCGGCCGAGTCAACCCGTAGCAGCATGCGCGTGCTGTCGAGCAGCACCCCTCGGGTGTCGCTGGTCTGCAGGGTGACCTCGTTCTCACCGGTGGCTGCCTTGCCGGAATCGGGTCTGCGCTTGCCGCTGGCGCTCCCCTCGACGCCGCTCCGCTCGAGCAGGGCGGGGACATCCGCAGCTGGTATGGCCCTGCTGTAGAGCCAGCCCTGCCCGTGATGACAGCCGAGCTCGAGCAGCCGGTCGCGGACCGCTTCGGTCTCCACCCCTTCGGCGACGACGTCCAGGCCCATGGCGGCGCCGAGGGCGATTGCTGAGGCGACCATGTGCTCGCGGACCGGGTCACCGACCAGCCCGATCACCAGTTCCCGGTCGATTTTCAGTCCGCTGAGCGGCAGCTCCAGCAGTCGGGTCAGGTTGGACCAGCCGACACCGAAGTCGTCGGCGACGACGTGCACGCCGGCGTCGAGCAGTGTCTGCAGCTCCCGGCGGGCGAGGGTGACGTCGGTGATCTCGGCTGTTTCCGTGATCTCGACGGTGAGCGCGCTGCCGGGCAGGTCGTGGCGGGCCAGCGTGGCCAGTGCCGTGCTGGCCAACCCCGTCTTGGTCAGCTGCCGGCCGGTGAGGTTGATGGCAACCCCGTGCGGCAGGGCGAGTCCGCGGGCTTGGAACTCGACCGTCAGGGTGCAGGCCGCTTCCAGCATCATCCGTCCTGTCGCATTCAGCAGGGTGCCGGTTTCGAGTCCTGGCAGGAACGCGGCCGGGGTCAGCAGCCCCAAGGGGGGGTGCACCCAGCGCACGAGTGCTTCCAGCCCGCGAACGGTGCCGTCGCGCATGTCGTTGATCGGCTGGAAGTGAGGGATGAACTCGCCGTTGTCGAGGGCTGCGCGCAGCGCGACCGGGAGCCGGGCCTCGGCGACCAGCGCGTCGGAGTTCAGCCCGCTGGTCAGGTCGTAGCGCCGCAGCTCCAGGGCGGTGACAGCCTGGGCGGCCAGGTCAGCCAGGGCGGACAGCTGGTCGGGGGTGAAGGTGCGGGGGGTGCTGTCGAGCACGCACAAGGCGCCCAGCGGCAGCCCGTCCCGGCCGATCAGCGGCACCCCGGCATAGGCGGCCAGCCCGCTTTGCGCGGCCAGCTCGGAGTAGCGGGGGGTGCTGGTCAGGTCACCCACGACCAGCGCGTCTGCTGCGGCAACCACATCGGAACACACAGAGTCGCTGCGTGCAGTCTGCGTGGCATCGGTGCCGTGGCGGCCCAAGAACCACTGCCGGTCGCCGTCGACCAGGCTGATCAGCGAGGTCGGCGCCTGGCAGATCCCGGCAGCCAGCCGGGTCAACGAGTCAAAGGCGTCATCCGGCGCGGTGTCGAGCACCCGGTAGGACGCCAGCGACGCGAGCCGGTCAGCCTCCTGCGCGTGCGGCCGTACGTCCACCTGCGCCTCACCTCGTCTGGTTAGGGCTCGAACCCCCGGACCATCGTCACCGTCTGTAGCCACCCGGCGATAGGCGGCATCGGCAGCCCGGACGGCGACCCTTAGCGCTAGCCGACGGTGTAGCGCGTGTCATCGGTCCTGCGCCGGCCGATCACCACCCCCCCGGCAGTACCACAGCCTCGGTCCTAAGGTCCGATAAGGGGAAGGTACCGGACCCTAGACTGTGTTCGTGGATGAGCGCTTGGACGACGACAACAGCGGCACCAACTGGACGGAGCTGCCGCTGGGAGGTGTCGTCAAGCCTGCGGCCTTCCCGCCGGTTCCGATCGGCGAGTCGTCCAAGCTGCTTTCGACCGACCGGCTCGGGCCCTGGGACTTCGAGTACTTCTGTGCCGATGCTGCCGAGCGCCTGCTGGATCTGCGCGATGTTCATCTGTATGGGGTTCCCGGGCAACAACAGCACGGCATCGATCTGTACGGCCGACAGCCAGACTTGCGCTACGTCACGGTTCAAGCCAAGCGGTACCAGCAGTTCGAGGTACCAGACCTGACCCAAGCGGTCGCTGGCTTTCTCGACGGTCGCTCGCCCTTACCCGTGCCACCTGACCAGTTCGCCGAGTTCGGCGTGTTCGTCTCCTGCGAGGTCCGGCGGACGGAGGTGCACGAGGAGCTCGCCAGGCTCAACCAAACCCACGCTCCACTGCTGATCACACTCTGGGACCAGCGCCAGCTGACTGCAGCCTTGACCCGGCATCGCGACCTGACCATCCGCTGGTTCGGCTCCCAGACGGTCGACTCGGTGTATGGCGCCCGGCCTGTTCCTCCTACCGGCGCGCCGCTGGAGCCTGACCCCCTGCTGCGTGGCCCGTTCGTTGCGCTCGGTCTGGAAACCAAGCGGCAACGCGCCGCGGATCTTGCCGATGCCGAACCCGCGAAGGCGGCGACGCTACTCGGCGAGCTGATCGACAAGCTGGAGACTGCCGGCTTCCCGGGGCACGCCACACTGCTCCGCCGTGATCGAATGCGTGCACTGCGGCGGGCCGGGCAGGCCGAGGAGGCTTTCCGACTCTCCGTCGGGGAGCTCGAACGGCACGTGGACGATGGCGACGCGGCCGTTGAGTTTCCGCGGCTGAACTCGCTTTTGGCTCTGCGGCACCGCCTCACCGGCGGAGCCCTGCCAGCCCCGTTCGGTGAGACGGACCTAGCCGGTGACCCCACCGCCGGCCCGGACGAGGCGGCGACCTGGGGCGTCGAGCATCCTCAGCTGCTGAGGCTGTCCGCCGTGCTGCGGTATGACAGCGCTCGCGAGGAGTCCCAGCCGGACCTGACCAAGCTGGTCGAGGCGGTGGGGGCGCTGGTGACCGCCGATCCGCGGCTGGCGCTGGCTTCGGTGCGCCGGGCCGGGGAGCTCGCTGTGATGCATGAGGACACGGAAGTACTGGCCGAACTCGGTCTGCTGGCCGAACGCCACCCGCAGTTGGTGACCGGGCCGGCCAGAACCATCACCGAGGAGGATGACCGGCTGCGCCTGCTGCTCGCCCTCGCCGAGGCAACCGGCGACTTCACGGACCTGTGCGCAGAGGCAGACACCGCCGGACCGAGTCGCCTGCTCGGACTGGTGCACGCTCGGGCAGCCCGCTGGGCAGCCTGGCACGAGCAACCTGGCCTTGCGGAGGACGGCTGGTTGCGCGCCGTCCGCGCCGCCACTCAGGAAGGTCAGCGCGGCGACGCGGCCGACTGGCTGCGGGCACTGCGATTGCTGCGCGCGCGGTACCGAAGCCGCGATGATCTGTTCGGTGCTGAGGCGGCCCGGCGGGCGCAGGCCGTGACCGGCGCCGACCAGGTCCTGTTCACCGGACTCGACACCGAACTGCGCGCACTGGAAGAACTGCACGACGGCGACCCGGCCCGGGCGCACCGGGCACTTCGCCAAGCACAGCTCGAGGCGGTGGTCCGGGGAGACTGGCGTGCTGAGTTGCGAGCATTGGAGCTGCTCGGCGAGCACTACGACACAACCGCGCAGCTCAGGCCAGCGCTGGCCTGTCAGCTCCGGGTCGGAGATGCGGAGAAGGCCGGGGCGATCGCCAGGCGGCTGGACCGCTTTCCCGACGACCTGCTGGACCTTGCCGGCGCTCGCATATGGCAACTGCGGGCGACTCTCGCCGTTGTTTCGGCTACCGCCGCCTATGCCGACGGCGGGCAGGCAACGCAGCTGGTCCCGTGGTTGGCTCAGTACACGGACGCAGTGACAACCGAACAGCCGCTCATCGATCAGGCCGTCCAGGCTCTCGCCGTTTGCTGCACTCAGCTCCCTGCCCACGAGGTCTCATCAGCCGTCGACCTGCTTCGATCCCTCGCCAGCCGCACTGCCGGAGAAGTCCGGTTCTACGACGGGTCGCTGCTCAACGCGTGCGGGAGGCTGCTCCGACGGCCCGACATCGCCCACGATCGGCTGGCCCCCCTCCTTGAGGAATGCCTGCGTCTGCTCCCCGATGCCGCGGACCGGCTAGCCGCCAGTGCCGGAGACGCGTTACAGACCTGGACCGACGAATTGCAGAGCCTCGCCGACGGCGGCGCTCGGGAGGCGGTCGATCTGCTTGCCCGACTGCGCATCTCACACCCGATGGTCCTAACCGAAGCGCGACGGCGTGCTGCCGGGCTCCCAGCGGCTCCAGTCAGGGCGAGCACCCAGGTGACGTCCCTTGGCGGGGACCCGGTTACCGAAGAAGTCGGCATCTTCGCGTGGGCGCTTCCCGACACCGAGCGCCGGACCCTGGCTCATCAGCTGGCGGAGCTGGCGGAGGACAGCACGAACCGGGAAAGCGCTCGCGCGGGTGCGGCCTACGCGCTCGCCCACGTCGCAGGAGGACTGGCCGACGATGACCGTGCTGTCCTGTTCGACTGCTGCTGGCCGCTCACCGGCGGGTTGCAACGCGGCGATGTCGACTACGAGCAGGCCGGGCCGTTTGTCCAGGCAGTTGAGCTCTTTCAAAGCGGGCTGGGCCCGGCTGCCCTCATCCTTGCCGCCTCCCTCGCCACTGACCTGAACCGCGTACAGCGTGTGGAGGATCTCGCTTTGACCTGGCTCAGCGACGACAGCTGCCGGCAGCCGGCGCTGCAGGCGCTCCCGCTGATGCCGCTCGCACAGCTCACGGTCGACCTGCGGCTGCTCGCCGCCCATGCGGACCCCGCAGTCCGCCGGGTGGCGGCCGCGCTGTGGCCGGACGTGCCTCCCCTCCGGCTGAGCGTGGGACGCCAGCTCTCCATCGACCCGGACGCTGGCGTTCGTTGGCAGCTTGCACAAGCCGCGAGCCGCGTCACGAGCAGATCACCAGAGCTTGCCGGCGAGCTCCTCGAGCAGCTGCGGCGCGACCCTCATGTGGACGTGCGCCAAGCAGCACAAGCCGCCAGTGCCTGAGCCGGGTTCGCGGCCGGAGTTTGCTAGCGCCGTCCCCGGTACGCAGCTGGTTGGCCGTGAGACGGCGGCGCCGGACGCTCTTGCCGCCGAAACAGTGCAACGCGCCCGGGCCTATCTGCTGGCAGCCCGCGCCGATAGCACCCGCCGGGCGTACGCCAATGACTGGGTGCACTTCACCGACTGGTGCACCAGCCAGCACGACGAGGGCGGCGGCCTGCTGGGCTACCTGCCCGCGGCACCGGAGACCGTGGCGATCTACCTGGCCGAGCACGCCGGGACGCTGAAGGTCGCCACCCTGATCCGCCGCTGCTCGGCGATCAGCGCGGTGCACCAGGCCGCTGGGCACCCCTCCCCCACCGCCAGCCCGCTGGTGCGCACAACCCTGGCCGGGATCCGCCGCGTGCACGGCATCAGCCCCGCCGCCAAGGACCCGCTGGTCGCCCACCAGGTCCGAAGGCTGCTCGACGCGCTGCCTAAAGAGCCGGCCAAGGCACTGCTGGCCGCCCGGGACCGGGCACTGCTGGTCCTGGGGTTCTACGGCGCGCTTCGCCGCAGCGAACTCGTCGCCCTGGACACCGGCGACGTCGACGTCAACGACCAGGGGCTGGTGGTCACGCTGCGCCGGTCCAAGACCGACCAGGACGCCGCCGGTCGGCGGATCGCAATGCTGCACACCGGCGCCGCCGACTCCTGCCCCGCCGAGGTCTACCTCGCCTGGTTGGCTGCCCTCGACACCGCCCTGCCTCCCCTGTTTGGACAGGGGGACGATGACCGGTGGGTGGTGCTGCGGGTCGTACCCTTCCGACCGGCGTTGGCGCGCCGATCTTGCTTGAGGACCAGAAGATCACCGGAAGGGTACGACCCCTCCTGGCAGGTCAGCCGCTTCGGCTGGCCATCCACAGGTGCCAAGCATTGCTCCCGTACCGGTCCTACGCGTCGGCATCGAATACGACCAGACAGGCGTCCCGCAAGCCGTCGGTCACTGAGACAGACCCGGCAGGCGAAGACTGAGGACACCCCTCCACGTCGGGCAGCGGAAGCAGCGCCGATACAGTCTCTTCGTGCTGCGACCGCGGTTGCGGGTGACGTCCGTATCAATTGCGGCACCTGATCCACGCGCGCTTGCCACGTTCTACGGCGAGCTCCTCGGGTGGCCAGTGACCTCTACCGACCCGCCCCGACCTGATTGCCCGCCCCAGGATGGGTGGGCCCAGATGCGGCCACCTGACAGTGTGTCCGGCCCGACCCTGAACTTCGAATACGAGGCTGAGTACGTGGCGCCGACGTGGCCGTCGATGGAGGGTCAGCAACAACTTCAGACGCACCTCGACATCGCTGTCGACGACCTGGCCTCCGCTGTGGCGTGGGCGCAGCACGCTGGCGCGACGCTCGCGTCATACCAGCCCCAGGACGACGTCCGGGTCATGCTCGATCCGGTGGGCCACCCGTTCTGCCTGTTCCTGGCTGCCTGAGGGCCACGTCCCGGCCGGGACCGACTTCGGCTCGTTCGATGTTGCGGGGACGACATCAAGCTGTCCCGGTAGCAGACGATCGGTCAGCGGGACTGCTGCTGCTCCAGGGCGGCGGTGAGCCTGTGCTCCAGCGCGGCTCGCACCGTCGGCCAGTCCTCGGTGACGACGGAGAACAGGACGGTGTCGCGCACGCTCCCGTCGGCTCGGCGCTGGTAGCGGCGCAGCGTCCCCTCGTAGCGAGCACCGAGTCGGGCGATGGCCTGCTGGGAACGGGTGTTGCGCACATCGGTCTTCAGCTGCACCCGCCCGGCGCCGAGCACCTCGAAGGCGTGGGTGAGCAGCGCGAGCTTGGCGTCCGGGTTCACCGCCGTCCCCCACACGCCGGGCGCGTAGGCGGTGCCGCCGATCTCCAGGCGGGCGTCATCCACCGAAACGTCGAGGTAGGCGCAGGTCCCGACGGCAGTTCCCGCCGGCAGCACCGCGTACGCGGTGCGCAGGCGCACTATCCACGGAACTGCTCCGGCGGCACGCCGTTGCTCCAGGCGCTCCGCGACGGCCTGCGGACTGCGCGGGCGACCGGCCAGGTGCTGCCACACCCGATCGTCATCCAGGGCTCGGAACAACTCTTCCGCGTCGCGCTGCGTGAGGGCGGGAACGACCTCGACGAGGCGACCGGTCAGCCGGACGTCCGGTGAGGGTGGCCAGGTCATCACCGGCCAGGGCACGTCCTCCGGTCGAGCGTCCTGCATGGGGACGAACCGCTCGTCCTCGGTCTCGGGCGCGTTCACCCCCCGGAGTCTCCCAGCGCGAGGTCAGCCGGGGCCACCGCGTTCCACTCACCGATCCTGCACCGGTCAGCTGCTCCGCAGGGTTGTGCTCGACCGTCCCGGAGTGGGCGGCCCTTTGCGCGCTACCGGTGAACGCGCTCGACAACGTGGGGCGGGCGTCGGCACCATGCCGGAATGGACATCGTCGTTCTCGGTGGCACCGGCTTCTTGAGCCGACAGGTCGTGCGGGAAGCGCTGCGCCGCGGTCACACTGTCGCTGCCCTGACCCGCGGCGCGAGGGGCATCCCACCTGACGGCGCCAAGGATCTTCGGGCGGACCGGGACTCAGCCGAAAGCCTCGCGGCCGCGCTTCAGGGTCTGCACCCCGGCGCCGTCATCGACTGCTCCGGATACACCGTCGAGGGCGCCCAGAACGCAGCCGGCTGCCTGGCCGGCGTCCGCTCCTACGTCTACGTCAGCAGCCTGAACGCCTACCGCTCCTGGCCCCCGGGACCCATCCGCGGAGAAGACGAACCGCTGTGGGCCGAGGGGGAAGGAAACCGCAGCGACTACGGCCCAGCCAAGGCAGCCAGCGAGCGCATCCTGAGCGCCGCACTCGGGGATCGGCTGCTGACCGTGCGCGCCGGACTGATCATCGGGCCGGGCGACGACACCGGCCGGATGACGTCGTGGCTGCAGCGCATCGCCGCCGGCGGCCGGGTCATCGTCCCCGACTGCCTTAACCAGCCGATGGCCTTCGTCGATGTCCGCGACCTCGCGGCCTGGCTGGTGTCCGCCGTCGAGCACCGCTGGTCCGGCCCGGTCAACGCCACCGGCCCGGTAGGGATGACCACCTTCGGCCAGCTCCTACAAACCTGCCGCGCGGTCGTCGCCGAGTCGGGCGCGCCCCCGGCGCAGCTGCTCGTCGTCGACGAACAGCGGCTCCTCGCGGCGGGGGTCCGCCCGTGGCGGGAACTGCCGTTCTGGCTGCCACGTCAGACCGCTGCGACCGCCTGGCAGGTCGACACCAGCAGGGCCCGTGAACTCGACCTGCCGAGCCGGCCGATTCGCGACACACTCACCAGCACCTGGCAGTGGATGCGCCAGACCGGCCTGGTCCTGCCGGCAGCAGGCGCCGGCGGCCCCGGAATGCCCGACGAGCTGCAGGAACGCATCACCTCCGGCGCCCCCGGCTAACGCCCGCCGGCCCCCGACGACGCACGCGTCATCAGCCTGGAGCTGGGAGGCGACTGGATCATGAGGGCCCGCGGGATGCGCCCGCCGATCACATTGAAGAACGCCACTGCGCGGTAGCGCCGGGCATCGGGCGGCCCAGCCACGTCCCGTAAGCCGAACCCTCACCGGCGCCGGTTGACCAACTCTCCCGGCGACGAGAAGCCGCAGGTCACCGTGTGGCGTAGGACTGGTTCGGTGAGCCCGTACCGGTGACCGGGGTTAGGCGACACGGCCGGAGCGGTCAGCGAACTGAAGATCGGCTAACCTGCCGACCACACTTCGAAAACGGGAGGAATGAACACCGTGGCGCGAGTACTGACCTGTGACCGGCGCGGTGTGCTGAGCCGCGGCGGCGGTGCCGGCGGCATGGCCCGCAATCTCGTCCCACGCCAGGTCCTGCATCGCCGCGCCCAGCACCGCCTCCTTCCGATGAGCGCCACCCAACCTCACGCTCACCCAGGGTTGCACTGACGAGCCGGTCGGAGGCGGCTTGCGCCTCGCGGTACCGCTGGTGGCCAGCCTGGTGCTGGTTGCCTGCGGAGGCGGCAGCTCCAAGGCCAGCGGTTCGGACCGGGCGGCCACCGCCGGCGTCTGTGTCAACATCAGCGGCGAGGTCGCCACCGCCGTCAACGTCGGGGTCAAGCTCGGAGCCCAGTCGCTCACTCCTGCCCAGGCCCAGGCCCAGCTGCAGCCCATCTTGACCAAGGTCACCGCGGTGGCGCAGCAGAACTCTGCACTGCCGATCGGCCCCAAGCTCCAGGCTCTGGCTGACGCCATCAGCAAAGCAGAGAAGGCCAGCCCGACCAGCGCCTCGCAGGTCCGTTCCGGGGCGACTGACATCGGCTCCGCCGCCAAGGGCGTGCTGGCCGCGTGCGCGCAGGCCGCCCGCTAACGGCGGCCCCCCGCATTCGCCTAGAATCAGCCAGCGATCCGCCGCGACCGCTAGTCCGGCTACCCGCCGCGGATCTCAGCGACGGTCAGCAGGCTCAGTCGCTACTGGCTCTGACGCAACCGGCGGCGCTGGGCCTGCACGGCCCGCAGCCCGGCAACCGGCTCAGGTTCAGCGTCGGCGGCTTCGGGCCGGTCCAACAACCGGCCCAGCAGCTGGAAGTAGCGGGTCGGGCTCAGTCCCAGCAGGTGCTGCGCCTTTTCGGCGACCCGTGCCTGCAGGCCAGGGCCGCGGGCGAGCTCGAGCACCGCCCGGTCGGTCTCGGTGAGGATGCCGGCCAGCAGTGACAGCTGCCCCTCCCCCGTCCTCGTCGCAGGGGGACGTCGGCGGCCGCTCACGGCTGATCCCCGGCACGCGCGGGCGCGACGGCGTCGTCGTGGTCGCGGTACGGTGCGCCGGCGGTGCCTCCGGCGGTGACCGGTTCCGGCGGCCGGGGCGGCAGGTGCCGGTACAGGCTGGTCCGAGCGATGCCGGTCATGCTGACGATCTCGGCGATGGTGTGCCCGGTGTCGCGCAGATGCGCGGCCCACGCCAGCTTGGCCGGGTCGACCACCACCGGGCGGCCGACCCGCCGGCCTTTGGCGGTCGCGACTGCGCGGGCGTGCGCAGCGCGCTCGAGGGTGTAGGTGCGTTCCATCTGCCCGAACAGCGCCAGCAGCACCACCGCCAGCTGGGCCATCGGGTCTGCCGGGTTGGACGAGTCGACTCGGATCGGGTCGGCCAGGTTGCGGACCCCGACACCGCGTTCGGCGAGCTCGTGGATCAGGTTCAGCGTGTCGCGGACGGTGCGGCCCAGGCGGTCCAGGGTGTGCACGACGATGACGTCACCGTCGCGGGCATACCCCAGCACCAAGCGCAGTCCCGGCCGGTCGGTGGTCAGCTGATCGTGTCGAGGGAGCGGTGCCAGAGCCGGTCCGCCGCGGTCGAGTCGAGGGCCCACTGCTTCACCCCGTGCGGGTGGTCGGCCAGGGTGGCCTCGTTCGGCACCGTGTAGGCCTCACGGCAGTCATCGAGGTAGCGCCCGCCCACATGTGCGAACTCGGGGGCGACGGCCGCCACCAGGGTTGTTGCCGCTCCCTGGCTGACGGTCTTGTAGGTGAAGATCCCGGCGGCTTCGGCCGCGGCCAGGGAGTCACGTTGGGCAGTGGAGAAGTTGCGCTGCAGACCGGTGGCCACGCCGCCGGGGTTGACCGCGTTGGCGAAGATGCCGTCGTTCCGCCAGCGCTTGGTCACCTCGACGGCGAACAGGGAGTTTGCCGTCTTGGACTGCGCGTACGCGGTCTGCGGGTCGTAGGCCCGGCGCTGGAAGTGGATGTCGTCGAAGTCGACCGGGGCGCGCATGTGGGCGGTGGAGGACAGTGCGACGACGCGGGCGCCGCCGTGGGCGGCGGCCGCTGCGGCCAGGTGCCGGTGCAGGCCCAGCGTCAGCGCGAAGTGCCCGAGGTGGTTGGTCGCGAACTGCAGCTCCCAGCCCCGCGGGGTCCGCTGCAGCCCTGACGTGACGAGTCCCGCGTTGTTGACCAGCACGTCGAGCGCAGAGGTCCACTGGCGGGTGAACGAGGCCACGCTGGCGGAGTCGGCGAGGTTCAGCGCACGGACCTGCGGTTGTGGCCGTCCTGTTGCGGCCGCGATCTGTTCGGCCACCGCGGCGCCAGCGTCGACGTTACGCACGGCCAGGGTCACCGCTGCGCCGGCAGCGGTCAGGGTCCGTGCGGTCTCGGTGCCGATGCCGGAGGAGGCGCCCGTCACGATGATGTGCCGCCCTCGCAGGTCCACGCCGCGGGCCACGTCGTCGGCCGTGCTGGCAGCGTCGAACCGCGTGGTGATCAGGGACCGCTGCCCCATGGGACTCCTCCAGACTTCGGCACCTACGCCATCGCACTGTACAGAGCAGACGTAGTCTGTAAAGTGCTCTGGGACTCGGTACCGGTCCCTGCGCGGCGCAGCGAGTGAGGGGGCCGAACGCCGGTGATCGGTAGCTCAGACCGTCGGGACGTCGTCCTGACCGCGGCGCTGGAGACCTTCGTCCGCTACGGCTACCGCAAGACGTCGATGGAGGACGTCGCGAGTGCGGCGTGCATCTCCCGGCCCGGCCTGTACTTCCTCTTCCAGTCCAAGCAGGAACTCTTCGCCGCCGCAGTCACGCGCGGGCTCGAGCAGGACCTGAGCGCTGCCGCCCGCGCGCTCGAGGACGAGGACCACACCCTGCACGACCGCCTGCTGGAGGCCTTCGACGCCTGGACCGGCCGCTACATCGGCGCAGTAGGCGGCGAGCTCAGTGCGGTCGCAGAAACCCACCGCGACGTCCTGGGAACGGCAGTCCTGGAGGCCCCGCGCCGGTTCCACGCGCTCGTCACCAACGCCGTTGTGCGCACCAGGGCTGCGCAGGACCGAGCGACATCAGAGGCGATCGCCCGCACGCTCACCAGCACAGCCATCGGACTCAAGCACCAGACGACCTCACGAGAAGCCTTCCGCGCGGACCTGTGCACCGCCATCGCCCTGCTCCTGCGATGACCGACCCACACAGGCTCGGCGGCAGCCCAGAGGTGGTACCACTCACGGACTATCACTTGGTCAAGATCCGCCGGCGCGTGCAGGGGGTGAGCGGCCACATAGCGCTGCTAGAACCGCGCCAAGTACCGCTGTAATCACACCTCGCTCCGTCACCGGTGGCTTTAGATCTGGTGTCGGCTGAGTCTTGCGGGGACAACCTCGCGCAGGCACCCCCTCCCACGACTTGGCCCCACGTCTGGCCGCGCAAGAGAACCGGATAGCCGTCCAGTAGCCAAGGGATGACCGGGCATCTGACGTATTCGATGTGGTCGTTCGTAATACAGTGGGGTGATGGACCACCGGTTCGGCGTCGACGACCTCGATGAGGACTGGCCCTTCGAGATCGACCAGCAAGCCAGCCACCTGTTCAAGCACCCAGGCCTGGGCCTGGATGACATCAGCGATGTCTGGACCAGCGAGCCGCTGTTCTACCCGGCCAAACCACCTGCTCACTGGCTGATGGTCGCTGAAGTGTCCGGCCGTGTCCTGACCGTGCCGCTGGCGCCCTCCAACACCGGTGATCGGCGCAAGTGCCGCCCCATCGGCTGCTACGTCGCCGCCGACCACCTCGCCCGTCGCTACTGGGAGGACCGATGACCAACGTGAACCCTGACCAGGAGAACGCCTTCTACTCCGATCCCGACAACCAGGTTCCGCAGGGACCCCCGGTGCGTCGCAAGGCCAAGCTCAGTGAGCCCGTGCCTGTGCGCTTCCCCGAAGAACTCCTCCGCGAGATCCGCGATCACGCCGCAGCAGATGACCGTTCGGTCTCCAACTGGATCCGCCGAGCAGTCGAGCACGAACTCTCCCGCAGCCGAGACTGATCACCAACGGGTAGACCCTCCGGTTTGGTCTCACCCGGCGCACCCTCGCCCGTGGCTGCCCCCGGTCGACAGCGGCGGCGGATGCTGGGAGACAGTGAACCCATGACCGCTGACGTCGATCTTCCCGACCCCTTCCTAAGCGACCCCGCGGGTACGACTGACGGGCGGGTGCCTGTGCCGGAGTTGCCGGCCCGGGCCAAGATGGGCCAACGGGTCCGTCACGAGACCCACCTGTGCGGCGGAACGATCAGCGTCGTAGGTGACGCTGCGTGGGACCGCTCAAGCCTGTGGGAGTGCGACCTGTGCGGGCACCAGGCCCGGCGGAACGCGGTGTGGACCGAACGCTGAGCGCCCGCCCGGCGAGTACCGCTCGGGTAGCGCGCGCTGGAGTGTCTGGCGGGGTTACGACCTCAGGCTGTGCACTCTAAGCAGACACCTCGGCCCTGATCCGCCAGCTGACTGCGGTGCTGCACCAAGAAGCAGCTGGTGCAGGTGAACTCGTCGACCTGGGCAGGCAGCACCCGGATGGTCAGATCCTCACCCGACAGGTCCGCCCCGGGAAGGTCGAACTCAGCCTCGAGCGGGTCGGTGTCATCGCCGAGATCTGCCGTGGTTTCCGCGCGGCGTGCCTTCAGCGTCTCCAGGCTTTGGTCGTCGTCGGTAGCGGTGTCGGTCGTGCGGGGGGTGTCGTAGTCGGTAGCCATGATCTCCGTCGAAAGTTGCCGGCGTGTAGGTGCGTGTGCACTCAACGCCAGAGCGACGCGCTATGTGCCCTCTGTCGGCGGCTGGGCCGCAACCGGCGTAAGCCCTGTGCAGACGTGTCACCACGACGCTCTGAGCAGCTGGGCCGATGCGACCGGATTTGTCTCGTAGGTGATCACACGTGAGGTAGGCGGTCTCTCGCGGAATGGCGACAGGATGGGGTTGGTGCCCTCATCGGGACATGCGGAGTTCGGTCGGGTTGCTGGGTGGCGCACTGTTTGAAGGCACGGTGAGGTCTGCGGTCACGGACTGGAGGGCCCCCGAGGGTGTCGAGGACGAGTGCGGCCAGCGGCTGCTAGCCGTCTAAGTCGAGCCAGCGGCTGATCGACGGGTGAAGACGGTCACTGGCTCATGGCGTCGAGAGGGTGGCGAGCGTGCGCAACTCGCGCTCGTGCAGGCCCTCGTCCGCCTGAATCGCGGGCACGGCGAACTTGCAGGTGCTCGCGCTGGCCCTCGAACCAGGTCACCGCAAAGCTCTGCAGCCCCTGGACGATCAGCGTCGTCGGGCTGAGCGCGCCAGCGTTACACGCCCTGGTTCGGGTCCGCGTGGCGCCCCGCATACATCGCAGGTCGTACGGGTGCGTGGGCGATGTCAACCCTGAGACTGACGCCAGCCGGTCATGATCCCTCTAGCGTGAGGGCATCGACAACAGCGGCGAGGGAACATGATCGAAGCCAGAGGCTTGACGAAGAAGTATGGCGACAAGCTCGCCGTCGACGACCTGAGTTTCACGGTCCGGCCCGGCATGGTGACCGGCTTTCTGGGGCCTAACGGGGCAGGCAAGTCCACGACGATGCGGATGATCCTCGGCCTGGATGCACCGACGGCCGGGTCGGTCACCGTCGGCGGCAAGCCCTACGCCGAGCACGACAAGCCGCTGCACAGCGTCGGCGCGCTGCTGGAAGCGCGGGCGGTCCACACCTCGCGCTCGGCGTACAACCACCTGCGAGCCCTGGCGGCGACGCACGGCATCTCCAATAGCCGGGTCAATAAGGTGATCGAGATGGTTGGGCTGGGCGGCGTCGCTCGCAAGCGCGCCGGCGGGTTCTCTTTGGGTATGGGCCAGCGCCTGGGCATCGCCTCGGCCCTCTTGGCCGACCCCGAGACGCTGATCCTGGACGAGCCGGTCAACGGCCTGGACCCCGAGGGGATCCGCTGGATCCGCGACCTGCTCAAGAGCCTGGCCGCTGAGGGCCACACCGTGTTCGTCTCCAGCCACCTGATGAGCGAGATGGCGCTGACGGCCGAGCACCTCATCGTCGTCGGCCGCGGCCGGCTGATGGCCGACCTGCCGATGTCACAGTTCATCGCCCAGGCCTCCACCAACGTGGTCGTGCTGCGCTCCCCCCAGGCGAGCGAGCTGGCCCGCGCGCTGGCCGGCCCGGACGTCACGGTGACCAGCACCGAGCGCGACCTGTTGGAGGTCACCGGGCTGAGCGCCGCGCAGATCGGCGACCAGGCCCGTGACCTGGGCATCAGCCTGCACGAGCTGTCACCCCGGCAGGCCTCGCTGGAGCAGGCCTTCATGGAAATGACCCGCGACGAGATCGAGTTTCACGCCAGCACACCCGGCGGCCACGTCGAGTCGACCACCACGTCAAGGAGTGCAGCATGAGCACGGTCACCGTCGACCGGCCAGCACCGGTCACCTCACAGGTGCAGGTCGCCCCGGTCACCCAGGCGCGGGTCCTGAAATCCGAGTGGATCAAGATGCGTTCGCTGCGCTCCACCGGCCTGACCCTGCTCGCAGCGGTCGTGGCGATGGTCGCGATCGGGTGGATCGTGGGCTGGGCGACCAACTCGCACTGGTCCAGGATGGACCCGATCGAGCGGGCCCTGTTCAGCCCCATCGACAACAGCCTGACCGGCTTCCACCTTGCCCAGCTCGCCGTCGGCGTGCTCGGGGTGCTGCTGATCTCCGGTGAGTACGCCACCGGCATGATCCGGGCCACGTTCTCCGCGGTGCCGCACCGGCTGCCGGTGCTGTGGGCCAAGTCCGTGCTGTACGCCGGGGTGACGTTCGTGCTGATGCTCGCGGCAGCCTTCGCCGCCTTCCTTGGCGGCCAGCAGTTCCTGGGTTCGCACGGCACCACCCTGTCGGCCGCCCACGCCGTGCAGTCGATCGTCGGGGTCGCGGGCTACCTGACCCTGATCGCAGTGTTCGCTGTCGCGCTGGGATTCATCATCCGCAGCACCGCAGGCGGGATCGCCACACTGTTCGGTCTGCTGCTGGTCCTGCCCGCCATCGGCCAGGTCCTGCCCACCAGCTGGCAGGACGCGACCCTGCCCTACCTGCCCAGCAACGCCGGCGCATCAATGTTCAGCATCCACACCGACCCCTCCAACCTGTCCGCCGGCAGCGGCCTGCTCGTGCTGTGCCTGTGGGTCGCCGCTGCCCTCGCCGGCGCCGCCGTACTGGTCAAACGGCGCGACGCGTAAGGGCTGACATCATCAGCCCCACCGCCGGGCCGGGCGGTGCCTACGGGCACCGCCCGGCCCTGAGCCGCGTCATGGACCTGGGCAGCCTGTCCGACCTGCGGCGCTCAGCTCCCGAGCAGCGCCTCGCTCGCCGACGCGGGTGGACCCGCCGGGTAGCGGTCAACGACGCGGTCGTCGCCGTCGCGCTGGCCGTTCTGACAGCTCTGCCGCTGGCGCGCAGTGGAGAGTCATCCCCGCTGGTGTGGCTGCTGGACCTGGCACTCGTGCTGCCCCTCGCGCTGCGCCGCCGTCATCCCGGCGGGGTCTTCGCGCTCGTCGCGCTGCTGGCCTGCGTGCAGTTGGTCGACGGGCTGAGGCTGCCAGCAGACGCCGCGCTGATCCTGGCGCTCTACACCGTCGCTGCGCACGAGCCCAGAGGTCGCGCCATCGCCGCCGCCATCCTGCTCGAGGGCGGCGTCGTCCTCGCCTCCTTGCGCTTCGCTCCCACCGGCGACGGCACAGTCGGCTCCCTGGTCTTTTTGACCGGGCTGGTCGCCGCCGCTTTCCTGCTCGGCACGTCGCTGCAGACCCGCAGCGCCTACCTCGCGAGCGTGGAGGACCGGGCCTTGCGGCTGGAGATCGAGCGCGACCAGCAGGCGCGCCTGATCCAAGTCGCCGAGCGCACCCGGATCGCCCGGGAGATGCACGACATCGTCGCGCACAACCTCAGCGTCATGATCACCCTGGCTGCGGGTGCAGCCCTGACGACCCCTACAGACCCGAAGGCAGCGGCGACCGCTATGGAGCAGGTAGCCCAGACCGGCCGGCACGCGCTGACGGAGATGCGCCACCTGCTGGGCTTCTTGCGCGAGGACGGGCGGCCGACCGTCACCCCGCAGCCCGGCTTGGACCAGCTCGACGACCTGCTCACCCAGGTGCGAAGCACCGGCCTACCAGTGCGGATGAGCGTGCAAGGACGGCCGCGGCCACTTCCCATGACCACGCAGCTCACCCTCTACCGTGCCGTGCAGGAAGCGCTCACCAACACACGCAAACACGGTCGGGACGTGACGAGAGCCAATGTGCGCATCCACTGGCAGCCCGCAGCGCTGGAACTGGCGATCAGCGACGACGGAGCGCCGGCCAACGGACATCTTCCAGATGACGCTCCGCTAGGGATGGGACTGGTTGGCATCCGGGAGCGCGTGCGGGCCTCCGGCGGGACCGTGAACGCCGCCAGCCAGCCAGAGGGCGGCTGGTCGGTCCGCGTCCACCTCCCAGCCGACCCCAGCAGCCTGCCGTGATCAGCATCCTGCTCGTCGACGACCAGCCGAGTTCAAGCCTGACGTGGTGCTGATGGACGTGCAAATGCCCGGCGCCGACGGGGTGCAGGCCACCCACATGATCGTCCAAAGCGGGCACCTGGCCCGGGTGCTGATCCTGACCACGTTCGACCTGGACGAGTACGCAGCTCAGCGCCAGTAACAGCCGCACCGTCTCGGCCGAGGTAGCCGCCGTGCAGCGTTGGCGCGGTCCGCACCGGGGCGCGCTCCTGATCCGCGTCGTCTCACATCATGTGTGGCCGCAGGTAGCAGGACTCCTGCTCGGACTACAGGCCAAGGGTCAACCCACCTTCGTGACAGCCAACTGAGTGCCGGTCTTCGGGGCGGGCCAAGCACTGCGGCGACCCGCCGTTCTTGTGCTCGACGCGTCTGCCACCGGAGCTCTGCACCCACCTGCACCCGCCGGGATACAGCTCGGAGCCAGCCGATTTGGCTCCATGCACCTGACCCTGATGCGCGTCACCGGCCCCGGCGCACCCATTGCTGTCCCACCCGAGCAACCCTGACCGTCCTACGCTCTCCGGTCGCCTATGAGGGGAGCTGACGATCTTGATCTATGCCCTGCTCACACGGCGCTGTGACACGCCGCTGAACACAGCGTCCCGGCGACTAGTCGCTTAGTCGCCTAGCGTCATCCCTGATCAAGGAGGACTGCCCTATGCGCACCATCGCTATCGCCAACCACAAGGGCGGCGTCGGCAAGACCACCACCGCAGTGAACCTGGCCGGCGGCCTGGCTCGAGGCGGGCTGCGCACCTTGCTGGTCGACGTCGACGCCCAGGCTCACGCCACCTTTTGGTTTGTCGAGGACCCCTCCGACGTCGACTTTGATCTTCAAGACGTCATCTCGGCGGGTGTACCGATTGACAAGGCCATTCGCCGCACCCGCATCGACGGCCTGGACCTGCTGCCGGCCACCCTTGCGCTGGCGCCTCTCGAAACCGAGCTGGTGTCCATGACTCGACGAGAGGACCGCCTCAAGCGGGCCCTTGAGCCAGTGGGAGGCACCTACGACGTTGCCGTGCTCGACCTGGCCCCCAGCCTTTCCCTGGTCACGCTGGCTGCCCTGGTGTCCGCAACGGACCTCATTGCCCCGGTCAGCGCCACCAAGCTCGCCGTAGGCGGTCTTGGAGCCTTCCTGGGCTGGACCGACGACTTCCGAGCCGAGGGCCTGATCACCGCTCCCCTACTGGGTGTCCTCGTGACCATGGCAGAGCAGCGCACTCGAGTCAGTCGCGAGGTCACTGACGCTCTGAGCAGCAGCGATCTGCCGACCTTCGACACCGTGATCCCCCGGCGAGTAGCCGCCGAGGACCAGGTGGGTAGTCGTTTGGTGGTCGGTGACCCCGAGGCCAACGCAGACCTGAACGACGCCTACCAGCGCTTCACGGACGAGGTCATCGAGCGGGCGGGACTGAAGCGTGGGTAAGCCCCGCTCCGCCCTGGAGATGCTGACCGCCGGGCGTACGCCCTCGGGGACGTCTAAGCAACTACACGACCAGTCGCCTACTTCTTTCTCCTCCGACACGGATGCGGCCGACACAGCGCCTAGACGACTAGTCGACGTGACTACAAGTGGCTTAGACGTCGAGACGTCTAGTAACCAAGAGGCCGAGTTAACTAGTAGTTCAAGCACCCCGGCGACTAGTGCACTAGACGTCAAGTCGCCTATCTACCAGCGTCAGACCGTCTATTTGACCCCCGATATACGGAAATGGCTGAAAGAGACGGCCAAGGCAATGCCCGTAGACGGCTTGTCGGCTTCCGACGTCGTCCGTCTGGCACTCAACGAACTGCGGCGCCATGTGGGGGAGGGGACAATGGAGTTGGTCTCGGCGCTTACGACCCAGGCCCACCAGGAGGCGTCCACGATGGCCGGTCGGCGCAATCGAGGGCTCCCGCCCACGACGTGACCCAAGCGCCGCTACCCTTTGATCATGAGCACCGCCGACGGCTGGGACTTGACCGTCCCTGAGGACGTAGCCGAACTGGCGGCCGAGCTACGACGCCACGGCGTACTGCCGGGCCAGCGGCTTCACATCGTCCAAGCGCCCGAGCGGGCGGTCGAACCGGCCGCCAAGCAGCGCACGCTGGGCTTCATTGGATCGGTGCCTGGGGGACCGGCTGACGTGTCCGAGCGGACCGACGACTACTTGCAGCGAGGCTTCGGCAAAGCGTGATCCTGGTCGACACCAACATCTTGGTGGCGGCTGCTCGAACGGCTGACACCAACCATCGCCCAGCTGCACAGCTGCTGCAGAACGCCGACGACGCGCTGCTGGTGACGCCGGGCGTGCGCTGAGACCTGCTACCTGCTCCACGACCTCGGGGGACACGGCCCGAGGTTGAGTTCCTTCGCAGCATCGCCGCCGGCGGCCTCGAGCTAGCTGAGTTGACGGTAGCCGACGTTGCTCGCATGGCCGAGCTCTGTGAGCGCTACGCCGACCTCGGCCTGGGCGGAACCGACGCCTCGGTCATCGCTGTTGCGGAACGGCTCAACATCACGACCGTTGCCACCTTCGACCGCCGCCACTTCACCGTGGTGCGCCCGGCGCACGTAGAAGCTTTCAAGCTGCTCCCCGCTTGAGAGCAGAAGCCCGTCGCTGCGGGACAGCACCCAGCCCAGCCTCATCTCGACGCCGCTGTCGGTGCACTTTCTGACGACTGCGCCGGACCCGCCCGGACCGCGCGCCGACAGCGTCTCGCGCCATTCGGCGCAGCTACGCCGCTTGTGATCCCCGGGCCGCGTACCACCGCCGCACCGGTCACGCCGCCTGCCGCTGGCTCCCGGCGATGGTGGGTCGCTGGAGTCGGGAGGACTGGTCCACGGCCCCGGTGGCCAACACCCGGCGGGCGGCGGCGAAGTCGGCGCGGCCGTCACCGCGGCGGGGGTGCGCCGGCCACGCCGGGACGCGGTCGACGGGGTCGAGCACGACCAGCTGGCCCAGGCCGGGCCGGCGGCTGGCCGCAGTGCGGCGGGGTGCGTGCATCCAGGTGAGCTCGCCGATCCACCAGGCGAACGCCTCACGCTCGAGGGCGTAGCGCCGGGCCCGGTCAGCCAGCCGTCCGGCGACTCCCAGCCTGGCAGCGGCCGCGTCGCGCCGGTCGGCTCGAACCACAGACCACCCTTTGCAGGTGCGTCTTGCTAGGCGTGCGCCTCGAAGTGCGCCGAGTCGAATGCCGGTGTCCTCTGTGGTGGTGCCCAGTTGATGGACAAGCTGGCTGGTACTGGCAGGTTGGCTGGTGAGGATGGCGTAAAGCTGGCCAGTGGCATGCCCAAGGCCGCCGGCGGGGGTGAAGACGTCGTGGGCCGCGGCTGCCAGCCGGGTGCGCAGCAGCGTCAGCCACCGGGTTCGTTCAGCGCTACCAGCAGCAGGGGGGCGCGGGTCCGCTTGTGACCGGCTTGGTCCGTCTATGACTGTGGACAACGCCTCGTTCAAGATCCACGACGCGGCACGGGGACCGTCAGCAGGGGCATGGCGGGCGACCCAGCCGTCCCGAGACAGCCGCAGCAGGGCGGTGCGGGCGGTCTCCCGGCCGATCCCGCAGACCAGGCCCAGGCGGCGGATGTCGGCCTCCACCACCGGGCTCACCGCGTGCAGCACCAGCACGCACAGCGCGTCCAGCACCCGGCGGTCCGCCGGCCCGCCCGGACCGGCCCACCGACCCGGCGCCGCGTCGGCGCGGGTCTGGGTGGCCTCCACCACGCCGGCGAGGGCGGCGGCGCGGGACTCGAACGTCGGGTCCTCGAGGTTGCTGGCGCGGGGGTGGGTGGCGACCCAGCGCACCGCCCGGTCCCACTGGCGGGCCAGCACCGCCCGGGACTCGCCCGGGCTGCGGACCCGGCGCGACACACCCAGGCCCTGGCCTTGGGAGCGGACGTGCTCCAGCCCGGGGGAGTGGGCCACCAGACTGGCGACGTCGGTGCAGCGCCACCGGGCAGCTGCTGCGCCGACCAGTACCCGGCGCAGCACCGTGTTCGCGTCCACCTCGGCGGCGTCCACCTGCAGGGCCTGTGCGCTGCTGGCGGGCAGCTGCCGGCGAACCCCCGGCAGGTAGAGCCGGCCCGCCCGGTCGGTCGGCAGCGCCGCGGCCGGGTCGATCGTGGCGAGCGGCTCGGGCCGATGGCCGGCGGCCAGGACGTCCACCAGGCCGGCAACGTCGGCCGCCGTCGCCGTCGGGGCGGCAAGCGCGGCCGGGTCCCCGGCCAGGACCGTCGAGCTGCCACCAGCCCGGTGCGGCGCCCCCGGGGGTCGCACGCAGCCGGTGACCGGGTTGGACAACGGGGCGATGTCCAGACTGGGCAACTGGGCCCGGACCAGCCGGGCCAGGATGTCCACCACCCCGGCAGGGACGGCGTCGGCGAGGGCGAGCCAGACGTGCCGGCCACCGGACGGCCCGGAGCAGGCCAGCACATGGGTCAGGCCTGCCTGCTCGAGCCAGCCGCAGAAGGTCGCGGCGTCGGCGGCCGAGTCGCCCTTGGCGGCGTCGAAGTCGAACGCCAGCAGCCGGAACGCCCCGGTCTGGTCGGTCAGGTACACCGCCCACGGCGCGTCCGGCCTGCCGCCGGCGGTCCGCGCCCGGCGGGTGTAGGTATTCACCGCCTCGCCATAGGCATCGACATCCGCCACGCGCACCAGCGGGCGAGGGCTCACCGCACGGGTCAGCACCCACGCCTCAGAACGGGACAGCAGGCGGCCGACACCGGCCGCCGGGCCGGTCACCGCCTCAGGCGGCGCCGGCCACACGCGACGAAGAAGGGGCGGTTGGCGTGACAGGCCAAACTCGCGGCAGGTCGCGCGTGACCACCCGAGGGGGGCGGGGTAATGTCTCCTCCAGCAGCGATTGAAGCCCTGCACCCAATCCAGCGGCCAAACTGACTTGGGGTGCGGGGCTTCGTCGTGTCCGGCGCCGCCGGCTGGCGGTTCCGGGAGTGCAGTTAAGCGGCGCTTGTCTCCAAGCCGGGCAACACCCCGGAATCAGGAGAGTTCAAAGGCGAGGCCGCCCATGCCGGTCGACCCTCCGCGTCAAGCTCATCGCGGTCGATCAAGGCGGTGAGATACTTCGACACGCTGAGCCCGGCCTTATCGGCCCGGTCCATCACGTCGCTCCACTTTTCAATCGGAACGTAGGTCTTCAGGCTGCGCATCGCTGTGTCCGCGTTTGTCGGCCCTGGGATACGTCGCTGTGCCACGTGCCGATCCTGGCCCTTCTGCGGGCTAGAACCATGGAACTGGCACGGCGTGTCGCACTCGCTAGCTGGGCTGAGTTACTGCCGGTTAATGCCGACCGGGCAGACGGCTCCCAGGTGGGTGTTGCCGCCGTTGACGGGGGCGATGCCGTTGCCTGGCCGTGCTTCCTAGTCGGCTGCGCTCGGGCACTCGGGCTGGGCCCAGCCGACCTGGCGGCGCTGCGGCAGTGGGCGCAGACCTGGCGCGCCGAACTCGGCAGATGACCAGTGCTCAGCGGCCGAGTCGGGGTCCTTGGCGCCGGCCGGGCTGCTGGTTGATCTCATGGTTGCGGGCACGTGCCCGGCGCGCGTTCTGGGCGGCTTGCTGCTGGGCGGCTTGCCGGGCGCGGGCGGCAGCCTGCTGCCGGAGGGCTTGGTCGCGCCAGCTCCACGCTGTGTGCTCGGCGGCCAGGAACGCCGCCGGGTCCGGCCGGCTGGTGATCGTCGGGTCGGCGGACAGCGCTGCGACGCGTTCGGTCGCCGCGGCCAGCCGGGTCCGGGCGGCCTGGGTCTGCTCACCCAGGGCGCCGACCTGCCCGGACAGGTCCGGCTCGCCGGCGGCGAGCCGGGCGGGATGGGGACGCCGGGCGGTTTCGGCTGCTCGGGTGAACACCGCCTGCGCGTCCTCGGCGACCTGCCGGGCCTGCTGTGCTGCGCCCAGCACCTGGACGTGTTCGGGTGCCTCGGCCCGGACCCGGTCGGCGGCGTAACGGGCGATCGACCCGCCGACCCTGTCGTTGGCCGGATGGGCGGCGGCGTAGCCCACCACACCGTCGCTGCCACGTTCCAGCTCACCGACCACCGGCCGCCACCGGCCGGCCCAGTCCGCCAGCTGTTCGCGGGCAGCGCGGACCTGGCCGCGCCGCAGCCCGAGGCGGCCTGCGCCGGCCCGCACTGTCCGGGCGGCTTCGCCAGCTCCGGGCCGTTCGGCGTCCCAGGCCCGGGCCAGCTCGGCGCGTAGCTGCTCAGCCCGACCGGCCAGGGTCTGCTCGGCGGCGGCGGCGGCCTGCTCAGCTGCCGTCTGCGTGTCGCAAGCGGTCTGCAGCTGGCCGCGCAGCGGAGCAAGCACCACCTCGGCCTTTGCTGCCCGTGCCGCGTCGCCACGGGCCCTGGCCAGCCGCGGTTCGAGGGCGGCGAGGTGCTCGGCGGCGCGGGCCTGCTCGGTCCACGCCGCCCGCAGCTCGGCGACCGGCCGGTCCTCCGCCGCCGCCTGCGTCTTCAGCCTGGCCCAGGCGTCCAACGAATCCGCCGGCTTGTCGTCCGGCGGACCGAACAGTGCCTTTCGCAGCTCGGCCAGGTCCGGGTCCCGCGCCGCCCTTCCTGCGCGGGCAGGCTCACCGCCGATACCACGGTCGAGGTCGTCGTGCACCGGGGTGTCGTTGGCGGTGCCGGGCCGGATCCGGGCCTGCTCGGCCAAGCCGGCGACGACCCGACGCTCGAGCTGCTCGTCGGTCGTGGGGATACCAAGGTCGTGGGTGTCGCCGGGGGTCTCGAGCTGGTCTCGGCCGGCGAACAGGATGACCTTGTCGCGATGCCGGCTGGTCGCCACGTGCAGCCCGGGTTCGTCCATCCCGGCGGCGTGGACCAGCACCGTCCCCCCCTGCCGGGTCCCGCCGGGCAGCGCCCAGTCCGCAGCCACGGTCAGCCCCTCGGCCTTGTGCCCGGTCATCGCATACCCCAGCGACAGGCCGCCGGCGGCGACGAACTCCGGGGACAGCGTCGCCCGGTGGGTGACCAGCCCGTCCGGACCCTGCTGCTGCCACGCGACCCGCACCGCACCACTGTCACTGCCGCCGCCGGCGCTGTCACCGCCGCTGTTGCTGTCGCGGCTGCCGGGAGGGGTGTCGATGTGTTCGACGATGCCGCGGTAGCCGTTGAGCACGTCGGGTCCTTCGTGCATCCGCTGCGCCCGGTCGTTGAGCCGGACCAGCACATGGTCGCCTTGGCGCAGCCGCAAACTGCGGCCGCCTTTGACCTCGTAGGTGTGTTCGGGGCCGAGCTCGCCGGCGGCGGCCCGGACCGCCTGCGCCGCGTCGTTCAACCTCTCGACGGTGTCGTTGGCGGCAGCGAGCATCACCACCCCCCGCATCTCGGCATGCGGATCGGGGGCGCCGGTCCGCTGGGCCATCCAGCTGGCGACCATCGCGGTGACCGCCTGCTCGCCGGTTTCGGTCGCGACTAGCCGGCCCCGGCCCGCCCAGCTGGACAGCGCCTGGGTGTAGCGGCCGTCGCGCCACGCGGCGATCGCCGCCCGCTCGTCCTGCTCGACCTGCCTGCGGTTCTCGGTCAGCTCCGTCCCGCCGACCAGCTGGTGCACCCGGGCGAACAGCGACCCGCAGCCCACCCCCCGCAGCTGCTGGGGGTCGCCGACCTCCACCAGCTTGGTCCCCGACCGGGCGGCAGCGGTGTAGAGGGCGGCGCGGTCCCGGTCGTCGGTCAGGTTCGCCTCGTCCAGCACCAGCACATCCACCCCTGCCAGCCCGGGCAGCCCGGCGTCGCGCTGCGCCTGGGCCAGCACCCCGGGGTCGGTCAGCTGCCCGCTGGCAAGCGCCGCCCGGGCCGCGTCGCCGGCCCGGATCTCCCGAACCCACTGCGCCACCGTCCTGGCTTCGATCCCGGACTCGAGAGCCAGGTTCTGCGCCGCCACCGCCGCCGTGGCCGCCCCCGCCACGGTGTAGCCCTCGGCTTCCCACGCGGTCCGCGCAGCGCGCATCAGCGTGGTCTTGCCGGTCCCCGGCGGCCCGAGCACCGCATCGAGCATCCGGTCGCTGGTGACCAGCCGCTCCACCACAGCCGCCTGCTCGCCGGACAGGGCGAACCCCTGCCCGGCCTCGACCGCCTGCCGGGCCAGCGCCGCCGTCGAGGTCATCACCCGCGGCCCGCCCTGACCAGGCCCCGAACCGGCAGCCGCCGACAGGATGACCCGCTCGGCAGCGACGACGTCGGCAGTGGTGAACCGCGCCGCATTCGCCATGTGCCCGGCGCCGATCTGCCGCCTGGCCGCGTTGCCGGCCGCGGCCAGCACCGGCCCGTCCCGGTCCTGGTCCTGGTCCTGCGCCTGCTGCTGTCCGGCGGCTGGCTCGAGGGCGGCAGCCGGCGCGAGCGTCAGCCTGGCGCCGGGCGGGTCGGGCAGCGCCACGATCCCCGCCGCCGTCAGCGCCCGGTCGCAGAGCTGCTCGATCTCGGCCACGTCCGCCGCCCCGGCAGGCAGCGCGTCGGCGACGGCGGCCAGGGCGTCGACGCGGGTGAACCGGCGTCGCCCGGAGGTCAGACCGTGCTCGGGGTCGGTCAGCCGGTCCAGCACGTCGGCGAGCAGCCGCTGCTCCTGGTCCTGCTCGGCCGGCTGCCCGCCCACGGCGGCGGCTCGGGTTGCAGTCAGGGGCAGTGCGGCGGCGGCGAGCCGGTCCGGGTCGACGCCCAGGGTGCGGGCCTCGGCCTGCCAGATCGACCGCAGCGTCGCATCCGGGGCCGCCGTTGCTTCGGCCTTGTCGTGCCGGGTCTGCGCCGCCGCCAGGTCCTCCGCCCGCCGGGTCGCCAAAGCGGGGTCGAACCCCAGGTCGCGCAGCATCGCCTCGATCGACGCCCCCCGTTTGGAGAACGCCCGCAGTGTGGCGTCGGGGATGGCGGCGACCTCCCACGCCCCGGTCCGCTCCGACCGGGCGAACTTCACCCCGAACTCGACAGCCAGCCGGCGGCGGACCAGCGCCTTGAGCACATGGTCCGCGGCGGGGGCGTGGCGCATCAGGTCCCGGCCGCCGGCCGCGACCGTCGACCAGGCGCCATCGGTGCCGCGGGTCATGTTCGCGATGGTCACGTGCACATGCCAGTGCGGGTCGCCCACCACCCGGTCGGCGACCGGCCGGGCGGCGCGGTGCACCATCGACCAACCCAGAAACCCGGAGCCCCGCACGGTCTGGGCGCTCTTGCCCTCGCCGTGGTGGCCGCGCATCCCGTACGCCGTCTGAGCCTCCAGCCAGTCGAACGTCGCCCCCACACCCGCGGTGTAGAGCTGCTCGACCGAAGCGGCGGTGCTCTCGTCGGCGAACGCCAGCAGCAGGCTGTGCGACTTGGGCAGCGTGAACGACACGTCATAGCCCATGTTCCCGACCACCCGCCGCCGCGGCACCAGCCGCTCCACGCCCTTGCCGTCCGCACCGGCAACCGTCCGGGTCTCGGTCAGGTTCCCGACCGCTGCGGCGTACACCCCGGCGCCCCACACCGCCTCCACGTCCAGACCGGCGGCATCCGCGACCCGCCCTGCGTCGTCCGCGCGGAGCATTGCCGCCTCGCCGTCGTTGACCACCGCCCGCACCGCACGGCCGTACGCCCGGCCCACCTTCACCGACCCGAACAGCGCCTCCGGAGCCACCCCCCGCGCCACCGCCGCCGTCTCCACCGCGTGCACCAGCGGGCCCAGCGCCACCTTCGCGTCGGCGAACACCGCCAGCTTGGGCTCCACCAGCCGCTCACCCGAACGCGGGTCCAGCCCGGCCATCAACGCCCGCGCCGCGTCGAACTGGCCCTCGTCCAGCACCAACCCTGGGGCGATGCCGACCTCGGCCAGCCCCCGCCCCGTCCACACCAGCGGCCGCTCCGAACCGTCGGCGTGGTAGCTGAACCGGGTCTCCTCCACCCCCGGCCGGCCGCACCCGTGATGCGCCGTCAGCCGGTACTCCACCTGCGCCGCAGCAGACCCGATCGGCGTCACATACGCCACCCCGGCCCACCCCCACAGCGCTCGTGCCGGGCAGTCGAGTCTGTATCTCCGGCAGGAGATACCTTAGTGCACAAGAGAAGCTCCGTGGCAGTGGCTTGGCAGCTGCCTGTTGTGCATGAGGGCGTCACAGTAGAACTTGCAGGTAGTCCGGTTTGGCTTTCCTGATGAGAACTGTGGTGTGGATGGGGGTGGGGTTGTTGGCCAGTGCGCGTGAGATCCGGGCCGCAGTACGAGCACAGCATGCTCAGCAAGTCAGAGGCCGTCAGAATGCGGCGCTAGCGGTAGCCGCAGCCTGGGACAAGGTCGGGAAAGCCCGCGAGCACCTCACGGCCGCCGAACGCCAGGCTGGTGCCGTCGTCACAGCTGCGACGGCGCAGCTGCCGCTGCCAGACCTTGCAGCGCTCGCCGGGATACCCATCACCGATCTACGCCGACTGGTACGCACCGGCAAGGACGCGG
>JAABVA010001066.1_pt1 | contig 30440 bp, 28 predicted proteins | sample 5560331 | NCBI WGS metagenome assembly JAABVA01 (sample SAMN12812661, study PRJNA571458) | rock metagenome | isolation source: Antarctica rocks | place: Antarctica: Victoria Land, Mt New Zealand sud | collected 2016-01-07 | reverse complement strand
GCTGCTCCAACGACACATAGCTGAACATCCCATCCTGAAACCGCTCGTCTCCACGCATACCCGTAAGACGACCTCCACGTGCTCAGAGCCTGTGGATCGGTATCTATTTCAACAAGCTCCTAGGTGCAAGACAGAAGAGTTCTCAGGGCCGCGACCAGTCTGGCGTTTTCGAAGTGGGTGCGTACGGCACAGCGAAGATGCCTCGAAGTCAGTGCCTCAAAGGTCGCGCAGTCACGCAGAACAATGGAATGTTCGACAATCAGGCGTTGCCAGTACTCCTGCGCATCTATTGCCGAGGGCAGTTGTAAAAGAAGGAAATTCGCCGCGGAGGAGTAGGTGTGCAGGCCGAGTTCCTGAAGTTGATGCGCTAGGCGTCTTTTATGGTCCTGATTGGTAGCAAGAGTCTCCTCGGCGTATGCGGTGTCTCTTAGAGCGGCACATACGCCGATAGAAGCGAGCGTTGTGAGCGGCCACGGAGGGAGATGGCTATTGAGACGAGCGGTGTGTTCTGGCTTGCTGATCGCGTAGGCGACCCGCAAGCCAGGTATGGCGTAGAACTTTGTCACAGAACGGAAGACAGTCAGCGTTATGAAATCAGCCACCTGATCGGCTACGGAGTGCTCCAGGCTATAGTCGATGAAGGCCTCATCAAGCAGTACCCGCACGTTGATACGAGCGGCCGCCCGGATGACTTTTAGGAGCACGGCACGGTCGCAGAGGGTGCCTGTGGGGTTTTGCGGATTGGCAAGCAGGATAGCGTCATGTCGACCTGTTTCGAGTGCGGCGATCAAGCGATCCGGATCGTAGTCGAATCCGGACTCCTGGGTGAGCGGGTATGGCGTGACGGCAACTCCAACGCGTTCCAGAGTGCGGCGGTACTCTCCAAATGCCGGTACGGGCAGAAGGCAGCGGCGGACGGACAGCGTGCGCAGAGCAGCCTCGAGGAGCGGGACAAAGCCGTTCGCTACAGCAATGGCGCTTACATCGATGCCAGCAGAGGCTGCAATGCAGGACTTCAGTTCGACTTGCTCAAGGTCGGGATAGCTCGTGAGAATCACCGACCCATCGAGCGCGGCTCGTAGGGCTTCGAGCACGGAGGCAGGCGGCCCTTGAGGATTGATATTGGCGCTGAAGTCGAGAAGTTGAGAGGCGGGAACGCCGAAGCGCTCGGAGATTTGCCGGAGCTGACCGCCGTGAGGTGGTGGTGAGGGGCTCAGTCCCATGCTCTGGCGGCTCGTCTTTGTTGGGAAGCGGCGAGCAGAACGCCGACGGCGAGACCCAGTATAGAAATGGCTGCGGTCAAGCGGATCGCCTGTGCTGCTTCGGCGGGTGTTGGAGCAGGAAACTCTGCTCCCATGACGGGGGTCAGAATCACTTCGTGGTCGTAGGTGTTGGCTCCTCCGAGGCGTACCTGCAGCGCACCGGAGACGGCGGCCTCTGGCTGGCCGGCGTTAGGGCTCTTGTGCTTTTTCCCGTCTCGATGCCATATGCTCCATGCCTTTTGAGGATCGCTGAAATGATGCAGGGCGGCCGCTGCAACCGTGCTGAGAGCCGTGATGCGCGCGGGCACATAGTTGGCCGCATCGTCGAGCCTCGCGGCAGCCTTGCCAAAGTAGAGATACTGCGGGGTAGGATGGCCAATCATGGAATCGAGCGTATTGATGGCCTTGTACGCCATGGCCAGCGGCACGGCACCTGTGGCGAGATAGACGATTGGCGCGACGACACCGTCGGAAGCGCTTTCGGCGAGCGTCTCGATTAAGGCACGGCTCACTTCCTTGTAGTCGAGCTTCTGGGCGTCGCGGCCAACGATGCGGGCTATTCGTTGACGCGCCAGGACGAGATCGTTGCGGTTCAGTGCAGCAGATACGGCTTGGGCCTCTTGGGAGAGGTTGCGCGCCGCGAGACACGTCCAGGCGAGCAGAATCTCGGTCCCCTTGCCAAGGCTGGCGGATTTCCTGTATGCCAGCCGGATGACGGCCCGCGAAGCAAAGTAGGTGGATGCGACGATCCCTGCGGTGAGGGTCAATCCCGTGACGAATTCACGGAAGGGAGTGTCGTCTTCCGCGCGCAAAACGCGCTCGCCCAAGGTGATGGCGCAACCGATGAGGCGAACGGGATGCGGAAACCATTCGGGATCGCCCGCGAGATGGTCGAGCAGGTAGGCTGCCGGTAGGAGATGAGTCCGTTTCACCTGGTTGCTCCAGAGTGGACGGCTGAAATGGGTTTTTCTGGCAGGTTGGATTTCGCTAGTTGGTAGGTATGGCCAACCCAAGCGAAGATGCGATCCATGTCGAGAGACCGTTCCACTTCGAAGGCAAGGCGTTGGAGAGAGGCTTCCCGCCTTGCTTTCCAAGACTCGTAACTCGCCACAGGGGACAACGCATGGAAGGCGCGGGCGGCACCCAGAAAAACGTGGCGGAAGCTGTCCCCATCGAAGATCCCGTGGACATAGGTTCCGAAAACCCTACCGTCTGCCGAGGTACAGCCATCTGCAAGCTGCGTGGTGGGCGTTGCAGAGCGTGCAATCTGGGCGAAAGGTTTGGCGCCGTCGAGGTAGGTGGTTTGGCCTATATGAATTTCGTAGCCGGAGAATTCAGTCGACGGCAATGTCTGGCCGAAAAGAGTCGGGTCGGTCATCGCTCCATGGATGAGACTGGTGACCTTGTGCTCCAGCATAGTGGTTTGGATCGGGAGCAGACCAAGACCAGAAACGACGCCCACATGCTCCATTCCGAGCGGATCGGTGATCTGCTCGCCAAGCATCTGCATGCCTCCGCAAACGCCGACAACGAGGCTCCGATGAGCATGTTCCCGGATGGCCCGGTCGATACCCTGGGCGCGTAGCCAGAGCAGGTCTTCCACGGTCTGCTTGCTGCCTGGAAGAACGATGAGGTCGACCTCTCGAAGCGGGTCGGCGGTAAGGCAGAAACGAAGTGAGACCGAAGGCTCGGCCCGGAGGGCATCGAAGTCGGTGAAATTTGAGAAGGAAGGAAGCGCAACAACAGCGATGCGCAGCGGTCTGCTGGGGGCGTCGTCCCGTCGCCATGGTGTATTGTTCTCGGTGGGGAGACCGAGGCCGTCTTCTTCTTCCAGTGAGAGCGAATGCAGGTAGGGAATAGTCCCAAGGCATGGCTTTCCCAGGCGCTTCTGCATCATCGCGATACCGGGTTGGAGAAGCTTGAGATCGCCGCGAAATTTGTTGATCGCGAAGCCGTAGACGCGATCCTGCTCGGGCGGGTCGAGCAACTCGACAGTACCTAGGAGCGATGCGAAGACGCCTCCCCGGTCTATGTCGCCGACAAGCAGACAATGTGCGTCGGCGAGTTCGGCCATGCGCATATTCACGATGTCATGCTGCTTCAGGTTGATCTCGGCAGGAGAGCCCGCGCCTTCAAGGATGATGAGTTCGTACTGGGCAGCAAGTACTTCATAGCTTGCGCGGACGATCGGGAGCAATTCGTCCACTCGTCGCAGGTGGTAGTCCTTCGCAGAGAGGGTTCCCCAGATCTCTCCAAGGACGACGATCTGTGAAGTCATGTCCCCGGCGGGTTTCAGCAGGATAGGATTCATGTGGACCGACGCAGCAACGCCCGCAGCTTCAGCCTGAAGAGCTTGCGCTCTTCCGATCTCCAGTCCCTCGGGGGTTGCCGCGGAGTTGAGTGACATATTCTGTGATTTGAACGGAGCTACGCGTACGCCATGCTGCGCGAAGATTCGACAGAGCGCAGCGACAATCAGCGACTTGCCGACATGCGAGCTTGTGCCGAGGACCATGATGGCTTTTGCTCTCATGGTTTGGCACCTTCGCCGTAGTGGTCATGGAAGACCACTTTTTCTAAGGGTGCTCGCCGTTCCCATCCCAAGTGCTCCAACTCCGGACATTCTCCGAAATTGTCGACAAAACCGAGGCAAAGATAGGCGATAGGGACGATCTGTGGAGGAATTCTAAGGATACGGCGTAGATCGGGCGGAGAAAGAATGCTGACCCAGCCGACGCCGATGCCTTCAACGCGCGCGGCGAGCCAGAGGTTCTGCACGGCGCAGACGCTGGAGTAGACCGCCGTCTCCGGCATGGATTGCCGTCCGAGGCCATGTCCCTGTTCACTTTGCGGGTCGCAGACAACGCACAGGTTCAACGGCGCTTCGAGAATGCCCTCAAGCTTCAGGGAGGTGTACTGCTCGCGCCGGTCCTGCTGGTAGATCTCAGTGGCCTGACAATTTGCTTCTTGGAATGCTGCGTGGACTTCAGTGCGAACCTCGCGCGAACGCACCACGATGAATCGCCACGGCTGCATGAGGCCGACGGAAGGCGCGCTGTGAGCGGCGGCGAGAATGCGCGCCAGCAGATCCTCCGGCAGAGGTTCCGGCAGAAAGCCGCGGCGAACGTCGCGCCGAGATCCGATGGCACGATAGACGGCTTCACGTTCTAAAGTGTCGAACGACTTAGCCTTCGCCGCCGCGTTGGTGGGCAGAGGTATCACCAGGCTCGAGACCACTTTGAACCTGCCTTGTCGTCTGGGCGGAGACGAGCGTCTATACCGGCGTTGACTTCGATGAGCCGGCCAAACAGCCAGACGACATCAGAAAGACGATTGAGATACGCCATGATCTCTGGCTTGACGACGCCTCCATTCTCAACGAAACGAACGGTGTTGCGCTCGGCCCGACGGCAGACCGTACGGGCCACTTCATATGCAGCAGACTCGGTGTGGGCGCCGGGTAAGGACCAATCGCCCAGGATGCCCTCTGTGGCTTCGATCTTGTGAACGAGTTCGGTCAGCATGGCGACATCTTCAGAGCTGATAATCGGCGGCTGCTTCTTGCTTTCGGAAGGGGTGGCAAGTGCGGACCCCAGTCGAAACAGGGTGCGCTGAATCTGTTCGGTCCAGCCTGCAATCTCCTTGTTCGTGCAGATGCTGCGAGCAAAGCCGAGCACGGTATTCAGTTCGTCGACAGAACCGTAGGTTTCGACGCGAAGATCAGCCTTGGAGACCCGGATACCGCCAGCCAGGCCAGTCTGTCCGCCGTCGCCGCGTGTGGTTGCGATGCTCATGTTTGTTCTCCTGTAAATGGGTTCGATGCGGCCGGCCCAATGCTCTCCTCTATGGTGACACGGAGAGTTTTGAGCATGCGCGGGCGAGTGTATTGCTGGATGAGTCGCTCGTTCAGAAAGTTCGAGACGTAAGGTGGATGTGTACCGAAGAGAACCTGCTCGGAGAAGAAGCATGAACTGATTGGACCCAGCTCTGCGACCGTTCGGGCACGAATGACCACTGCTGGCACCTGAGTGATTCCGCTGCGGAGCAGGTACTCGGCCCTGTGGTATCCATCGCGAAGGAACCAGCGGCCGCGGTACTCAGCTACTTCGAAGAAAGGGCTTCCGCCATGGAACTCAATCGGCCCGTGAGCTCCTGTTGCTGCTGGCCTGAGTTGTATATTAGGATTCGCGGATTGGAAAACCAGATTCGCGGACGTGCTCGAGAGCGTGGTGAAAGCAGTCGAAATACGTGGGCCAAAGGCGAGCGCGGTAAGAGCGGGCCAGGCGTCAGATGCCGGAGCGTCTGGCTGCGGGTACTCGGAGTCGAAGATGAGCCGCCTCTGAAAGGCAAGTAGATGACGAAGATCAACAACACCCAAGGACCAGTCGAGCCCCACCATTTCGCGGTGAAGGTCCTCCCGGAGAAGCTGCTCCTTGAGCAGAGCGGCCACAGGAGCAGGCGTCTCCGCTGCAAATGGGCTGGTTGTTTGGAAACAAGGGCGGCTGGCTACGAGGGCACGGGCGGATTCGATTCTGCCGCTTTGTAGAGCAGATGCTGGCCGGAACTCATTTTCGTCAAGGTCCCAGCCGATGAGCTCGCGAACGGAGACTTCAGTCGAGAGGCTATCCGTTGTCATCGACGACCTCATGGAGTGGATAATGGAATAGGCAGCAGTAGGCGCTGGTCTTTTGCCATGCTTTTTCGTTGTTCATCCTGCAGCGACGGGTAAGAATCACGCGAAGGACGCCTGCATGGGTGACAATTGCAGCGCGCTCGTTACGCGAGGCAAGGGTGTCAAAGGCGCTGATTACCCGCGCCTCGAAACGGTCGACCGGCTCGCCACCGGGCGCGTGGCGCGTGGGATATTCGTTGAGCCATTGCCGGGCGTAGATGGGGTCACGCTGCTCGATCTGTTGCCAGGTGAGCGCCTCCCATTCCCCGAAGTGGATCTCACATAGGTCGGGTAGGATGCAGAGCCGCGCAGAGAAGCAACCCGCGACCCGCTGCGCCGTGGTCAACGCACGCTCGAGACTGCTCGTATAGACGATACTCAAAGGCTCGCCCCGCATGGTGCCCAGAGACTCGATAAGTGCGGTAAGCTGCCGTTCTCCAGCCGCATTGACCGCCGGGTTGGAGCTGCCGCAGAATGTTCCTGCGAGGTCGGTTTCCGCGTGGCGGATGAGCAGGAGGGCGCCGTGGCTCATACGATCCATGCTCCGCAGAGGTAGACCGCGATTTCAGTCAGCTGATTGGTAGCGCCGAGGCAGTCTCCCGTAACACCGCCGATCTTGCGCTTGTAGAAGCGAGCGCTGAGTAGCGTTACTGCCGTGGCAACGAGAAGGAGCGCGAAACTCCGCCAGCGGAGAAGAAGGCCAACGGATAGGAAGGAGAAGGCCGTCCCTAGTATGAGCGAGTTCCGTGTAGTGAGTTGGGCGACGCGAGCTCCCTGGCCTTCTGTTTCGCGGGCTGGAGCGCTAAAGTAGCTGAGGGGAAGGGTTGTCCAGCGGCAGAGGATGTGGGCCGCGATCAGGTATTGCGCGATCTGACTCAGTGGAACTGACGCGATAAGGATAACGCGTGCGAAGAGGCTCAGGGAAAGCGCAGCGGCGCCGTAGCTCCCGATGCGGCTATCGCGGAAGATGAGGAGGATCTGCTCCCGGTTGCGGCCCCCCCCCAGGCCGTCGGCCGTGTCCGCAAGGCCATCTTCATGGAGACATCCCGTGCTCCAGACTAGAAAAATGACAATGACCAAAGCTGTTGGAAGCCGGCCGAGGTGGGGAACGAGAGCTCGATGGAGGAGCACGGCGGCCGCTCCGAGCAGAGTGCCCACCAAGGGAAAGAACTTTATGGCTCGCGCAAGCGAGTCCGGCTGATAGGGAATTGAAGGAACGGGCACACGGGTGAGGAACTGGACGGCTGACAGGAAGTCGTCCGCAGTGCGTCCAAGACTGCTTGCGAAGTTCATTCCGAAGCCTCGCTGACCCCGGCGGAGGCGAAGGTTGCCATGCCGGTGTAGAGAGCAATCGCGGACTCTACGATGCTCATGGCGAGCACGGCTCCCGTGCCTTCTCCAAGGCGCATGTCGAGCGATAGCAGCGCCGATAGCTCGAAGCGCTCGAGGAGAAGGCGATGCCCCGGCTCGGCAGATTGATGTCCTGCGATCAGATAGCCGCGAACGTCAGGCGCTATTGAGATCGCCAGGGCTGCGGCCGCAGTCGAGATAAAACCGTCACATAGCGTAGCGGTGCGGTGGCCGGCGGCTCCGAGCATCATGCCCGCCATCGCTGCTATCTCTAAACCACCGACCCGACGAAGAATCTGGAGAGGATCCGAATGGGGCAAATTAGGAAAGTGGCGGTTGAGTATCGCTTTGATGACTTCGACTTTATGCGTGCGCGCGGCTTGGTCGAGACCTGTTCCTCGACCCGTCGCCTGCTCGACGGACGCGCCAGTAATGGCGCAGGTGATAGCGGTTGCAGACGTGGTATTGCCGATTCCCATCTCGCCGACTGCGAGAAGATTGTAGCCCAGCGCGGCCGCTTGCCTGGCGAGCTCGATACCGACGGCAAACGCGCTGAAAAGCTCGCTTTCGGTCATGGCCGGTTCGTGCAGCATGTTGCGCGTACTGCGCGCCACTTTACGGTGGATAAGCCCGTGAAGTTCGCTCAGGTCCGCATCCACGCCGGCGTCGACGACGTGCAGATCGGCGTGGTGATGACGTGCGAGAACGTTGATCGCGGCGCCGCCTGCAAGAAAATTGAGAATCATCTGATGGGTGACCTCGCGCGGATAGGCGCTGACCTTTTCGGCGGTAATGCCGTGGTCTGCAGCGAAGACGTAGACAGCCTTGCGCACAGGCGCTAGCGCAGCCGTGCCGCGGATGGAAGCCCATTGGGCGGCGATGTCTTCGAGACGCCCAAGGCTGCCGAGCGGTTTAGTGAGCATATCCAGGCGCAGGCGCGCGGAAGCGTTGGCATCCGCGCTGGTTGGATGAATCTGCGCGCAGGTTTGCAGAAACATATCCGCCAGAGGGGTGTTCATTTTGCTCATCTTGCCCCCATCAGCAGCGGGTGGCGGCCTGGAGCGCATTGAAAGGCATCTGCGAGCAGCTGTGGTGTAAGGACCTCGGCGGAGGTGCCGATGGTAAGGGATTTGTCCGGTGCAAGCAGGAGGACGGACGGGAAATTACCCGGAACGAGATGAAGATCATGGATGGATGCAAGCAAGGTTATGCCAGCGATCCGTAGGTGTTCGAGCAGATCGATCAATTCGACTTGGCGGCCGATGTCGAGATTCTGCGTAGGTTCGTCTAGGAGAAGGAGCGTCGGTTGCTGGGCGAGGCCGAGCGCAATTTTGACGCGCTGTCGCTCGCCGCCGCTGAGTTCGTTGAAGACGCGGTGACGCAGGGAAGTGGCGTCGATCAGATCGAGGGCGCGGTCGACAGCGGCCCGATCCTCGCGTAGGAGACCTCGCAGCATCCCAAGGTAAGGGGTCCGGCCCTGCTCGACTATCTGCTGTACGGTGAATTCGAAGGGTACATCAAGCTGCTGTGGGACCATCGCAACACGCTGCGCTCTTTGTTTCGCCGAAAGTGAATGCAGTAGCTGACCGTTGAGCAGGACCTCTCCCCTGGTTGCGGGTAAAGCACCTGAGATGATTCGCAACAGGGTAGTTTTTCCAACACCGTTTGGGCCAATCAATGCGGTGCAGGTTCTTGCTTCCAGCGTGAGGTTGAGGCGATCTAAGATGATTTTCGAGCCGAACTGAAAACCAACCTTGCGAAGTTCGAGAAAAGGGGTCAAAGGGCATACTCCCGCTTGTTCTTGCGGAGCAGATAGAGGAAGAATGGCCCTCCTAGGAAAGCCATCAAGACGCCGACAGGAAGTTCTACAGGAGCAAAAAGGCTGCGGGCCAAGGTGTCTGTGATGACAAGAAAGATGGCGCCCGCGAGAGCAGTCACGGGAAGGAGACGAATGTGGTCCGGACCAAGACGGAGACGGGCAACATGCGGAACGATGAGGCCGGCGAAACTGATGAGACCGCCCAGCGACACAGCCGCCGAGGTCAGCAGGGAGCCTACAAGGATGATTGCGATTCGAGTAGGTTCCACACGAATGCCAAGCTGATGAGCGTAATCGTCACCGAGCGAGAGGATATTGAGCCGGCGCATCAAGGGATACGCGGCCGTCATTCCAACGCAGAGCAGCAAGAACATGATGCAGAGTTGCGGCCAGCGCGGCACGCCGATAACTCCGTGTAGCCATGCTGAGAGCACACGCGTGCCGGTCGAGGAGTTGGGATCGAAGGCTTCAAAGAGGTAAGTGGAGTTACTCAGCATCGTGCTGAGAGCGAAGCCGGCAAGCAGCAGCGTAACCACATTCGTGCGCCCGTGCGTGCGCGCAAGTGTGTAGACGACTGCCATCGTGATCGCAGAGCCAAGAAAAGCCAGCAAGGCCGTCGCGTTGAATCCCCAGAGCGAATATCGCGCGAGAAAGAAAATGCCGATGCAGCCACCCACAACGGCTCCGCCGGAAGATCCAATGATGTAGGGATCGGCCATGGGATTGCGGAAGAGCCCTTGAAAGATGAGACCGGAGATCGAAAGCGCCGCACCAACGACTGCAGAGGCTAGTACGCGTGGCAAGCGGATGGTGAAAAGAATTATGTGCTGGGTTTGGGTCAATGCGTGGCGTCCCAGGAGCGCCTGGACCATCGCGGAGACAGGAACGCGGACAGCGCCGAACGAGGTGCAGAGAAGGATCGAGATCAGCAGGATGAGTGAAAGTGAAAACAGCATGCTGGTAAACCCTGCGGCGTGGATTCGGCGCTTCGTTTGCAGCGGGGATGGCATACGCGGATGCGCGGGTCCGGTTGTCCGCCCCTCTTGCGGGACGGAGGCCAGGGGTGAGACAACGATTCTCCTAGCTGCAGCTTCCACAACGTTCCTTCCACGATTACGAAAATAGCCGAAGCGCAATCACCAGTCTGCCGGCTCAAGGATGAAATTGTGTTGCCAGGTCCTCGAGCGCATCGATTGCTACGGGGCTCGGAAAGTCGACGCGGCGGTCAATGTAAAAAGCACGCTTCGCTTTGACCGCGGGCAGATTATTCCAGCCCGGCCTGTCCTTCAAGGTGTCGAAGGTTGTCTTGCCTCCGCGAACGAGCAGCAGTGCTTCAGGCGCTCGCGCGATCACGGCCTCCATGCTCATGTGCGGCCACTCCTGCGAGAGATCATCGGTGATGTTGTGCCCTCCGGCCGCCTGGATAATCTCGGTGATGAATGCACCCTTGCCAATCGTGATGACCGGGTCATACCAGACCGGCATGAAGACACTGATCACGGGCTTATCACGTGTGTAGTCGCGAACGGCGTTGATGCGCCGCTGCAGCCCTGTTGTCAACAAAGCGGCTTGCGAATCTCTGTTAAGCGCGCGGCCAAGCAAGGTAATGCTATGCAGAATGCCTGTAAGTCCGTGTGGGTCTATGAGGAAAACCGGGATGCCCATCTGCCCCAGTTGATCAAGCGTGGCCTGCGAGTTTGCCTTCGGTGTGCCGAGAATGAGATCTGGATGAAGCGAGACGATCATCTCCAGCGAAGGCGTCATGATCGAGCCAACGCTCGGCTTCTTCTGGGCTGCCACGGGGAACTGTACGTAGTTACTGACGGCGATCACGTCGTCGCCCGCGCCAAGCGAGAAGACGCTGTCCGTGATGCTGGGAACCAGGCAGATGATCCGATGCGGATGATCTGGAACGACGACCTTCTGGCCGGTCTCATCGACTAGGGTTCGGGTTGCGGAGCACGACACAAAGCTGCAAGCGAGTATGCAAAAAAGAAAGATCGGTCGCCTCATGGCATCACCTGAGATCGGGAAGAAACAGCGAGTGCGGCTGCAAGAAGATTCTTCGCTACCACTGGGTTGGCGCGGAAATGAAGGTGGATGTAACTTGCCAGAACGTTTGTGCCTGGTTGGCCAAAACCTTCGCTTTCTCGCTGGCCGGAGAGCGAGTACTTGACGAGGTAGCATCCCGGCGCCTCAGGAGTCCCCAGGATGCGGGAGTGATGAAAGCTGTGGCCGCGGATCGATGTACCAGCTGGCCCGAGCACGCAATCTCGCGCAAACTCGACCGTGACGTAGCCGAAACGGACTAGCTTGCTCGTCATCTCGACCGCAAACGAGAGGACGTCAGCCATGTCGTGTTGGTTCCCCTCCTTGTCAGTGAGTGAGTGAGTGAGATACATCATGCCACCACACTCTGCGTAGACAGGACGCCCTGAGGCTGCGAATTCGCGGATGGCGTGGAGCATCGAGGTGTTGCTACTTAGCTGTTTCGCATGCAGCTCCGGGTAGCCGCCTCCCAGGTAGATCGCATCGAGCGATTGTGGCAGAGAGCGATCCATCAAGGGACTGAAACTGACCGTCTCCGCTCCGAGTTCGCGTAAAAGGTCGAGATTGTCTTCGTAATAAAAGCTGAACGCCGCGTCGCGCGCTACGCCGATGCGCATTCGAAAGCCGCTATGAATGGCGGGTCCAGGCGACTCAGCAAGATCAAGGTCACACCGCAACGCGAAGATACGATCAAGGTCGAGATGGCGCTCCGCCAGGCTTGCCAAGGTGTTGAGTTGTGCGTCGAGCTCGGACGCTGGCTGTTCTTCTGCCGTTCGCAGCCCCAGGTGACGCTCCGGGATCGCGATCGAGGCATCGTGTGGCAGCCATCCGAGGACCGGTGTGCCGCACCTGGAGAGAATGGCGGCCTCAAGCATGCGAAAGTGGCGCTCGCTCGCCACCCGGTTCAGGATTACTCCGGCAATGGGAGAGGTAGGATCGAATGTCTCGAAGCCAAGAACGACGGCGGCGATGCTGCGTGCGCTCCTGGCGGCATCGACAACGAGGAGCATGGGGAGTTGCAGGAGACTGGCGATCTCGGCGCTGCTGCCCGCCCCGCTGGCGCCATCCTTGCCATCGAATAGCCCCATCATCCCCTCGACGATGAGCACGTCAGCGCCGTGTGCAGCTCTCCTGACAATATCGCGATTAGTTTCCTGGCTTAGCATCCAGGTGTCGAGATTGCGCGATGCCCGTCCTGCGATGCGCGTTTGATGACCCGCGTCCAGATAGTCGGGGCCGCCCTTGAAGGGTTGCACAATCAGTCCACGCCGCAGTGCCGCAGCGGTGATCGCCAGGGTGACGGTGGTCTTACCCACACCACTGGCGGATCCGGCGATGAGGAAGCCCGCCTTGCAAGACAGCGATTGAGGAGCGATGCTTTGTTCGGTCATCTGGGCAGCATCCCTTTGAGGATGAGCGGCAGTCCGGCAACCATGAACACGACGTTGTCCGCCTGTGCTGCGATGCGCTGATTAATCTCTCCGGTCAAATCGCGAAATCGCCGGCCGAGCGCGTATGCCGGAACAACCCCGCTGCCAACCTCATTCGAAACCAGGATGATTGAAGAGGGAGACGACGCGAGAGACTCGCAGAGCGATAGCACTTCAGCATGGTCCGCCGTAGTCTGCTCTCCGAATCGCTCCAGAATGTTGGCGGCGAAGAGGGTGAGGCAGTCGATGAGGATGAACTCGGTACCGAGCGGGGCCGAACCAATGGCCCGGGCAAGTTCGACCGATTCCTCGACCGTTGTCCAGTGATCTGGGCGGTCGGATTGATGACGCTGGATCTTTGACTTCATCTCGTCGTCGCCGCGAGCTTCGGCAGTGGCAATGTAGACGACGCGAGTCGCAGTCTGTCCGAGTTCCTCAGCGTAGCGGCTTTTGCCGCTGCGAACTCCCCCGAGCACCAAAGTGACGCTACGGTCTTCAGGTCTAGCTTGCCGCGCTTGCGGATGCGACATGAAAAGCTCCTGCCACAGGCGAATGTGGTGCAGCTACGTGCAACCAGGCACGGTGCAGAGCGGGAGGCTAAAACGGTAGGCAGCTACGCCGGGGTTCATTAAAGAACCGCGGTTGCTCTTCAACTCTCCCTGCGAAGTTGAATCAAGCCCAATCTCATCTGGCCGGTCTCCTGACTTACGCTTCATCGATTCAGGCTGCCTTCCCAGGAAAATCCTCCCAGTGGCTTTGACAAAATGCCCTATTCTCAGCGCTTACAGTTACGGGGTAGCGACGGACTTGCACCGTCTTCCCGAACACCAGATGTTTGAAGGATAGTCGCGCCTTTAGGGCAGGTCAACCGTCAGGGGATTCACCCATGGTCGAGACAGGCCATCACTCTTTTCCTTCTTCTTGCTAAGCAGATAGGTGTCCATAATCCAGCCACTTTTGGCTTGTTCTTTCTTTCGGGAGGCTTCTATCGTGTCTGAGAGCTCGCTGAGTTTGCCTGATAACAGGATCTCGTTGTCCATGCCGAGGTAAGCGCCCCAGAAGATGTCCAGATTTTCGTGCGGGATGTTCTTGAAGGCGCACTGTCCATCCAGCATCACGACGATTTTGCTGACGCCCTCCGGGAGACCGCTTGCGAGGTGTCTGCCGGTGGTGATCAAGACGGATTCTCCGATTCCATTCAGAGGGATCCTGTGGCGTGCTGCCAATGCTTGAATACTTGTGATGCCAGGAATCACTTCGTAGTCGAAATCGACGTTTGCGCGTGCGGTTATCTGGTCGATAATCCTCAGAGTGCTGTCGTAAAGGGATGGATCTCCCCAGACGAGGAATGCGCCGCATTGATCTTCCGCCAACTCACGCTGGATCAAGTCCTCATAGATGAGAACCCGTTGCTGATGCCAATGCTCGACGCGAGCGCTATAGTCTGCAATGGTTGCGTCGCGTACGGGATCGTCGGCTTGGACGACGCGATACGGATGCTGGGTGATGTACTGCTGGCAGATCGCCTTTCTGAGATCGACGAGATCCTCTCTCGCCTCGCCCTTATACACGAAGAAGAAGACATCGACCAGGTTCAAGGCCTTGATCGCCTGCATGGTGAGGTACTCCGGGTTTCCGGCTCCGATGCCGATGATGTAGAGCTTTCTCATGGCGCGCAGGGCTCCTGAATTGCTGCCAGTTGGAACTGAAGCCGGCTGAGTTTTGCCAGAATTCCGTTGAGGGTGTCGACCGTGGGCACAGTATGCTTTTGGGGACGCTCGACCATGACGACCGGAATCCCAAGCAGGCGGGCGGCCTCGATCTTTGCATAGGTGGCGTGACCTCCGCTGTTCTTCGAGACGATGTAGTCAATGGCGTGGTCGCGAAGAAGCCGCAGCTCGTCTTCGAGGTGGAAGGGTCCGCGCTCAAGGAGGAGCTTCGTGTGTGCAGGCAGGGACACATCCGGGGGATCGATCGCACGAATCAGGAACCACGCTTTGCTACAGGCCGAAAAGGCTTCGAGCTGTTGGCGGCCAATGGCGAGAAAAACGCGACCGGCTGTCTCGGCGACGTAGGCGGCGGCGCGTTCGGTGTCGCAAACAGCATGCCAGCGATCGGCCTCCTGCTTGGCCCAGGGTGCGCGGGAAAAAGCAATCAAGGGTAGTCCCAGTTGCCTGCAGGCCGATTCCGCGCTGGCGCTGATTCGGGCGGCGAAAGGGTGTGTGGCATCGATGACGGCACCGATTCTTTCATTGCGGAGAAAGGAGATGAGGCCATCCACTCCACCAAAACCTCCGATCCGCACGTGGCCGTCCGGGATTGTTGGCTGGCTTACGCGGCCCGCGAGAGACGAAATGACACTTAGTTCGCTTTCGTCTGCGAGCCGTCTCGCGATCTCGGAGGCTTCGGAGGTACCGCCAAGGATGAGGACTCCGAGCGGAGCAGACCGGGAAGCCGCTTCGATCGCGGGTGTCCTTCGAGAAGCTTCCGTATCCATCAGGCAGAGTCTAGTCATAATTTAACCCCTGTGTCGGGCGCACGATCGCGGGTGGTTGAGTAGAGGAAACTCTCGCCGAAACCGTCCCGGCCGAGGGATCTGCCCACCAGGATCAAGGCATTGCGATCCACACCCGACGCGTCGACGATCTCCTTGATCGTCGAGAGCGTGCCTCGCAGGATCTGTTGATCGGGCCAGCTTGCACGGAAGACAATAATAACGGGGCAATCGGTTCCATGCGAGGGCAGCAGTTCGGCCACGACATGGGCCAGATTCTGAATGGAGAGATGGATCGCCATGGTCGCGCCAGACTTGCCCAGGGTTGCCAGTTCTTCTCCGGGAGGCATCGGCGTGGACCTGGTCGAGGTTCGCGTGAGGATGAGCGTCTGGGCCACGTGGGGGAGTGTGAGCTCCTGACTGAGGGCGGCTGCGGCGGCGGCGAAGGAGGGCACACCGGGCGTGACGTCATAAGGGATTCCGAGTTCCTGGAGGCGGCGAATCTGCTCCGCCATGGTGCTCCAGATGGAGAGATCGCCTGAGTGGATCCGAGCCACGTCTAAGTTTAGGGCGTGCGCCGCAGCGATCTCCGCCATGATCTCGTCGAGATTCAGATCGGCGGTGTCGACGATACGTCCGCCGGGAGGTGCATGCTCGAGGAGTTCCTTCGGGACCAGCGATCCGGCGTAGAGGCAGACGGGTGATCTGGCGATATGGTCACGGCCACGCAGGGTGAGCAGATCGGCGGCCCCAGGGCCGGCTCCGATGAAGTGTACGGTCATGGCAGCACCGCCACAGCACACGTGCACAGGCGTCCGGTACGGCGAGGCAGGCTCAGGCGCGCCTCAGGGCCGAGCGCGATCAGGGCTGCCGCTTCCGCAACGCTGGGTGTGCCTGAGCTGCGGAGGGCGATTTGGGATTGTGTGGCGATTCCGGCGACCCGCGCAAGTGCGCTTGCTGGAAACAGCATCAGGCGCAAACCCAAAGCGGCCGCAACCGACTCGCCCATACGAAAGCGGCTGTCGAGCGTCGCGAGGATAGTGTCGGGCACGACCTCTCCGACGCATGTGAGAATGAGAGCGACGACATCGTCGGAGACGGCGCGAGAGGAGCAGCCCATGCCGATCGAGAGATGCTGGATCATGACTTCGTCGCCATCCATTGAGTAATCGGCATCCTTTGCCGCCAGGCATATGTGCCGCCGATGTCATCTGCGTGAGCCACCTGAATCCGGACCAGGTCGCCTCCGTACAGTTTATGCCAGGAGGCGAGACAGGCCTCGCTCTCGATGGTGACGGCGTTGGCTGCCAGGCGGCCGCCCGGGAGGAGCCGCGTCCAGCAAGCCTCGAAGAGTCCCTCCGTTCCTGCGCCGCCGCCGATGAAGATGGCGTGCGGAGATTCCAGGCCCTCGAACGCGCCAGGCGCCACGCCTTGTACCACCCGCAAAGCGGGTACTCCCAGGCGTGTCGCATTCCGGCGGATCCTATTTGCCCTGTCCTCTCGCGACTCGAAGGCAATGCAGGCGCAGGACGAGTGGAGACGCATCCATTCGATGCCTATGGTTCCCGTGCCGGCGCCGACGTCCCACAGGGTTTGGCCGGGAAGCGGGGCGAGGCGAGCGAGCGTTGCGGCGCGGACCTCGCGCTTGGTCAGTTGCCCGTCGGTCTCGAAGGCGTCGTCTGGAAGGCCAGGGGCAATCGATAACGGACGCGCATCCGCGTCAGCAACGCACACCAGCGCGATCAGGTTCAAGCTGTCGCAGCGTTCGATGGACCAGCCAGAGGCGAGCATGCGACGGTGTTGCTCGAAGGGGGCGCCTATCCGTTCCAGAACATGCATCGTGCTTGCTCCATAACCGGATTGTGCAAGCAGCTCCGCCACTCTGGCCGGAGTTGCGCCGTCCTCGGAGTAGAGGACGAATCGCTGTCCCGGAGCAAGATAACGGATTAATTGCTCGATGGGCCGAGCGACGAGCGAGACGAGGGTGGTTTCTGCCAGCGGCCAGCCAAGCCGCGCACACGCAAGCGAGAAGGCGGAGAGCTGGGGAACGATGCGGAACTCGTTTGCAGGCAGATGGCGTGTGAGGGTCACACCGATGCCGTAGAGCATCGGGTCACCGCTGCCGAGGACCGTAATGCGCCTGCGTCCGCGATGCTCGGTGAGAATTTCATTGATCGCGGGCGCCATGGGCGAAGGCCACGGAACCCTTGGTGCGCCTGTCGCAGCAGGGGGAATATGAGCGAGGTGGCGCATGCCGCCGTAGAGCAACTCCGCTGCCGCGATACGCCGCCTGGCTTCTGCGTTGAGCCCGTTCCAACCATCCTCGCCAATGCCGACGATGGACAACCACGGAGGGATGGGTGCAGAGACCTTCACAAGGTATAGCTCCGGGGCGTGTAGATGAGTTGGCGACTGTTCGATAAGGGAAGCGTGCGGGTTGTCGATGAACCGATGAGCACGATGGTCTGCATGTCTGCCATTCCGGGATCAAAGTGTTCGATATCGGTGAGGACGATCTCTTCGTCCGGTCTTCCGACGCTGCGAGCAAGTACGACCGGTGTTGCCGAAGCACGGTGGCCAGCGACGATTTTCTTCGCCTCGGCTAGTTGCCAGAGCCTCTCCGAGGAGATGGGGTTGTAAATGGCGAGTGCGAAGTCGGCAGAGGCAACTGCTTCCAGCCGTCGAACGATGACGTCCCATGGCTTCAGCCGGTCGGACAGCGAGATGACGCAGAAATCGTGTCCTAGGGGAGCGCCGACCCTGGAGGCGGCGGCCTGCATGGCGGAAAGACCGGGAATGATGCGGATGTCCAGGGAGCGCCACGTCTCCGGGCCTTGTTCCACGCATTCCAGAACGGCGGACGCCATGGCAAAGATGCCTGGGTCGCCGGACGAAACCACGCATACGCGACGCCCAGCTTCAGCGAGAGAGAGTGCGTGCCGAGCGCGGTCTGCCTCGACCTTGTTGTCCGACCCGTGGCGGCGCTGGCCGGAGCGTACGGGGACACGATTCAGGTACGTATGGTAGCCGATGAGATCGGAAGCTTCGGCAAGCGCCTGCTGCGCTTCAGGCGTGATCCAATGCTGGGCACCAGGGCCAAGGCCAACCACGGAGATCCAGCCAGGACTGTTCGCGGTCTCGTCGCGTTGCGCCTGGGTCGTATCCGGAACGAGTATGAGCGAAAAGTATGGAACGTTGAAAGTATCTACTTCAGCGAGCGGCACGATGCGTTCCGCGTCCATGGTGGCTCGTTCGATGAAAAGGGCCTTGTCGGCGACCCCGGCTCGATGCAATGCGGTGTTTACCTTCGCGAAGTTGCGTCCGAGTTTCATGATAGCGAACGCGCCTGGCGCACTGAGTCTTGCCGTAAGGGCCTCTTCGGAGAGAGTTCCGGGGAGAATGGTTAGCTCCGAATCCCGTCGGACAAGCGGTGTCGCAAGTTGTGCAGCCGCACCCATGATGGAGGGAACGCCGGGAATGACCTGGGTGGGGAAGCGATGCGCCAGCCGGTCGTGGAGATACATGTACGAGCCATAGAAGAAGGGGTCGCCTTCACAGAGAATCGCAACGTCGCGACCGGCATCGAGATGAGCAGCCAGCTGCTCCGCCATTTCGTCGTAGAACTGAAAGAGGGAAGCCTCGTAACCGCCGGGATGATCGGACTGTTCCGTTGTAACCGGATAGATCATGGGGACTTCGATCTGCCCATGCACGAGCTCGGCGGAGACGATGAGGCGGGCGTTGCTCTGACCGTGCCTTGCTGTCGGGTAGGCGATGACGTGCGCCCGCCGAATGGCTCGCACAGCTTTAAGCGTCACCAGCTCCGGATCGCCGGGCCCGAGCCCTACGCCATAAAGACGACCTGTCGGCATGCTCTGGCTCATTCGATCTCGCTTGCGAGGGCATTGAGGGCGGCGGCAGCGATGGCGCTTCCGCCTCTGCGCCCCTGGACCGTGATGTACGGGATTGCAAGCCGGCTCTCTACAAGCGCCTGCTTGGACTCGGCCGCGCCGACAAAGCCTACCGGCATACCTAGGATGAGAGCTGGATGCGGCGCTCCCTGTTCTAGCATTTCGAGGAGATGAAAAAGGGCTGTCGGGGCATTGCCGATGACTACGACCGAGTCAGCCAGCTGGTCGCGCCATAGCTCGATCGCGGCGGCGCTCCGTGTGGTCTGCAGCTGTTCGGCCAGCGCGGCAGTCCGCGCATCACGCAACGTGCAAACCACCTGGTTCTCGAATGGCAACCTAGAGCGCGTGATGCCGTTCGCCACCATATTTGCGTCGCAGAGAATGGGAGCGCCGGCGCACAGGGCGTGGGTCCCGATCTGGGCGGCGTCAGGCGAAGCGAGAACCAGATGCGGGAGATCGGTCATGCCGCAGGCGTGGATCATGCGAGCGACGACCCGGCTAAGATCGGTCGAAAATGCCGAAAGATCGGCTTCCCTGCGAATGATTGCGAACGACTCCTTGTAGATGGCCGCACCATCTTTCGTGTAGTTCATGAAGGTGCGACCTCGGAGGCGAAGTTTTTGTGCGCGGCAAGGATGAGGCTGATGGCGGTCTGGGGCGAACAGGAGTCGGGAATGGACTGTCCATCGATGCGAAGGAGATAGCCTTCTGGGGCGCTGATGAGTTCTGCCGTTGCACCGTGTCGCATTGCGCACTGCTTCTCGCATCCGGAGAAATTGACTGTCCAGCCTGCCAGAAGGGCTCGTCCGGCGAGCCGTTGCGCCAGCATTGCCGCGTCGGTGCGGACATCGGCGAGCGACGCATCACAGCCCGTAACGCCCGCGCAGGCTGCAATACCCTGGAACCCGTTGCGCCCGTCGAGATACAAGCCGACGGAACTCAGTTGGGCGGCAACGTCGGCAGCACGGCCTGCCGGAACGGCTCCAAGCACAACGCCGCGCCAGGGTGCGAGCCGAAGGTCTCCCTCGGACTCTACGGCTGATTCCGAAATGCGCTGTGCCTGCTTCGACGTCAGACGGCCGAGAGGGATTGCGGGGATGATGTTTCTCTGGCTGGCCTGGCCCGCCTCATGAACTCCGATGGGAGGGAGCGTCACCGCGATCGGAAGGCCCGTTTCCAACGACGGTGTAAGAAGCGGCAATACGCTTTCGAGCATGCACTCCATGACACCTGATGTAGCAACGAACTTTTTGCCTCGAACGGGTAGTCCGTTGTGTTTTGCGAGGGAAATGCACAGCCTCGCGGCTTTTAGAAGGCAGTCCACGGCATGATCGAGCGAGACCGCATAGCAGGTATCTGTTCCGCCCACGAAGAGCTGAAAGAGTGCTGGTCGCGTAAGCGCTGATCCATGGATCGCCTGTAAGGCAAGGTCATCTTGTTCGTGACTAAATAGCCTGCTGCCCCCATAGATTCCGAAGCTGAACTTGGGATGGAGATCTACGAAAGCGTCGTCCGCGATCAGGCGTTTATCCAGTTCACGGACGAGCGATCGAGTGTCGATGAACTCTTCGGGATCAAGACCCGCAAGGGGGCTGGTGAAGATGTTTCGGACGCGATCGTGCTGCCGTGATGGAAGGAGCTCCACGGACATCAGCGCATCGACGATTTCGTGGAGACTACGTTCCTTGATCGCACGCAGTTGCAGGTTGCCCCTGGACGTTATTTCAACCTGTCCATCCGCAAAGGTGGCTGATAAAGCGGCAACCGTGCTGAGTTGACGCGCATCTATGAGGCCGCCCGGAACCCGGATTCGGATCAGCATGCCGTCCTTTGCAGGGACTGCGTGGAGAATGCCCGGGCAGAAATTTTCCCCTACTCTCATCGTTCCTTTTCCTGAGTCTTTCGTTGATTTATAAATGCTTCGTGCAGTTCGACTCATTTTCGGATCTAGCGGGTGAGGCTCATGGGTACGCTCCAGTCAGGCTTCGGCTTGCGAGTGGAAGGTGCTGCACTGCGAGAGCGATGTCGCTTGCTGCGAGAGTAGTGAGGGAGAGGTACTCGGCTCCCAAAGCTTCTGCGAGCTGGCGCGGACGGCCTGAAAGCTCGTTAGAGTCCTCCGTATCGATGACAAGGGCGGGTGTACGAATTTGGCTGGCAAGATTGAGTGCTTCCTGCCAAGGATCGCCGGACGCGAGGGCGACGTTAGCTCGGCCATCCGTGAGAAGGACGAGAACCGTTGCGGGAGTGATGTAGTTCTGTGCGAGCGTGAAGGCGTGGGCGAGGGGAGTTCGGCCGCCGGTGGGAAGGTATTCAAAGACTGCGAGCGCATCCTCGGGGAGGCGCGTGGGCTCAAGCACGACCTGGGCCGAGGAGCCCCGGAAGACGATGATGGCGATCTCGTCGCCGTTCCTGAAGCTGTGCGTGAGCAGGTTGCAGGCTGCGCCCTTGACCAGGCGCATGCGCTCCTGGGCGGCGTGGGAGCCGCTGGAATCGATGAGGAAGAGATAACGGGTGCCGGACTTCGGCTTGCGGACGCGTTCGTGCAGGTCCGTGCTGCGCACCTGGAATTGACCGGTTTCCAGGACGGCACGGGTGAGGGTCGCCCGGACATCCAGCTCTACGGGCGATTCTGCTCGGCGAGTGCCGACAACGGGACCAGGGCTGCCGTTCAGGACTGCAGCGCTGGTACCCCGTGGAGCGGCGGATTCAACGGTGGGTTGTACAGTAATGGCGTTAATCGCGCGTGGAGTGAAGATTCGCTCCAGGGCTTCGGAGGGATTCCCCGAGTCGTTTGGTTTGTTTGTTCGAGATCCGGGTTGAGTGGCCGGCGGAGGGGAGGGTGGCTGGGAACGTCCGGGGTCGTGGACGCGATGAGCGACGACGAGCGGCAGAACGGTCTCGACGTGTTGGGGCTGTACCGACGGTTCGCCCAGAAGGGCTGCGTAGGCGATGGAGGCGCGGACCGCTGCGAGATCGGCACGCATGGAACGGATGCCGTGTTCGCAGACGGCCGCGCTGATCTGGGCAAGTATCTCGTTGCGGCATTCGACCCTGTGCAGTTGGGTGCGGGCGGTCGCAATCTGGTCTTGAAGCTGCTCCTCGGCAGGAGTCCAGTCCGCGTGAAAGCCAATCGCGTCGCGCTCGAAGGCGATGCGGCGCTCCACCACCGACTGGCGCTCAGCCGGATCGAGGGGAGCGGCAATGGCCACGGCCAGGGCGAAGCGGTCGAGCAGTTGCGGACGGAGAGAGCCTTCCTCGGGGTTCATGCTGCCGAGGAGGACAAATTCAGCTGGATGAGACGCGCTAAGGCCTTCGCGTTCCACAATATTGACTCCGCTCGAGGCAGTGTCCAGGAGGGAATCGCCGAGATGCGCGGGCAGCAGGTTGATCTCGTCGACGTAGAGCACGCCGCCGTGCGCCTCCGAGAGCAGGCCGGGTTTGAGCGCCGGCTCCCCCTTGAGGGCGCGTTCCAGGTGAAGGCCGCCGAGCAGCCGGTCTTCGGTGGCGCCAATGGGGAGATTGATAAAAGCTGCGGGTGCCGGAAGGAGGCTGGCAAGAGCTCGGGCCGTGGTGGTTTTGCCGGCCCCTTTATCTCCTCGTAGCAGAACACTGATGCGCCAGTCCACCGCAGCGAGCAGAAGCGCAAGCTTCATCTGCTCTTGACCGACGATGGCCGAGAATGGGTAGATGGGAGGCTTCACGCGACGGCCTCGCGGGGCTCCGGCTGGGTCTCGCCGCGAGCTTCAAGAAGGGTTTCGCTCTCGAGCAGGATGCCGCGAAGAGCGTCGAGGGTTTCGGGCGCGGGGTTCTCCCAGAGCTCCCGCCGAGCAGCTTCGAGGAGGCGCTCGGCGATTGCGTTGAGCGCCCAAGGATTGGACGCGCCCAGAAAATCACGCATGTCCTGAGAGAGGGCGTAGTGCTCAGCCAGACCTTCGTAGATGAAGTCCGGGGCGATCTGCGCCGTGGCGTCGAAGCCAAAGATGTAGTCGACAGTCGCGGAGAGCTCCAGGCCACCTTTGTAGCCGTGGCGCTTGATCCCCTCGATCCATTTAGGATTGACGACGCGCGAACGGTAGACGCGGAGGGCTTCTTCGCGGAGGTCGCGCACCTGCGCAGAGTCGGGGCGTGACGTATCGCCAAAATAAGCCTTGGGTTGTGCGCCGGTGAGGGCACGGATGGAGGCGACCATGCCGCCATGGAACTGGAAGTAGTCGTCCGAGTCGAAGATGTCGTGTTCGCGATTGTCCTGGTTATGTAGAGCGACCTGAATAGCTTTAAGGCGTTCGGCGAAGATTGGCTGTGCATCGACACCGTCCGCACCCTTGCCGTAGGCGTAGCCTCCCCAAGCCATGAACGCGCGGGCGAAGTCTTCGTCGCCCTGCCAGTTTCCAGTCTCGATGAGAGGCAGAATACCCGCGCCGTAGGAGCCGGGTTTCGAGCCGAATATACGGTAGCGAGCCTGCGCTTCGGCTTCGTGTGCGGGCAGCTCTTTGTGGGATTCGAGGTCAGCCAGATAGTGCTTGCGGGGAAAGTTCCGGTCGAGCGGTTCGTCCAGTTCAACGACGAGTGAGACGGCCTGATCGAATATGTCGACGAGGTGGGGGAAGGCATCGCGGAAGAAGCCGCTGATGCGGAGGGTGACATCGACGCGGGGACGGCCAAGTCGTTCCAGAGGTATGACGGCCACGCCTTCGAGTCGCCGTGACTGCGGGTTCCACACCGGCTCGACGCCGAGAAGGGCGAAGGCTTCCGCAATGTCATCCCCGTGTGTGCGCATCTGCGAGGTCCCCCAGACGCTTAGGCCCATCATCTCCGGATAGCTGTGCTCCTCCTTGCGGAAGCGCTCGATGGCCTGGCAGGCGAGTTGCTGGCCCACGCGCCAGGCTGCCTGTGAGGGCAGTGCGCGGGGATCGACGGCATAGAAATTTCGTCCCGTCGGCAGAATGTGGGCCATGCCGCGGGTCGGTGCGCCGGCCGGTCCCGCGGGAACGTACTTGCCCTCAAGCGCATCGAGCAGATGGTCGATTTCGTCCCCGGATTGCTCGAGATTGGGAACTAGATTGTTGCAGGCGAAGGCGAGGACGGCGGTGAGATCGGCGGTGTCCAGACCAAGGACGGCCCGCTGAACCTCTGGGATCGCCTCCATGCGGAAGCCGAGCGATTCGAGCATGGTGTAGAGATCGAGAGCGGCGCGGTCGAGGATCTCGAGTGCATCAGCGTTCGTGTGGCAGGGCTGATTGAGCAACTGGCGAGAGGCTTCAAGGCGGCCACCGGGGTTTGCCAGCAGCGTTGGAAGCTGGAATTCAAATGCCGAGGCAAGACTTGCCTGCAGGCTCGGGGCGGAGGCGTTTGCGAGGCGCGTCAGCGAGCGGAGCATCTCCGGTAATGGCGGCATCTGTCCGAGAACATGCAAGCCGTCCCGAATCTGCGCCATGCCGAGTTCGCAAAGATAACCGTCAAGGTCCTCGATCAGGTGTGCCACTTCGTTGCCGGTCATCGAGGCCAGGGTCGTGGGGATTCCTTCCGGGGTGAGCGCGTCATCCCACTCATGGGTGTGGTCGCCGCGTTCACGGGTCAGCATCGTTTTTACGTCTAGATCGGCTTTCAGGTTGGTGCGTTCCACAAGCTCCCAGATCTGCTGTTGGAGGTAAGGAAGCTTGGCGGGGTCGAGTTTCTCGACCGCGTAGTACTCGTTGACCAGCTGGTTCAACTCCGCAAGTGCGCCGTAGGTTTCTGCGGTGGTCATGGGCGGAGTGAGATGGTCGACGATGACCGCGTGTGCGCGCCGCTTGGACTGGCTGCCTTCGCCGGGGTCGTTAATGATGAACGGATAGACCAGGGGCGTATCGCCAAGAAGCAGGTCGGGGTAGCACTCGCCGGAGAGGCCGATGCCTTTGCCGGGGAGCCATTCGAGCGTTCCGTGCTTGCCCATGTGGACGATGGCATCTGCGCCCCAGCCCCCTTCCGTCTGCGGCGTTCCAAGCCAGCGGTAAAAGGCCGTGTAGTGGTGAGTGGGGGGCAGGTCGGGCGTGTGATAGATCGAGTCGGGATCGATGCCGTACCCGCGCGGAGGCTGGAGGGCGACGACTGCATTGCCAAGATCCATCGCCGCGAAGAGGTAATCATGTTCATCGCCCCATGGCTCTTGCGCATCGATCGAGATGATCTTGCCGCCGATGGTCGGCAGCAGCTTTTTGTCCGTCTTCTTGGCTGGCTTGACGCTGGCACCGCGATCCTGCGGCTGGCCCCAGAAGTCCTGCATCCGTCGGTTGGGCCGATCAGGGAACGAGGAGAAGATCTCGCGATAGGTTCGCCTGGAGAAGCGCATTGCCTGTGCAGGATCGAGGGGGTAATGATCGTCGTAGGTGCCACGCCCAAGGAGCTGCTGCATCAAATCGTCCGAAGTTTCAGGCAGCTCCGAGACGTTGTAGCGCCGCGCCCGCATCGCACAGAGGGTCGTGAGCAGGCTGGCGGGTGAGTCAAGCCCGACGGCTCCGCCGACCTGAGACGCTTTGGCGGCCGAGTTGGTGAGCACGAAGGCGATTCGACGATCATGGTTCGCCTTTCGACGCTGCCCGGCGAGCCGTGCGGCGAGACCCGCTACCCTGAGCGCGCGCTCTTCGTGAGCCACGTACAGGCTGTCTGCGCCTGCCCCGTTGCGCTCCTTAAAGGAGATTGGCACAGTAATGATTCGGCCATCGAACTCGGGTATTGCTACGTTCACGGCGGTCTCGAGTGCATTGAGACCACGGCGCGAGCCCTCCCAGGCGCCGCGAGGCATGCCGCACGCAATCGCCTGGAGAACGGGGATACCTAATTTTTCTAGGGAAGTGATGGCATCCCCCGCTTCGGTGATAGATCCTGTGTTGACCTCTCCCAGGGCAAACGAAAGCGTTGTGATCAATACATCCGCTCTACCTCCAATCAGTCGAAAAGCAGCCGGCGTGCCAGCTTCCTTTGACTTCAGGCTGGAGGTGAAGATGCAGAGCGGGTTGACGCCTTTGCTCTGCAGCGCCTGCGCAAGCGCGTCGACGAAGCCAGTATTGCCGCTCATGCGGTGGGCGCGATAGAAGAGCACGGCGACGGTTGGCTTGGCGGGGTCCGACTGTCGCTGCCAGTCGTCAAACGTAGCCACATCGGTATCAGGAAGATAGATGCCGTGCTCCGCCATGGGAGTGGGCACCGCGTAGCCGTAGCCGGTAAGCATAAGCCGGTCAGACAGAAAACGAAAAAGCTCGGCAAAGTTGTTAACGCCTCCGAGGGCCAGGTATTGCGCAGCCGAGTCGATGACATCGGCCGGGACGTTGATGGTCTGCCAGAACTCCGAGGTGTTCTCTCCGCACCCGCTGACGAGCACCAGGGACTGACCGAGCTCGATGCAGGCAGCCTTGAGTCGATCGAAACCGGGGATGCAACTCAGCGGGCCATGGCAGCGCACCACGATGACTTTTGCCTTGCTCATTTCGCCGTTTATAAGAACTTCCATCTGGTCCGCGTTCCGAAGTGCATTCAGAGAAAAAGCGCTTACACGCAGGTCTTCCGGAAGCAGTTCCGAAGCCTTCATCAACGTAAGCAGATCCGTATCGGCGTGCGATAGCAGCATGACGGCGCCCGTGAGCGGGACGTTTGCCGGCGCTTCGGGAGCTTGCATGCCGGACGGCAGACGAACGTCCCAGTCGTAGTAGTTGAAGACGTATTCGCTCAACTCCGACGGCGGCTGCATGAAGCGGTCGGCCTTGAGCATGGATTCGATGTAATCGAATATCTGACGAACCTGCCACTCGCTATTGACGGAATGGAACCAGATGCTTTTGCCGTCGAAGACGAGGCTGACGACGTTTGCGAGGGCGCAGGGACCGAGGCAGCCACCTTTGGTGAGGTGAACATCATTGCGAATCTTTCGCTTCAGCCATTCCTCGGTATAGACGTCGACCGGCACCGCAGCATACCCACGCTCCGTGATTCCGCAGCAGCAACCTGTAAAGCAGTAGGTCAGGTGAGCACGGTGCTGCACGATATTGAAGGCGCGGCCATCGGCTCGAATAACACGCTGGCGGTGGGCGGTGGACATCTAGTGGTTCCTCGATTTTTGATTGGGTGCCATGTTGCCTCTACCGTCGGTAAGAAGCTTGAGCCCGCTCGGCAGACCATCCGTATGCCAGTCCCAGGGAAGCCCAGAGAACTGCCTGCAGCTCCCATGAGGCAATTCTGAAACGCCACAACAGGCTGGCGGGAAACGTTGACGGAACCTCGTCGATGTTGGGGAAGAGCCGATACAGAATCCCGATAAGCACCAAATAGAAGGCGCCGGAGAGCAGCGCTCCATTCCAGGTTCCAAACCCGGCGGCGAAACGGCGGTGGAGCTGGATGGATAATGTCAGGGTTGCAATAGAGAGTGCGATCAGAAGAAAGTAGGCCGCCGTTCTTATACCAATAGTCTCTGGGCTACCGACCGACGGCGGGTTGCCGGGATACTTGAGCGTCGGAACGATCACGATGGCAAGGTAGCCAAAGCCTGCAATGAGGGCGGACAACTGCCGGGGACCTGATACGCTGTATCGGCTTCGGGCGTACGCGTAGACCAGGCCAAAGATGCCACCAAGAGCGACTCCATAAAGCAGCGTACCGGTGAGCAAGCCGAAAGTCTTTTGAATCTGACGGCCAACCAGCATCGGCTCAGGAGCCTCGCCCCTGGACTGGTCGACACTGGTTTCAAACGCGATCGCGCGATCGATCTCAGGCTCGCCCAACCAGTGTGCAAAGCAGAAGACGAGAGCGCCGGCTACGATGCCAGCGAGCATTCCACGTACAAGCAGGGAACGGATCATAGGCTCCTGCCTAATGGCAGGGAAAGCCCAGAAGATGGCGTGCGTCGTGCAGAAACTCGTGGACGGCGCGGCCTTGAATTAGGGAGGTAGCGCCCTGCTCCGCGCCGACGAAGTAGATCACCAGCAAGAGGAGGAGGCCGCCAAACAACGCCCACGGGAGTAGATCACGAAGGGGGATGACGGGAAAGGAGACAGGTTGAGAGATAGACTCGATTGAACTGTGAGACATTGAACCTCCTGGGATGACGCGTCCCAATGCAGTACGCTCGTTTGAATGGGAGAAGGTCTGACTCTCGACCGTGGGCCAGTCGAATACAGGGGCGCGACCGTGCCGGACTCTCACCGGCTTCTTCTCTCAATTCCAAAAGCTGTTCTAACCCTATGTGCCGCTAGGATGGGTGTCAAGGCACTCCGCTCAAGAAGCGGGAGTTCCCGCGAAAGAGACATGACCTCGAGGATCACTTTCATCAGCCATGCAGCCACGCCGGCATTGCGACGGGCTGCCTTTCCTGCCGATGAACCGCTGGAGGAACGAGAGATTGCTCAGGTAAAAACAACCGGCTGGAACGCGCCAGGCGCACAACAGATCTTATCGGCTCCGGAGAGACGTGCGCACATGACGGCGCTGAGCCTAAATCTTTCGGCATCGATCACGGAGGATCTCTGCGACTGCGATTTTGGGAGTTGGCGGGGACGGGAGTTGACCGAGGTGCAGAACGACGATCCTGCGGGTCTCGTGTCCTGGTTGACCGATCTGGCTGCCGCACCGCATGGGGGCGAGTCAATCGAAGCACTCGTCGGCAGAGTAAAAGGTTGGCTGGATCGCCAGCGTGACGCAGGTCATACGATTGCGGTGACGCATCCCTCGATTATTCGGAGCGCGATCATCCTTGCTCTTGATGCGCCTTTGCAATCGTTCTGGAGGGTGGATATCGCGCCGATTTCTCTTACCGATCTGCGTTACCACGGATCGACATGGACTCTTCGTTCTAGTGCCACCAAACTGAGCAAGTCTGAGTAAGGAACTCCGACAAACGTTGAAGTTGGCACGTCTTGCTCTACGACCCACAGAGCAGGCCCGCCAGCCCTGCTAAAGCAGTCGAGAACACAGTTCCAGACCCCGGCGCGTCCCAGAAGATCGACCTTCCGAGCGTTCCGAGCAAACCGCCTCAGTGCGACCGCAGCCTAAGCGTTGGCATGGCGGGACGGACCTGGAGGAACCTGCGAGACCAGCTGCCGCTTCACGATCCATATCGCACAGAACTGGCCTTATGTCATGTCCATCACCTGGCATGGAAACGGAGGTTGATCCGGTACTCCCGTGTTTTCCGGTACGAACACAGATGTGTGCCAAAAACGATGGTCTAGGAATCGAGGCCCATGGCTTTTGCCATGACCTTTGCCGCAAGGTCAGTGCCAACTTCTTTTTGCGAAGTCGAACATGTATGTACCCACTTATGAGAGTGCTTCCATTGTCTTCGGCCCGTTCCTTCTTCGGAGTGTTCTTCGGCTTCTGCCAGAAGTCCGGCTGAAGGGGCGTGTTTACGGGAAGACTCAGGGTCGGGAGAGTAAGTAGTGCGAAGGCGGTCGAGCTGGGCGGCTAGAACCTTGAGGTCAACGCTGTTCTCAAGGCTGGACCACTGGCTCTGAAAGTTGATGGTTCGAACGGAGGAAGTACCCATAGCACCAGCTGTGCCATAGTTGATGTTTCGGTCGCCTTGAACGATAGTGCTGTGCTGGGGGATCGGCGTTGCTGCAAAGTGCTTTCGTCCTTCGCCTGTGATCTTGACATTCGCCATGACCACAAGCTCCCGGCGGCCCGATGTGCTGCTTCTGCGCTCATTACCGCAAATCAAACCGTCACCCTCCAACGCGTCAAGGGCAGTGAGTAAGGCTCGATCACTCGGTTCGCTCGATAGAGCGTGCTTGATCTGCGTATTCGTTAAGCTCTCGGGATACGCTGAAGCTAAGACCGCCAGTACAGCTTTCGCAAGGTCTTCATCGTAACCACCCACCATCTCAGGTTCTCCTCGTAAGTCGTTGAGCGCTGCTGCTTGTTTCAGTGCCTGCCCAGGATGGCGTTCATTGAGCTTTGATCTGTCGTATCGTAACGAAGCTTAGAGTCTAGCTCTAGCACTGTGAAACCGTGTACTTGTAAGGTTCGAGCGCGTCGAGGGTTGCGGGATCGAGGAGGTTGGTGTCTGTCTGAAGGCTGTCTCCTTGTCCTGCGATTCGCAGACTAGGGTTGCGATCTTGAAAGCGGGCATCCCTGATCGGCGGATGCTGGTGACGCGGATGGCGGCAAGATTAGGCCCGCGACTGTCGTATGCCATTACGGGCTCTGTTGCATTAACTAGCTGGAGCGCAGTCCGCCTGCATCCGGGCGAGAGTTCAGGCGGCAACTTGGAAGAGTTGGTTCACAAAGCGGATCTCATTAAGGACGCCTGGCTTGCACGTGAGGCAGTGTCCGCGCCGAATCATCCGCATGATCTCGAAACCCTGCTTCAACGCCCCATGGTCTGCCTCGATAATGTTGTTCAGGTACTTCGATGTCCGGTGTCTCGTGTCCCTGGGCAGCTGGCCGTCACGCTTCAGCCTTTCGATCGCTTCCGGGTATGAGCGGAG